>Ga0326728_10026405_pt1 | contig 10284 bp, 6 predicted proteins | sample MB3enrmetagenome_FD_207602 | JGI IMG/M metagenome (GOLD analysis project Ga0326728, IMG submission 207602) | Lab enriched peat soil microbial communities from McLean, Ithaca, NY, United States - MB31MN | ecosystem: Environmental > Terrestrial > Soil > Wetlands > Peat | place: USA: New York... | reverse complement strand
CCCTGTTTCCAGGGCTGCGCCATCTCCTTTGCCCTGGGCCTTCCCTTCCGCCGAGGGACTCGGCGCCTGCTCGCTCGCAGCCCGCGCGGCCTGGTCCCTGTCCATCATGGCTCGTGCGAAGCTTTCCTGCAGGCGCTGGAAGTAAGCCGGCGGGTCCCATAAGCCATCAGGATGGTCGATGCGCAGCCCGGTGACCTTGCCCTCGCGCAGCAAGCGCAAGATGAACTGGTGCGTGGCCTGGAAAACCTCCGGTACCTGCACACGTACCGCGACCAGGTCGTTGATATCGAAGAAGCGCCGGTAGTTGATCTCCTCGCCGGCCACGTGCCAGAAGGCCAGCCGGTAGACTTGAGCTTCCAGGAAGCGATCGAGCAGGTCAAAGCTGTCTGGATTGCCCGGCTGGCCGTTGAATTCGGCCAGAGTTGCCTCCAGAGCCTCCCGCATGCTCGGCTCGCTGTTACACAATGCGGCCAGACGCCGCTTGATGACTTCTTTCTCTCGGACCCGCTCGGCCAATCTGTCCTGTTCGGCTGTCTCCAGGCGCGAGGGCAAGTTCTTGAGCGCGGTCAGTATGCTCTGCAGCTCCACGAGGGCGGGGCCATCCTCGCCGGACGCGAATGCCGGCGCGGGCCCCGCAAGTGGGTCCGTCGCCTCCAGGCCGCCTGCCGCCACCAGGCTGCCCTCGGCAGTGTGCAACCGGTCCAGGCAGCTTTCGAGGACCTGCGCATAAGACTCCAGGGCCGCCGGCAGCATGAGCCGATAGTGATTGACGCGCAAGCAGCCATCGTCATAGGCCAATCGTAGCTTCCCGCTCTCGAGCACCGTGCCATACTGGTCTTCGAGGATGGGCAGCAAGATCTTGTCTTGCAGCTCAGGCTTGGTCGGATGCCAGTCGATGTCGAAGAACGACGCGAAAGGTGAGCTCCGGCCGTTTTCCAGGACATCCAGCCACCAGGTATTGCAGGCGTCATTGATCCCCATGTGGTTGGGCACGGCATCGAACAGCAGGCCCATGCCGCGTGCGTGGAGCGCATCGGCCAGCGCTGCAAACTCTTCGTAGCTGCCGATGGCAGGGTTGAATTGCGTCGGGTCGCAGATGTCGTAACCGTGAGCGCTGTCCTGCCGAGCGCGCAGCAGGGGCGAAGCGTAGAGATCGCTGACCCCCAGCTCGTCGAGGTAGGGCACCAGAGCAAGGGCGTCCTGGAAGGTGAACTCGTGATTGAATTGGAGGCGATACGTCGCCGCCGGGACCCGCAGCTGACCGGGATCCCCCTGGCCGCGGGGCGCCGCTGTAGAGAGTGTCATACATCCTTCAGATACAACACAAAGGATAGTGGGCTCAAGACCAACTCGACGCTGCCATCGGAATCAAGACGGTCGGGCGCTGCGCTGTCTTTCGGGTGCCTGAACCAGTCGAACCGCGGGCGTGGGCCCGGCTGCTGGTTCAGTACCAGCGTGTCGTCGGCTTGCCAGCGGAGGGCGGCCGAGTCGATCTCCTGATGCCAGCGACCCGCGGGAAATGGTAGTGCCAGCTTTGCCGGCTCTGTGCCGAAATTGAACACGGCAGCCACCTGGTCGAGGCTGTCTCCGCGCGCCGCTTCAGTTTGGGCCTCTCCCTGGGTGCCCGCCACGCCGGCCCAACGCCGCAGGAAAAGAACCTTATGCTCCTCAAGGGCCAGCGCTTCCAGGTGTTCGTTGCTCAGAAGCCTGAGCGCGGGCAGCGTGCGCCGCAGCCGCAGCAGCTCACGGTACAGATCCCGCAGCACGCTGTGCCCCCCAACCTGCGCGTCCTGCCGGCACAGCTTCGAACGCAGGAACGTCTCCTCGGCGGCGGGGTCTGGCGGTTCACCTTGCCACACAAAACTGGCAAATCCCGCCCTGCGCCCGGTGCGCACCGCTTCGATCAGCTCCGGATCGCCATGGCTGACAAAGTAGAGGAAAGGATTTGTCTCGCCGTACTCCTCGCCCATAAACAGCAGCGGCACATATGGCGCCAGGGCCAGGATGCCGGCCGCCAGCTTGAGCTTATTGAATGACACCAACGTCGACAGCCGTTCGCCCAGCATGCGGTTGCCGGTCTGGTCGTGGTTCTGCGTGAACACTACGAAGCGGTGGCCCGGTATCCCGCGTGCCGGACTGCCGTGGCGGCATTTGCGGAACCGCGAGTACTGGCCCGTGTAGGCGTGGCCTTCGCGCAGCGCCTTGGCCAGGTATTGCACCGTCGGCTGGCCGTTGGGGCGCACGTAGTCCTGGTAATAGCCGTGGCTCTCGAGCGTCAGCAGCGCGTGGATCGCATGGTGAAAGTCATCGTTCCACCCCGCATCGAGACCCGGGCGCCCGGCGTCACGGTCGCGCAGCGCGCGGGTCTCGTTGCGGTCGTCCTCGGCGATCAGGTACATCGGGCGGCCGGTGCACGCCGCCTGGCGGGCGACGGCGGCCGCCAGATCTTCCAGCATCGTATGGGCGGAAAAATCGAATATCGCGTGGACCGCATCCAGGCGTAGGGCATCGATGTGAAAGTCCCTTTGCCAGAACAGGGCATTCTCGATAAAGAAGCGCCGCACGTGGTCGCTGTGCGGGCCGTCATGGTTGATTGCCGAGCCCCAGGGTGTCTTGTGGCCATCGGTGAAATAAGGCCCATAGTCGCCAAGATAGTTGCCCTCGGCGCCCAGGTGGTTGTAGACGACGTCCAGGATGATGGCCAGGCCCTCCCGGTGGGCCGCGTTGACCAGCCTGTGCAAGGCTCTTGGGCCGCCATAGGAATTTTGGACGGCGAACAGATCGACCCCGTCATAGCCCCAGTTGCGCGTGCCGGGGAACTGGGCCAGGGGCATCAGCTCGACCGCGGTGATACCGAGCTCGCGCAGGCCGGGCAGATGCTGGATGATGGCGTCCAGCGTGCCCTCTGGCGTGAAAGTTCCGACGTGCAGCTCGTAGATGACATACTCGTCCAGGGGCAAGCCGGTCCAACCGGCGTCGTCCCAGGCGAAATCGGGCGCTACCACCATAGACGGACCATGCACGCCATCCGGTTGAAAGCGCGATGCCGGGTCGGGCCGTTCCTTCTTGCCGTCGAGCCGATAGACGTAGAGACTGCCGTCCTCCACCTGCTCGGCAATAGCCTCCCAATAGCCATTCCTTACGCGCTGCATCTCTACAAAGCGCTCATTCGGCGTCAGCAGGTGGATTGTCACCTGCTGGGCGCCCGGCGCCCACACGCCAAAGCAACAGCGCCCGCCGCCGAGATAGGCGGCTCCCAATCTCCGGCCTGTCCTTGCCATGACCGGCAGGTCTACCTCTTTGAAAATGCCGGCATTCATAGTTCGCTCCTTGTGCTGATTATGTCCCCGACGTGCCGCCCGGAATGTGGATTTCGCTACAGTATCCCTAACCCACGTCGCCCAACCGTGACCGGATCCTTGCTCGTGCGGCACGAATCTGACTGGCAAGGTGCTAACGCTGAACAGTTACCGTGTTAAGACCTCTTGACTTAACGGCGATCTTGCAGTATTATGGTGATGTAACTGCATACACGTAAGCACTTACATCACCTCGTCAGGCTGCTTGCTTCGAACGGCGATGCCGCTCGCTCAGAGAGGTGACGATCGATGTCTCAACCTACCGTCTACGACGTGGCCGAAAAGGCCGGTGTCAGCACCGCCACAGTGTCCCGCGTGCTGAATTCCTCGAACAACGTCAGCTCACCCACGCGCATCAAAGTGCTGGAGGCGATTCAGGAACTTGGCTTCGTGCCGAAGGCGGAAGCTGTCGCAAGGGCCCGCAGCAGGCACGGGCGGATTGGCGTCATGGCCCCCTTCTTCACCCAGCCCTCTTTCGCCCAACGCTTGCACGGCGTGGCCACTGTGCTTGCCGATTCGCCTTATGAGCTCGTGGTCTACACCGTTGACTCCTCATCGCGCCGCGACGCTTACCTGTCCAGCCTGCAGGTGTCACCCCGGGTCGACGGCCTCATCGTGATGGCCTTGCCCTTTGGGGCGTCCATCGGCGAACGGCTCCAGGCCAACAATCTCGAAACGGTTATGATCGAATGCTCGCTGCCCTTCTTCACCAGCATCGAGATCGACGACCGCGCCGGTGGGCGGATGGCAGCCGAGCACTTCCTCCAGCAGGGTCACCGGCGCTTCGGCTTCGTCGGTGACACCGACCTGCCCGACTACGCAATTTACCCGAGCGACAGGCGCCTGGAAGGCTACCGCGACGCACTCGCCAGCGCCGGCCACCAACTGCCCGACGCTTGTGTTGCACTGGCTCCTCATGGGCGTGGGCCGGCCTACCACAGCGCACAACGCCTCCTCGACCTGGCCGACCCGCCCACGGCCATCTTCGCCGCGAGCGACACCCAGGCCATGGGCGTTTTGTGGGCCGCCCGTGAGAGAGGGTTGGAGGTGCCGCGCGATCTATGCGTGATAGGTTTCGATGACCTGGAGATCGCCGAATACATCGGATTGACCACCGTGTCCCAGCAACTGGAGGGTTCGGGACGCCTTGCCGCCGAGCTGTTGCTCGCCCGGCTGGGTGACGGCTCTCGCCCTATCCAGCACATCAGATTGCCGCTGACATTTATCAAAAGACAGACTGCTTGATAGTGAGCTTTGCCCGATGCTCGAACGCCGTCCGTGCGCTGTAGCGATCAGTAGAGTCCGGAGGTCCTGTGTCCGGAGGAGCGAGCATGTGCGAAAAGCAAGCTGATAGACCCAAAGCGCTGCATGCTATGCGGAAGCACCTCGAAGCCCGGAATGTGCAGTCGCACCGGGAAGTCAGGGGACGTCAGCAAACGCGGGCTGCGCTGTACGCGCGCTGCGCCGGGCTCTATGAGGAACCTCGCTGGGCCCGGGCCGAGCTCGAACAGCGTGTAGCAGACCGAACGGCTGAGCTTGCCAGGACAAACGCCAGTCTCTGGGCCGAGATCGCCGAGCGCAGGCAAGAGGCCGCAACGCTCCGAGCTGAGCTGGCTCTGGCCTTTGCCGATCGCGCGGCCATCGCTATCGAGAACGCGGGCCTGTTCGGCCAGATCCACCGTCGCAGTCGGGAACTCGAAGCATTGGTGGCCCTCTCTTCAGCCTTGCGTCAGGTTCAGACGAGCGAGAACATGCTCGCGCTCCTGGTCGAGAAGGCTATGGAGGTGGTGGAAGGCGATGCCGGGGCCCTGTTCCTGCTGGAAGGCAGCGCCTTGCGGTTGGCCGCAGGGCGTGGGTTGGGTGAAACCGTGCTCGGGCGCCAGCACCCTACCGGCGACTGCGCCCACCTCAGGGTCGCGCGGACCGGCGAACCGCTGTTCATCCCGCAGATCGGGAGGGATGATGCTCTGTGTCCATTCGAAATGTGCCGCGGCCTGACTCAGGGTATGGCCTCCGCAGCCCTCCTTCCCCTGAAAACGGCCCACGCCTCTATCGGTTTGCTGCACATTGCTTACCGGTCACGCCGTGATTTTTCTGCAGACGACAGGCGTCTGCACGTCACCGTGACGGAGATCGCCGCGAATGCGCTGTACCGGGCCAGCGTCATGGAAACCCTCGAGCAGCGCGTCGCCGACCGGACTCGCGAGCTGGCGGCCCTGTACGACGTGACTGCGGTCTCCAGCAGGGCCCAGGATCTGCGGACCACCCTCGAGCAGTCGTTGTCTCGGGTGCTGCAGGCTATGCAAAGCAGCTCCGGCGCAATTCATCTGCTGGGTGAGGCTGACGGCATTCCGCATCTGGCGGTGCAGCACGGTAGCCAGCTCCCGGCCGTTGCGCCGGCTTCCCTTCGCACCTTCCTGCCTCAAGTGATGGACTGGGTCATCGAGCACGGCGAGCCGTTTGTGATCCCCCGCCTGGTCACCGATCCTGAGCCGTCGCGTGGCAGTCCTGCGACCGTTCCCAGCGCTTGCGCCGGCGTGCCCATGCGTGCCGGAGGCCGGACGTTGGGGGTCCTGAGTGTAGTTAGAGACGCGGAGCGGCAGTTCAACGTCGAAGAGGTGGCCTTGCTGGCCACTATCGCCGATCAGGTGGCCGTGTCCGTGGAAAACGCCAGGCTGCACAAGCAGGCCGAGCAAGCCGCCGTCATGGAGGAGCGATCTCGGCTGGCGCGCGAGCTGCACGACTCGGTCACGCAAACGCTGTACAGCACTGCCCTCCTGGCCGACGTCGCGGTTGACTGCTCGGCAGCGGAAGAATGGGAGCGGGTGAAGCACTACTTGAGCCGGATCGGCGACAACATCCGGCAGGCCCTCAAGGAGATGCGCTTGCTGCTCTTTGAACTGCAGCCGCCGGCGAGCCAACCCGGCGGGCTGGTGCAAGCCTTAAGCCAGCGGCTGAGCTCGGTCGAAGGGCGCGCAGGTGTACAGGTGCGCCTGCTGGCGGACGAGTGGGCCGGTCTGCCGGCACCGGTCGAAGAGAACCTGTACCGGATCGCACAAGAGGCGCTGAACAATGCCCTCAAGCATGCCGGGGCGACCCTGGTGACGGTGATGGTCCATGCCGACCTGGACGGCGCGCAACTGGAAGTGATCGACAACGGCAAAGGCTTCGACGTGGCGTGTGCCGCGAGCAAGGGCGGGCTGGGCTTATTGAGCATGCGACAGCGAGCCGAAAAGCTCGGTGGCAGGCTGGCGATCTTCTCGACGCTGGGAGAAGGAACGCGAGTGGGAGTCAGCCTGACCACAGCGGATTATGGATGAAAGCTGACTGCAAAACGACGCGTTTTGCGCGGAGGAGTTGGCATGACCACGCGGGCGAGCATTCGGGTGCTGATTGCGGACGATCACTCTGTCGTCCGGGAGGGGCTACGCGCCTTGATCGAGGCTAAGCCCGATATGGAGTTGATCGGCGAGGCGGAGGACGGGGCCGGCGCGGTGCTGCTGGCCCGTTCCTTGAAGCCGGACGTGATCTTGTTGGACCTGATGATGCCGCGCATGGGCGGGATCCAGGCTATCGCCGAGATCAAGCGCGAGAACCCGGGCGCACGCATCCTGGTCCTCACAAGCTTTGCCGACGATGACAAGGTCTTTCCGGCGATCAAGGCCGGCGCGCTAGGCTATCTGCTCAAAGATTCGCCGTCCCAGGCGCTCATCGACGCCATCCGCCAGGTCTACCGCGGCGAGGCCTCGCTGCACCCTGCCATCGCCAGCAAGCTCATCCGGGAGCTCAACCAGCCGCCAAGTCCGGCCACCGGCCAAAACGCGCTCACCGAGCGCGAAGTGGCAGTGCTCAGGCTCGTCGCCAGGGGCCTCTCCAACCAGGAGATAGCCGAGAAACTGGTAATCAGCGAGCGGACCGTGTGCGGACACGTCAGCAGCATCCTGGACAAGCTGCACCTGGCCAATCGGACACAGGCAGCCCTTTACGCGCTCCGCGAAGGGCTGGCCAGTTTAGTGCAGGCAACCAATAACGCCAACTGACCCGTGGGCAAAAGCCCGGCCGAGGGGCGGGACCGGCAGGCATTAACGCGCAGGAACAGGTATTTTTGACTGCCTGCAGGCCGCTTCAAGAGCAGTCTTTTCTATTAGTCAAGACCGATGTTTTCTACCATGCGCCACAAGCTGGCGGGGGGTATGCTCATTCGGCGCGATCCCGCGCGCATCGTTGCGAGTTGCGAGGACATGCTTTCCCAATGACACCTAACCCTGTGCCAACGCTCATCGTGGCAAAGCCCGGCCGGATGCGCACGGGCTTGCAGGCGCTGCTGAGGACAATGCCCGAGATCGAGGTCGCAGGACAGGTGGACTGCGCCTCGGATGCGCTCGGCTGGGTGGTGCAACAGGGGCCGTCGCTGGTATTCCTGGATACGAGCCTGCCGATTGCTGACAGGTGGATGGCTCTCAAGGAAATCAAGACCCAGTCGCCCCGCAGCCGCTGCATCCTCTGTGTCGAGAGCGTTCAAGACCAGGCGACGGTCCGAGCCAGCGGTGCCGACGGCGTGCTCCTGACGGGATTCGCGGCCGAGACGCTCTCCACGACCATCTTCGAAGTCCTGGCGGGTGCCGACCGGTCGGATGATCGGTGAGGAACCAGGCCGAGTGCTTGCGCGCCTGGTTCAGATATTTATCAAGGAGGGAAACCGTCCAGACACACGCTGACCTTGCGACTACGAGCATCCTGGCATCTCACGGTCACTGTTCCAGAGAAGGAGAAACATCCAATGAAGCGAATGACCATCCCTTCCGTCCTGGTTCTGCTGGCGTTGCTACTGGCCGCCTGTGGCGGCGGAGCAGCTCCGGCGGCACCGGCTGCAACCACCGCACCCGCGGCCACAGAGGCCCCGGCTGCAACTACCGCACCCGCGGCGACTGAGGCCCCAGCCGCAACCACTGCGCCCGCCGCAGCGGCGGTGGTGACTACGACTGCTGCCATGACCCCGACGGCTGCCATGACCACCACGACCGCTGCTTTGGGCCCAATTGACTGCATGGGCGCCAAGTCGGGCGACACGGTGTCGATGCTGTACCAGTGGTCCGGCACCGAGGAAACGAACTTGCTCGCCATACTCAAGCCGCTGGCCGACGCCTGCGGCATCACGCTCAAGCCCGAGTCGACGCGCGACCAGGCCCTGCTCGATACACGCGTCAAAGCCGGCACGCCGCCCGACGTCGCGTTCTGGCAGGTCACCACCGTGAAACAGTACAGCAATATCCTCAAGCCGCTGGATACCCTGGGCGCCCACCGCGAAAACTACCCAGCTTCGTTGATCGAGCAGGGCTCCGTCAACGGCAAGTGGTACGGCCTGACGGTCAAGTCTGACATCAAGACCATCATCTGGTACAGCCCCGCCAACTTCAAGGCCCTCGGGTACACGGTTCCCACGACCTGGGACCAGTTGAACAGCCTGGTCGAGAAGATGGTGGCCGACGGAAACGTGCCTTGGTCGATGGGCTTTGAGTCCGGCGGTTCCACCGGCTGGACCGGCGCCGACTTCATCGAGGACATCCTCTTGGTGCAGAAAGGGCCTCAGTACGTCCTGGACCTGATCTCCGGCAAACAGAGTTACAACGATCCTGCCGTCAAAGCGGCGTGGCAAACGTACGGCAAGTGGGCCACGGACCCGAAGTACACGGTCGGCGGCGCCAAGGGCACGTTGAGCACGGATTTCAACGATGCCATCACAGCGGTCTTCGCCGATCCGCCCAAGGCCCTGATGGTCCGCCAATCGGGGTTTGCGGGTGGCACCATCGCGGCCAAATACCCGACCCTGAAGTACGGCACCGATTATGATTTCTTCCTCGTGCCCGGTGCCCAGGGCATGCAGGCCGGCTCAGATTGGATGATGGCTTTCTCCGACAAGCCTGCGGTCAAGGCCCTGGTGGCCTACCTCACCAGCCCGACCGGTGCTGCCCAGTGGGCCAAGGTCGGGTTTGACTTGACGCCCAACCTGAAAGGCGCCGGAAACTACACCGATCCACTCCTCACCAAGAAGGCCCAGCTGTTGAATTCCGCCCAGGCGGTGGTGCCGAGCCTCGGCGACGTCATCCCTGATGGGTTCAGCAATACTCTCTGGACCGGCATCATCAACTATGTCAACGGTGGCGACCTGGACCAGCAACTGAGCACCATCGCGGCCAGCCAAGCCAGCGAGCTGAAGTAACAAGCCGGCCCGGCGGCGGGCCGGTGCTCGAGCGATCGACAGCAACGGAACACCACTGAGACACAGAGCACAGAGAAGTGACGATGAAGCGTGGGCTCCGCGCAGAGCGCAGGTCGGCGCAGGCAGCAAAAGGAAACCAACCGGATCAGCGCGGCGAAGCGTCCCGCTGCGCCATCAGCGCCCTGCGTGTCCTCTTCACCCTCCGTGTCTCTGTGCCTCCGTGGTTGCGAAAGGGCCTGTCACCGCGCCGAATACCCGTTCTGCAGTCGCAACAAGGAGGTCTAAGTGGCCGCGGCAGATAACGAGCCCAGGATCATGAAGCAGGGCGCCGGGGTGCCATGGCTGTACCTGGCGCCGGCATTGGTCATGATGGCTATCTTCATCGTCTACCCGACGATCACCACAATTTACCTCAGCTTGCAAAACCAAACCTCCACCGGTTCTGCCGCGGCAGACTGTGTGCCCGGCCAGTCTTGCTGGGGCATCTTCGAGAACTATCATTATGCCCTCACGTCGCCGATCATGCTCCAGGCCTTCCGCAACAACCTCCTGTGGATCATCTTCATGGTGACCGGCACGATCGTCATCGGGCTGCTGGTTGCCGTGCTGGCCGACCGCGTGCCCTACGAATCGGTTGCCAAGGCCATTATCTTCCTTCCGATGGCTATCTCTTTCGTCGGAGCCGGCGTCATCTGGAAGTTTGTC
>Ga0326728_10026404_pt1 | contig 10284 bp, 7 predicted proteins | sample MB3enrmetagenome_FD_207602 | JGI IMG/M metagenome (GOLD analysis project Ga0326728, IMG submission 207602) | Lab enriched peat soil microbial communities from McLean, Ithaca, NY, United States - MB31MN | ecosystem: Environmental > Terrestrial > Soil > Wetlands > Peat | place: USA: New York... | reverse complement strand
ACATCTTCAACCCGACTAGCTCGTGAACGGCGGCCGCCAAGCGGCATCGGGCGCTGATCGCAACATCGCGCGTCAGCGGCGCTTCTGGACCCGCCACGCGGCCAGCTGGGACCATGGCGCCGGCAACAATCCCGGGCTCGTCAAGGTTGTGGAGCGCGTGCTCGAAGAGGCCCACCCGTTTCCTGAAGCGTCCGCCGTTGATCTCGGCTGTGGATCGGGGCAGGTGACGCTCGCGCTTGCCAAGCGCTGTGGGATCGTGCTCGGGGTCGATGTGAGCGAGGAGATGATCGCCCTGCTGCTCGAGAACGCCGAGCGGGAAGGTGTCTCGAATGTTGAAGGATGCGCTGTCCCCATCGAGCGCCTGCGACTGTCGGAGAGCTCCGTGGACTTAGTGGTCTCGAACTACGCCATGCACCATCTTCGGGACGAGGACAAGCAAATCGCCGTCAACGAAGCGTTCAAGTGGCTGCGCCCCGGAGGCATGCTCGTGATAGGCGACATGATGTTCGGACGCGGTAGCGAGTCCCGGGACCGTGAGATCATCGGTTCGAAGCTGGCCTTGCTCTTTCGCAAGGGCCCCGGAGGTTGGTGGCGGATCGTCAAGAACAGCGGTCGTTACGTGATTCGGCTCCAGGAACGGCCGGTCTCGATGTCCGCGTGGGCAGAGATGTTCGACAAGGCGGGTCTCGTCGACATCAAGGCCATCCCGGTCGTGAACGAGGCAGCCGTCGTGAGGGGGACCAAGCCCAGACGGCGCTAGGAGCTCGCCAGGAACTTGACCAGCTCGGGGACGAACTTGGCCGCGTCGATCGTGCCAACTCCCGATGCGAGGTCGTAGCCTCGCAAAGCCGGGAAGCCGGTCACCGTCATGAGTTTGCGGTCCTGGATGAACGAGACCGTGTTATTCCCTTTGGTGATGTCCACAATGCCCGCCGCCCGCGACGCCGACAAGGCGTAGAGGGCCGGGTTGATGAGACCGAGCGGGTGACCCGCCTCCTGATCGGCAAGCGCCACGATGCCGGCGAACAGGGGCGTAGCCTCGCTCGTGCCACATGCCGGGTACCAGCCTGGGACTTGCCCGGCAAAACTCTGGTAGGAGTCGACCGCCCCGTTGCAGGCTGCGCTCATCGACACGTCTGGCACGCCTCGATGCTGGCCCACGATCCGCGCCACGTTGTCTTGGTAGGTGGGACGTTCGAAGATGATCGACTTGCCACCGCCGCTGGCAAGAGGGTTCGGAGCGGCGGCACCGGCGATGTACTTGGTTGTCGCGGTGCTGTAGGTGTCGTTCCAAACGTTGTCGGGCGACGTGCGATCGCCCTTGGCGTCGAGATGCAGCTGTGTGCCTCCGACTCCGGTCACTAGGGGGTCGCTGTCCGGCCACGACGTAACAGGGAAGTCGTAGTAAGTCGAACCGTTCGGACCGACATCGGCTGCGCCGCTGTCACCCGAAGCAGCGAGCACAGTCACGTTGTTGGTGCTTTCGGCAGCGTCGACGTACGCGGACCGCAGCGCCAGCAGTGCCTGCGCCGTGGGGAAGGTCTGTTCGGTTGCGCCGAAACTCTGGCTGATGACACCGCCCAGGTGGTGTTTGATGACGTACAGCTCCGCTGCAACTATCTGAGGAAAGCCACTGGTTCCTTCGTCTTCCGAAGTCGGGGTCTCTACCAGCAGGATGCTCGCGCCCGGCGCCATGACGTGTGCCCACTCGACATCGAGGGTTGTCTCTGCGGCCCAGCCTTCGCGATCACTGGAGTCCGTGTACGGCGGGACCGCCCCGGCAGGATGGATCACAGTGAACGAAGGAGGGGCGGGCAAATGGAAAGTCCCGTCGAAGACGGTCAGGTCGTGACCGATCGTCGGTGACCCGAATGAGTCGACGATGACAATCGTCTGTCCGGCGCCGACAATGCCCGCCTTGAACAACGGCTCCAGGTCGTAGGCCTGCTGTAGCTGAATGGGCTCGTAACAGGCAATGCCCAGACTGTGCTCACACGCAGACACGCTCGGTGGACCCGACAGAGCCGAACCGATGTGAGTCGCCTCGGGTTGAAGGACAACCGCGTTCGGCGAAATGGAGAGCGCTCGGGTGGTCGTATGGGGTCCGGTGGGAGCCGTCCGAGTCGCGATGGCGGCTGCCGAAACAGTCACCAGGATCGCCGCGATGCCCCAAAGTCTCGTCCGGCTCATCCATCTCCTCGTGCACTCGGTCCTCTTGGGCACCCGGCAGCGATCGTAACCTACGACTGCTTCCGACCATTGCTCGCGGGCTCGCCGCGCCGCGAGAACGCAGCGAGGGACAGCGCCCTTCCCGCATCTGTCCCATTGCGTCGCCCCTGCGGATCTCGAGGAGCAGGGGCCTTCTCGCAGCCCTAGCTGGTGCGCCATCCGTCGAGTGGAGGCGCGTAAGGACGCGTCGCAAGAACCCGCTTGCGCGCTGTGCGCAGGTATCCCTCATCGATGTCGTAACCGACGTAACGACGACCGGTCTCGACGGCTGCCACTGCGGTCGAGCCTGAACCGAGAAACGGATCGAGAACAAGGTCATCGAGATACGTGTAGAGCTCGATGAACCGCCTCGGCAGCGCCACGGGGAACGGCGCGGGGTGTGACACGCGACGAGCAGATTCCGACGGAATCTCCCATACAGATAGGGTCGCCGCCAGGAACTCATCCCGAGAGATCGTGCTCACTCCTTTGCGTGCTCGGCTCCATCGCTCCTTGCTGAAGCAGAGGCAGTACTCGTGCAGATCGCGGAAGGTCGGATTGACCGCTGATCGCCAGCTGCCCCACGCACAGGACCCAGAGGCACCCTTGGCTTTCAGCCAGATGACTTGACCCCGAGGGAGGAACTTGAGGTCCTCCATGATTGCAGTGACGTGATCCGCCAGCGAGACGTACGGCCGGCGCCCAAGGTTGGCAACGTTCACCACGGCCCGTCCGCCTGGTTCAAGAACCCTATAGGTTTCCTTGAAGACCGCGCGCAGAAGCGCGAGGTAGTCATCGAAGCTCAGATCCGAGTCGTACTCCTTGCCCACGTGATAGGGCGGCGACGTCACCATTAGAGCAACGCAGTCATCGGGAAGCTCGACCATTGTCTCAGCAGAACGGCCATAGAGGCCGCTTGGGACGACCTCCTGAGAGGGAGCCCGGTCCCAGGTCGTCTCCACCTCTTTCAAAGCACGATCGTAGAACGGAGAGGAATCGTGGCTCTCTCGCCTGCCCACCCCAAAGCGCGTGGTCCTCGTCGCCATCGGCCCTTCCTTTTCATGGTGATGCCGACTCGGAAGCTCGACCTTCCGTGTGACGACTTCTCGCGTTGAGGCTAACACCGGGAGCCGGGTCCCCCCATGTCAAAGATGCGTGAGTTGGCCTCGCCTGGGAGAGCGACGACTGTGGGACAAGCTCAAGGATGACCTCCCGGGCCGGGCCGGCCCCCTAACTCAGCCAGACATCCTCCAAGCGGTATGCTCCGCCTGGATTGACGGCGAATCCGTGCAACGTGGGCTGCCAGGCATAGATGTTGGGCGGGTAGTCGAGCGCGATGTAGGGTGCGTCCTGGGCGACAATCGCCTGGATCTGGGCGTAGAGCGCGGCGCGCTTCGTGCTGTCGAACTCGGTCTCGGCCTCTCGCACGAGCGCTATCGCCTTCGGGTCGTCGTAGTAGGTCCAGAACGAGTGCGATCCTCCGTCTTGGACATCGACCTGGAACGATGCCATCTCGTCCGGGTCGCTTATGTCGTTGGTGGCGAAGTTGATCATCGCCTCGTAGTTGAAGTCCTCGAACGCAGCCGTGTAGGCGGCGTTGTCGAGCTGTCGGATCGAGACGTTGATGTTGAGTGCCTTGAGCTCGGACTGGATGATCGTCGCCGCCTCGACGTACTGGGCGTTGCCGCTCGGCACCAGGATCGAAGTCGAAAAACCGTGCGGGTAGGCCGACTGGGCGAGCTCGGCTTTGGCAGCGGCGAGGTTGTAGCCGAGCGTCGGGACCTTTGCGTAGTACTGAAGGCTCGGCGGGAAGAAGGAATTCCCCGGTTTCGCGGTCCCGAAAGTCGTAACCTTTGCGAGCTCTTCGATGTCAATGGCGTGGTTGATCGCTCTGCGAACGTGGCGGTCCTTGTACTGCGGGACCTTCTCGTTGAAGAACAGCAAGTCGACCGCCCACGACCCGAACGTGTCCAGAACCAGGGCCGGGTTCGCCTTCAGGGTGGCCACCTGAGCCGGCGGGACTGCCGAGATCACCTCCACCTGCCCGGCCTTGAGCTGGAGCACGCGCTGGTTGTCGTCGGAGATGTAGACGAAGTTGACCTCGTCCAGATAAGGCTTGCCGGGCTGCCAGTAGTTCTTGTTCTTCGCCAGCACCGCGTTTCCGCCCTTGACGAACGACTTGAGCACAAACGGTCCCGTGCCGATCGGATTGGCGAAGAAGCTGGACTCGCTCTGGCCACCGAAGTTCTTCGGGAGAATCGAGTTGGCAAAGACCGAGATGTCCGACAGGAACGGTGCCCACGGCTGGGACAGCTGGAAGGTGACGGTGCTCGAGTCGGTCGCCTCGTAAGACTTGATCGCGAAGTCCAAGAAGCTGAGAGGCCCGGTGGTGTCGGTGGCGGCGCGGTGGATCGAGAACACGACGTCCTCCGCGGCCACGGGCTTGCCGTCGGAGAACTTCACGCTCGGTCGGAGCGAGAACGTCCATGTCTTCCCGTCAGAGCTCACGGTGTGGCCCTGCGCGAGCCACGGGATGAGCGTGCCTTGCGGGCTGGTGATGTACAGGGGCTCGAAGATCTTGTCGAGCGTGTAGACGTCACCTTCGACGATCGAGTTTGCCGGGTCGAGCTGGGTCGGCCCGGTCTGGCGGCCGAAGTTCAACGTGCCGCCATGCTTGGGCTTGGCCACCCGAGACGTGTTGGACATGGTCGACGCTGAGCTGCCGTGCGCGAAGAGCAATGGGCCCGTGCTGATCACGCCCGCACCGACGACGCCGAAGCGGAGCGCTTCACGCCGGGAGTAGCGCCGACAGCCGTCGTTCAGGGTCGCTCGATCCTCTGCGGCCTCTCGATTTGTCACTTCCTGCCTCCATCTACCATCTTGTCCGACTCAGGCCACTCGGCCTGATCGCTCTAAACCTATAAAGCCGATCATATTACTCAGCTTAACCTAGCCGTCGCGTTGAACCTGCGCAAGCGACGGCGTGTGACAACCGGCGTGCCGTGCTGGATCGTGGCCGGTACAGCAATCACCCTCGCTGTCACAGCCGCCCGAGGCCGCCCCCAATCAGAAGTAGCCCGGGCATGGCTCCGAACAAGCTCCTGAGCGGAGCTGACGCGTGCACGGCGGTTCCAGGTTCAAAGGGACGAACTGAAATGAATCAACACCGCCGGGCACAGGTCAAGCTTGCTTGGCAATCCGGACACGGCAGGGACACAAGGCAGGAGGGCACTGTCCGACAACAGTTCCAACGCAGGCTTGGGCGCGACCTTGCGAACCATGAGCAGTGTGGATCGGGGCGTTGAGCTGGACCCGAAGTTCATGTCGCCCGGATAGCGAGCCTCCAAGAAATACCTGCCCGCCGTCTTCGCTGTGATCGAGCACGTGCCGGTCGCGATCCCATGAGACCCGCTGAGCGCCGCCAGACAATTCTCCGTCCCGTCGGTGACGGTGACCGTCCCACTTGGAGTCGCCGACCCCGCTCTCGTGTTCACTCCCGTGACCCGCACTCGCACGGCGATCGGCCGGCCGACGACTGGATTGCGGCTCACCGCGACGATGGCGGTCGCCGAGGGTGGCAGCCATCGGAACACGGAACTGCCATCCACCGCGGTACATGAGGTCGCCGATACGCACGAGACCGATTCGAGCGAGACGCCCGGGTCGATGGCGTCGGCGGACAACCACGAGCCCGCGCTGTAAGTGAGGGCTTTACCGTTGAAGTCCACAGCAGCACAAGAGCTCACCGACGAACAGGAGATGGAGGTGAGACCGCCTCCATCCGCGTCGATTCCGATCGGCGTCGACCACGTACTGCCGTCGTAGTCGACGGCGTGGAGGCTGCGGTCCACTGCGACGCAGAAGCTCGCCGTCGGGCACGAGACAGAGCTGAGGCCGCCTCCGCCGGGGTCGATCCCGACCGGCGTCGACCACGTACCGCCGTCGTAGGTGACGGCGTTGTCACGGAGGTCCACCGCGACGCAGAAGCTCGCCGTCGGGCACGAGACAGACGTGAGGCCGCCTCCGCCGCGGTCGATGCGCTCGGGGGACGACCAGGAGCCGTTCTCATAGGTGAGAACGTTGCCCCCTTTGTCCACCGTTGCACAAAAGCTCGCCGACGGGCATGAGACGGAGGCAAGGCCGTTTCCGCTCGGGTCGATGCTGACCGGCATTGACCACGTCCTGCCGTTGTACGTGAGGGCATGCAGATCACGGTCCACTGCGACGCAGAATCTCGCCGTCGAGCACGAGACGGACGTGAGGCCGCCTCCCCCCGGGTCGATGCGCGCCGGGGACGACCAGGAGCTGTTCGCGTAGGTGAGAACGTCGCCGTGGAGGTCCACGGCCTCACAAGAGCTCGCCGACGGACAGGAGACAGAGGTGAGGCCGCCTCCCCCCGGGTCGATGCTGAGGGGTGATGACCATCCCCTGCCGTTGTAGGTGACAACGTCGCCGCGCAGGTCCACTGCGGCACAAAAGCTCGTCGTCGGGCAGGAAACGGAGGCTGGGCGGAATCCCCTCGAATCGATCTTGACCGGCTTGGACCACGAGCGGCCGTCGTAAGTGAGGGCACCGCCACTCTCGTCCACCGCGACGCAGAAATCCGCCCTAAGGCAGGACACCGAGACAAGGATGCCGTTGTCCGGGTCGATGGGGTAAGGGGCGGACCACGTCCCGGATTCGTAAGTGAGGGCACTCCCGCCCTCGTCGACAGCGGCACAGAAGCTCGTCGTCGGGCACGAAATCGAGCTCACGTAGTAGCCGCTCGAGTCGATGCTCACCGGCTTCGACCATGAGGAGCCGTTGTAGCTCAGGGCGTTGCCGCCCTCGTCCACAGCAATGCAGAGCCTCGTCCTCGGACAGGACACGGTGTCCAGGCCCTGTGCGCCCGTGTCGACGTAGCGGAGTCCCACCCACGACCTGCCGTTGTAAACGACGGCGAAACCACCCCGGTCCACCGCGACGCAGGATGTCGCAGTCGCGCAGGACACGGAGGCCAAGGCGAATCCCCTCGAATCGACAGAGACCGGCCTCGACCATGAGGTGCCGTCGTAGGTGAGGGCGTTGTCGTTCTCGTCCACTGCGGCACAAAAGCTCGCCGTCGGGCAGGAAAGGGAGGTGAACCCTCCTCCTCTCGGGTCGATGCTCCTGGGCGATGACCAGAACTTGTCGTTGTAAGTGAGGACAGTGCCGTTCGAGTCCACTGCGGCGCAGAATTTCGCCGTCGGGCAAGAGATGGAGGTTGGCGCCCCTGTGAACGGGTCGATCGCTCCACCCCATGACCAAGCGGCCGCAGGGCCGGCAACCGGCGCAGCCGCAACTGCGGGCTGAGCCCCAGCGACTGCTGGGCACGAGACCGATGCGACCGCGAGCGTCCCAACGAGAAGACGACCGAACACATGTCGCGTCATCGTGCTCCTCCTGTCTGCTAGCTCCCCGAACGATGCTGAGCGTGCGCCCGGAGAGCATTTGTCGACACACAGATCTTCGCGTGACAACCAGACGCGCTCGGGCACCAAGCCCGGCCACGGGCGGAGCGCTCCGCCTCTCGCAGCATCCCACATGGGTGCACTATCTGCAGGGCATGCCGTCGGGTAACAGAGCCTAGAGATTCGAGCCTCGCGAACGAGCTCACGGCCTTTGGCCATAGGAATAGCTAATATCCACGCCGTGCGGGCGACCTGGATCGGCAGCTCTTCGCCAGCATGCACCGCGTGAGCAAGACCGGAGCCCGTCTCGTCGGTGGACGGCATCTCATGTGCTTCGGGTTGTCTTGGTGAACGTGCTCGTCACAGGCGGTGCCGGCTGCATCGGCGGCGTCGTCGTCGCCAGGCTGCTCGAAGCCGGCCACGAGGTCACAGTGATTGACGACCTCTCGACGGGGCATCGTGATGCCGTCTCCAAGAACGCCCGGTTCGTGCTCGGCAGGGTGCAGCAGGCTTCGAGCACGCTCGGTCTGCAGGCCTTCGACAGTGTCGTCCACTTGACGGCCTCCTCGCTCGTCGCCGAGTCGATCGCCAATCCGCAGAAATACCAGACGAACAACGTCGCCGGTTCCTACGGAGCTATTGGCGAAAGGCACGACTCCAAGTCCCACCTCATCTCGCTAACCCTGCGCGCGGCCCTCGAAGGCCGCTCGGTTGACGTCTTCGGCGACGACTACGCGACACCCGACGGGACCTGCATACGTGACTACATTCACGTGGTCGACATCGCTGATGCTCACCTGCTGGCACTCGGGGCGTCCTCACCAGGCAGGTGGCGGGTCTACAACCTCGGCAACGGCGCGGGTTCTTCGGTCCGCCAGGTCATTGCCGCCGCCCGCCGGGTGACCGGGATGCCGCTGGCCGAGCGCGTCACTGGCCGTCGAATGGGAGACCCCGCAATGCTCGTCGCCTCCTCCGAGCGCGCCCGCCGGGAGCTCGACTGGGTCCCGAGAAGGCCGGAGCTCGACGAGATGGTTGATGACGCCTGGCGGTTTGTCCAGCGGCGACAGATATGAGCGCGCTCGGAACCTCAGGCGAGGGCTTTCGCCGGGTCTTCGGCCGACTCTCGGAGGGGATCTGGTCAGCTCCAGGACGGGTCAACCTGATCGGCGAGTTCACGGACTACAACGACGGCTTCGTGTTGCCGCTCGCTCTACCCTTTGCAGCCCAGGCATATGTCGCCCGTCGCGACGACAATCTCGTGAGAATTGCCTCCGCTCAACGCTTGGAGAATGGCGAGCCCTTGGTCGTGGAGACTGCGATGGACCGGCTGAGGCCGGGAATGACAAGCGGCTGGGCACCGTACGTCCTCGGCGTCGTCTGGGCGTTGCGCGAAATCGGCGCCCGAATCGCTGGCATCGAGCTCCTCATTGACAGTGACGTGCCGATCGGAGCTGGTCTGTCGTCGTCCGCGGCGATAGAGTGCTCCGTCGCGTTGGCGCTCCACGACCTCTACGGATTGCCGTTCTCGCTGCAGGAGCTGGCGCTTGTGGCCCAGCGGGCCGAAAACGAGTACGTCGGCGTGCCCACTGGCATCATGGACCAGACCGCCTCGTTGCGCTGCAGGGCCGGCCATGCCTTGTTCTTCGATACGCGCACCTTCGAGGTGCGCCAAGTGCCCCTCGACCTCGAACCCGCCGGTTTGACACTGCTCCTGGTCAACACCGGGGTCAAGCACGCCCTCGGCAATTCGGCCTACGCCGATCGCGTCCGCGACTGCCGTCGAGCTGCCGAGGAACTCGGTGTTCCCGCGCTGCGCGACGTCGCGCCAGAGAACATGGAAGCCGCCCTCGCCGAGATCGACCGCGACGTCGTGCGACGTCGGGCTCGTCACGTGATCAGCGAGCAAAGCCGCGTGCTCGAGGTGGTTCGGCTCCTCGAGTCGGGACGACCTGCTGAAGTCGGCCCGGTGCTCAGTGCGGGCCATCGCTCGTTGCGCGACGACTTCGAGGTCTCCTGCGCCGAGCTCGATACGGTTGTCGATGTCGCAGTAGCCGGCGGGGCGCTCGGCGCGCGGATGACGGGAGGCGGCTTCGGAGGCTCAGCTGTGGTGCTCGTCGAGCTCGCCAAAGCCGAAGCGGTCACGTTGGCCGTGGCAAGAGCCTTTGCCGCGCGGGGCTATAGCCCGCCGCAGACGGTCGAGATCGTCGCCTGTGACGGGGCGTCGCGAGTCGCCTGAACACCGTCTGACCCGTCCCCTGTCCAAGCAGCGGAACGGGCGCCACGCTGCGAAATGGCACGCGGCTTCGATAGCAGGATGAGATGAAGGCGAGAACACGCTGAAGCCTATGGTCCTGGAGTCTTTGGCCGCACTCGAGCACCTAGGCGCCTTGTCTTGGCTCGTGCCGATGACCGGCCTTTCGCGTTGGCGGTGGGACCCCGAGAGGTCAGTCATAGCATCGCCGAAGTGATGCCCAAAACCTAAGGCGTGATGAAGTGTTCGGCCCGCTCTCGGTGATGCCCAAAACCTAAGGCGTGATGAAGTGTTCGGCCCGCTCTCGGTGCTGCGCGGCATCGACCTCAGCCTGTATTCGGGCGAGGTGCTCGGCCTGATCCGGGACAACGGACGTGATCGGCGAGAACGCGAAAA
>Ga0326728_10026403_pt1 | contig 10285 bp, 10 predicted proteins | sample MB3enrmetagenome_FD_207602 | JGI IMG/M metagenome (GOLD analysis project Ga0326728, IMG submission 207602) | Lab enriched peat soil microbial communities from McLean, Ithaca, NY, United States - MB31MN | ecosystem: Environmental > Terrestrial > Soil > Wetlands > Peat | place: USA: New York... | reverse complement strand
CTTTAAGCCCATCTTTTCGAGTACATGATTGCCAAGACTGGAAAACATTTCCAATACCACTGCGTCGTTAGGAGTAGGGTTCTCATTGAATATCACAAGATCATCTCCTTCTACGTGAAGCAAGGCAGCTTTCTGCATTATCGGAAATGATTTGAGTAATCTAATCGGCTCAGCGGTCATCGTAGCCAAATTAACTGTTGATCCGTAGTTATGAAGAAGCAACTCTTCAAGGTACTCTAGTGCCTTGCTCTCGCGGTTATTATACCTAGTTTTAGCTTCGACCTTCGATGGCACGACTCCTATTATCTTGAAAGATAGATTAAGCCTATTTCTGAAATCCAGAAACATCCTTAGAGAGCTTAGTACGGTCCTGCTTGATACCGTATCAAGGATTGTAGGCATAATCACATGCGTGGCCGCGCATAACGCATTAGCGGTCGCGGCGCAAATCCTTGGAGGCGTATCGATAATAACAATGTCGAAATTTTGCTGTACATAAGTGGAACCCAAGTACTTATGCGTATTGAAGCGAATGTCCTCCTTTCGAGCGCCCGACAGCCAATTGTATATTAGTTGATTGTCAATTTGATTCAGGCTGGCCTGGGCGGGATGGATAGAGGATCGTTGAAATGATTTACCCAATTTATGAGGTCTCGTAATCTCGTCACCTCTACGCCCTTCCAGGATGTAATTAGCACTAAAGGTTAGTTCAGTATCACGGTAGGGTACATAATCGGTAAGAGAGCCCTGGTAATCGTAGTCTATCAATAGAACCCTGAAGCCGATTTTATCGAAATACGCGGCTAAATTAGCAGAAATCATAGATTTCCCTACGCCACCTTTGTAGTTGGCAACGACTAAGACCGGAATAGTTCTCCTGACTTGATCCCTATAGGCCTTTATTACTTTTCTAACACTGGGTTTACTCCAGAACGTGTCCGGATCAATAAGCAGCTGATGTATCTTTTCGCGAAATGCCTTCATCCCCCAATAGTAAGCGTAGAAGGTAGCCCCTACAAAACTAGCTGTAAGGCCCGCGAATTTTATCCAGTGGACGTAACCGCTATCCTTTTCCTGAGCAGAAATTACGACGTGAGATATCTCTTTAGTCAGCTCTACAACCGCTTTTCCTAGCTCATCAAGCATAACGCCTACCCTGAAAAAATTGATCAGTGATGCCACTAAGAGCAGTCCAACTTTAGAAAAGCTCCTTAAACATAAACTATACGTTGCGGCTACGGTTAGCAACCCGAGCGCGCAGAAACAGCGTTCATTCTCCTCTGGTGGGAGAGCAAGGGACAGGGTGAGGGGTGCCACAATGCAAAACGCCAGGCGGATGCCGTCGGCGATCATCCGTATGAATACGTAGACCGGCGGGCGCTTGCGTGGTGATATACGCGAAGACGAAAGCGGCAGAAGGGCACACGCGCATGTCCACGGCAGTCCCGCAAGCCCCGGCGGAAATCGTTCCCGTCGAGGATACGAGCTTCACCGGCTTCTACGCCAACATGACCCCGCCCGAGAAGCGCACATTTTGGGCTTGCGCGGCCGGCTGGGGCCTCGACGGCATGGATTTTATGATCTATCCGCTGGTCATCGGCACGCTGACCAAGCTCTGGAGCATCGACAACACGTCGGCCGGCTTTGCCGTCACGGCGACGCTGCTCGCCTCGGCTATCGGCGGCTGGCTTGCGGGCTTTTTGTCCGACCGCATCGGCCGCGTGGCGACGCTGCAGATCACCATCCTGTGGTTCTCGGCTTTCAGCCTGCTCTGCGCGTTTGCGCAGGATTTCCAACAGCTCTTGATCGCCCGCGCGCTGCTCGGCTTCGGCTTCGGCGGCGAATGGGCTGCCGGCGCGGTGCTCATGGGCGAGACCATCCGCGCGCAATACCGTGGCCGCGCGGTGGGCGCGGTACAATCGAGCTGGGCCATCGGCTGGGGCGCGGCCGTGCTGATGCAGGCGGTGCTGTTCAGCTATTTTCCACCCGCCGAGGCCTGGCGCTATATGTTCATGGCGGGCGCGCTGCCTGCGCTGCTGATCTTCTTCATCCGCCGCGGCGTTCAGGAGCCGGCCGTCTCCGCCGAGGCGCGGGCGCGGGAGAACGCCAGCGGCAATCTGCCCGCGATTTGGGAGATTTTCCGGCCCGGCATTCTGGCCACAACCATTCTTGCGGCGCTGATGTCCACCGGCGCGCAAGGCGGTTACTACGCCATCACCGCGTGGGTGCCGAAGTTCCTGACCGCCGAGCGCAAGCTCTCCATCGTGGGCTCGACCGGCTATCTCGCGGCCCTCATCGTCGGCTCGTTCGTGGGCTATCTCGTGGGCGCCTGGCTCGCCGACAAAATCGGCCGCCGTTATCTGTTTTTGATCTGGTCGGCCGGCGCCATCGCCGTCGTCATCGCTTACACGCAACTGCCCCTGTCGAACGACATCCTGTGGTTCCTCGGCTTCCCGCTCGGCTTTTTCGCGTCCGGCTATTTCTCGGGCATGGGGCCGTTCCTCACCGAGCTGTTCCCGACGCGGCTGCGGGGCTCCGGCCAGGGCTTCTGCTATAATTTCGGGCGCGGCATCGGCGCGCTGTTCCCGACGCTGGTCGGCTATATCTCGGCCTCGATGACGCTCGGCAACGCCATCGCCATATTTGCGATCGCGGCCTATAGCCTGTTCTTCATCTGCGCGTTTGCGCTGCCGGAGACACGCGGAAAGGTTTTGCGCCCCGATGCCTGACGAAAGCCCCGCCGAAAGCCCGCGCGCCTGTCCCCCGCCCGATCCCAATCCGCGCGGGGCCTCGCGCTATAAGCTGCCGGAAGGCGCGGCCGATACGCACGCCCACCTGATCGGGTTGCCGCCGCGCTATCCGTTCGTTGCGGACCGCAGCTACACGCCGCCGGAAGCGCCGCTTGAGAAATACCTCGCCATGCTCGACGCCGCCGGCATGGCGTTCGGCGGGCTCACGCAGGTCAGCGTGCATGGCACCGGCAACCGGCTGCTGATCGAAGGGCTTCAAGCCCACCCGGAGCGGTTGCGCGGCGTGGCTGTCGCGGCGGCGGACGCACCGGGACGCGAGCTTGTGGCGCTGAAGGACGCGGGCGTGGTTGCGTTGCGGCTGAACGTGCTGTTCGGCGGCGGCATCGGCTTCGAGGCGCTCGCGCGCTACGGCGCGCTTTGCCGCGATATGGAGTGGCACCTGCAGCTCTTGCTCGACGCGCGCCAGCTCCCGGAGCTTGCCTCCAAGCTCTCGAAGCTCCCGGTCGAGTTCCTCGTCGATCACATGGGCTACATCCCGGCCTCGGAGGGCACGGTCAATCCGGGCTTCCGCACGCTTTTGAGCCTCGTTCGCGACGGTGCCTGGGTGCGGCTCTCCGGCGCGTATCGCACCTCGGTGCAAGGCCCGCCTTACGCCGACACCATCCCGTTCGCCCGCGCGCTGCACGAGGCTTCGCCGGACCGCTGCCTCTGGGGCTCGGATTGGCCCCATGTCGCCCATTACGGGCCGATGCCGAATGTCGGCGATCTGCTCGACCTCGTGGCCGATTGGGTGCCGGACGAGGCGGCGCGGCACAAGCTTTTCGTGGAAAATCCGCGCAGGCTTTATGGCTTTGGGCGCTAGCCGCGGCGGAGCGAAACCTTCTTGCCGCCGTCCGCCGAGGAAAGATGCCCGAGCCGCGCCAGCGCCGCGACGACAAGGCCGGCGCGCTTTTCTACAGCCTTGCCTTGCGCGAAATGCCGCGCGATCTCTTCGATGCTCATCGGCTCCGCCGCCGCTTCGAGCACGCGCATGACCTCCACGGTCTCCTTCAGCTCCTCGCCGGTCGGGAACTTCTTTTTCATCTCCTGCAAATCGTCCTCGAAGAGCAGCGAGCCTTGCTTCGGCGCAAGCCGGTCCTTCTCCTCTTTCGCGCGGCGGCGCTCTTCCTCAAGGCGCGCCTTCTTCGCGTCAGGGCCGAACCGCGGGATTCGATAGTCCGGGCGCGGCCAACCGGGTTAGCCGCTCGCATTTCCATAGCGAGCAAGATCTTCCGCTTCGATTTCCCCCGACGAACACAAGCGATAGTGCCTCTCTTGTTGAATAACCACTTTGCCGTCTTCTAAACCGAGTTCGAACATCGCTATAAGCTCGTTTTCCATAAATTGAGCGGAAACTGCTCTACATATAAGAGACGGATAACGCTCTTCGCAAAAAAGCATATCTTGTTTTGTTTGAACGACGGAATGGCGATCTTTGCCACCTTTTGCCTGCACCGGAATAATAAACTGACGGCCCTGCTTATCGACACCGACATAAACTTCGTCGATTTCGATCTGCCCATAATCTGCAACGGTCGTTCGCAGATGGCTTTGTAAAGAGTAAGCGGCAACCGAAAGAAAGATATCGATCAATCGGTTGTAGCGCACCTTGGCGAGGAGGGCCTGCTCGTCAGATTGAGCGTAAGCAGTGATAATTTCCGGCGTGGAATCGGGAATTTTAACCAACGCCAAGGCCGGGTTGGGTTCGATCCGGTTGATCTTGCCCAAGACGAAGGCGTATTGTGAACGGCCGCGACCGACAATCGTCCACTCGTACCCTTCCGGCTGCTTCGCCAAAATAACGGCGGGAAAGGGGGTTCGATACCGCAAGGCATAGATCACGTCTCCCAAATTTCTTGGGAGCTCGATTTTAAGATCTGCTGCGGCTATTGGCAATTCGTCCCTCGAAAAGGGAATATCGGTAGAGCCTGGTGTAAACCGCTCTTCGAAGATCTTCGCCAAGATGGCTTGGTATCGGTTCGGCGCCTTAGCCATCGATCAGGCAGCCCGCAAGCGAGCTTCCTCCGTTTCCCATTGCTTTCGCTTCTTAGCTCCGCTCTTTTTGTCTCTCCGGCCTATAGGCACCGAAACGCCCAGCAATCCAGCCGCTTCGCTCATCCCTAGCTCTAGCAGCGAAGGGTCGCCGAGATCGATCCGCTTTTGTGGGCGGGGGAGCTTGACACCGATCGCGGCCACTATTGCTGAGCCGACATGCCGGGCAAGCGGGGGAGGAACAGCATTCCCGACTTCCCTAGCACCATGCCACTTCGTGGAATGAAGACGAAACCAGTCGGGGAAACCGTGGAGCCTCGCCATTTCTCGAACGGTGATGCAGCGCGCATATTTGTAATGAATCGGGCGCGGACTGGTAAAGGCGCCGCGTGCCGAGTCCGTTCCGGCTCTGAGTGTGTTCGACAAGCCATCCGGGCGCAATTTAAAGAAACGCGATATAGGCTCAGTATCGCCCCCAGCCGTTAGGGCAAAACGACGCCGAGAAATCTCGGTATGCTCGGTTCTTGCGCTCGATGTTAGCGCGCTTGAATCCCAGTTACGCACATAACCGTAGCCCCAAGCCTCGCGATCTGTGCTGCGCATCTGCCTAGCGTATGCGCTCGGTTCGCCCCATTCCGTTGTGATAACGCTGTCTTTGTCGATTAAGCTTTCAAACCGCTCGGCGTCCGGCAAATCGTCCAAAGCGTCGCGGCTACTCGGCCCTAGCGGCAACTCCAGCAACGTTGCTGGCGCCCCTACCGGCCGACAGACCGGGTCGGGATATTCCGGCAACGGCAAGCCTTTCCTGCCGCCCAGCAAAAACAAGCGTTCACGGTTTTGCGGCACGCCGAAATCTGCCGCATTGAGCACTTGCCATGGAGTCCTAACGGCGTATCCGGCTTCGTCGAAGGCGGCGATAACCTCTTCGAGAAAAGTCCGATGCCTTCCGACCGTCAAACCTTTAACGTTCTCGAATAGGAAATAGCTTGCATTCAGTTCCCGAACCAACCGGACGAATTCCTTTACGAGAGAATTCCTAGGATCGTCCAAGGCCCTGTGGCCAATAAGTGAAAACCCTTGGCATGGGGCCCCGCCCGCTACGAGGTCGACACGTTTGCGACCCAAGTTTGCGGTATTCCTGATCTCCGCACCCGTCAACCCGACCACCGATGAGGTAACGATGGCCGTTTGCGGGAAATTGAACTTGTGAACTGCAGCGTGAACCGGATCGATTTCGACGGCCGCAGCCACGTCGAAACCGGCCTGTTCGAGCCCTAAACTAAGCCCGCCCGCTCCTGCGAACAAATCGACGGCGATAGGTCTGCGCATAACGCCTCCCGCATTTTAGGGGGATTACGCCAATTTCACACCTCGGCGTCACCCACAAACGCTATTTCGCTAACAGGAAATTGTTCAGTTTAGCCATTAGAGCCGATTCGTCGCGCAATTCGCATTGCCAGACAACCGCGACTTCCCAGCCTAATTCCGAAAGCGCCGCGATAGATCGGAGATCGCGCTCCTTATTCGCTTCGATCTTAGGACGCCAATAGTCCAGCTTAGATTTTGGCAGCCGCCCCTTGTTGCATTCGTGCCCGTGCCAAAAGCAGCCGTGTACGAATAGCACCTTCCGAAGGCGCGGGAATACAATATCGGGCGATCCCGGCAGATCGCGGCGGTGCAGTCTGTACCGATAGCCCCTTGCATGCAGAAGACGCCTAACTATCATTTCGGCGCCTGTGTCTTTTGTGCGCACCGCCTTCATGATCTCGCTGCGCTTTGGGGGCGTCACATGATCGGTCACGATTCGAAACTTCCCTCTGTAATGCGCAGCGCAGAGCGATATAATATTAACATGACCGAACGCTTCGAAGAGGCCTTTGCAGAGATCAGGAAGCTTCCGGACGAACAACAGGATCGGGTCGCCGATCTGTTGCTTGAGCTGGCGAGCCCTGAGGAAAAGGCACCGGCACTAACGCCCGAGCGGGTTGCGGGTGTGCATCTGGCGTTGGAGCAAGCCGGGCGGCGCGAATTTGCGAGTGGCGAAAGCGTCGAGCGCTTGCTTTACCGGCCCTGGAAATGACGCCGCGGCTGACACTTGCCGCCTGCCGGCTTACGGTGCGGCAAACGCCGTTAACATCTTGATATTTCCTAATTGGAAAGCTTTCGCAAAATACCGGTCGTCCGCTGTTACGAATAGAGCGTCATGTTCGAGCGCTATGGCGTGATAGACGGCATCGAAGAGGTGGTGTTTGAGGCGCGCAGAAAGCTCCATCGCCTTGTCCAAAATATCCCAGCTATGGATCGTTTCGAAAGGGAGCGCGCGCACGTCAGCCATCAGCATTTTGGCACGTTCGGGCGCCTTGAGAACGGCAGCCTGCGCAATCTCGATAATCCAATGTTCTGGCTGAACCAAATCGATGGTGCCGTTCCGGACACCGTCCAATAGCGAAAGCCCTCTCGCGATATCGATCTCGCCTGGCGCGTCGTGAAATATCCATTTCACGGCGACGCTCGCATCGGCGACAATCCTCATTTCCGCATCTCTTCCCTTATGCTCCGGAACTCCTCCTGCGATAGGATGGGCATGGTCTTGCGGTGCTCCAAGATGGCGTCAACGGCTTGGCGGCGGCGTTCGGCTAAGCCTTCAGCGCGTGCACGCTTCCCGGCGGCTTCCAGCAGCAGCCGGGCGATGATCGCTTCCTTGTCCTCGCCTTCGAACGCCTTGTCGAACGCTTCCTTCACGTCGTCGGGAATGCGGATGGTCATGATTGTCATGGGCAGCGCTCCAAATTTTCCCACATGATATGCGATCCGGGCCGGGATGAAAACACCATGCCTCTTGAGGTCCGGGCGGCGGCGCACTACCCATACCCCATGGCCAACGAAACGATTCTCCTTCCCCCTCCCATCGAGCCCATCAAGCTGAAGGATGCGCTGGAAGAGCGCTACCTCGCTTACGCGCTCTCCACCATCATGCACCGCGCGCTGCCCGATGTGCGCGACGGGCTGAAACCCGTGCACCGGCGCGTGATTTACGCCATGCGCCAGCTCAAGCTCGACCCCGGCACGGGCTTCAAGAAATGCGCGCGCGTCGTCGGCGACGTGATCGGTAAGTATCACCCGCATGGCGACCAATCGGTTTACGACGCCCTCGTCCGCCTCGCGCAGAGCTTCGCGCAGCGCTATCCGCTGGTCGACGGCCAGGGCAATTTCGGCAATATCGACGGCGATAATGCGGCGGCGATGCGCTACACCGAGGCTCGGATGACGGCGATAGCCGCGGCGCTGCTCGACGGCATCGACGAGGACACGGTCGATTTCCGTGAGACCTATGACGGCGAGGAGGAGGAGCCGGTCGTGCTGCCGGCCGCCTTCCCGAACCTGCTCGCGAACGGCTCGTCCGGCATCGCGGTCGGCATGGCGACGAGCATCCCGCCGCATAACGTGGAGGAGGTTTGCGACGCGGCGCTGCATCTCATCCGGCATCCGAAAGCGAGCGTCGAGACGCTGCTGAGCTACCTGCCGGGCCCGGATTTTCCGACCGGCGGCGTGCTGGTGGACGATCAGGCCGGGCTGATCGAGGCTTACAAGACCGGGCGCGGCTCCTTCCGCCTGCGCGCAAAATGGCACACCGAGGAGACGGGCCGCGGCACCTATCAGATCATCGTCACCGAGATCCCTTATGGCGTGCAAAAGTCGCGGCTCATCGAGAAGATGGCGGACTTGTTGCAGGCCAAGAAACTGCCGCTGCTCGGCGATGTGGACGACGAATCCGCCGAGGACATCCGCATCGTCATCGAGCCGAAATCGCGCAATGTGGATGCAGCGCTGCTCATGGAGCAGCTGTTCCGGCTTTCAGAGCTTGAGGTGCGGGTGCCGCTCAATATGACGGTGCTCTCGAAGGGGCTGGTCCCGCAAGTGCTTGGCTTGACCCAAGTGCTGCAGGAATGGCTCGACCATCGCAAGGTGGTGCTGCGGCGGCGCTCCGAGCATCGCTTGAAGCAGATCGATCACCGGCTCGAAGTGCTTGGCGGCTTCCTCATTGCCTATCTCAACCTCGACGAGGTAATCCGCATCATCCGCAGCGAGGACGAGCCGAAGCCGGTGCTGATGTCGGCCTTCAGCCTCAGCGACGTGCAGGCTGAGGCGATCCTCAATATGCGGCTCCGCTCCTTGCGCAAGCTCGAGGAGATGGAGATCAAGACCGAGCATACGAAGCTGGCGGAGGAGCGGACGGGCCTGATGGAGCTTTTGGGCTCGGACGACAAGCAATGGGACAAGATCGCGGGCGAGATCAGGGACATCAAAAAGCGGTTCGGCAAATCCACGCCGCTTGGCAAGCGCAAGACGCAATCGGCCGCCCTGCCGCAGATCGATGTCTCGGTCGAAGAGGCCCTGATCGAGAAGGAGCCCGTCACTATCGTGCTTTCGGAGAAGGGCTGGATCCGCACGCTGAAGGGCCACGATGCCGATTTCTCGAAGCTGACGTTCAAGACGGACGACAGCCTTAAATACGCGATCAAAGCGCAGACGACCGAAAAGCTGGTGCTGTTCGCCACCAACGGAAAATTTTATACGCTCGACGTGAACGAACTGCCCGGAGGGCGCGGCCAAGGCGAGCCGGTGCGCCTGATGATCGATCTCGAAGAGGCCGACGAGATCCTGGAAGGGTTCGTGCACAAGCCCGGCCGCAAGCTCCTCGTCGCTTCCAATACCGGCAACGGTTTTATCGTCGCCGAGGAGGAGGTCGTTGCGCAGACGCGCAAAGGCAAGCAGATCCTGAACTTGGCCGAAGGCGAGCGCGCCGCGCTGTGCAGGCCCGCCTTGGGCGATACGATTGCGGTGCTTGGCGAGAACCGGCGCTTGCTCGTCTTCGCGCTTGCCGAGCTGAACGAGATGACGCGCGGCCGGGGCGTGCGCCTGCAAAAGTACAAAGATGGCGGCCTCGCCGACGTCCAAGTGTTCGATAGCGCCGCCGGCCTTAGGCTTGGCGATCCCTCGGGCCGCGTCAGGACCGTGAGCGAACTCGAAGATTATCGGGGATCCCGTGCGCAAGCAGGGACTGCCGGACTTAGGGGTTTGCCAAAAAGCAACCGGTTTGGTATCACAGGTTTCGAGGACGCGTAAGCTGCGTATCCGCAGGCGGGCATAAATGCGGATACCGGGTTTGCGAAGGGGCGCATGACGACGCGAGGTTTCGCTAATGTTTTGCCGGTGGTCTGCGCGCTTTTGTGCGCGGAAACGCCGGCGCGCGCCTTGGACATAACTTCGCTCGACAATCTTCCCCCCTCGGCCTGGATCGTCGATTTTGGCGGCTACGGCGTCTTTGAACCCATTTATGAAGGCTCCAGAACCTACACGTTCGGTTTCAAGCCGCAAATCGATATAAGGAAGCCCGGCGATAAGGAATGGCTGGCCTTTCCGAATGACGCCGTTAGCATCAACGTGTACGAGACTTCGAATTTCCGCACCGGTCCAGCGTTCAACCTCTCGCTGCAGAGCCG
>Ga0326728_10026402_pt1 | contig 10285 bp, 5 predicted proteins | sample MB3enrmetagenome_FD_207602 | JGI IMG/M metagenome (GOLD analysis project Ga0326728, IMG submission 207602) | Lab enriched peat soil microbial communities from McLean, Ithaca, NY, United States - MB31MN | ecosystem: Environmental > Terrestrial > Soil > Wetlands > Peat | place: USA: New York... | reverse complement strand
CGCCGGATACGTCGTGCGAATGGTCCCGAAGGAGGACGACGCGGTGTTGGTGTTGGGGATGCCAAAGTTGGTCTTGTTCAGGACATTGAAGAACTCCGAGCGGAACTGCAGGTGCATGGATTCGCGGATCTGGAAGTTCTTGTCCGCGGCCATGTCCCACTGAACCAAGCCTGGCGCGCGGAACGCATTCCGGCCGAGATCGCCGAACGGATCGCTGGAGGGAGGAGTGCTGAACGTATAGCCGGCGAAGAAGGTATTGACCATTTGGCCGATGTTTTGAGGTACTGGGCCGCCCGAGACGTTGGGGCGCAGGAACGGTTCGCCGCGATAATCGTTGGAAAGCGCGCTCACGGGATTCGCGTTGGAGCCGTTATAGTACACGTTGATTGGCGTGCCGGTATGCGCGGTGTTGATGTTGTTCAACTCCCAGCCGCCCAGAATGGTGTTCAGCACCGGATTCATGTCCGAGCCCCACCGGCGGCCCTTGCCGAACGGCACTTCGTACACCATGCTGGTCACGTTGTTGAACTTGACGTCGAAGCTGGAGGGGCCGAGTTCCGCGGCAAGGTTGTCGATGTTCTGCGGATTGGATTCAACGTAGCCGGAATAGTATTCCAACGCCTGCTCCGAATCGCCCATGGCGTTACCCCAGGTGAACGAGTTCAGGAAGTACAGTCCCTCGGCGAAACGGTGCTCAAAGCGCGCCGACAAGCCGTTGTAGTGGTTGTTGCCCACCGGGTCCACCCAGGTGATGGGACCGAAAGTCGGATAGGGCTTCACCAGCACGCCCGCCGAATTCGGTTCTTCCTCGTTGAGGTCGGCAATGATGGGCAGGTGGGTGCTGCGGTTCCCGTTGTACGCCAGTTCCAGCACCGTATTGCTGGTCAGCTCGCGCTGGACGGAGAAGAACCAGTTCTGGATCATCGGCCATGGCGAGTGGGCGGGGATGTAATCCACGTTGGAGTTGGCGGGATTGAAGCTCGCTGGGTTGGCAATGCCGGTGGAGAAGCTCTCCAGCGTGGTCAGGAACGTACCCGGCACCGAGCCACCCGCGGGAATGGACTGAGTCAGCACTCCAAAGAGCGCATTCGGAGCGTTGATACCTTCAATCGCGCTTCCCGGCCGGTTGAAGAAGTCGTAGCTGATACCGTATCCGCCGCGCGCTACCCAGCCGGTCGCCGGGTTCCAGGCAAAGCCGACCCGCGGCGCCCAGTCGTTGTAATTCGGATTCACCAGCGCACGATCATACAGGCTGCCGCTGGTGGCGGGAATCATCGTCGCGGTAGCGGGATCGAAATTCGACCAGCCGTTATCGCGGTCCCACAACGGCGTCGCGAATTCATAACGAAGGCCGAGGTTCAGGGTCAGTTTTGGCGTGATTCGCCAGTCGTCCTGCACGTACGCTCCATGCACGTGCTGGCGAAGATTCGATATATGCGGGTTTCCGAGGTTGATGCTGCTGGGCAGGCCGAAGATGAAATCGGCAAGATTGTATGCGGTGGAACTGGCTGTGATGGTGCAGCCCGTCGGCTCACCCAGCTCGGCGCACGTGGGCTTGCTGAAACTGCCGCTGTAGCTGTCCTGCCCGTACAGCGGATTGACGTCGAGAACTTCGGTGCGGATCATCGTGAACTCGTAGCCGATTTTGAGCGAGTGACGGCCGAGGGTTCGCGAATACGCCAGCTTCGGGCCGAAAGAAGTCGGGTTCTGAAACTGCGGGTTGCTGGTCTGCCGGCCGAAAGTCGGGTTGCTGAATCCACCGACAGTCTGGGTGTTGAAGCCGCCGGTCAGCCAGGACGCGGTGGGCAGGCCCGGAAAGTCGAAACCCATCTGCGAAAGGCTCTCGCCACCGATGTAAGCGGGCGTCTTACCGGCCAGCACGTGTGTCCAGCTCAGCCGGGCGTCGAAAATGGACGACGACGTAACCGTCCAGTCATAGCCGATGGCTGCCTGCTGGTCGATCGCGTGGATGAAGCCGTTGCCATCGCCGCCGGACGGGCCGTTCAGATCGGGTTGGTAATACTGGATGTCCTTGCGCTGGCTGAAGCGGGCAAACGCGGACATTTTGTCGTTGATCTGGCCATCGAGCCGGGCATCGTACTTGTCGCTGAAATCGCGAATCAGCAGCGTCGCCACATCGTCGTTGGAAGGGCTGGTGGCGCTTGCCGGGATTGGCGGGAGACCGGCCAGAGCGGCGGCCGCGAAAGGATTGAGCTGAGCGACCGGGATCGACGTGTTGGCCGGATAAACGTGCCCAGTGAGGGGATCTACAACGGTCACCGGCAGGATTCCCTGCTGCTCAGCCACGGTCGGCAGAGAATCGGTATTGAGGTACCGCTGCAACTGCCGGTAGCCCTCGTAATCTCCGAAGAAGAACAGGCGGTTTTTAATGATCGGCCCGCCCAGGTTGGCGCCGAACTGGTTGCGCTGCAGCGTGGGCTTGCGGAAGAACGCGGGGTTGGGATCGAAGGTGAATCCAATCGCGTTCAAATCGGTGTTGCGGAGGAATTCGTAGGCCGTGCCATGGAGTTCGTTGGTTCCCGATTTCAGGGCGGCGTTGACTACGCCTCCGCCGACACGCCCGTACTCGGCGCTGTAGTTGGTGGAGATGAGCTGAAATTCGGCCATGGCATCCGGCGAGGTTCCATAGGCGTTGTTGTCGATGCCATCCAGCAGGAAGTTGTTGTAGGTGCTGCGCATGCCGTTCACGTTGAAGGCGCCTTCGCGTGGCGTGCCGCTCGGGGAAAAGGCGACGGCGATGGGCGATTTGACCGTATTGGTGGCCAGCAACGCCAGATCGGCATAATTCCGACCGTTCAGCGGCAGCTCCCTGATTTCCTGCGTCTGGACCACCTGCGCGTGTTCGCTGGTGTCTGTCTCCAGAATCGATGCCGCGCCGGTCACATCCACCGACTGAGCGACGCTGCCGACCTGCAGCGTGAGGTCGACGCGCTGGCGGGCGTTCACGTCGACGATCACGTCTGTCGCCGACACCTTCGCGAACCCGGCGGCTTCGACACTCACCGTGTAGCGGCCGATCCTGACGTCGAAGAAGTCGTAGTCGCCGTTGTCATTGGTTGTCGTGGTGGCCTGAATCGAGGTGGCCTGGTTGATGAGAGTAACGCTGGCTTTCGGCACTACCTGACCCGATGGATCGTGGATGGTGCCAAGGACTTCGGCGCTCTCGAACTGCGCGCTCAACGGCAGACAGAGGGCAAGTGTAACCGTTGCAACCTGAAGCGATAGCGATATAGTGTGTCTCACGATTGGCTCAGTATATTGAGCCAATGTTTGAAACTGATTTCATCGGCGTGACGATTGAGCGAACGCGAGACCGCGTGCGGGCAAATGGGCCGTGGAGCTGGCCGAAATGGACGCCACCAGGCCCGCCGGGCGCCGTGACGCTCTTAACAGGTTGCTGAAAAAGGCCTTCACAGGCTCAAGCCTGTGGCCGCCATGTGCTCATGTCACCGATAACAGGTGGCACAGACTTTAGTCTGTGGTCGGAATGGGATATACCTGGGATTCGAAGTATAAACCCGCGAAGTTTCGGAATCGGAAGGGTTGCTTACTTCTTCTCTTTCATCGCGGCGATAACGGCGTCGGGAACCGCGGCCTGTCTGAGCCTTGCGAGGTCCTCGGGAGCGAGCGAAAAATGCCCCGGCTGCACCGCGATCAGGCGGATGATGTCGCCCGCGGCCACGTTACCCTGTACCAGGCCGATGATGAACCCGTTGGTGAGCAGTATGTCGGTCTGGGCCAGCTCGCTCTGGCGGCGGTCGTTGGCTGCATCCTGCCAGAGCGGCGCCATCACCTGAGTGAACTCCTTGATGCGGCGGCAACCGGCCACCGCATCGCTGAGCATCCGGCTGCGATGGAGCTTCTGCGCCTGCTCGAAGGCGGAAAGCGCATCGTCATAGTTCTGGACCAGCATGTAAGAGACGCCCAGATCGTACCAGGCGTCGGCAGCGACCCCGCGCCCCTTGCCGCAGGACGAGGCGCTGCTGCGCGCCTGATTCACGGTTGCCTCGTAATCGCGTTTCTTAAGAAGGTCCCAGGTCTCCCGCAAACCGCAGCTTCGCTCGCTCATGAACGGGACTTCCCAGGTCTCGATCCAGGGCAGATACATGCGTTGCGCGCGGGCGGCCGCCTGTTCCAGCGCCATGTCCCTGACCTCACCCTGACCCGGGTACTCGGGCACCATGGTCATGGCCTGATTCTCTTTCTGCGGATTGACGTGGATCGTATTCTCCGCGAGGTCCCGCCCATTGGTGAGATCCACGGCATGAATGGTGGCAATGAAATGACCTTCCACGCGCGATTTGTGCATAGCGGGAACGCCGCCGCCTTCGACGATTGGCTCGCGCTGTCGCGTTTCGCAGCGCGAGACCTCCACGGAAAACAGGACCGCCGGTCCCAGCAGATTGGTGATCTCCGCCGCGGCGAACGGATCGGTGAGCGAATCCAGGCGCAGATCGTGGTCCTCCAGAACCGCCTTGACGCCCGCGCGATCGAATACGGTGATGCCGTGCGCGCGAAGATCGCGAATCAGCAGGCTGGCGAATTCCTCGGAGCAACTGCCGGAAACGGGACCGAATATCACCCGCTTGCTCACCAGCGCCTCGCCCATGCTGGCGGGATGATAAATATGGACAGGAGCCCTGGTGTCGGCGCGCACCGAAGACGGCACGAGCAGGAGCCCGGCGGCTGCCAGCAGCCACCTATATGCTCGCGAGCTGTGCTTCACCGTTCTCATCAGGACGAATCCTCAGTGTCCCGGCTCGTTGGCGAGTGGTCAGGGATTCTGCGGCGTCGCCGGAGTCGGGGCCTGCCACTCCGCCCCGACGTCGTAACGGCGATAATCGCGGAATTCCTTCTCCGTTTTCATCAGAGCGTGCTTGCCCGATCCGACATACAATGTCGTGGTCTGCGGCAGCAGATAGTCGTGGCTGGCAATGCGCACCCAGTCGTAATCCACCGTGATCTCGGAGCGATGGATGGGGAAATCCTTTGGAAGATCTTCCGCCTGCACCGAGATGCGTCTCACCGCCAGGGTGTTCGCGTCGATATAGACCAGCCCTTTGTAGGCTGCCAGGATGCCTTTGAATCCGCTCACCGGCACCACCCGGTAACGCGACCGCGATGCGGCAACGCGATACTGGAACACGTGCACCCGAGTGCCCCGCCAGTCGGTGATATCCTGCCATTCGATTTGCGCCCCCGCCTGCTCGGAGAACACCAGATCGAATAGCCCGCCGAACTCTCCGTACACCCGAGCGCCCACGTTGTCGGTGCCTTTGGCCGGACTGCCGTTCACCTCCAGGAGCTGGGTGTTCTCGGCGCCGTCCATATACTGCAGCACCTCGGTGATGGAGTCCTTCGGTTTGTAGGCGCCGGTTCCGGTGGGGTCGATCGAGCGGCGAGTCACCTCGATACAGGCGAAATTGGTCAGGTCGTTCTTGTAGTCGAGCGCGCGCTGGCGCACCCCGTCGAGAATACGCTTGATCTCGGCGCTGTCGGGTCTCTGTGCGTTGCGAAGGACCTCGGGGCCGCTCTCAAAAACGCTTCCCGCATTGGCCGGGACCGTACCCGAGCCGTTTCCGGTGACCTCGAAGCTCACAATCTGTTCCGACGTCCGTCCGGCCTGCGTGGCTTTCGCAACAAGTTGATAGCCGCCCGGCGCGAGAGCGCTGCTGCGCATGGTGGTGAGGAAACGAACTTCACCGCCGTTCTTTTCATCGGGCAGACGCCCATCCATTTTCGCCACCACTTCCTTGTCGCGCAGCAGGGCCAGTTCAAGCTGTGGCTTGTCGTTGCTGGCGCGGTCCGGATACAGGTGAACAAACACCGGTATATCGCGATCGCTCGACTGGTACTGGGCGGTAAGATCGGGAATCACCTGGCGCCGCTGATAGTCGAGCGGTTCGCCGTCGCCGCCTTCGAGATTCACCGGCTCCAGCCGGCGGACCAGGGACAGATCGCTGAGCGCGACGCCGTCGGGGCGCGGCGGAATGGTGAAGGCGACCGTCTTCGTGCTGACCTTCTTCTCCAGGCGATCGGCCACGGCAATGTCCATCTGATAATCTCCCGGCGCGATTTCGAAAGGACGCTGCAGCGTGTAGTAGTTCACCGGCGCGGCGCCGGACGCCATCATCTGCGAGGGCCGATCCTGACTCATCTTCTCGATCACATTACCCTGCTTGTCTTTCACCAGGGCGAGCACCGAGAAGTGCGACTTGCAGATCCTGCTGTCCTTGTCCTCCGTGCAGGAAAAGTCCTTCAGCGGTACTTCCACCACCAGCTCGGCCTGCGTCGTGTCGCCTTTCCAGCCGAAGCGCAGTACCTGACCGCGAAACGGAAGCGTCTCCGTGCGCTCCGGGCCGCTCAGCGCCCGCAACAATCCGACTTCAAAGGGCCGCACATCGATTCCCGCATTCGGGGGCAGAGCAAAATAGCCCGAACGGGCCTGAACCGACGCGTTGCGGCGATTCACGTGGATGAGGACCGGCCGGAAGCTGCCATCGTACTCCAGGTTGGACGGCAGGTAGGAGACTTCGTAGTAAGTGGAGATGTCTTCGGAGATCCGCTCGATGTGCGACCGGAAATCGGTCCACTGATCGACGTACATCCCGCCGGTGGATTCAGCGAGGCGGCGGAGCGGCGGCCGTTTGTCCTCCAGCGGCGAGCCGGTCGCCGACTCCTCCATGACGGTGTTTTTCGGCGCTTCCGGCATCACCGGGCCGAAGGCGGCGATCTGCGCCGTGCGGGTGAGCCCGCTGACGTCCAGGGCGTAGATACTGACGCCCGCGCGGTTGGCGCTGCCAATCATCGATGCCAGTTGTTCGGGCGTGGTACCGGTGATATCGATCCCGTCGGAGAAGTACAGGATGGTCTTGCGGCCGGGCGACTGGGCGAGATGGCGGGTCACGGCGAGCAATCGTGAGGGACAGGCGCGAAAATGCTCGTCGCGAACGATCCGTTCCGAGGAGCTGGCAATTTCGGCGGCGACGCCCGCGTTCGGCGGCCGTGACGCGGCGTCGGCTCCCTTGCCGCGCGCCACGGTGGTCACCGCTTCCACCGCCCGGCGGGCAGACTCACGGTCGGGCGTGAAGCCCTGGACCATGTCCAGCCGATCATGGATCCGCCAGACGGAGAACGAAGCGGTGCCGGCCGGGTTCTGTTTAAGCATTTCAAGAGCGGCGTCGCGGGCCAGCCGCGCGGATACCGAGTCGAGATCGTCGAAGACCAGCGCGATATACAGGGACCCCCCAGGCGCCGCGGAGAGCTGTGTCACCCTGGCCGGAGCGCCATTGTCGGTGATTTGCAGGTCTTCGGGACGCAGATCGCGTATGGGACGCCCGTGCCTGTCGCGCACGACGAGGTCGAGCTTTACGACGTCGGGCGAGGCCGCCTCGGCGCCCGTTCTCGCTGGCGGAGCCTGTGCCAGCAGAGAGCCGGCCAATACCGCGGCCAGCGCAGCGGAGAAGGGACGCGCTCGATTACACGCACCGATGCGAAGGGACACACACCACCTCCGGACAACTGTGATGAAATCAAATTCTATCCGATTTGGACGGCCATTGGAATGGGCCGGAGGTAACGGGGCCGGTTACTGCAATCGATGGGATCGCTCCGGCTAGCCGCAATACCGTTCACCTTGCGTGCGACGGACGCGCGGCGTCAGATGGAAGCCGCGTCCCTTCGGTACCGGCCAACGACGCGGCTACGCCGCGTGTCCCACTGGGGGACGAAATCCAAAGTGAACAGTATTCGGGCGAGCTGTGAATCGCGCTCAGGTGCGATAGAGCATCACGTACACCACCACTCCCGTCACGCTGACGTAGAGCCAGATGGGAAGCGTCCAGCGGGCAATGGCCCGATGACGCCGGTAGTCCATGCGAAGACCGCGCCACAGGGTGATGACCGCCAGAACGGGAACGGCCGCGGCCAGCACCGTATGGGTACCCAGAATCCACTCGTAAACGGAATGGAGAACGCCGGTTCCCGCATAGTACTTAATACCGGTGCGGGCGTGATGAACAACGTAAGAGATCAGGAACACCACGGAAACGCAGAACGCGGTCAGCATGACGCGGCGATGGGCGGCGATGCGCCGGCGGCGAATCAGCAGCCACGCACAAACGAGCAATACGGCGGCCGTTCCGTTCAGAATCGCGTTCAGCAGCGGCAGATCGGCGAGGCTCACAGGGATCGCTCTCCAGACAATGCTCGCACGTCCGAGACGATCTTCGGAACGCTGCCCTCTTGGGTGGTGTCGTAGTATCCGCGAATGTGGCCATTGGCGTCGATCAGGATGAAGCGCGGGCTGTGGGTCAGGCTGCCGTCCACGTTGCCGAGCCGGAACACGTCCTTATCGAGATGCTGCAGGGTGGCCGGCGGGCCGGTGAGGAAGTGCCAGCGGCCGGGCGTGGCATGGTAGAGAGCCGCGTATTTCGCCAGAGCCGGAGGCGTGTCCCGCCACGGATCGATGGTGAACGAGACCAGCTGGAGATTCGGAACGTCGGCCAGGGCTTGCTGAAGATGGTGCATGTGCGCGGTCATCATCGGACAGATGCCGCCGCAACTGGTGAAAAAGAAATCCGCCACCCAGATGTTGCCGGCCAGAGTCCGGCTGTCGAAGGCGCGCCCGTCGGAATCGGTGAGCTGGAAGGCCGGTACAGCGCCGAAATCGTCCAGATTCGCTCCGCCGCGGTGACAGGCGGCGAGCACCAGCAACGCGCCCACCAGCAGCCGTTTCATGCCACGCGATCGATCACCATCAGCCCGTAGAGAAGGGGCAGGTAGAGTACGGATGCGAGCAAAACCCGGCGTGCCTCCAGGCGAGTCCGTTGCTTCACCACGCGGAGCGCCGAATACAGGTACCCCAGACCCAGCAGCAGCGCGCCCCAGAGATACAGGTCGCCGGTCATGCCGGTGTAGCGGGGAATCAGGCTCAGGACGAGCAGTGCCGCGGCGTACCAGAACATCTGGCGGGCGGTGGACTCGCCGTCGGGCTCGACGACAGGCAACATGCGAATCCCCGCGCGCTCGTAGTCTTCGCGATACATCCACGCGATCGAATAGAAGTGCGGGAACTGCCACAGGAAGAGGATGCCGAAGAGCAGCCAGGACTCCACGGTGAGGCTTCCGTGCGCCGCGGCGTAACCGATGAGCGGCGGCATGGCGCCGGGTATCGCGCCCACCGTCGTGGAGTGCCGCGAGCGCTGCTTGAGAGGCGTGTACCAGAACAGATAAGTGAGCAGTGTGATGCCGCCGAGTATGGCGGTCAGGGGGTTGGCCCCGAACCAGAGATCCGCAAAACCCAGAGCCGAGATGCCCATGCCGAACCACAACGCATGTCGCGGATCGAGCCGGCCGGAAGGCAGGGGACGCATCTGCGTGCGCCGCATCCTGGCGTCCGCTTCGCGTTCGTACCATTGATTCAGAGCCGCGGTTCCGGAGGCCATCAGACCGGTGCCGAGAATCAGGTGCAGCAGGGTCGGCCAATGGACACCTTTGGCCAGGCCGAACCAATAACCGATGCCAGTGCTCATCAGGATGAGCCAGGTAATCCGCGGCTTGGTGAGCGCGAGGTAGTCCTTCATTCGGAGCGAACCGCAGCCTTACAGACCGATTCGCTGTGAGTGGCAGCGCCCGACCGGTCTGTTCATTCTACTGCACCAGCTTCCCTCTCCTGGATGATGAGACTGGCACGCCGGTTACAGTTATTTCTGAATTTTTGCACTATCGCAGGCAGAAAGTCCAGTGGTTCCCCGATGGGGACCCCGGCGTGAGCGTGGCCCGGCGGCAGTGTGGCGTCCAGCGCGCAGGCCTTACAGAACGCTTACAAAACGCGGGATCAATCACTGCTAGCCTGCGAATGGTAACATGCCGCAAGCCTCCTTCCGTAATACTCCTCTGGTGATGCCCGCGCGCCAGGGAATGAACTGGTCGACCACGCTCGTAATGGTCCTGCTGCACCTTGGCGCAGTGGCCGCGCTTTTTATGTTCCAGTGGCGCTACCTCGCCATGGCCGCCCTGCTTTGGGGGATCACCGGGGGATTGGGCATCAGCATGGGCTACCATCGGTTGCACACGCACCGGTCTTATCGTGTGCCGTTGTGGATGGAGTACACATTCGCGGTTTGCGGAGCGCTCACGCTCGAAGGTGGGCCGATTTTCTGGGTGGCGACGCATCGCATTCATCATCAGAACTCGGACAAGGAAGGCGATCCTCATTCTCCCCACGACGGCGCTTTCTGGTCGCACATGGGGTGGCTTCTAT
>Ga0326728_10026401_pt1 | contig 10285 bp, 8 predicted proteins | sample MB3enrmetagenome_FD_207602 | JGI IMG/M metagenome (GOLD analysis project Ga0326728, IMG submission 207602) | Lab enriched peat soil microbial communities from McLean, Ithaca, NY, United States - MB31MN | ecosystem: Environmental > Terrestrial > Soil > Wetlands > Peat | place: USA: New York... | reverse complement strand
GGAAACCAGATTCTAAAGCAGGCGATACCCACCCCTAACCCCTAAACCAACGCAACCACGGAATTTTGCAAGAGGCTCCTGGGGCACCCAGTCATTCGTGAATGGTCAGACCTGGGGCACCCGCCACTGAGGTCAGTGCGAGCGAATAGCGAGCGATTGGCCCCACCGCAGGTGGCCGGGTGCCCCAGGTCCCGCTTTTGGGACCTGGGAAACCACTCACGCCTTATTGCAGCAGCAGCGGCTCGTCGTCCTTGAGTTCCTCGGGCGGGATGACGACGGCGGCGGCCACCTTGTCGTCCTGATCGAGGTTGAGCAGGCGGACGCCCATGGTGGAGCGGCCGGCGGCGCGAATCTGCTTGGTGTCGATGCGGATGATCTTGCCGAACTGGCTGATGACCATCAGCTCCGACGTCTCGTCGACCTTCAGGATGGTGTTGACGCGGCCGTTCTTGGAGCCGGTTTTGAGGTTGATGACGCCCTTGCCGCCGCGGGTTTGCAGGCGGTAGGCCTCGGCGTTGGTGCGCTTGCCGTAGCCCTGCTCGGTGACCGACAGAATCTTGCAGCCGGACTCCTCGCCCTCGGCGACCTTGGGGGTCACCGCCAGGCCCACGACGTAATCGTTCTTGGCCAGGTCGATGCCGCGCACGCCGTGAGCCGGGCGGCCCATGGAGCGCACGTTTTCCTGGTCGAAGCGGATGGCCATGCCCAGGTGCGTCGCCAGGAAGACGATCTTCTCGGCGTCGCAAATCTCCGCGCCGATCAATTCGTCGTCCTTGTCGATGCCGATGGCGATGATGCCGCGGGCCATCACGTTGCTGAAGTCCTTGAGCGGCGTCTTCTTCACGGTGCCGTTGCGGGTGGCGAAGAAGATAAACTTGCCTTCTTCTTCCAGGTCGCGCACGGGAAGGATGTTGCGCACATTCTCGCCCGGCTGCAGGTCAAGCAGGCTCTGCATGCTCTTGCCCTTGCCCGCCGCGCTCACGTCGGGAATCTCATAGACCTTGAGCCAGTAGACGCGGCCGGTGTTGGTAAAGCAGAGCAGATAGGCGTGGGTGGAGTCGACGATCAACTGCGAGACGAAATCCTCCTCGCGCGTCTTCATGCCGGTGCGGCCGGTGCCGCCGCGGCGCTGCTGGCGATAGATGCTGATGGGCGTGCGCTTGAGGTAGCCCTGATGGCTCACCGTGACGGCTACCTGCTCGTCGGCGATCAGGTCTTCCAGTTGCAGTTCGGCGCTTTCGTCCACAATCTGCGTGCGGCGCACGTCGCCGTACTTGTCGCGAACCTCTTCCAGTTCCTTGACGATCACCGCGCGCAGCTTGATTTCGCTGGCCAGGATCGCTTCGAACTCGGCGATCTTCTCAAGCAGCTCATGCAGTTCCTTCAGCAGTTCGTCGATGGAGAGCTGGGTGAGGCGATAGAGTTGCAATTCGAGAATGGCGTCGATCTGGCGCAGCGTGAGGCCGCGCTCCTCGTGCGGCAGGCGCACGCGGTCCAGCGTAATGACGATCTCTGTGCCCTTGCCCCAGGCATACAGGTTCTCGCGCGCTTCCGCCCTCGAACCCGAGGCGCGAATGATGCGGATGACCGTGTCGAGGTTGTCGAGCGCGATCTTCAGGCCTTCCAAAATGTGCTCGCGGTCGCGCGCCTTGCGCAGCAGGAAGACCGTGCGGCGCTGCACCACGTCGACGCGATGATCGAGAAACGCGCGGATCGCCTGGTCGAGGCCCAGTTCCCGCGGCTGCCCGTTGAGCACCGCGAGGAAGATCATGGAGAAGCTCTCTTGCATCTGGGTGTGCTTGTAGAGCTGGTTGAGCACAATCTCAGGCTGGGAGCCGCGCTTGAGTTCGATGACGATGCGCATGCCGTCGCGATCGCTCTCGTCGCGGACGTCGCTGATCTCGTCGATGATCTTGTCGTTCACCAGCTCGGCGATGCGCTCGATGAGCTTGGACTTGTTGACCTGGTAAGGAATCTCGGTGACGATGATCGCCTGTTTTTCCTTGGTCAGGTTTTCCGTGGCCACCTTGGCTCGCATCATGAAGCGGCCGCGCCCGGTCCGGTAGGCCTGGGGAATGCCGCTTTTGCCGTAGAGGAAGCCGCCGGTGGGGAAGTCCGGCCCCTGCACATGCTTGAGCACAATTGCCAGGGCTGCGTCACGGGTCTGCGCCAGCTCAGGATTCTGCAGCAGCTCGATGGCCGCGTTCACCACTTCCGTGAGATTGTGCGGCGGGATGTTGGTGGCCATGCCGACGGCGATGCCGCTGGAGCCATTGACAATGAGGTTGGGAATGCGGGTGGGCAGCACCGTGGGCTCGAAGGTGGACTCGTCGTAGTTCGGCGAAAAGTCCACGGTCTCCATCTCGATATCGGCCAGCAACTCGCCGGCAATGCGCATCAGGCGGCACTCGGTATAGCGCATGGCCGCGGGCGGATCGCCGTCCACGGAGCCGAAGTTGCCCTGCCCGTCTACCAGCGGATAGCGCAGCGAGAAGGGCTGCGCCATGCGCACCAGGGTGTCATAGATGGCCGAATCGCCGTGGGGGTGATAGACACCCATGCACTGGCCGACCACCTTGGCGCACTTGGTGTACTTCTTGTTGTACTCGAGGCCCATCTCGCTCAGGGTGTAGAGCACGCGCCGGTGGACGGGCTTCAAGCCGTCGCGGGCATCCGGCAGCGCGCGCCCGATGATGACACTCATCGAGTAGTCGAGATAGGAGCGGCGCATCTCCTCTTCGATGTTGATGGGGATGAGGTTTGTGCCGCTATTGGGCGGCGTACCACCTTCGAGAGGGAGCTGGGGATTCTTATCGTCTGCCATAGGGTTTTCTAAGCCCGCCCAAAGGCGGCAAAAAGGTTCCGGTGAAAGCGGGGCCGGACTTTGCGGGCTGTGTTTCTATTTTACGCGCTCAAAGGGGGTTTCAGCAAGGCAAACAACTGCAAACAAGTCCTTATTTTGCTTGACTTTATAGACTATCTTCGGCGATCTCTCAGGGGCTTGGGCCGGTTACGCCGCGCGGCGCGTCCCGGCCTTGGATTTGGCAGAGGTTCCGGCTTTCTTTTTCGCCTTCTTTTTGCTGTCGCCCACACCGGAATCTTCGCCCAATCCAGTGAGAAACACCGGGGGGCGATCAGGGAATTCGGCGATGAGCGAGAGCTTTCCGCCCACGCCTTCCACATAACTGCGCAGCGTGGAGAGATACAGGTCGGTGCGTTTTTCGATGCGCGAAATCCCCTCCTGCCCGATCTTGAGCTTCTTGGACAATCGGGCCTGGGTGAGTTTGCGCAGGCGGCGCACTTCACGGAGGTTCATCTCCGCGCGCATCTCGTCTGCAAGCTGGCGAATCCGCGCCCTGCTCTCCTCGGATTCTTCGGCAAGCATCGCTTCCAGTGAGACTGTCATCAAAGCTCCTTCTTCTCGGAACGAAGAACCTGCAAATGCCGATCGAATCGCTCATCCGCAATGCGAATCAGGTTCCGATAAAAGCGCGCCTTTCCGGCTCCGCTCTTGTCTCCGCCCGCAAGCAGGATCGCCTTGCGCTCTGGATCGAAGGCGTAGGCTACACGCCATGCACCTCCATCGGCATCAAATCGCAGTTCCTTCATGTTCGCGTGGCGCGATCCTTTGAGAGTGTCTGCCTGCGGTCTTCCGAGCAGTGGGCCATCCTCACTGAGGATAGTCGCCGCTGCCTTCAACTTTTCTCGAACAGCCTGGGAAAACTGCCGAACTTCCTCCGCGAATTCGTCGTGGAATTCGACCATCCATTTCTCGTTCATAGTATGCTCTGGAATGCCTAATGTCTTCAAGTGCATCTTCCTTGCGGAATGTCCCAGAAGGGCTGGCGCGAGTTGAAGTTCCGCGACCGGCAATCATAGCGCAGAATTGTCTGTTGCTCTTCGATCTTCGGTCTCTACAGCAACCCGGGCAGGCTCAGGACGCAGAAGACCGCCTGCAGCATCACGATGGCTCCGGCGGCGCCCAGAACCAGACGTCCCCGCGGCCCCTCGTAGGCGTCGGCAAAGACCCCGCCCACAAAGGTGAGCAGAAAGGGCAGCGCCCACAGCCAGGGAGAGCCGGGCGCTCCGGTCATGACGATCACCATGAGGGGCAAAGCGCAGAGCAGGGGCGCGGTATGGCCGAAATAGCGCGATTTCTCGATGCCCAGGTAGAACACCCCGGCCGCAACCGCCGCCACGGTGATGCCGGCATTGCCCAGCGTGGCGAAGAAGCGCCGGGCAGGATCCAGGGATAGCCAAACCAGCGCCGCGGCGGAGCGGAAGACGTAGCTGAAAGCGTCCGGCGAAAAACCGTAGCAGGCAAACACCAGCAGCAGCGCACCGGCCGAAGCCAACAGCACCACGGGCAGCACCTGGCTCCTGCGGCCTTCGGCCACCCACAACATCAGCGCCAGGCCCAGCAACGCCACCAGCGGCAGCGCCGCAATGTGCGCGGCAGCCGCCACGCCAAACAGCGCCGTCAGCAGCACTAGGCGCGGCCGCCACTTGCGGCGCGGCCCCTGCATGGCGTGGGCCACGCCGATGCAGGTGTACACGCCCCCATACACTCCCAGCGCGGCCAGAATCTCAGAGTTGGGCGCCACGCAGGCCTTCAACACCGCGGGAGAAAAGCAGTAGAGCGCCAGGGCCGTATAACCGCCCAGGTTGCCGTAGAGCCGGCGCGTGACCCACCACAGCCCGCCGCCCAGAAGGACCCCGGCCAGCAGAAACGGCAGGCGCAACAGCAGCAGGATGTGAGTGAGCTGATGGCGCAGTTCCCAGGTGCTCAGCTCCGAGGCCTTCTGGTCGCCCCCCACCTGCACCACTCTGTCCTCGGGTTTGCGGAGCAGGTCCAGCGCCTGCTGGGCGAGCAGATTCAGCGTCAGCGGCAGGCCCGCCAGCCGGTAGCCCAGAATGCCGTCGTGGATGTTGCCGCAACTGGTAAAGTAGCCGGCCAGCGGCGAGGGCCGCTCCCAGGTCTCGCGGCCGCAGCGCGCATATTGATAATCGCGGTCGCTCAGCGTCTGGTGGCCCGTAAGCCACAGCCCCTGGATGAGGAACAGCGCCAGCATCGCCGCGGCAATGCGTTGCGGCAGATTGAAGCGAAAGCGGCGGAGACGGGCAAGCCGGTGGGTAGTCATAGGCAAGAGGACCCCTCCAGTCTAAACGCCCCAGGCCGCAGTCCCGCGACCGTGTTGTAAAGCTGATTGATCCGGCAGGAAACGAAATCGTTGTGCTTTTCTACTCCGTTTCCGCAAAAGGCGCGGAAGAGATGGGGCACGGGACCGCAATCCAGGCGCGCCGAATCGCTAAGGAACGCTCCCCTTCCGCAGCGGGCTACTTTTCCGGCATGGTGTGGGAGGCCACGCCGTCGAGCACGCACCCCAGGCCGAACTCAAAGCTCTCGTCCGTCGGCTCCGCGTCGCCTACTTCCACAAACTGCGCCAGGTTCGGATAGAGCCCGGTGGCCAGGATGGGCGCCAGAAGCGGCGCGGCAAGCGCGCGTTTCCGCTCCGGCGTCAGGTTGTGCCTGCGGTTGGACTCCTCTTCGCCGAGTTCGTAGCCCACTACACCGGCCACGTAGGCAAAGACGGTTCCTATCGCGCGCGTTCTGGCCTGCATATCCAGGCCGGCAGCGCCCGTGGACGCCAACTGAAACTCAAACCAGCGCAGGTAGTTGGGCCCGAAGGTCGGCCGGGTTGTGAGCAGCGGCCCCAGCCACCAGTGGCGCTTGAGCACTCCGCGCGTTTGCCGCGCCAAATTCCACAAATCTTCACGCCAGTTGCCCGATGGGACATCCGGAACCGAAATCTCGCCGTACGCCGCATCGAGCAACAGGTCCAGTATCTGATCCTTGCCGCTGACGTGGCGGTAGAGCGACATGGCCCCCGCTCCCAGTTCCTCAGCGATGCGACGCATGGAGATGGCCTGCAACCCCTCGTTGTCGGCAATGTGCATGGCCGCCCCGACGATGCGGGCGTTGCTGAGCCGCGGGGAAGCTGGGCCCGCGGGCTTGCTGGGCGCCGATTTTGTCCTGGGCTTGTTGACCATGGCTTCATTTTACGTCTAGAGTACGATGTACGCATTTAGGCGTACACTGTACTCAATAAGGAGATCCCATGTCCTTGGCAAATGATCCACTCATCTTTGGAATTTACCCTGGGGGCGGGGCCGGCTCGGACGACGGCATCGCCGCCGGTCCGCCGGAGGATCCGGCCCGTGTGGAAGAGGCGCTCACGGCTCTGGCCGGCAAATCAGCCCCCTTCATTGTGCGCGCCTACGAGCGTTTCAGCGATGCCGGCTCCCCCTCACCGTGGCCGCGCCAGATGCCGGAAAACTACGCGCAGTACATCCGCGATGGACGGCTTCTGGACCTGGTGGTGATGTTCCAGTCAAAGAGCGGCGATGTGGCCGGATTTCTGGATTTTGTGCGCTCTCTGATCGCCCAGCATGGGCCGCTTCTCTACACGATCCAGGTTACCGAGGAGGCCAATTTCACCAACGGCCCCGACTGCATCGATGGTCCTTGGCCAAGGGTCCTGGAGGCGCTGGTGGAGGGAGTGAAGGCCGCAAAATACGAAGCACTGCGACTGGGGCTCACCGGACTGCGGGTAGGATTCAACTCCACGCCCACCTTTGGACCATCGTCCAAGTTCTGGAGCGAGATCGGCTCGCTGGGTGGCCGGGCCTTTGTGGAATCGCTCGACTATGTCGGGCTGGACTTCTTCCCTGACGTCTTTCGGCCGGCACCCGATCTGCGCGCAGCCGTTCTGGGCGTAATTGAAACCATGCGCTCCGTCTGGCTGCCCACCGCCGGAATCCCGAATTCGGTCCCCATCCACGTGGCGGAAAACGGCTGGCCCACAAGCACGACCCGATCGTGCGAACAGCAGTGCGCAGCTTTGGAAACCATCATCCGCACCCTGGCCAAGGTCCGCACGCAGTTCAACCTTGCCCGTTACACGCTCTTTTCGCTGCGCGACTCGGAGAGCTTTGCGAGCGAGACAGCCGAGAACATTTTCTATCATTTTGGCCTGATGCAGTCCGACTACGCGCCCAAGCCTGCTTTCGAAACCTATCGCAGGTTGATCGCCGAACTCCAGGAACTGTCAGGCTCCGCTACTCCATGACGGTCGCCAGCCACACCTGCGGGATTCCCATGGCCAACTTCTGAGACCTGGGAAACCGCACTGCGCAAGGCCGGCGCGCCCTTTTCAACTTAATCGCTTTACTCGGCGATCCCCCCGCCGGTAAACTGGCCCCGCCATGCTAACCCGCCGCCATTTCGTCCTGAATGCTTCCGCCGCCTCCGCCGCCCTCGCCCTCGCCGCCAAAACCGGCTTTGCCCTGCCTCAGGCCGCCGGCGCCTATCACAATCCGATCATGGGCGGAGACCACCCCGACGCCAGTCCCATCCGCGTGGGCAGCGACTTCTACCTCACCCACTCCAGCTTTGACTACGCCCCCGGACTGATCGTCTGGCACAGCCGCGACCTGGTGAACTGGCGCCCGGTGGCCGCCGCGCTGCGCCGCTACTACGGCAATGTCTACGCGCCCTACCTGTGCGAGTACCAGGGCCGCTTCTACATCTACTTCCCTGCCGACAACCGCCTGCGCGTGGTGCACGCCGACCACCCCACCGGCCCCTGGAGCGAACCCATCGATCTGGGCATCAACGCCATCGACCCGGCCCACATTGCCGAGGACGGGAGGCGCTTTCTCTATATGGCCGATGGGCAGATGGCCGAGCTGACCGCCGACGGACTGGCCGTGAAAACCCCTCCGCGCAAGGTGCTGGCCCCCTGGCCGGTTCCCGCCACCACACGCATGGAGTGCACCTGCCTGGAAGGCCCCAAGCTGCTCTGGCACGATGGCTACTTCTACCTGAACGTGGCCGAGGGCGGAACGGGAGGACCCAGCACAAGCCATTCGGTCGTCAGCGCCCGCAGCCGCCACGCCGAAGGCCCCTGGGAATACTCGCCCTACAACCCGGTTGTGCACACCGCCAACCGCGACGACCGCTGGCTGAGCGTGGGCCATGGGCGCCTGGTGGATACCCCGGACGGCAAGTGGTACATGACCGTGCACTCCTATGAGAACGGCTACCGCACACTGGGCCGCCAACTGCTGCTTTTGCCCATCGAGTGGACCGCGGACGGCTGGTTCCGTGTGCCTGCCGGCATCACCCCGGCGGCGGCGATTCCCATGCCCATCCCAGGGACGCATCAGCAGCCGTTCCTTGACCCCAGCGACGATTTCACCACTCCGGAACTGGGCTTGCAGTGGGGCTTCTGGCACGAATACGACCCGGCGCGCTTCACCACCGGCAACGGATCTCTGACGCTTCTCGCTCGCGGCAAGTCTTTAGCCGACACCCCGGCCCTGACCACCGCCGTGGGCGGCCACTCTTACACCGTTGAGATGGATGTGGAAGTGGAGCCCGGCTGCGAATCGGGCCTGCTGCTCTTTTACGATCCGCAGCACGCCGCCGGGATCCTGCTGGATGGGGAAGGCATCGGCGTGCGCCTGGCCAACGGCTACGTCCCCAGCCGCCAGCACAAAGGCGCCACGCGCGCCACGCTGCGCATCGTCAACGACCGCCAGGAGATTGACTTCTACTACCGGCTTCCCGGCCAACCGTGGCAAAAGACGCAGGAATCCGCAGAACTCTCCGGCATGCAGCACAACGTTCTGGGCGGCTTTCTGGATGTTCGTCCGGCCGTCTACGCCTGCGGCTCGGGGAAAGCCACCTTCCGCGGCTTCCGCTACTGGGCGGGGGTCAAGGTGCCGGCCTAGTGAGTCTGTGCTAAGCTGACGCCAAAGGAGCGGCCCTTTGACCAACGCGACGCCCAGGTTCACACCCAACTTCATCCAGGTCACGCCCTTCATGCTTGTCGAGGATTTGGAGAAGGCTCTGGCCTTCTTCGTCGACCTGCTGGACTTCGAACTACAGTTGCGCTTGCCCGACTACGCCTATGTCCAGCGCGAGACTGCCGGCTTCCGCATCTGGCAGCAGACCGGGAAGGATGCGCCTCCGCCGGGAACACGCCGCTTCGCCTATTACATCGATGTGCAGGATGTGGACCGCCTCTACACCGAACTCAAATCCAAGCTCGACCTGCTGCCCGCGGGCGATGTTCACGGCCCCGCCAACAAGAGCTATGGCCAGCGCGAGCTGCTCTTGCTGGCCCCCGACGGCAACCTGCTCGCCTTTGGCCATGCGATCGACAAGCGCTACACGCCCACCGGAGACTCGCGGATGTGACGCCGGGCTGTTCTGGCGAGCCGCGAGCAACCGTCCGCCCCCATCCTCTGTCGGGAGCTGGTTCGCCAGCCACTTTCCGCATCGGCCCGGCACCCGCTACACTTCCATCAGCATGGCCATCGCCCGCGACAACACTCCAGAACGGTTGGTCAGCGCTTCGCGCGCTGAAGAAGAGCAGGGTTTCGAGCTCAAACTGCGCCCCCGCTGGCTGGGCGAGTTCATTGGCCAGTCCAAGGCCAAGGAGCAGTTGGCCATCGCGCTCGAAGCGGCCAAATCCCGCGGCGAGGCGCTGGACCACGTGCTCCTGTTCGGTCCTCCGGGGCTGGGCAAAACCACGCTGGCCACCATCATTGCCAATGAACTGGATGTGGGCTTCCAGCAGACCTCCGGCCCGGCCCTGCAAATCCAGGGCGACCTGACCGCCATCCTCACCAACCTGCGCGAGCGCCAGGTGCTTTTTCTGGACGAAATCCACAGGATGCAGCCGGTGCTGGAGGAAAAGCTCTACACCGCTCTCGAAGACTACAAGCTGGACATCATCATCGGACAGGGCCCGGCGGCGCGCACCCACGTGATGGAGATCAGGCCGTTCACCTTCATCGGCGCCACCACGCGGCCCGGCCTGCTGAGCTCGCCGTTGAGGTCGCGCTTCGGCATTCTGCTGCGCCTGGAGTTCTATAACGAAGAGGAACTGCGCTTCATCGTTACCCGCTCCGCCGAGGTGATGCAGATTCCCATCGACCAGGACGGCGCGGCGGAGATCGCGCTGCGCTCCCGCGGAACACCGCGCATTGCCAACCGCCTGCTGCGGCGGGTGCGCGACTACGCGCAAGTGCGCGGCAACGGAGAGATCGACCGCCCCACCGCCAACGACGCCCTCACCCTGCTGGAAGTGGATGCGCACGGCTTCGACGAGATTGACCGGCGGCTGATGCTGACCATCATGCAGAAATACGATGGCGGGCCGGTAGGCCTGGGCACGCTGGCCGCCACCCTGGCCGAGGAAGAAGACGCGCTGGA
>Ga0326728_10026400_pt1 | contig 10285 bp, 13 predicted proteins | sample MB3enrmetagenome_FD_207602 | JGI IMG/M metagenome (GOLD analysis project Ga0326728, IMG submission 207602) | Lab enriched peat soil microbial communities from McLean, Ithaca, NY, United States - MB31MN | ecosystem: Environmental > Terrestrial > Soil > Wetlands > Peat | place: USA: New York... | reverse complement strand
TTTCTGGCCAGGACAACCTTGGAGCGCGTCAACTCGGGCATGTCCATCATCCTCTCCCGTCAAACGCTCAGCTTTGCCACCAGACACCTGCTGCGCCAGCATCTCTGGCGCCGGTTTCCGGCACTTCCCCCTGTTCCTTGATGTCCTGGGGAACATCCTCTCCCGGCGCCCCGGAAAGATCGGCTTGTTCTTCTTTTTGCAGGCCGTCCGCGGACGTTTCCCGATCGCCGGAACCCGTCTGCCCAGGAGACGTCTCTTGCTGTGGCTGATCCGCACCGGATGCGGACAGTTCCTTGGCCTCGGGGAACTCTAGGTAGTCCACCGTCCGGAGCCTGGCCGGCGGCGTGCCATCCGGCAGAAACACCAGGCTGGTTCTGGCGCGGGTGTTCACGACCTCGCTCAGCATCATCAGTTCCCGGCCGGCGCTGCTCCTGGTCACCCGGTGGTCCCCCTCGCCAGGGCCGTAGCTATCACTCTCGGTGGCCACGGTAGCCCGGCCAATCAACCGGGAGACATAGTCCGCGGTGTGGTTGTCCTTCACGCCCAGGACCAGCTTCGTGTCGCAGCAGGAGAGGATCTCCTCCCAGGTTCTCCCGTACTTGCGCTCCAGTTGCGGCAGACCCTGGATGATCACGTGGCACTCGATGCCCCGGCTGCGCACCGTGGCGATCTTCTTCTCAAACTCCGGGATGACCACGATATTGGCAAACTCGTCCAATAGTGCCCTGACGGGCACCGGAAGATGGTTCGTGCTGTCCGAGTCCGCCAGGGAAACCAGGCGGACGAAGAGAAAGGTGAAGAAGAGTGACGCCAGGAAATTGAAAGCGCCATGCGTGTCGGGGGTGATCACGAAGTAGGCGCAGGGTTTTAGGCCCGGCAGGCCTAAGTCTATTTCCGTGGAGTCCGTGATCCGCCTGACCTCTGCCTGCTGGAAGGTCTGGAGCCGGGTGCCGAGGCCGATCACGATGTTGCCCCACATGTTCTCGCCGGCCATCTTGGAGATCATATACGGGCCGTAAGCCGGATGCGTTTTGGGCAGGGCAGTGAACCGGCTGTCCAGCGCCAGCTTGTCACCCAGAGCTACCAGATCGTAAACCTGCCCTACCGTACCCGGGCATCTCCGGCCGTCCGCCTCGTAGCAGACATACAAGACCAGCGCCTTGAGCAGGTTCTGCTCGGCCCGGTTCCAGAAACTGTCCCCACTCTTCTGGGCGCCGTTATCCGTGGTGGAGATCACCACTTCAGCGAACACGTCGGCATCCAGCGGTTCGTTGATCTCGTTCAGGGGGTTCCATTTGTTGGATTCCAGCATCTGCACCAGGTCGAGCTTTCTGACTATATATCCCTTGGAGCGCAGCCACTTGGCCATGCTCCTGTAGATCTCCCCCTTCGGGTCGGTCACCAGCACGCTGATGCCCTCCCGCACGGCGGTCATGATGTTGGGGCGCACATAGGCCCGGCTCTTGCCGCTGCCGGGCGTTCCCACCACCAGCACGTGCTTGTTCATCCAGACCTTGAGCGTCGGCGGGATGCGCACGCTTTTCCTATCTGTCATTGCCCCGAGGACGATGCCCGGCCCGTAGCCGAACTCGCACACCCGCGCCAGGTCGGCCTTCTCCGCCCAGCGGGCGGGGCCGTGGGTGTCTTTTTTCGACCCGGCCTGGTCCGCGAAGTAAAGCTGCCAGACCAGGAAGATCAGCGTGCCGCCCAGGGCGTTGAGGACGAGGAATACGTTCCGCACGAAGGAATACTGCAGGCCTTTAAAGTTGGTTGCCCATGCCCGCAGAACGGTTAATGGATGGGCCAGGTAATACTGCGGCGCTATCGCCCTGAAGACTGCCGCCTTCTTGAAGAGGACGTTGTATGACAACGCCTTGGCGACCCAGGCCGCCATATAACCCATAGCTGACGGCGATCTTCTTGGCTGCGTAGGCCCGCTTCCGGTTGTCAGGCTTTCTGTACCTGTCGATCGAGAACGCGGCGATGGTCAGAGCGGCGAATTCTGCCGGAATGGCAGCCGAACGGAACCTCCTATCGATTTCCTGCTGCTCGTGGCACTTGCAGAACCTGGCGACCTCAAAGCCGTCGATGATCCTGACGACCATTCCCGATCCGTCGCACAGGTTGAACGGACAGTCAGACATCGCACGAGAAGTCGCCCGGCGCCTCTCCGAGGTCATCGTAAAATCCCTGCCGTCTCCTGAGTTCTTCAAGCCTCGCAATCTCTCCGCCAGGGCTTGAAGGTTGATCAACCTGGCAATTGGTTGGGGTTGCTCCATTCGGTTTTCTCACTCCCTTCATGCTGGTTCCCGGCGGGCTGCCGGGCACTGGGTCTATAGCACTCCTGTTGTTAAGCCTGGTTTCCGGTACATTAGACAATCGGTCATGACCCGGTTCTGATCCAGAAGTGAAATCAGCAGCATCTTCTTGATCTTTTTCTTTTTTATTGGGTATTGTTATCTGGGTATTGTTAGGGTCAACTGGCTTTACAAGGTGGTCAACTACGTTTACCACCCCCTCGTCCTCATTTTTACCAGGTGGTAAAGCTGCTTTACCGGGTGGTAAACTGGCTTTACCACCCCCCTCTGCGCTGGGCAGGGCGCTCTCTTCGTCGTCTCCGCGAGCTTCTTTGGCAGCTTCCGGGGGGTCTTCGAGGTAATAGATCGTGCTATCGTACTCGTCATTGGTCTTCCGGACAGTGCGGCGTATCCAGCCCTGGCTTTCCAGTTCCCGCACGGCCTTGATTGCCGTGGGCTTGCTGATCTTGCACCTCCTCGCAATCGTGTTCAAGGACGGCCAGGCCTCCTGATTCTTGTTGGCGCATCTGGCGAGAAAAAGGCGGACGATAATGGCGTGCTCCGAAAGAGAGGAGTCGAAAAGGTCATTGTAATCCCAGAACCAGCCTCTTTTCCGCTTGTCAATCAGCACTTGCCGCTCTTCATGGTCAGACATATTCCGCCACGCACCTTTCCATCTCCATCGGCCTGCCAAGCAGGAAACCCTGGCCGTAGATAACACCAAGATCGATCAGGGCAGACAACTCCTCCTGCCGCTCTATGCCCTCGGCGATGACCGCAGCCCCCAGATCCCCGGCCAACTGCAGAAGGCGATGTATCGTATGCAGCCGGTTGGGGTGGCGATCGCACTCCGCCACGAGGTAGCGGTCGATTTTGATGTAATCGGGTTCCAGTTCCGCTACCAGCCGGAGCCGGTCATGACCGCTGGATACGTCGTCCACCGCCAGCTTGAAACCGGAGGCGCGCACGGCCTCGATGGCCTGCATGAAACGTGGGAACACACTGCTCAGCGCCGACATCTCGACGATCTCAATGCATACCTCTTCCGTGGTGTGTCTGCCGGCGTATTTGGTGATCCCGATGCCCTGACTCACCAGCCAGACTAAAGTTTTCGGCAGGATATTCACAAAGGCGATGCCCGATGGCGCCCCGGCCACGGCCATGGCAAACGAGGCCGCATCGACTTCGCGGAGTATTCCGCAACCGGCGGCCGCCGCCAATACTTTCGCCGGCTTCTCGTGACGCGGTCCCCGGAGCAGGGCCTCGTGGCCGATTATTTTCTTGGTAAGCAGGTTATAGACCGGCTGATACAAGTGCCTGATCTTCATGGCGAATCTCCTTTCGTCTGGCAGCCACCTGGACGGCCGCCGCTGCTTTGCCGTGAATCAGAACGTGGACAACAGAGCAGATCAGGTCGGACAGGTGAATCGTGACGCGGTAGCCCGCAACGGTACGCACCAGCGCGAAAGCAGGGTAGATAGTCTCCACCTGGCCGGTGAAGCTCCGGGGATAGATACCGGTGTCTTTGGATTTAACGGTTATTTTGACACCAGCGATGATGCCATAAGGGTCAGCGAAATAAACCTCAACTGTATTTTTTAGATCCCCCTTTGGACCGTTCAAAATACGCAAAGCAATCACCTCGTATTTCATGCTCATAAACAAAGCGCCAGACACCCTGAATGATGATGTCCGGCGCTTTGAACCAATAATTTTCTGCTTCCCTTGCACCGCCTTGCTTTGCCATTCAAAGATCCGCTATCGTATTGAGAATGTCGGCAACAAAATTGCCTGGCTCTTTTGGCGCTTCCTTTGTTGCTCTGGCTGCCCAGGGTTCTCCAAGGCGATCATGCCGCATCATTTCCTCGACCCGGTCGAATCTCTTGTTGATCAGTAAGGCCGTGTCCAGCGCCTGCCGAATATAGGCGGTACGCTCTCTCAACGACACGGTGAAAATCCAGTGATCCGCCGGTAAGCGAATCTCCAGCCGCCTCAAGGCTTCGGGCACGTTTTCCACCACCTTTCGCCGGTATTACGACGGAAAGATCGTTCAAACCCGAAACCATACCGGCCAATGGATACGAATAATGCGCTCAAACGCATGCAGCACAAGGCATCAGGCTTGCCGGGATTTTCGCGACCTGCAGGCGTTCAAGAAACCGATGGCATTGGCATAAACAGGGTTTTCGACGATGACGAAGTGTGGAAACACCAATCTGACGTCGCCATTTGTCCGCATAGTCATACGGCGCAGTTCGTCTCCCATGATCAGCGCCCCACCGCCGCCTGCGATGGTCGAAGTGATATAGGTCATCCTCTCCTTAAGAATAGACTGCAACTGGCTGACGATATCATCGGCAACCGCCTTTGCCGCCTGCCCGATCGCCTCTGACAGATCGATCAGCTTCCCGCCGGAGTAAATCTGCCGGTGACGCCATGTATCGGCCATCATGTATGACGGCAGGGGCTTTCCCGTTAACTCCAGGTAGGCGTCGGCCATACGCTGCTGGACGAGTGACACACCTTTCTCTATCGTCCCGTAGCAGTCGGGCACCAATTGGGGACTCTCGCCAGCACGGAATTCAAAGAGCAGAAAGTTGATAGTGTAGCTGCCCAGATCCAACACCAGGACATAATTGACGGGCAGGTCCGGCGCCAAAAATGTTGACGGGTCGGTTGACATCATGATCCCGGCGCCCTGGGGCCGTACATCGACGTTGCGAAACACGATGCACCTTTCTGCGCCCCCATCCACGGAGATCCAGGCCGGTCTCCTTTCCAGGCGTTGTTTGATGGCGCCTCGTTGATGCCTGAGATAGTCAATCGGCAGACCCAGCACGACATCTACTTCATCCTGATCGGTAGGGTGCGTGCTGCCGGCGCAAAGCAGGTACGCTGCGGTGAACAGCAGCAAATCATGGGTGGTGTCGGGCTTTTCCACCTGTCCCATCATTCCTTTTGCCGAGCCCGTCCGTAGCGCCGCCTCTCCCACTAACTTTTCAACCTGGCTGCCATTGAACGTTAGTTGTACCAGATGTTCTGCCTTGCCCTTAAAAAGGTCATCACCCTTGCTGCCTGGAATATCAGCATCAAACGACGCCAACTGGACCAGCGGAACATCGGCCGCGGCCGCTTTTGTTCCAGAATAACCAATGTCAATCCCAAATTCCAAAACCATTAACTACCCCTCCCAAAATTTCTTTTAATAATTCACGAGCAGATCTCCATCAGGCGTAAAACACAGGGCAGCGTTTAGAAGCCTTGCCGCCGTCAGAATAGCAGTGCATCGCGACCGGCTTAACGGCGCTCCACATCAACAGCCATCACAAATTCACATCCCTTCGATTGAATTGAAATAAAAACCCGACCCTCGCTTACGAGAATCAGGTTCGCTTTCCCAGCTAATCAAGGAAATGCCGATCGGACGTCGGGAGAGCCTGTTTCGGTGGGCTGATGCCCGCCTACCCCCTCTCCTATCCTTCTGGCGTTTCTGGCGCCTGATCAACGATCATCCTAGTCATTCCACGGATTGATATAGCGGTGCCTGGCCTTGATACCGGGCTGCAGAGCTATACCAGCCGGCTTGAAATAGTAGCCGTGCTCATACCGATCAGCATACTCCACGCTGCCATACAGCCACATCTGCCTTTGCTCGTCGAAGATCTCGATACCGCACCCGCAAGAGAACTCGAAGGTGTCGCGCCTCTCACCAACGGCCGGAAGATAAAACTTGTCCCATTCGTTCAATTTAAGCCGGCCAGCGGCGTCGATATTGCCCAGGAGATACTTGCAATAATGATAGGCATGTTGAACAGCATCCTGAAAACCTTCGATGGCATCCATGTAAATTCGGGAATCGAATTCGGCTTCAGTATCTTCGGCATCCGCAGCCCTACTGAGTATCCTCTGTGCTTCTTCGACTTGGGATTCAAGCTCAGCAAGAAGCTTGTGCATGGAAAACTTGAGCCTTGCCGCCAGATCTTTCGGTTCAGCCATAACTGTCTCGTTAAGCATAACCCGTCCTCCTTTTGGGTTTGAGATTCGGGTAGACATCATTCGGCGCGATCGCTGAACTGCAAGCTATTGCAAGCATTGGTTTTGGTTTTGATGTGCCGGCAACCAGAATCCGCTCACGCCTCAACTAAGGCCACCTTCTTCCCCGCCAGATCCGGCCAGAGAAGATCCATGAGCCGGTTGAAAAGCCAATTCTGGTCCTCCCGGGACATCTCCCTTGCCGCCTGATCCAAATCTTCTTTCTTCGTCATCAAAACAACCGCCTCTCATTCCTCCTATCCACTCCTTCCTTGACAAAATAGAGCGCCCGGAGGATTTCTCCATGCGGGCGCAAGATTCCACGCCCGCCTGGGCAAACAAAAAAGGACACAAAAACCTATCTGAGCAGTATCGCTCACAAAGGCAAAAGTGTCCTCGATCTCGCAAAAGTTATTCAGTTGCCAGCGCGCCTGCAACAACGCACCGGAATTCGGAATCTCTTCATGCGGAGTACTACGGGTCCCAATCGGGGGCGATTCCTAGGCGAAAACCCCCACCAACCGCTGCGGCATTCGCCGCTCCTCCGCCGGGCAGGTTGCCGCACTGCCCACGCAGGCCACCGCATCGCTCTTCGCTCTCTGCCCCGTGGCCATTTTGCCCGTCACTCACGGCTGGGTCCCACCGCCTCTGCCCCGCTCTTCGCACCACAGAGGTTCCGTCAAGGCGGGAAACTCGCAATCGCTCTTCGCTCATTTCATGCAAGCTTCCTCTTAGGCCTTTTCCGAAAGACGCCTCGCTCTTCGCTCTCAGCGTCCGCCACAGGAGTACACCCGCTCTTCGCACTGGGACTTTTCCTGTGTCCTTCCCTGTCAGCCTGCAATCGCTCTTCGCTCTTCTCATGCAGGTTCCGGAACTTTCATCCGCACCGGTATTTGGGATACCCGGTGGACAGGAAGAGATGTTGTCTCAGTTATAAAGCCTCTGAGACCAGGCATGCCAACTTTATTGACTTGAGCCTCCCGTGATTTTTGTCAACTTCTGCCACGGGCTTCTTGATCCGAACTCTACAACCTTTTTAAAAGGCTGTCAACAGCAGTCCAACCGTTATTAAAAGCGGCTACTAAAAAATAGGCGGTGCTATAATGCTTTGCCGCCCGGCTTTGCCGGGCGTGTGTATTAAGGGGTGCTGTAAGCACCCCTTATCCTGCATTACTGTCACACGGTCAATACTGTCAAACGGCACGCTAATTCCAAAATCAATGTTAACAACAGTTATTTTCCCGGGTAATTATTTTTCACCGGCAGGGTTCTGGCATGAAAGGAATTTGTCATTATTTGCCGAAGCAGTAAAGTTAAGAGATGTTCATTTCGGATGAGTCCTGGCACGTTTCAAGAGAACAGGGATCAGTAGAATACCTTTATGGGGGTGGAAAATATGATATGTCAGAACTGCGGAGCAGGAGTACCAGAAGACTCAAGGTTTTGTCATAAGTGCGGATATCCACTTACAGAAGATGCCTATAGGCACGTACAAAGGATGGCTGTTCTGCAAAACACTGCACCGTTACTTGATCCCAATACGTTTGGCGGTTATATGCAAAGCGAAGCTGGTAAGAATGCGGTAAATGACCTCCTGACCTTCCTGAAAAATTGGGTAGCCGAAGCCCATCGTGGTTTTCGTTGGACGTTGCTTACCTTCGTCGCAATCCTGGTGGTGCTTGTCGCTGCTATAGTGGTCATGTCCATAACCGATAAACTTACTGCCAGCGTGGGCACTGTTTTAGGTCTCTTGATCGGCGTTGTTGTCGGAAAGTTTCCTGGGCCCGGTGGTAGTACTTCCAAGTCCCAGCCCTAGCAGCGTGTGTGAGAAATGCAAAATTGTTGTCTGGCACTACCATAAGTAGGGGCTAGAGCACTTTATGCAACAATATATTGTGGTGTTAGGGTAGCAAAATCGATTAATCACACAGGCTCCTAGTAAGGAATAGCACAACTTTTATCAACTACCTGATCGTGAAGGCTGCAAAAGCTGGCATTCAATTTTAAGCCGTGAACATAGATAGAAAGAGTGATAACGATGTCGGATTATAGTGACCTGAAAGCCGCTATATACCGTCAGTTAGAAGCTGATAGGCAGATACGCGAAAACTCAGGCCCAATATATGATAAATTCATTGAAGGCACACGCGTTGGTGGCGCTGCTTGGCAAGCGGCGGGCAGGCCTCGTCAGGTTAGCCAGATACGCAATTGTACGACCGGCGATACAACTTATTTCTTTACTAGAAGCCTGAAAAACCGGAAAAAGGGACAAGATATTGAGCCGGCGACCGAGGACGATTGGATTCGTTGGCAGGCTTGGACAAGAGAGCGTGACCGTTTATGCGAACAGTTAAAGACTCAAAAATAGAGGATGTGAGAACAGGATGTGGCTTTATCGCGTGGCACAAGTAATAGTGCCAATTGCTATTTTTACTGGTGTGTTTCTGCTCATAAAATGGATGAGCGGGTCAATTAGGCGCACTGAAGATGCACGGAAGCTGCGGGAAAGTACATATGTGACGCTGGATGAGTTGGAGAGAACATTGGAAAAAAAGGAGCGTGAAGCGATTGAATGAATTTCAACAAAAAGCAGTTGAAGAACTTAAAAACAAAAATAAAGAATACATCAAAGAAATAGACAAGCTATTAAATGTTGTAATAAAAGAGTATGGACTGTTTGATGCATTTGAACATGAGTTCTGGGATCTAATGAACGCTATGGATAAAGCAAGTGCAAAGCTGCCGTATGTCCCTTTTAATAACGCTTATTGTATTAAGAATAATAACTTTAGTATTCCTCAAGGCCCAGCCCTTGCTCATCCTTTTTTTGCTTTATCTGGTGGCTTAAGCGATGAATTTAGCTATTTATCAGAAGATTTTATGAAGGGCATTGAAGACGATTATGACAAGAAAGCAGAATTGCTAAGCAAGACATTATCAGCAATGTTTCAAAGTATCTCTGAGTTGTTAAGCAACATCATAGCTAGCAACTCTATTACGAAAAGACTAAGCGGTTTAGAAGATAAGGTAGCAGAGCTTGAAAAAATATCAAAACATTGTTGGTATCCTAGAGAGCTATCACAACATGAATATTCTCTTAAAGGCCAGTTTCCTGTGCCACCAATTATAGGATATCCGCAAGCTGCCCTTCCATATCATCGCGATCTAATTATTCGATATGACCATCTTTTTAGATCTAAGGAGTTACATATTGCTCATTTAAAGCGGATAAAAGAAATACTTAAATATATAAATGAATTTCTGCCTTTTGCAGAATTAGTTCCATTGAAAGAAAGTAATGGCGTACATATTGACAATACAAATGTTGTCACGCCGCACCATACAAAAATCGGTTCTCACAACACTTTTGATGGTGAAATAAATATAGGTAATAAGAAAGGGGAATAAAAGATGGGAGTTAACATTGGTAATAATAATGTCTTTAAAGGAAATATCAATATTGGTGAAAATGCAAAGCAGTTAGCAAAAAGTTTTTATCAGGAATTTAATAGCATGGAGAAGCTGCTTGAACTTCTAAAAAATGATATAGTCGAAAACTACCATGAAAGTAATAAGGAAGCGATCTTGCAAGAATACGATGAATTCAAGAATGAGATGGTCAAGCCAATAGAACAAAGAAATAACGGTTTTATAATAAGCAAGCTGAACGTACTCAACACCGTATTTTCAATTTTAGGAAATGGCTCTAGCATTGCCGCTCTCATATTCACTATAGTTCATACTTTGCACCCATAGGCCAAACGGTATAATGCTTCTTAATAACGGCAACTATAGGATGGCCTAAACATGGACGAACATGGCTTTAAGGCACTGACAGAAGAGAGCTGGTTAACGCCTGACCCTACCACTCTCTTGTTTGGCAGGTTCACTGAAGATGGTCATCAGCCAGTGACAGGTGAAGAGTGGTGTAGGCTCCCGCTCTCCATGTCAGGGAA
>Ga0326728_10026399_pt1 | contig 10285 bp, 12 predicted proteins | sample MB3enrmetagenome_FD_207602 | JGI IMG/M metagenome (GOLD analysis project Ga0326728, IMG submission 207602) | Lab enriched peat soil microbial communities from McLean, Ithaca, NY, United States - MB31MN | ecosystem: Environmental > Terrestrial > Soil > Wetlands > Peat | place: USA: New York... | reverse complement strand
GAAGGCGCCGGCGGCAAACAATGGCGATAAGCAGATTCTGACCGATTGGTATGTCGTTGGCTTGAACTACATGGTCAGCCGCGATTGGGGCTTCGGGGTACGGATACCGACCGCAAACCGGTCCTTCCTGACCGACACTGCTTTTCCTGAAGGGCCGGGGGATACGCCTCAGCTGGAGAGATATCACGTCTCGACGCTCGGCGACATCGAGCTGACTGGCATGTACACGGGCTTCTCGAACGACATGTCGAAGGGCCTCATCTTCGGCCTGAAATTGCCCACTGGCGAGTGGAAAGTGAATGGATTCGACCGCGACACGCAAATCGGCAGCGGAAGCACCGATCTCATCCTCGGCGGCTTTTGGCGAGGCATGATCACGGGCGACAACGCCTGGCAATATTTCGCTCAAACCAAACTTCTGCAACCGCTTCTGACACATTCGGTCGAGAACCCTGCCGTTGGTGAAGGTACGGGGAACTACATTCCAGGCATGCAAATCGATACCGCCCTGGGCGTTACCTACAACAACTGGTATAATGTTGGGCCGTTCGATAAAATCGCGCCTCTGCTTCAGGTTATCGTGTCGCACCGTCAGCCAGACAGCGGAGACGCGGCGAACCCTGGCGACACCGGTTTCGACCGCATTTTCATCTCGCCCGGTATCGATTTCACCAAGGTGATCGACGATGCTCATAACAACACGTTCAAGCTGTACGGCGACATCGAGATCCCGGTCTATCAACGGGCGAACGGAAATCAGGTGGTCGCTCCATATCTGGCCAAGGTCGTAGCAGCCTACACGTTTTGAACATGGCTCGAATTGTAAGAAAAGGAGGAGCGCGGTTCGCCCAAGTGGCAGCCGCGATACTCGTGTTTGCTGCCGGCCTTCAGCCGGTACGCGGGGAGCCTGCCTTGAAGGATACCGCTCCGCCGCTTACGATAGCAACGGCCAGCGGCGGCGAATTCGATCTTGGCGCCATGCGCGGTAAAGTCGTGCTCGTGGATTTCTGGGCGACATGGTGCGCTCCCTGCCTTGCGGAATTTCCGGTCATCGAGAAGTTCTACCAAAAGCACCGCGCGGAAGGTTTCGAGGTCATCGCGCTCAGCATCGACAAGCCCCGCGACCGGGCGAAAATGCGAAGGCTCATCGCCAAGCTGCCCTTTCAGGCCGCGCTTTTGAGCGACGCGAGCCGCAACGGTTTCGGCACGCCGGAGGCAGTCCCGGTGAGCTATGTCATCGACGCGCAGGGCGTGGTGCGGGACCAGTTCATCGCCATCGACGATGAACTCTTGGACGAGGTGGTTTTGCCGCTGCTGGACGAGGCGCGGCAGCACGGTGCAGGCGGCAACCGATGATTGGAATAAGAATTCAGGTGTTGCTGGGGCTTCTCGTATGTGCCCTCTCCGCGGCGCCTTTCGCAGCGCATGCCGCCGATTGGATAGCCGATGCGAAGTCGGGCTGCAAAGTTTGGAACCCGCAACCCTCGCCGGGCGAGACCGCGATCTGGGCCGGGGCCTGCAAAGACGGCTTCGCGGACGGCAAGGGCACTCTCGACTGGCTGAAAGGCGGCAAGCCTTACGAGCGCGACGAGGGCGAGTGGCGTGCCGGGCGCCAGACCGGCGAGGGCACGCAAACTTGGCCCGGCGGCGAATATAGGGGCCAGTTCTTGGACAGTTTGCCCCACGGAAAAGGCGTGTTCGTCTTAGGCGGAGCCCGTTACGATGGCCCGTTCCTGAACGGCAGGCCGAACGGGAAAGGCGTCATGACGAACGCATCGGGAACCTTCGACGGCACCTGGGCAGACGGCTGCTTCAACGACGGCAAGCGCCGCGCCGCCTTCGGCGTTTCCGTGCAATCTTGTCCGTGAGACCGGTTTCACAGGCGGTAAGGCCATAATTGGGAGGAAACCCGGAATGAGAACGTCACTCGCCTTCGCCCTGCTCGCCAGCGTCTTGAGCGCGGCGGCCATCGAGGCAACCCCCGCCGCAGCCGAGCAGCATTGCCGGATGGAAAAGCAGTGCCGCTGGGTAAATTTCAAGAAGATCTGCACGTATGTGAGGGTCTGCCGCGAACGCTGAACGGCTTGAGGCCGCTCAATCGATCGCCTGCCGTCCGCGGCGATAACGGATTAGTGTCCTTGCGTGCGAGCGAATTTTGCCGCGGCTTCGGCGCTCGCTCCGGTCTGATGCTTCGCCTTCCACGCCTCATAGGGCATGCCGTAAATGCGCTCGCGTGCCTCGTCTTTGGAAACGTCGAGGCCCCGTTCGGCCGCCGCCTCCTGATACCAGTTCGAGAGGCAATTGCGGCAAAAACCCGCAAGGTTCATCAGCTCGATGTTCTGCACATCGGTGCGCTCGCGCAAATGCGCGACGAGCCTGCGGAAGGCCGCGGCCTCAAGCTCCATCTCCAGCCGCGCGTCCAATTCGCTCATGCGGTCCTGCCTTTCAAATTTGCTGCCCGTGAACCTCTATGTCGGTTTTCGAACCCCAATAGTCCACACGCGAAAGCGGACCGGCACAGCCCGGATCGCCGAAAATCGCAGTCAAACATCCGGTCAGAAGCTCAGCCCATTCGCGCTGTCCTTTCTCCTCGCGGATCTGATCCTGCCGGATCTCTACGAGCGCGTTGGGAAAGCCCCTCAGCGTTGCATGCCGGTAAATGCTGTCGTTGCGCAAATGCCCCGAATAGGGCTCGTTGTCCCCGATCTCGAAGCCGGTGCGCGTGCGAAGCTCGTGCAGCATGGGCACCGGCAGGCGCGGGTCTTCATCCCACAGCACCGCGGCGTGCCATTTCCGCGGCACGCCGCGCCAAGTATCGGTGAAGCTGTGCATCGACAGGATGGCCGGCACAAGGCCGCGCGCGATCATCGCATCGAGCTCCGCCTCGATAGCCGCGTGGTAGGGGCGGTAATACGAAACGATGCGCCGCTCCCGCTCGGCGCCGCTCAGCGCCGCATTGCCGGGCACGATGGCACCGTCGGAAAGTTGCATGATGAGCGTCGGATCGTCCTCGCCGCGATTGGGATCGATGAGGAGCCGCGAGAAGCGCGAGGAGATCACGGTTGCCTCGAGCTTCCGGCCCAGCTCGCACGCCACCGCTAGCGCGCCGATGTCGTAGCCGATATGCCGGCTCAACTGAATGTCATCGAGGCCAAGCGTCCCGTATGAGGGCGGGACCAGATTGGTGGCGTGGTCGCAGATAATGAGGAGATGCGTGCCTGGCGCACCCCTCGCGATGTCGAAGCTCTTCCAGGCCGCGCCGGCGGCTTCCAGGGGCGCATCGGATCTCAGTTGCATGGCTATCTAATTTGGCGACCCGATTAAGGCGTTAAAGCGCTCGCTTATAGAAAAACCGCGAGCGGCCCGCCAGCGTTTTCTTGGATCGCCGGGGGAACGGCGGTCAGATGGTTCCCTTCGACCATCCGTAACATGCAAACGAACGGACGGCTTTGCCGTCCGGACCAAACTCAAAGGTCTCAGCAACCGGCTGGCCTCGATGATTGCGGTACCGGATGGTGAGGCATTCGTGCCCAACTAACACTTCGACCAGTTCGAACTTTAGGTCAGGTTGGGAAGCCAAACCCTGCGCCCAATAGCTCCGGAGTGCAGAAATTCCGGCAAGCCGGCCGTTGCCAATCCGCTTTTGAGCAATAGGAGACAAGAAGACGATCTCCGGCGAATAATGGGAGAGAATCCGGTCGAGGTCGTGGGCGTTCCATGCGCAGAGCCACTCTTCAGCAAAAGCTTGTGCGTCCACTTTCCTTTTGTCCCCCCGGATGCTGCATGCCCATTACGACTTCAGCACCAAGAAATAACTTGCTTCCAAAAGCGTCTTTGCGCGAGCTGCTGGCAGCTCCTGCCCGTTGCGGAATTTCGAACTGCGGCACCCGCGAAATCGCCGAAGCTTATTTTCCGTTTTCGCGCCATTCAGCTTGTTGGGCTTGGCTGGCAAGAAGGTTCGCCGGTTCTGACGAGAAGGGCCTGAAACGGCAGGGTGCGGCGGAAAATGGAGGGGTCGTAACCCCAGAGCTTCATCTGAAGGGCGCCGCCCTCCGTAGCGCGCTTGATGCTTGCACTCGCCTGAAACACACCCTTGGGGAGGCGGGCCTCACCGTTGGACTCGAGTTTGCCGTTAAGCGCCACCCCATCGGGCGGCCCGCCGGCATCGGCCTCAAGGGTCAGCACCGTGCGGCCGCATTGACCGCCAGCTCCAACCACCTGGCCGCAAAAGCGTTCGCCGCATCTCGTGAAGTCCAGAACGAGATCACTGCCTTCGGCAGTCCAGCGGCCCTCGATACCGGCCATGGATATGCCGGAAGGGAATGCGATGCTTGCCACCGAAGCAAGCAGCGCGAGCAGGAAGCCGGCAATGACAGGCACAACGGACGGCGCAACGAAGGATGGCATTTTACGCTCCAGCTGGATCGCAATAGGGCGGGCACTGACGCTCGTCTATCGTGCGCTGCTTTTGTGTCTAATTGCCGGCGCCGCGCTTCTCGCCTGCGCAAATGGGGTGGCGGCGCTCGGATCGGCCGCGGGTCTTCCGCCTTTGCCCGAGCCTTTGGCGATCATTGGCGAGCGCCTGCCCGCGATCTTCCGCTTGCATATGATAAGCGGCGGGCTCGGGCTCATCCTCCTGCCCTGGCTCATTCTGCTGCGGCATCGAAGGCACGTTCATCGCTCGCTTGGGCGCGCCGTTCTGGGCCTGCTGTGTGCCGCCGCGCTGACTGGGCTGCCAAGCGCTATCGCGAGCGTGGCGCCGCCTGTGGCGCGGATTGGCTTTTTCACCCAAGGCGTTCTCACGCTCTACTTTCTTACCGCGGGCTTCGCCGCGATAAGGCGCGGCGAGCGGCAAGCCCATATGCGCCTCATGGCTTTTGCAATCGCAATGACGAGCGGAGTGATTGTCCTTAGGATCATGCTGTATTGCGCGGCGATCCTGCAGTTGGATTTCGGCGTAGCCTATGCCGCGATCGCTTGGCTCGCGTGGGGGCTTCCGCTCGCTGCAATGGCAATGCGCAACGCCGCCGCAAGGACGGCACGGCAGCTCAGCTATTATGTCGCATCCCGATACTTTCGAATGCCGGCTTAAGCCCAATACCCGCCAGTCTGCAGAACGATTACTTTCCAATCGCATGAAAACAAGCTCAAAACATTTGTTTTTGCATCGTGCCATTAAACACTAGACGCCTGCTGCGCGCGCTTTTCGACGCTGCTGTCTCAGCCGCCCAGCCTGAGCGCTGCATGGCGCGGCATATCCCTGAGCCTCCCATCCACGGAAAGATCATCATTATCGCTTGCGGAAAGGCCGCGGCGGGCATGGCGCGCGCCGCCGAGCTGCATTACGAGAGCAAGGGCGCCCTGCACCGTGTGACGGGCCTTGCCATCACGCGCTACGGTTTCGGCTCCCCTTTGACCAAGCTCAGGCTTATCGAGGCCGGGCACCCCGTTCCGGATGAAGCCAGCATACTCGCCGCCGGGGAGGCGATAAAAGCGGCGCGCTCCGCCGGGCCTCAGGACCTTGTGCTGTTCTTGATTTCGGGGGGCGCATCGGCGCTTTGCGCAGCTCCAGCCGGAGCGATAACGCTCGGGCAGAAGCAGGCCTTGACGAAGGCGCTCCTCAAAGCGGGAGCGCGCATCCGCGAAATCAATTGCGTGCGCAAGCATCTGTCCCGCTTCAAAGGCGGGCGTCTGGCCACCTATGCATCCCCGGCGACGCTCGTCACTCTGGCAATTTCGGATGTGCCGGGCGACGAGCCCGAGACTATCGGCTCGGGGCCTACCTGCCCCGATCCCACGACGCTCGCCGAGGCGCGCTCAATCCTCTCGAAATACCGGATCGAGGTCCCGCCGCCGGTCGAGGCTGCGCTGAGCGACCCCGCAAACGAAACGCCAAAAGCCGGCCATCCGGTTTTTGCGAATGCCCGTTATGAGCTTGTGGCAACGGGCCGCGACTCTCTCGAAGCGGCGGCAGAGCTTGGGCGCGGCTTCGGGTACGATGTCATCATGCTCGGCGACTCGCTTGAGGGCGAAGCCCGCGAGATCGCGCAAAGCCACGCACAGCTCGCCAAGCGCTGCCTCGCCGATGGCAGGCGCACGCTCATTCTATCGGGCGGCGAACTGACCGTCACGGTCACAGGGAGCGGGCAAGGTGGCCCGAACCAGGAATACGCTCTTGCGCTCGCGATCGCGCTCGATGGCCAGCGGGGAATCGCGGCACTTGCCGGCGATACGGACGGAACCGATGGCGGTATGGGTGCCGCAGACGATCCCGCAGGCGCTATCGCCGATTCCGGAACAATTGGCCGCGCCTCCGCACTAAATCTCGTTCCAGCCACATTCCTCGACAATAACGACTCCACCGGATTTTTCCGGTTGACAAACGATCTCTTGGTGTGCGGTCCCACGGGAACAAATGTAAACGACTTCAGGGCAATTGTTGTCGACAGCTCGATCAGAGATTAGTGTTATCCAAGGCGACTCACTCGATTTCTGGATTCCAGGATGACCTTGCGAAAACTTATCCAACCGGCACGGCCGGCGCACATCGTGGCGGCTATTGCGGTTTTGCTTGGCATTGGGTTTGCCGTGCCGGGCCCAGCTCAGGCCGAGCTCAAACTTTGCAACAGCACTTCCAGCAGGATTGGCGTTGCGATCGGCTATAAGGACAAAGACGGCTGGGCCAGCGAAGGCTGGTGGAACGTCGATAGCCAATCCTGTGCGCTTCTTATCCAGGACAAGCTTCGCGCGCGCTTCTATTACGTCTACGCCTTCGATTACGATAAGGGCGGAGAATGGGGCGGCCCGATCCCGATGTGCACGAACGACGTCGAGTTCACGATCAAGGGCATTGACAATTGCGAGGGCCGCGGCTTCAAGAAGAGCGGCTTCTTCGAAGTCGACACACAAGAGCAAACGGATTGGACCGTTAAGCTGACCGATCAGTCCGAGCCTCAAGCTCCCGCCCTGCAAAACGCAAACGGTCCAGCAGCAGCCAGCGAAGCGCCGGCCGCCGCTCAGGCCGCCGTCACTCCACCCGGGACGAAAAAACGATGAAACGTGAACGCCGGGTAAAAATCATCGCAACGCTCGGGCCATCGACGCGGGACCCTGGCGCCATAGAGCGTCTTTTGCTCGCGGGTGCGGACGTTTTCCGCATCAATATGAGCCATTCGAGCCACAGCGATCTCAACTACTACACCGGCGTGCTTCGCGAGCTTGAAGGCAAATACGGCCCGATCGCAATCCTCGCGGATCTGCAGGGGCCAAAGCTCCGCATCAGCTCCCTCGCCGAGGGGCAGGTTCATTTGGAGCGCGGCGCTCGCGTCGTGTTCGATGCCAATCACGCGCCCGGAAACGCCGAGCGCATTGGCCTTTTGCACCCCGAAATTTACGCGGCCGCACAGCCAGGCCATACGCTTTTGCTGGACGATGGAAAGCTCAACCTTAGGATATTGGACGTCACTCCCGGGCGACTTGTCGCCGAGGTCGTCGCCGGCGGCATTTTATCGAGCCGCAAAGGCGTCAATTTGCCGGACGCGATCCTGCCGCTGGCTTCCATGACAGGCAAGGACCGCGAGGATTGCGAAGCCGCGCTCGAAGCCGGTGCCGACTGGATCGCGGTTTCCTTCGTCCAGCGCGCTCAGGACATTATCGACGTCAAAGCGATCGTTCAAGGCCGCGCCGGCATCATGGCGAAAATCGAAATGCGCGCCGCTGTCGCCGGAATGGACGACATCCTAGACGAAAGCGATGCCATCATGGTGGCCCGCGGCGATCTTGGCGTCGAGCTACCGCTCGAGCAGGTGCCAGGCATTCAAAAGCAGCTTTTGCGCGCGGCGCGCCATCGGGGTAAGCCTGTCGTGGTGGCGACGCAAATGCTGGAAAGCATGATCGCTTCGCCCGTGCCGACCCGTGCGGAGGTCTCCGATGTCGCCACTGCCGTCTTCGAAGGTGCCGATGCGGTGATGCTATCGGCCGAGTCCGCAACCGGCGCATACCCATCGGAGGCCGTGGCAACGATGGACCGCGTTGCCCGCGAGGTCGAGAAGGACCGCAATTACGACAGCATCCTGCATTTCCGCGAGACGAGTTCCAACCACTCGACGGCTGGCGCCATCAGTGCGGCGGCGGCATCGATCGCTGAGACGCTGAACCTGAAAGCGATCGTTTGCTACACCGCGACTGGAACCACAGGGCTTCGCGTCGCGCAGCAGCGGCCGCGCCAGCCGATCCTCGTATTGACGCCCGTCAAGGCAACCTCGCGCAGGCTCAATCTGGTTTGGGGCCTGCACTGCGTCGAGACCGCAGACCCCGCCAACACGACCGAAATGGTTAGGATCGCCGAGGCGGAGTCGCGGGCCGGCAACTACGCGCACGATGGCGACCGCGTGATTGTTTGCGCTGGAGTGCCCTTCAAAAGACCGGGCACGACCAACATGCTGCGGGTTTTCACCCTGTCGGCGACAGATCCTTCCCGGCGCGTTTAGCGCGCCGGCCGGAACCGGTCAGCCCTGGCGGGCCTTGTAGCGACGCACCGTCTTGTTGATGATATAGAGCCTGCCGCGGCGGCGCACGACGCGGTTGTCGCGGTGACGCGTCCTAAGCGTCTTGATCGAATTCTTGATCTTCATTGCCAAAACCTTTAGCGCTCCACCACGTGCGAAGTTAGCCGCAGGAAGCACAAGCTGTGAGTTGAGTTTGCTAGCGCAAGGTGTCCAATGAGCGCCGGTCGCGATGTTGCTACCATGCTTTTCGGCTGTTTCCAACCCTCTCCGCACCTTCTGAGGCAAGGTTTGTTGCGAAAAAGCGCGGGCGTAACTGCCCATCCCCTCCAAACGAATGGCGGCCCATCGGCCGGGCGGCGCTAATCTCGCTCCGCAGACTGCACGGCTTTCCTTTTGTTAGGACCTGCTGCTCATAATGGGGAAGCGGCGAGCTGCACGCTTAAGTACGATGTTACGCGATGTGTTCCGAAGTTATGCGTATGAGTGCTCCGATTCAAGTTGCGTGCCTCGCAGGCCTTTGCGTGGCCTTTCTGCTCTGCGGCTCCGGAGCCGGCGCGGCCGGCATCGCGGCAAAACCGCCAGTTCTGGCAGAGGATAGCCGCGCGCGGCTTATTCTTATCTCGCTGCCGGCCGGCCGCGGTATCGCTACTTCCCGCGAGGAGATCGCGCTGGCTGTGCCCGGACGCACAGCCCCTTCTAAGCGCACCGGAACGGCGATCCCAGCCTATGAGCTAAAAACCCCGCGCGGGGGCGCGAGCTTTTCCGGCCCCACTCCGATGCCGCCGGTGCTGGTAAGAAATCCGTTCCTTCCTAAAGCGCCATAAGAGGCGTTAGAACCAGGCGCATTGCCCATGGCTCCACGATGTCGCGCACTGTGCCACGTTGAACAAAAATTGAGCGACAGGAGCGTGGGTGTACCAGATCAGCCAGCCAGCGCTCGCGATGACGCCGGCGGTGATCGCGGCAGCAACCAGATACCAGATCCGTGAAAAAATCAGCGTTAGCTTCACGGGCGCCAGCTCCTTCGGCGACAGCGGCGTGTCCGGATGATCCGAAATGGTCTCTGCGGCTGTGTGAGCTCCCGGCGTCAGCCGCGCGAACACGCCTGTCAGCCCGATGATGAGATGCGACGAGGCCGGCACGATTGCCGTCATCAGCATTCCTGTCACGAACAACCCATCGGTCCAGGGCGCGTTGACAGCCTTTTGAACCAAGGCCTGCCAATCGAATGCCGGCAGCATTGCGAATGCGAACAGCACGTTCAAGCCTTCCAGCACATTCGGCAGGAGCGCGGTGAGAAGCACCATTAGGGCAGCGCCTGAGACAAATGTGCCGAGAATTCCCCCGGCAACCCGCAGCCCCCCGGCTAGGTCCGGTTCAGCGGATTCCGCCTTTGTAAGAAAAAAGCGGGTTATTCCCCACGAGAGCCAATCCACCGAAGCGTTCACGACCGGCAAGAGGATGAAAAAAAGGAACAGAAGAAACGCAAACTGACTAGCGTAAGCAAGCGCTGCACCGGCGAGAATCGTAATCACCACCGCGAACAGCGCAGCGCCCGCCAGCGCGAACGCCACAGCGAATGCGAAGGCCAGCGCAAAGCCGCCTGCCATGGCCCCGAGCACGGAGCCCGCGTTCGCAATCTGGCCCGAAAACGTGGTGGCGATGGAGAAGGATATCGTGAACGCTACCATGACGGCAAATCCGCCGAGCAGCACCCGCGCGACGGTATGCCCCATCTCTGCATCGCCGCCGAACCTTACCCAGCCCTGCTGCATAAG
>Ga0326728_10026398_pt1 | contig 10286 bp, 8 predicted proteins | sample MB3enrmetagenome_FD_207602 | JGI IMG/M metagenome (GOLD analysis project Ga0326728, IMG submission 207602) | Lab enriched peat soil microbial communities from McLean, Ithaca, NY, United States - MB31MN | ecosystem: Environmental > Terrestrial > Soil > Wetlands > Peat | place: USA: New York... | reverse complement strand
GTGGAATCGTTTTCCTATTCTATTTCGCAGCAAGATTACCATCGCGCCTGGATACTTTGACTTCCGTTTATGAAATATTCACAATCACACCACTTCGGCACTGAGGAATAGGAACGGTCTTCCTAAATGGCCAGTTTTGCCGGCCAGGAATGGCAGCTAGCGCGCCTTCTCAATTAAGCAGAACGGCCGAGGCGGTGCGAACAGGCAGTGTATAAACGCGTCGTATGAAGCGTAATGAAATCCGCCCATCCAATGGCGTGAACCGCTGCCTTCGCCGTGTCGATCGAGCATCTGGCCGCCGCGTTTCTAGCATCCGCCCTGTTCATCAAATATTCACGACAAACCCGTTCCAAAACCGCTGAAATGTTGAGCCATTCTTCTCGCTGGGTTCGCAATACGTTGTGAAGAGGAGACGCTTGTTCCTGCCCGGTGCGCGGCCACTACGGACAGTTTGGTTCTTTGGCGTCATAGATTCCCCGCCGCACATTCCATGCGCTTCAGGAGAGTAACAATGGCTGGCATACTGGCGTTTCTCGCTCTGTTTTCCTGGGTGGTCGTGACCAGGATCGTCAAGGCAAAGCAAAACAATCGATATTGGCGCAAATGCGCTATGGAAATCCATGGAGTACAAGATGAGGGATAACCTGAGCGCCTTACGTCATCTGAGTATCGCTTGCTTCTGTATGTCTTTTCCGGCCGCGGCGACCGCGCTGACGGTCATCACTTTCAGATCCTGACCCCTACGGAATCCGCGCACCCACTCCCACCGTTACGGCCATGTTGCCAAGCTTGATCTCGGTCGCAGTCAGCCAACTGATCTTGACGCCGATCGGCCCTTTGCTCTCCTTCACTTTCGCCGGGCCGTCGAGAGGGAGACACGTGCGGCCGATTCGGGAACAAGTGTTCGTCCGCCAGCAGCGACGGCCAGCTCAGCTCCGGGGTTCGACAGTTGATTGTCCCTGGATGTGACGGCTTCTTGCAAATCCTTCCCGACACCTTGAAGCAGGCACGTGTGCCTTCGTACCAACGAAGCTGGTACTCTCCGTGTTCGAGAATTGATTGCCCGGTGGGAACTGAAAGCTGTTCGGACCATCCTTGCCCTTTATGGACAGGATTTACGCGTAAACGCCTCCAGACGGATTCAGTACAGCAGCATCGCAGAAATGCTACTTTTCTGTTCGCCATCGGGAACACTCAAGCGAATATGCTATCGCATATCACCGCGCTACATGATTATGTCCGGTAGGATGTGCTCATTATAAAGGCTTTATTTTCACTGGTGCCGAAGAAGGGACTCGAACCCCCACACCCTTGCGAGTACGTGGACCTGAACCACGCGCGTCTGCCAATTCCGCCACTTCGGCACTGCTTGATCCAGCGGGAGACGCTGGAACTGCAACCTTTTAAGTCTCGCAAATGCGGGGCGCTGTGTCAAATTCGATGCGGCCGGGTAGACGGATCGGCGTCGGGGCCCGGACTATCTCGGCTGTCCACGAGCCGGACCGAGGCTTGCCCCCATCCGCTACACTGGCGGGTAGCCCCTTTATCGCAAGGAACCCCTGCCCATGCCGCATCTTTATGCCGCCGTACTGGTTGTCATCGTGGTCGCGCTGCTCTCCGTGGCCCTGTACCGCACCGCGCTGGTCAAGACCAAGGCCGACTACCTGGTGGCGGGGCGCTCGCTGCCCGCCGCAGTGCTGGTGCTGACGCTGCTGACCTCGTGGATCGGCGCCGGATCGCTCTTTGCCGGGGCGGAAAACGCCTACCGCAACGGTTTTGCGGCGCTATGGCAGCCGGCGGGCGGCTGGCTTGGGTTGTTACTGATTTACTTTATTGCACCGCGGGCGCGTAAATTTGCCCAGTTCACCCTGCCCGACCTGTTGGAAGCGCGCTATAACCAGTTGGCGCGGGTGCTGGGCACTCTCGCCATTCTCTTCTCCTATGTCGGCATTACCAGCTATCAATTCAAGGGCGGCGGCAACGTGCTGCACCTGATCTTTCCCGAGACGGTGACGCCGGAGTTGGGCACCTATATCATTGCCGCCTTCGTCATTCTCACCACGGCATTGGCGGGAATGTCTTCGGTGGCCTACATGGATGTGGCCATCGGGTCGCTGGTTACCGTCATCTGCATCCTGGCCGCGCCCATGCTCTTTTTCAAGGCCGGCGGATGGACGGGGCTGCACGCGGCGCTGCCCGCCTCGCATTTTCAACCGCTGGGCGATCTGAGCCTGATGCGGGCGCTGGAGTTCCTGGTGCCCACGTTACTGCTCATGTTGGGCAACCAGGTGATGTACCAGAAGTTTTTCTCGGCCAGGAGCGAAAAGGACGCGCGGGTCTCGGTGATCGGCTGGATTCTGGGCACGGTGCTACTGGAGACGTTGATCGTGGCCATCGCCGTCTTCGGTTCGGCGCTCTTCAAGACCGGCGAAGTGGCCGCGGCGCCCTACGAGATCATTCCCTACACGGCGCGGCATGGGCTGCCGGCGCTGATGGGCGCGCTGCTGCTGGGCGCGGTCTTCGCCAAGGTGATCTCGACGGCCTCGAATTATCTATTTTCTCCGGCCACCAACCTGGTGAACGATGTCTTTGTGCGCTACATTGCGCCTGACGCTTCGCACAAGCGGGTGCTGATTGTCTCCCGTCTGGCGGTGGTGCTGCTGGGCTGCTGGGCACTCTATCAGGCCATATACGCACCCAGCATTCTGGAGAAGATGCTCTACGCCTACACCATCTATTCTGCGGCGCTGACCCCGGTGGTCTTGGCGGCCTTCTACTCCAAGCGGGCCACGGCCTGGGGCGCGGTGGCGGCCATTGGCTGCGGCACGGCGGTAACACTCTCCTGGCCGGCGATCAGAGTGTTCTTCCCGCCCCTCCTGCGCGAGCGCGACGCCATCTTCCCGGCGTTGCTGGCAGCCGTAGCCGCGTTGGTAGTGGTCAGCCTGCTCACGCCCCGGCCGAGGGCTGAGCAACTGGCGCAGTTTGCGGATTGTTGATGCCACGACTCAGATTCTTGTTCCATTCGCTAAAGTCCATAGCGGAGAGGTTCTTTAAGAAATACAGTGGCTATTAGCGACAGAAGGCGAGAAGGGTTGAGGCGATCCGCTCCGGAGGCGCGGAAACGGATTGCCGATCGTTTTCTGGCCCGGCTGCCTATTTCGGGCATCCATGGCGGCGAATAAAGCCGAGAAAATCTTCCACCGGCAGCGGTTTGCTCAACAGATAGCCCTGATAGGTCTGGCAACCAAGCTGGTCGAGCACGGCTCGTTGCTCTTCTGTCTCAACGCCCTCCGCGATCACCTCGAGTCCGAAGCTCTGTGCCAGCGCGATAATGGAGCGAACAATGGTGGCGCAGTTGCTGTCGTCCAGCAGGCAATTCACAAAGGAGCGGTCGATCTTCAACTGGCTCAAGGGCAGGCTGCGCAGGTAAGAGAGCGAGGAGTAGCCGGTTCCGAAATCGTCCAACGAAAAAGTGAGGCCGCGTGCATTAAGCATCTTCATCTTGGCGATGACCGATTCGACATCGGTGAGAAGAACGCTCTCTGTCAGTTCCAGCTTGAGTTTGCGCGGGTCGGCGTGAGCGCTCTCGATCAGCGTCAGGATCTCCGTCTCAAACCCCGCCTGCTGGAATTGCCGTACGCTCACATTGACGGCAATGGTAAGATGCGCCGTGCTCTCGTCCTTGGCCCAGGAAGCCAGTTGCGCACAAGCGCATTCCATGACCGAATGCCCCAGCGGTAGGATCAGGCCGGTTTCTTCGGCCATAGAGATAAAATCTCCCGGCTGCACCAGCCCACGGCTGGGGCTCTGCCAGCGCACCAGCGCCTCTGCGCCGACGATTGCGCCGCCGCTGTTCCACTGCGGCTGATAGTGGAGTTGAAGTTCGCCATTGGCAATTCCGTGGCGAAGATCCTTTTCTAGCGATGCACGCTGCAAAACGGTCGATTCCAGATTCTGGTCGAAGAAGCGCATGGTATTGCGTCCTTCGGCTTTTGCCTTGTACATCGCAATATCTGCACGTTTGAGGATCTCATCGATATCCCGGAGAGATTCACCGAACAGGGTAGCGCCGACACTTACTGTCGTATGGTGTTCATGGCCACCGATGGTGTGGCTCTTTTCCAGCCTGCAAAGAATGGTCTCGCCGATCCTGTTCACTTCGGCGGCCGATGTTTCCTCGTCTCCGCTCAGGCCTTCCACCATCACCACGAACTCATCGCCGCCGAGCCGGGCAACGGTATCGGACTCGCGGACAGATGCTTTCAGGCGCAGCGCCACTTGCTGAAGGAGTTGATCGCCAAGAGAATGCCCCTGCGTATCGTTGAACGTCTTGAAGTTGTCCAGATCGATGAACAATATTGCGCCGTTGTGCCGGTTGCGAACACTGGACACTACGGCGTGTTGCAAGCGGTCAAAGAGCAGGCGGCGATTGGGCAAATGGGTGAGCTGGTCATAAAAAGCGAGGTTCCAAATCTGAGTTTCGGCTTCCTTGCGCGCTGTTATGTCGGCAAAGGTGGCAACATAGCGGGTAATCTCTGCGTCTGCTCCGCGGATAGCCGTGATGCTGAGCCACTGAGGGTAGACCTCTCCACTCTTGCGCCGATTCCATATCTCGCCGCTCCACGAACCTTCTTTGAGGATGCTCTCCCACATCGCCGCGTAGAATCTCCCATCATGACGGTCGGATCGAAGCAGATTGGTCTTCTTCCCGACGGCTTCCTCGGAAGAGTAGCCGGTGATCTGTGAAAAGGCGCGGTTGACACGAAGAATCACGCAATCGGCATTGGAGATCACGATGCCGTCGGTGGACTCGAAGGCCGCCGCGGCGATGCTCTGGCTCTCGCTCAGGGCCTTGTAGACAGCATCCAGCTCTCTGCCCACTTTGGGCGCCAAAAGCAGAATCAGCAGCGTGGACGCGGCGATCACCAGGATTGCCTGCAGGCTGTCGACGATGGCGGGATTGGCCTGCGCCATCCAGGGCACGAGGTGTTTGCCGATGAGAGAGAAGAGCACCATCAGAACGGCGAGGGAAGGAAGAAAAACGCGAATCAGGTGGGCCTGCGTGGAGTTGCCCAGATAGAGATGGAGAATCCGCGAGCGGGCCGGCGCATGGGCGGTCAGAGCGATGGATAGCAAGAGGAAGAGGATGGTCATCGGCAGAGCGATCGGAACAATACTTCCGCCATAGAGAAGCGGAGTGCCGAGAAGATAGCCCATGAGAGAGAATCCGCCGATGCAGAACACGCCCACCGCGAGCAGATCGGCCGCAATCCTGGTGATTGCATTCCATCTCCCCCATGCGCAGAGCAGCAGATGCAGGCTGACCAGAATAAAGCCGAGCCCGGTAACAGGCGAGATCTTTCCGATGAGAACGAGTGGATAGATCTTCAAATGTTGAATGAAGAAGAGTTCGGTAATCCTGTCGGTGTTTGTCGTCCAGAAAAGGACGCGCACACTCCGGAAGATCGCGAAGCCGGCGAGCATGGCCATCGCTGCGCGGATTGGAATTCGATTCGGCCAACGGGCTGCGGCAAGCAGCAGGACGGCGCAAGTGATCGAGAGTTGAGTAGCCAGCGGCGAGATAGGGATGGCATAATCCAGCCAGGAAGTCAGGATCATCCAATGCGTCGCCCACCCCAGAAGCGCGACGAAGGATATCGCCAGGATCGCAACTGTTGACACCCAGAGGGTTGGAGTCGTGGAGGCAATCGCGAGGCTTTTCAATTTGAGGAGTCGATTGCGAATTCGCATTGATTCAGGCCTGGCCTTTCCTCGCACAAAACTCCCGCATCCCCTGGCTCAAACAGGGCGTTCCAGAGTTACTTTCTGCTGGCCGCGATTCGATGTCCCCAGGATCGCCCATTGTGTGACACAGAATGACCTTGTCCAGGCAACCGGCCCGCGGTTTTTCATCACGAAGCAGTTTCCATCCTCTCTCTGGATCAAAGAATCTCCCGCGATTGCGGGAAAGGTTTCCAGCAGAGACCATCGTGCTTGACGGATGGCTGCGATGGGGTGCTCACCGTCTCCCGCTGCGCTATGCCCGACAAGGTGGTTTCAGCTCTCCGATCGGGTCCGGCCGGAGGGGTCCAGGCCCTAGAGAGCAGAAATCTCCGCACCAGATGCATCATGGATTCTATCGGCACCTTCGCCCTGTTTCATCAATCGTAAAAGGAGGCCGTCGCCATGAAGGAATCCACTGCAAATCCATGTATCTGCACGAAAAGAAACGCTGCGCTCAATCACAGGGTGTGACCATCGGCAACCGCGCTGGGGATTACCAAGCGCATCGGCTGGCACTCATTCAGGCACACATACGCATCGCTGTTAAAGAGCAGTGGGGCAGATGTGAAGGTTGTCCAAGACTCGCTACGCCATGCGAACTCGAGGATAACGATGGAAATGTATACTCAGGCACTCAGCCAGGACAAACGCACAGCCCAAACCAAGGTTGTGCAGATGATCCTTCCCAAGGCACCCCAGCCTTTAGCCGTGGCGGTGTGAACAGGGTCTATGGGTCCATCTGGGTCCACTTGTTTGGGTCCATCCAAGGCGCGATTCAAGGCTATATCGAGGACTGGACCTTTGTGGACCCGGATAAGAGGGGGAGAAGCCGAAGAAACAGCTTTAAGTCCTTTAAATATGGTAGGCACGACTGGACTCGAACCAGCGACCTCTTCCGTGTCAAGGTTTCTAGGTTAAGCAAATCAACAACTTACAAGACCCCGATGGCAATCTAAGTCCTTGTAAGCACGTTGCTCCCCCTCTTTCAGCGTATCGCAAAACGTATCGCGGTCATATTGAATGGTCAGGCTTTTTCCTCTCGCCTTTATCCCTTCCCCTGGTCTTATACAGGCCCAGATAGCCGTAGTTTTCGGTCTGGCCGGCAATCGAATGTCCATAGGCAAAGAGCAGTTGCCATCCGGGAGATTTGAAATGGTAATAGCCGCCGGCATCGATCATCGTGGAAGCCAGCTTTTGACCTGAGGCATCTGTCTCGGCGGCATGGGAGAAAACTTCCGTCGACAACTCCAGTCTCTTGTTGACCTCTCGCTTCACCAGAAAGCCGCCGTACAGGTAATTGCGAAAGCCGGTCTGCGGAACGATTGCGTAGCCCATGCCGCCGCACAGACTCCATGGACCGAATTCCTTCTCCACCCAAACGGGCAATTTGTAAGAAACCCTGCCCAGACCGAGACCTTTGGTTGAGTTCCCGGTGGGTATCTCGAACATGGGGAAGGCGCCGATCTGCGGGCGATCCTTTGTCTGTTTGATAAACCCGTATTTGACTCCCAACTCCATATCGGTCAGTCCATACGCGCTTGGCCCTCCCGAGGGTTGGGCGGGATTGCTCAATGGAATTACTCCGCCGAGAGGCAGAATGGCGTGCAGTTGAACATTGGGAACGGCTCCCCAGTTGAACTCGAAGGCCGGAACAACCGGATCAAGCTCCGAAGGAGTGCCGTCCACCGTGCCGAAGACATACGCTTCGTAATGGCCATAATCGACCGGAGTCGGGTCGTCGGTTTGAAAGGGAGGGCCGGCCTGCGCACATAACCGTGGAAGCGCTGCAAGCAGGCAGAGAATCGCAAACCAGCAATGTCGGCGAACCTTCATTTGTTCGTATCCATTTCCGCCACATCCCTGTGGAGTCCGCTGTGAACATCATGGCCACAGGCGTTTTGCGGACGTCTGTGGCCGTACATTTTTGCGAACCTGCTGAAGCCGGGTCCTATAACAGATCCCCAATCGGCGGAAAGGTGGCCAGCAGACTCAAAGCCAGCAGCACAAAGGCAATCACATCGACGCGCGTCAAAGAGACTTCCTTCCTGCGCCACGAAACCTCCAGCAACACCCAGACAACCAACCATCCGAGAATTGCCGCCGTAGTAACTCCTGAGAGCGGTCCCGCCGGTTTGTAGATGGTGAGCAGCCCTTTGAGCGCGGCGCTTTTGTCCGCGGCCACGGTGAAGATCGCCAGCAGAATCGAACCGATTCCGCAGGCCAGAACAGCCGCGGCCGCCGAACCGTTGGACCTGATCTGCAACTCCTGCGCAAGAATGCTTTTTTGTAGACCCATGCTACTCTCCTCCGTCCAGATGAATGGTTGATCCACCCTCGACAGGCGCATTTTTATCGAGCATTGCGCCAAAGAAACCGACAATACCGGCAGCCAGCAGGGAACTCAATACAGATCCGCTCAGCGCGGTGCGAATGCGGGGATGATGCCGGAGTTGACTGCCGTATTGCAGCGCGATTACCGCGGCCATGGTGATGGCAATCGGCGCCAGCCAGGCAACATGTTCTTTCCACTCCATGCCCAGGGAATGCCATACCCGCGTGGCTGGACTGGCCAGCAAAAGAGCCCTCGGGAATGCGGAGAGTTTGGTTGTTCCTGCCGGCGCTGCGGCACGATACCAGGGATAGATCACATAGGTTCCCGAAAGAACAGTCAGCCAGGCCAAAGCCGCCATCGCAGCCAGATAGATGCGCAGAAACAGGCTGTTTCCCTGCCTTTCCACGTCCTGCGGCTCGGCGGCGAATTGCTGATAGAGATTGGCGATCAGGCCGGATCAGGCCAGCAGATAGAGCGCTCCGAAGCCCATGCCGTGAATAAGCGTCCAGAGACTGCGCGTTGTGATCTCCATGAGACAAACCTCCATGCGTAGCAAAGTTATTCGGACTGCTAGGGGAATTGCAGGTTGTCGGTGACGCGGCCCCCGATGCGACGGGGGCCGCGATTGCGGGTTGGTTGTAGAGTTGGAATCCGATGAGAACCAGGATGGGAAGACGCTGAAGCTACTGGTTCTCGCCTGCCTTGGTGATTTCCTTCACCGCGTCCATGAACGACTTCGATCCCTTCGTGCGATGAATGCGACCATTGAAAACGTCCTCCCATGTGATGTAGGGATACAGATTGTGGGCTTTGGCCTGCGCTTCAAATTCGGCCTTCAATTCCGCTAGCTTCTCCGGATACTTCTTGGCCAAATCGATGCGTTCCGTGTAGTCCTCATTCAGGTTGTAAAGCTCCCATGCATTTTCATCGAAGGTCTGGTGGCTGGCCAGATTGCCTGTGATGAAGCTGCTGGGGTAAGCCAGTTCGGCCTTCCATCCGTCCTTATAGATCGAACGCGAGCCGAAGATGTAGTAGTACTGTTCGGTGTGATGCCAGGGTGCGCTGGGGTTGTTGATTGAGTCGGCAAACGAGAAGCCCTCAATGGGCTGCTGTTTGATTCCGCGAATCTCCTCCGGCGCCTTCACGCCCACCAGGTCAAGCGTGGTCGGAAGAAGATCGATGACGTGGCTGTACTGGGTGCGAATGCCGCCCTTCTCTTTGATGCCCCTCGGCCAGTAAGCAATGAGCGGGTTGTGCGTGCCGCCTTCGCTGTTGGCATCCTGCTTCCAAAACTTGAAAGGCGTGTTGGCCGCCTGCGCCCAGCCCAGCGGATAGTTACCCTCGACGGCCGCGGAGGTTCCGATCTCGCCGATCTTGTTCAGGTTGTAGTTGATGTTGTCCTGCTCGGACAAAGGCTTCGCCACTAGGGAGCGATCGATGTTGCCGTTCAGCGTACCTTCCTTGCTGGCGCCGTTGTCTCCGATGGAAATGAAGATCAGCGTGTTGTCGAGTTGTCCGGTCTCTTTCAGATGATTGACCAGACGGCCGACTTCGAAATCCGTGTAAGTCAGGTAGCCGGCATAGACTTCGAAGAAACGCGCATAGAGCTTCTTTTCATCCGCGGTCAGACTATCCCATGCCTTGATGTCGGGGTTGCGATCCGGCAGCTTCGCATCGGCGGGAATCACGCCGAGCTTCTTCTGGCGCTCGAAGACCTCTTCGCGATACGCATCCCAGCCTTTGTCGAACTTGCCCTTGTACTGATCGCTCCAGTACTTATCCACCTGGTGCGGAGCATGGGTTGCTCCGGGAGCGTAGTAGAGAAAGAAGGGCTTGTCAGGTGCGACTTTCTTCTGACGATCAATATAGTAGATCGCCTTATCGGTGATCTGGTCGTTCAGGTGGCGTCCATCCGGCTTGACGTGCGCCTGATCTTCCACCAGGTCCGGCTTGTACTGATCGGTCTGCGAGCCGAGGAAGCCGAAGAAGTGATCGAAGCCCTTGCCCGTGGGCCAGTGATCAAAGGGGCCTGCGTCGGTTGCCTCTTCGTCGGGAGTTACTCCGTACTTGCCGACCGCGAAGGTGTTGTATCCGTTGTCGCGCAGAATCTCGGCAATCGTTCCTGCCGTTGCCGGAAGACGTCCATCCCAGCCAGGAAAGCCTGCGGACA
>Ga0326728_10026395_pt1 | contig 10287 bp, 6 predicted proteins | sample MB3enrmetagenome_FD_207602 | JGI IMG/M metagenome (GOLD analysis project Ga0326728, IMG submission 207602) | Lab enriched peat soil microbial communities from McLean, Ithaca, NY, United States - MB31MN | ecosystem: Environmental > Terrestrial > Soil > Wetlands > Peat | place: USA: New York... | reverse complement strand
CTTGCGGCGCACGCCGCCGGAAGAAGGTGGTCGGAGAGCTGGATGCGGGAAATCCGCACGTCCAGTTCGATGAGGGGGCGCAGGAAACGTGCGACAGCGCAACGCGCCTGTGCCCTACTCTACCGAAGCCATTGGCTAGTTAGTCACGCTCGGCCCTTGCCACGTCAAATGTTCGAAAATCGCAAGGCGCATCGGAACGTCTTCTGTCGGCTCTACCTCAGAGGCCACTTTTTAGTCTAGCGTCTCTCTCGGCCCGGTTCAGCTCTCGAATCGCCTTTTCCGCCTTGATCCATTCCCGATTTTGGTGGCTGTTCGTCAACTTCCCGTTCGATATAGATGAACTGCCCGATTCGCTCGATCTGCAAAACCGCGGGCTTGCCGCCGGCCAGTTCATGAAGTGCCCCGCGCAACTCCTGCACGCTCCCGAGCGGCGTACCGTTCAATGAAGCGATCACATCGCCGGGCGCAAGTTCTGTGCCGGGGTCATCATTCCCGGTTATCGCGACAACATAGACACCCGTGTCTGACCGCACGCCGTTCCGAAGGATCGGCGTCGAGCTTACGCTTTTTCCGAAGATGCCGAGTTCCGGAATGAAGCTCTCGAGCGGGTCGATAGAAAGATCTTTAAAGTACTGGTCGTCCGCGGTAACTGCCGGGACCTGGAACTGGAGCGTCCGGTCGCCGCGCAATGCCGTTACAGCTACTGGAACGGTAGGATCATGCAGATACATCATGGCGGTGTAGTAGGGCAGCGCGGAAATCGCAGCGCCGTCGACCGCGGCAATAATGTCCCGCGGCCGAAGTCCGGCTGCCTCGGCCGGACTGTCCGGCACAACATCGGAGATCATGACTCCGTATCCTCGGCTCAAGCCGAGACCCTGCGCGAGCCCGGGCGTAACAGTCTGCACACGGACGCCAACCAAGCTCTGCCGTACGGAACCGTGAGCGCGCAGTTGTTCGTAGACGTAGCGCACGACTCCGGCGGGCACCGCGAACCCGAGACCTTGATTGCGGCCGCTCTCGCTGAGCATGAACGTATTGATTCCGATCAGTGCGCCTTCCACGTCCAGCAGTGGACCGCCACTGTTTCCCGGATTGATGGCAGCATCGGTCTGGATATAGAGCATTGGAAAATCCGGGTGCGGCTGACGACCGACCGCGCTGACAATTCCGATTGTCATGGTATTGTCCAGTGCGTCAGGGCTGCCGACAGCGAGAACAACCTGTCCCTGGCGGGGGCCCCTGCTCGCCTGGTTGAGCGAGATGGTCGGCAGCCCGGATGCCTCAATCTTCAGGAGTGCAATATCTGTTTCGCGGCTGGCGCCCACAATCGCCGCATCCAGCACTTCCCTTTTTCCTACGGGTTCGCGATTCGCGCCCACTACCACGGAATCCAGCGCTTGCGGTTTCCCCAATGGCGCCGGTCGATCGCCTGACTGGTCCGCCTTCGGGGTCAACATCACGCGGATGTGACGCGCGTTCCGTACCACGTGCTCATTGGTAATGATGTATCCCGAAGGATCGACGATGACGCCCGAGCCGACCACCCGGCACGAGTTCAAGATCGCGCTGTTTGAATCTGAAGCGCACCATGCCGAAACCTGCACCTGAACGACAGCCGGCGCTACCGCAGCGGCCAATCGCTCGAGCGCACCGCTGAATTCGGCGAGCGCCTTCGTCTTCTCGTCCGCCGCTTGTACACAGGCCGCCAGACTGAGAACGATTAGAAATCGTCGCATGTTCTCACCTCAAGTCGAGTCATCGCGTCCCAGTGAGCCGCGCCAGGTCCGCCGCCGCCACGCTGCGATCGTATTCCGCACGCAACAGATCGGCCTGTGCGCTTAGCATCGAGGCCTCAGACTCCAGAAATACGGAGCGATTCGCCGTCCCGGCCTCCGCCTCATCGCTCGCTACGCGACGCGCCTCGGTTGTCGCCGCAACCAACTCCGTTGCCGAATCCACCCCGGTTTGGGTCCGATTCAGTTTCCGAACCGCCTTCTCCACGTCGATCCGTACCTGATTCTGGAGATGAGCAAGATTCTCCTCGGCTTGGGCAACCTCCGCCGACCGTTCCAATACCTGCCCACGGCGCTTGCCGAACTCGAATATGGTCCACGTCATGTGGAATCCAAACACGCCGTTATTGCTCGTGAGAAAAGGCGCGCCGTCCTGATATTCGTGCTGCGCGAACGCGCTGACCTCAGGTATGTACTCGGCGCGCGCGGCCCGCAGCGCGGCGCGCGCCTTTTCGACTTGATGAGCCGCAGATTCGAGTTCGGGATTGTGCGCGACGGCCTCTTTCACGGCGGCTTCCGCTTCCGGCGAGTGGTCTGAAGCGGCTTCGGGCTGCGACAGTTGCAGCTCGGTATCGACTGGCAGCCCGCAGAGATCGGCTAGCTCCTGCCTCATATCGGCCACCGCGTCCTGCAACTGGCCGTGTACGTATGTCTCCTGTGCGATCTGCGCGCGCACTTCGGTGGCCTTCACCTCCAACGCCACTCCGGTCTCGACCGCATTTCGTGTTTCGGTGATTCGCAACTCGGCGGCGCGGATCTGGGCACCGACCGCGTCTCGGCGGCGCTCGGTGGCGAGGATCGCGTAGTACACCTCCTTCACCTTGTACGCGACCTCATTTTCCGCGCGCTTCACATCCGAGCGCGCCCCGGCCGCATCCGCGCGCGCCACATCCACCCCGGCACGGACTTTGAAATATTGCGTAATCGGCAGCGAAAGCGTTGTCGTGCTCAGGCCGAAATTGGGCTTGCCTTGGGACAGCGATACCCCGGCGGCTGGGATTGGCCCCACTTGGGGGTACGAACCGAGCGAGCCTTCCGGGATTTCGATGTGTTGCTTCTCGGCAATATGCACGGCGGTTGAATCGTTCGCCAGAGACGGGAAGTAACTCGCCCGCGCTTCTTTCACGCGCGCGTCCGTCGCCTTCACCTTATCGCCCGCGATTTTGACCGCCGAGTTGTGTTGCGTGGCCAGCGATACGGCTTCATCGAGGGCCAGTTTGCGCGGCTGCGCGTGCGCCGCGGCGCCGCATGCGATGAGCATCAGCACGGCTGCCCCAACCGGAACAACCGGTCCGGGCTTGGAACCGCGCTGGTGAATCAAAACGTAGATCACGGGAATCACGACAAGAGTGAAGAACATGGAACCAACCAATCCGAACGCAATCCCACTCGCCAGGGGAGACCACATAGTAGAGCCGGAGAGGATCATGGGCGTGACGCCGACCGCCGCCGCCATGGTGGTGAGAAAGATGGGCCGCAGCCTGCGCTCACCGGCTTCAATCGCAGCTTGCTCGATCGGGATGCCTTCCACCATTCGCTCGCGAACGTAGTCGACCAGGATGATCGAGTTCCGGACGACGATGCCGCCCAAACTGATGATGCCCAAGAATGCGGTGAAACCGAAAGGATTGTGTGTCACCACTAATCCGATCGATGCCCCCAACAGTCCGAGCGGAATCGCGGCCATTACGACAAACGGATCCACCACCGAACGGAACTGGAACATCAGGATGAGATAGATCGCTACCAGGCTAATCATCAGCGCTTTTACCATTTTCGGAAAATCCTCATTCTGGTTTTCGTATTCGCCCCCGTACCAGACGCGATACCCCGGTGGCAGCGGAAGTTTATCGGTTACCGGGCGGACGCTCGCCAAGACTTGGCTCGGCAGTATGCCTCCCTGGGCCGAGGAACGGATCGTGAGCGTACGCACTCCGTTGCGCCGGACAATTCGGCCCGGGTCCCACACGGGAGACACCGCGGCAATACTGTCCAAGGGCACGCGCGCGCCAGTTACGGGCGAAATTACGTAATAGTTGGCGACATCGGTGAAGGTTTGCCGCCGCGTCGGTTCCAGCCGCAAGGCGACGGCGATGTCTCGCTCGCCTTCCCAATACGTAGTGACCGGCTCCCCTTCGAAGCCGCCCGCAAGCTCCTTCCCGATGGTGGCGTTGGTGAATCCCAGCCGGTTGGCCACCTCCTCCCGGAGATTCACTTTCATCCGGTAGGCATCCTCGCGCCAGTCGCTGTGCACGTCCAGCGACCCCGGCGTGCGCTGGAGCAGGTCCAGCACCTGGTCGCCGAAAGTCCGCAATACGCGCTCGTCGTCGCCGGTAAGCCGGACTTCGATGGCCGCCAACTGGACCGGACCCTGTTGCAGCTCGCTCAGGAATACGCGGGCCTCCGGAGCCGCCTCCGCAAGGCGCGGCCGCAGCTCTCTGACGAGCTTCGGCGTGACTTCCGCGGACGTGGTCGAGACCAGCAACTGGGCGTAGTTCTTGTCCGGCAATTGCGGGTTGACATTGTAGTAGAACCGCGGAAAACTCGACCCTATGAACGAGGTGTAGTTCACCACCTCCTTGTCCTGACGCAGCACGTCCTCGATGCGCTTCACCGCGGCCTGGGTCGCTTCCACCTTCCAGCCTTCCGGAAGCCAGACGTCGATCACAAACTGATCGCGCTCCGCGAACGGGAAGAACCGCTCCGGAACCTTATGCAGTATGAACGCACCCGCCGCCACGGCCGCAACGCCAAATGCGACCGCCGCCGGCTTCCATCTCATAGCGACTACAATCACGCGGTTGTAAATCGCCTGCATGATCTCCAGAGGCCCGCGCCGCTTCTTCTCCGCGGCCGCTTCGGCATTATGCAGCCCTTCCTTGATGAAGAACTGACTCAGCATAGGCGTCAGCAGCATGCCGACAACAAAGGAGGTAGAGAGAGCAATGGCCACGGTTAGAGGCAGGGCCGCAATGAATTCGCCAACGGCTCCGGAAAGGATTAGAAACGGCAGGAAGGAACAGATGATGGTCAGGGTGGCGGTGAGCACGGGTATCGCAAGCTCGCTCGCGCTGCGCCACGCCGCTTCCGGCCGAGGCACTCCCTCGTCGAGCAGCTCGATGTAGTTGTCCGCAATCACGATAGCATCGTCCACCACCATCCCCAGCACCACGATCAGCGCGGCGATCGACACCTGGTGCAGTTCGATGCCGAAAGCGTTGAGCAGGCCGAAGGTCGCCGATATCGTCACTGGAATCGCCACCGCGGAAACCAGCGCTACGCGGAAGGGCAGCAGCAGCATCGTCACCACAATCACGGACGCGATGGCGATGCCAAACTCGCGGATGAAGCCCCGTACGCGCTCGGCAACCACTCTGGGCTGGTCGGCAACGAAATCGATCTTCAGATCGGGCGGCAACAGCGGGCGCAGGCGGTCGAGAGAAGCGTGAAGCTCCTTGCCGAAGTCCACGATGTTGTTGCCTTCCTGCATCTCCACCGAGAGCAGAATGGCGCGCTCGCCTCTCGACCGCACATATTGCGTCGGGTCTTTGTAGACCCGGTTCACATCCGCAAGATCGCCGATGTACACGGGTTGTCCCGTGCGCGTGACATCGATCATGACGCGCCGGATCTGATCCTCGGCCTCAAACGCGCCCGTCGCCTGGATGGGTGGTTTTCCGCGATCGGTCGGCACTGCGCCCGCGTAATGCACCATGTTGCGGCCTTCGAGCGCCTTCATGACCTGCTCCGGCGATACGGAGTACTGCGAGAGACGGCTGAGGGTACTGGAGACGTCGATCTCCTCCTTCTGCTCGCCGATGCGCTTGACCTTGGACACAGACCGAATGCGGCGTATTGTCGACTCGATCCGCTCGGCGTAGTCTTTCAGCTCGCGGTACCCGTAGTGGTCGCTATGAATTGCCAGCAGCACCGCGACCGTGTCTCCGAAGTCGTAATCCACCACTGGGCCTTCTACACCGTCCGGAAGGTCCGTCTTCTTCAACTCCGCCATATCGAGACGCAGCTTGGACCAGAACTTCTCCGTATCCTGAAGGTTGTCTTCCAGGTTGAGATTGATGAACATCACGCCGTTCATGCTGGTGGAGTACGTCTTCTCGCGCCGTACGCCCTCGAGTTTGAAGATGCGCTGCTCGACTTTCTGCGTGACCTCCTCCTCGACCTCCGCGGCGGAGGCGCCCGGATAGAAAGCGGCCACGATTCCCTCGCGCACGTGGATCTTCGGGTCCTCCCGACGAGGCATCCGCATCAGAGCGTAAGCCCCGCTGGCCACCAGCATGACGGTGAGAGCGATTGTGACTTGTGGATAGCGCAGCGAGGCGCGCACCGGATTCATTAGATGCCTCCCGTAATTTCCACGATGCTGCCCTCCCGGACCTTCTGCTGCCCGGCGACGACGATCTGCTCGTCGCCGCGCAGGCCGGAGAGGATCTCGACCTCTTTATCGACGGGCTGGCCGACCTCGACCCTGCGGGCGTAAACACGCTTCCGCTCCGGGGAATAGACGTATACATTGGGCGCGCCCTGTGGATCGGGCACGACCGCTTCGGCGGGGATGGTCAAAGCGTGAATCTTGGCGGGCCCGAAGATGCGGGCTTCCGCCACCATGCCGGCCAGCAACACCGGACCAGGATTCGGAACCAGGATTTTGACCGTATAGGTGCGCGACGCCGGTTCGGCCATGACCCCGATGATGGCAACCTTACCGGCGAAGCGGCGTCCGTCGAGTGAGGGTACGGAGATCTCCGCGGCGGCGCCTTGTTTCACTTTCCCAATTTCGGCTTCCGGAACACCCACGCGGACCTTGACCGGGTTGAGCTCGACCATGGAGAAAACTGCCGTTCCGGCCGCTACCGTCTGTCCCGGATCCACTTTTCGCATGCTGATGCTACCGGAGATCGGCGCGAGAAGTCGCGTGTCGTCCAACCGCTTTCGTTCTTCGGCCGCCTGGGCGTCTGCCGCATGTGCTTGTGCAGTGGCTGTGGCGCGATCTTCCTTCCGCGTGCCCTCTTGAGCCATGTCGTAGCGTTCCTTCGCAGCTTTGTACGCCGCCTCGATCTTCTGGAAGTCGTTCGGAGGCAGGCTCTTTCGTTCCACCAGGAACTTCATACGCTTGTATTCGTCTGCCGCGCGGTCGTACTCGATGCGCGCCTGCTCCAATTCCTGTTTACGAGGACCGTCGTCCGCCCTCTGTTCGACCGCGACCGCCGCTGCCTTCTGTGCGTCCGCGGCGTTGAACGCGTTGCGGTAATCGGTCGGTTCGATTTCCGCCAACAACTGTCCTTTGCTTACATGCTGGCCCTCTTCGACCAGCACCCTGGCAACCTTGCCACCGACCAGGAAGGCCAGGTCGGCCGTTTCCGAACCCTCGACCGATCCACTGGCGGTAACCGATTCGGCGCGCTCCACAACGGCTGGAGTGCGGACTTGAACCGGCACGCCTGCGGGTTCGGACGCTGCTTTGGTTTCCTGCCCGCACGACGTGAGCAGCACAATCGATGCAAGCACGATAAGAGAAGAGAAGATATGGGTTTTCTGCATTTGAAGTCATCCGATCTGAGAGATTTGGGTTGCGGTCATTCGGTCGAATACCAGCCTGGCGGCTTCCGTATACGTCTGTTCCCATTCGGGACCGGTGTCGATGGCGAGCGTCCCAAGGCCATGTGCGACGGCCAAAAGGACAAGCGCGACGACTTCCGGACGGTCAGCCGGCACTGCGTCCGTCACGTGGAAATATCGGACCACGGAATCGGCGTACGTTTCGAGTTCCTGCCGCCAGAGCTTGGCCAGGTGCTTCCGTACAGAACGATCTCTCGCCGCCCTGCGGCTGAATTCCGTCCGTAGCGCGATAAAGTCATCGCGCCGCCATTGATTCGAGAACCACTCCCGAACCGCTGCGATCCGTTCCGGTCCGGATATTTTTTGAAAGATGTCGTCGAGAGCTTTCGGCACTTGGGGCCGGCGCCTGTCGATCAGTGAGAGGAACACCTGCTCTTTGTTCTCGAAGTTGGAGTAGAACGCGCCACGAGAATACCCCGCCATCTCGCTGATCTCGTCCACCGAGGTGTCGTCGAAGCCTCTTCGGATAAACAGTGTCTCGGCAGCTTCGATGAGGCGGCTGCGCGTCACCTCCTGGCTCTCCTGTCGAGTGAGTCGTCTCCGTGCCTTCATTGGGATTCACTCATGAATACCGATAGCGATCTGCATGCGGGCATCACACTCGGTTTCGCATGCGATTGGCCATTTGCCTCTGAGGGCGGCAGGTCGGGCAACCTGTTAAATGAATGGGGGTTGCGCCGCCATCCAGACGCGGCAAGTCAAATTCGTGCCTTGGGTATCAGCACGCGCCGATGTCTCCTGCCGAAGTTCGGCGCGGCGCACCGGTGAAACGCCGGAGGGCCGCCCCGGAAGTCAAATTGCCGTTACGAGTGTGTTGGCCGGGACTAACACCACGATGCACTCATTGGAGGCCCTCGAATCCGGGAACGCCTGGCGCAAATACGCCAGGAAGGGCGTTCTTGGCGGCTTGGTGCTGGATCTCGTGCCTTTGGAAGAATGTCACCGGCGCCAAATGGAGGAATTCCAGGACCGGCTGGATGCCGAGACGGTTTACCGGAGGCACGGGGGCTGCTTTTCGGCCGAGATCCGCAAATCGACTGCATGGCTGGAAAGGCAATGGAACAAAGAAGGGCACGATGTCTTTTCCCAAGGCGCCTTTCTGCACGGCTTCCTGATAGGAATCGGATCGATATGTAAACTGCCTGGAGGGAAATCGGCCGAAGTCGCCCTGGTTGTCGCGCCCGAATTCCAGGGTTTGGGCCGTGGCGGCGCAAAGGGAGTGGGCGGATTGCTTCTGGAAGACCTGGTCCGGTACGCACGGCAACAACAACTGGAATGCGTCACGGCCCATTTTGCCGTTCGTAATCCTTGCTGCGAAAGGCTGCTCGGGAAGCATGGATTCGATATTTCGACTTGGTCTTATCTGAAACAGGAGGGCTCAGCCATACTCGAGTTGCGCCGCCCTCACGAATTGCCCAAAGCCCAAGCCGCGCTCGCCCATGAACGCGTTTGGCCGCTCGTGGGCCATCCGTAGGCTCCAATCGCGGTTAGAAAGCAAGGCCTATGAGTTTGGCGGCCTTGCCTCCAGAGGTGAGTGATGGTCACTATATCGGCACTTGGTTTCGGCATGTGCCGAGATGCCTGACGCCCCTTCCGCAAACGCTGTGAACCCAAATGACCCGGCTTTGGGCACTCAGTTGCCATCATCATTGCGGATCGAAGAAATGGAGCAAGGCATGATCAAGTTAATCTGGTCCAGGTTGCAGGATCTCTGGTGCAAGCTGATGCACCCGGCACCCATGACGCCGATACATGGCTATTATCGATGCCCCAGTTGTCTGCGCAAATACCCAGTTCCGTGGGCCCGCGATGAGCGAGTGCCTGCGAAGCCAATCGGCGTGCCGGCGGATGTGGCGGTGTCGTAGCGTAAGTCAGCAGGTTCGAGGCGCCTCAGATGTTGCCGACAGGTCTGGCGCAAGCTGGATTCTGCAGGGCCTTTGGTTTGGCAGAAGAAGATGACATGACGCAGAGCGGAAGGGAAGTCAAATGAGCAGAACACATTACCTTACGGAGTTGAAATCGGCTCGACAGCATTTGGTTGCGATTGGCGGCGCCGTTCGGGCCCTTTCGATGAGGCGGCCGGTGATGTTTCGGAGCCGAATCCAGATCGTGCCGCAAGAGGTGGCGAATTGGAGGCTCATATAGATCATCGGCATCGGCTCATCCACGATGAGTGTCTGACCTTGATTACGCTCGAAGCGCCGGTGGCGAGAGACGCCTGGTTTGTTACGGGGGTTCTTGATGCGATCATCGATTTGGAGCTGACCGGAGATTACTCTTACGAAATCGTGACGTTAGCATCCGGGATCGAGCGACGTCCGCCGTTCACCAAGCGCTTTGGTGAAACCCGGCCGAACACTTCCTGTTCCCCGCTGGCGAACGCTGGCCAGTGACCCCACCCGGCCCACAACGTCATTCAATTCAAGACCGCGTGGGGAAACCTGCGGGTTGATGCTGATGTCCATTGCCGGATTCATGACCTACGGCACACGGCCATTACGAAGCTAGCAGAGAGTGACGCATCCGATTCCAGCATCATGGCAATTGCCGGGCACCTGTCCCGCGCCATGTTGGAACGGTACAGCCACATCAGGATGAACGCAAAACGTCAGCCCGTGGAATCCATGAGCCTAAACCCAAGGCAGAACAGACCCCCAAAGAAGTCCCCAAAGTGAAGGCCAACCCCGCACTGTGGCCACTGAGAAAGTTGTCTAAGTGATTGATTTCATGGTGGGCGCGACAGGACTCGAACCTGTGACCTCCTGCGTGTGAAGCAGGCGCTCTAACCAACTGAGCTACGCGCCCATAGAATCAACAACTTGTTTGAGCGGAAACTAGAGGTACTCCCGAGATT
>Ga0326728_10026394_pt1 | contig 10288 bp, 11 predicted proteins | sample MB3enrmetagenome_FD_207602 | JGI IMG/M metagenome (GOLD analysis project Ga0326728, IMG submission 207602) | Lab enriched peat soil microbial communities from McLean, Ithaca, NY, United States - MB31MN | ecosystem: Environmental > Terrestrial > Soil > Wetlands > Peat | place: USA: New York... | reverse complement strand
AAAAAAAAAGCAGCGCGCAGATGATCCAGCGATAATTACGAAAACCCGACTGAGGTTGACTTGGGGAATTCATACAGTGGATGGAAAATATCCCCCCCAATAAAGGCGATTCAAGCGTTAAATCTAACTTTACAAACCACCGGCACTCGTGTAAAGCTGCCCGCACTATGTGGAAGAAAATTTTGCCAGCCCTGCCCGTGTTGTTGCTGACGGGTTGCGCCTCGACGTTCACCAATCTGACGCCGCTGGAACAACCGCGCAACGCCAACAACCTTTACCCCGTCGAAGTCGCCTTTAACTCGCAACAGCAATCGTTGCGGTGGGACTCCATCCATCCTTACGTGCTGGCCAATGGCCAGCTCTATGACATGCGCCTAACGCCGCTCATGACCAATCGCTGGGAAGGTTTTGTGCCCGTGCCGCCCGGGGCTGACGGCGTTACTTACCGTTACAAATTCGACTACCTTTACAATGATTTAGGCAAGGGGGCCACACCCGGCAATGCCCTTTCGCCGCAGTACAAACTGACCATTCTCGGCCAGTAACGCCGCTCAGTGTCTCGGCCGGAGGATGATGGCTTTTTTTTCCGAGCCTTCGACTTCGACGCTGTGCGTTTCCACGTCGGGATCGTCCTTTAGCGCCTGATGCACCACGCGGCGGTCAAACGCTGTCATCGGCTCCAATTCCACCGTGTCGCCCCAGCGCCGGACTTTTTCCGCGGCGCTCTTGGCTTTTTTCACGAGCGCTTCACGCGCCTGCGCGCGGTAACCGCCCACGTCCACCATCACCTTGGGCGCGTTAGCGTCCTGCTGAAAGAGCAGGCGGTTGGTGATGTATTGCAGGTCGGAAAGCGTCTGGCCCTGGCGGCCAATGAGCCGTCCAGCGTCCTCGGTTTTGACTTCCAGCAAAAGACCTTCCTCCAGTTTGTGTTCTTCGACGGTGGCGGGAAAACCGAGGGTTTCCAGAATCTTTTCCAGCGTTTCTTTCGGTTGAGCAGGCATAGGTTATTAGTCGAAAGCCGAGGGTCGAGAGTCGAGGGCCGAACGACCGACGGCGGGCGCATTTTTCTGCTCTCGACTCTCGACCTTCGACTCTCGACGTTTTGGCATTGGCATTATTTTTTCCTTTTCGGCGGCGGAGTCAATGCCGGAGTCGTTCTGGCCGCGGCCGGAGTCTGATTCATCCTGGTCAGCTTGGTCTGCAACACGCTCATCAGCGTGCTCACCGTCATGTACAGCGCCATGCCCGAGGAATAGTTGTAGAGAAACACCAGAAAAATCAGCGGCGCATAACGCATGATTTTCGCCTGGGTGCGGTCCATGCCGGGCGACGGCGGGGCGAGATGGGCCTGCCACACCATGGCTCCCACCATCAACAACGGCAGCAGATTAAGCGGAAAATTCAGCCCCGGAATCATGAACAACGTGTCCGGTTTGGACAAATCCGCCACCCACAGGAAATGCGCGCCGCGCAGTTCGATGGCGCTGCGCAGCATGGTGAAAAAGCCGAAGAACACCGGCATTTGAACCATCATCGGCAAACAGCCGCTCATCGGGCTCACCTTATGCTTGCGGTAAAGCTCCCACTGTTTCTGCATGAGCTTCTGCGCGTCATCCTTGTATTTTTCCTGGAGCGCCTTCAATTCCGGCGCCAGCGCCTGCATCCGTTTCATCGAGCGCGTGCTCTTGGCCGTCAACGGCCAGAATATTCCCCGCAGTATCACCGTGATCAGCACGATAATGAAACCGTAGCCGGCGCGCGTGACGTCGTGCAGCCAGTTCATGCACAACAACAGCGCCTTGGCAAAAAAAGTTCCGACGCCCCAGAAAGTGATGTAGCCCCGGCCGAAATTCATCGCGAGATCGGCGTGGTTGTGAAATTGTTCGGCGATGCGCGCCAGCGCCCGGTATTCCTTCGGCCCCGCATAGAGCGCAATTTTCCGCTCAATCACCTGGTTCGTTCCGAGGGTTTGCGCCGGATAAACCAGGGCAGTCTGAATGCCTTCCGGCGGCGGCACGCCGGGCGTCGGCGTCATCCCGGAAAACAGCGGCAAATAAACCGGGCGCGCGACGATTTGCACCGCCGGCTGTTGGGGCATGGCCAGCAGCGTGAAAAATTGATTGTAGGCCGCCGCCCAAACCACGTTGCTTGTGCCCGCGCGATACTCGGCTTGGGGCGTGCGGGAAAAGAAAAACAGAAGCGTGGTGTTGGTGTTGAAATAGGACAGGCTGATCTGCTTTTCGTTCGCGCCGTCGAACCACATCGTTCCTCCGTAGATGTAGAAATTGTTGTCATCCGGGTCCATTGGTGCCGCCGTGCCGACCACCCATTCCTGCGTCGGTAACGGCAGCGACTTGTCGGATGTGTTCTCCAGCCAGACGTTCACGTTCACCAGATAACCGGCGCCGATGTCAAATTCCTTCACGATGCGCAAACCGTTGGGGAGAAGCTTTTCCGCGCGAACGCCGTCGGCAATTTTCGTCAGGGTGAAATTACCATCCCCGATCAAACTCGATTCTCCGAGAATCGCCAGCACCGGCACGGACGCGCGCGCGTTCAACGTGGCCACGGCATTGGTCGCCATATTTGTCTGCCAGCGCGGCGAAACCGTTTCGGGATAATCCAGCAGCTCAACCGATTTCAACCCGCCGCCGCGCGACGTGAACGCGTAACGCGCGCGCGCGTTGGTGAGCACAATTGTTTGTTCCGGCGTATTGGTGTTGAGGGAAAGAACCGGAGTTGCGCCGGCAGGCGTGGCGGTCGTGGGAATCGTTGGCGCGGCGGGCGCGGCGTTTGAAGCAGCGGTTGCGGTCTGGGCTTGGGCCGTTACCAGCGTATTGGTGGCCGTGTGTGACTCGGCCCACTGCGAAGTATACTTCTGTTCCGTGACAAACCACGCGAACAGCAGGACAACGCAGAGCGAAACAACAATGATGCCGGTGCGGTCCATAATCAAATTCGGAATTCGGAATTCGGAATTCGGGATTCCTTTTCCGGTGCCGGGTCGTGTCCGCAATCACCCCACGGATGGCAGCGGCAAATCCGTTTGGCCGCCAACCAGGTGCCGGCCAGCGCGCCCCGCGAACGAATGGCGTCCAGCGCGTACTGCGAACAGCTTGGTGTGAAACGGCAGCCGCCAGTCGGCCCGAACAGGAAAACGAGCGTAGGCGAAACCGTCCAGCGATAAACGCGGACCGCCAGAATCAAAATGTGTTGGGCCGGATTCATGCCGGTCTTAACAAACCTGCGCGCCGCAACGTCGCCAGAAAATCCATTTCCACCTCGGCAAAATTCTTCCCGGCGATGGAATTGCGCGCGACCAGCACCAGTTCGACCGGCTGCGCGAATTCATTCTGGTGTTGCCGGAAGCTTTCGCGCAACAACCGCCGCGCCCGGCTGCGGACTACTGCGCCGCCGATTTTGCGGCTGGTCACAACGCCCAATCGCGAACTTGCGCCCGTCGGCAACGAATGCCAGTTGGCGATGAGACAACCCAGTGCCAGCCGCTGTCCCTGTTGCCGCACGCGCGCAAAATCGCGTTGCTGCCGAAGCCGCGCCGGACGGCGCAGTCGCAGGCGTCCGGCCTCTGGCGTCCGGCCTCCGGTGTCTGAGGACGGGGCGGGCATGGGTAGGCGCGTCAAACGGGCGTCAGACGTTTGCGTCCCATGCGACGGCGGTTGCGCAGCGTGGCGCGGCCACGTTTGGTGGATTTGCGGGCAAGAAATCCGTGCTGCCGTTTGCGCCGGATTTTTGACGGTTGATACTGGCGTTTCATAAATCAATTTGATTCGCGCTTGGTGCGCGGGAAAATCTCCGTTTGACGGAGCGCCGAGATTAACAGTGAAACGCCTTCTGTCAAGGCGCGGTTCGGGAAATGATGACTGGCGAGCAGGCGAAAGGCGCCGACTTTATTGCCGATTTGACCCGCCGCTTGTAGGATGGCGCCGTCATATTTCGACGATGGACCAGCTCATTGACACGCTGTGCCTGCAATGCGGCCTGTGTTGCGACGGGGTGCTGTTTGCCGACGTCCGGCCAGAACCCGGCGATTGCTCGCCGCTCTTCCAAGGCAACCGTTCGCGCGTTACACAACCGTGTCCGGCCTTCAACGCCGCCACGTGCGCCTGCGCCATGTATGCCGAACGCCCGGCGCGTTGCCGGAAATTTGAGTGCCGTCAGTTGCTCGGCGTGCGCGCCGGAACGACGACCATCGAAAAGGCCCTGCGTCAAATCCATGCGGCGCGCGAATTGTCTGCCAAGGTTGAGACATTGTTGGCCGAATTGGGTTTCAACAATGTGCAGTTGCCGTTCAGCCGCCGGTTTCAACGTTGCCAGCGTGCCGCCGAAAACGGCAAACTGCCGGAAGCGCAACTCGACCACCTGGCCGATCTGCAACTGGCGGTGCACCAATTAACCGGTTTGCTGGCCAAGGAGTTTTACGCGTGAGAACCATCCGCTGGACGGAATATGGCGAATTAGCGACGCTATTTCTGATTCAGTCCATGGCCGGTGGCATCTGGATGGTGCCCTTGAGCGTGGTGTTCAAGGCGCACCATCTGGTGGGCATTGCGCCTTACGCCTTCGCCACCTCCGCCTTGGCCGCCTTGGTATCGCCGCTGATTTTTGGCGCCATGGCAGACCGTCATGCCTCGCCCGTCGCCGTCTTGCGTTGGCTGTCCGTGGCCAGCGCCGCCGCCATGTCCGTTGTCGCCTGGAGCATCAAATCGGCCTGGCCGCCGGGATTGGTGTTGCTGCTGGTCCAAATCTACGCGCTCTGTTCTGCGCCCACCGGCAGCATTGTCAGCGCCATTGTCTTCTCGCGATTACAGGATTCCCAGCGCCAGTTCGGACCCATTCGCGCCGGCGCAACCGTGGGCTGGGTCGGCGGCTGTTGGCTGGTCAGTGCATTGAATGCCGACGCCTCCACGTTGTCGGAATACACCTGCGCGGCCACGTGGCTGGCGCTGGCGGTATTTACGTTCCTGCTGCCGAGCGTGCCTCCGCCAAAAACCACCGGACGTCCAACCCTGCTGGAGCGTTTGGGCTGGGACGCGATCGTCTTGCTGAAAAATCGTGACCATCGCGCGGTCTTCATCACGGCGGCATTGTTCAGCATTCCGCTCGCGGCGTTTTATCCGTTCACGCCGCTGCACCTGCAACAGCTCGGTTTCCGGCATACGTCCGCCTGGATGACGCTGGCGCAAAGCACGGAATTAATCGCCATGTTCTCACTGGCCGGATTGTTTCTGAGATGGCGGCTGAAATGGATTTTTGTGGCGGGACTTTCCGCCGGGCTGTTGCGTTTTGTTTTATGCGCCCTGAACGGAAAGTTTTGGGTGCTGGCGGGCACCAGCGTGCATGGCTTGTCGTTCACCCTGTATTTCATCACCGCCCAGATTTACATCAACGAACGTGTCGGCCCCGAATGGCGGGCGCGGGCGCAGGCCATGATGGCGCTGATGACCGGTGGCGTCGGCAACCTTTTGGGATACCTGGGCACCGGCTGGTGGTTCAACGCCTGCACGCAACCCAACGGCACTCAATGGCCGTTGTTCTGGAATGGAGTGACGATCGGAGTCGGGGTCGTCATCATTTACTTCCTAGCGGCGTATCACGGAAAGTATTCGGGCACCACCCGGCCACAGGAAACCGTCTCCGTCATAAAACCAACCCTTCTGCTCGGCGAAACTCCTTAGCCGAAACAGTCGGGGAGTTTTCTCCCTCTCCTCCGCGAAACGGAGGAGAAGGGCGGGGAGAGGAGGTGCTTTTGATTTTGTTGCCCCTCTTTCCAACTCTCTCCCCACTCATTCCTCGCGGGGCGAGAGGGTCAACAACGTCCGGTTTATGGACCGGGGACGCAATTCTTCTGCGATCACGTTAGTCTCAAAATTCCTTCGCCATGATGTAATCGTCCATGACAAATCCGCCGCCGATGTCCGTGACCACGGACTCGGTGATGACAAAGCCGTTTCGCTTGTAGGCGGCGATGGCCTTGGCGTTGCGCTTGTTGACAGAAAGGATCAGTCGCCGCGCGCCGGCAGCGCGGACTTCCTGCACGCAATGTTGCAATAAGCGGCTGCCCAGCCCATGACCGTGCAATTCCGGCAACAGGTAGAGCTTGTGCAATTTCACCACACCCGGTTCAGCGGCCGGTCCATAGGACGCAAATCCAACCGGTTTGCCGTCCACAAGCATAAGATGATAGCGGATTCCCTGGGAACGAATCTCCTCGCGCATGGTGTCCAGCGCGTACATCCGCGCTAGCATGTAATCAGTTTGCGCATGGCTGATGATGCCCGGATAACAGGCCCGCCAGATGACGCCCGCTAGTTCGGCAATGACCGGCAAGTGTTCCTCGTTGGCGGAGATGATTTGCGGGGCGGATTGTTTTTCTGCGTTCAAAGATTCAACGTAGAGTGTGACAAAATGCAGTTCTTCGCAATGCACGAAACCGTCGGCAGCGGATTTAAACCGCGAAAGACACGAACTATACGAACAATTCATCCTCTCCGCTTCGAACGGGGAGAAGGCCAAGGTGAGGTGTCGAATTCATTCCTTCAACTTTCAACCTTCAACCTTCAACTGCGTATTAACCGCTGATAAACGCGGATGAACGCTGGTTTTCGCCTACAAAAGAACTGGCACGGAATTTGCCGCTCGGATGGCATGATCAAATTACGCACCGGCAGGCAACGACACATCCTGGTCGTGGACGACGAATCGTACGTCCGCCAAAGTGTCCAGATCCTTCTTCAAGGCGAGGGTTATCTCGTCCACGAGGCCAAAAGCGGCGCCGAGGCGCTGGCTCTGTTTGAGCCGGGCAAATTCGACATGGTTTTCATCGACTACCTCATGCCGGAAATGAAAGGCGATCAGTTGGCCGCCGCCATCAAACAGCGTTCGCCCAACCAGCCCGTCGTGATGCTCACGGCCTTTCTCGAAAAATTTCAGTCTGCCGATTGCCCGCCGGGTGGCGTTGATTCCGTTATCGGCAAACCTTTTGCCCTGGATACCCTTCGGTCGGCGCTCGCCCGGTACGCTCCCGCCTGAGACCTAGAGCCCAACGTCAAATGACCTCTGTTGATTTTCCTTTCCGCCACCAAAAGACACAGAAGGCGCAAACCCGTCAGTGATCGAACACGGCGCGGTAAAAACGGTTTGGAAAGGCACCGGCGGAAACATCGTCAAACGGCAAAACCCCGGTGACGTCCATGTTCGTGGCCAGCGGACTCCACTGCGGCGACGCGAGATTTGTGGTGGCCTGAATGACATAAACCCGGCCAGTGGTTCCGGACAGTTCCAGATGCATGGCGCCGGCGTTGGTTGGAAAAATGGCACTGAACCGTGGCGGCACGGTGACGCTCAGGATGGCGTTGGAATTGACCGTGACGGGAACCACGACCGCCTGTGCGTTCACGAGCAACATATTGCTTAACACCAGCATTTCGTCGTGGTCAGGTGCGTTGTTGGCAATGGTGAACGGCACGTAGGCCAGCACACCGTTCGTAATCGGCATGTTGTCGAACGAAAGCCCCAAAACGCGGAACACACCCGGCGTCACCACGTTGTAATAAAGCTGTTGATCCGCCAATGCACTGCCGCCGATGGGCGTGCCGGGCGTGAGATAATTGGTGGCATACAACAAATCGAATTGGATCGACACTACATTGACATCAATCGTGACGCTGACCGGGACCAGGTTGGTGGTTCCGGGAGCGCCGGCGGTCGTGCCCACGGACATCGTCGGCATGGCCGGCGCGCCTCCTGTCCCGACAAAGAGCAGCCATACGCCTGCCCACCGCCACACAAACTCCTTGAAATTCATAGTTGCCAACTTAAGCCCATGTGTTCCTTTCTGCAACGTGACGTTAAAAAACGGCTTTAACCGTAGATTGCGCTGATTCGCGCAGATTTCTGGCAAGTGACTTTGGACCTTGGACTTTAGACTTTAGGCTCTCTATTTCCGGTGGGGCGAGGCTCCGGACGAGCCGTTCCTTCAACTCCTGGCCGCGCTGTAGTGAACGGAGGCGGGTCACCGTTTCCCCTTCATCTGCTCCAATGCCTCGTCGTGTCCCAGAACCAGCGCGGCCTTGATGCGCTTCTGCTCGATGGTCAAGGGGCCGACCGGCAGCGGCCGGAGCGGGCTGAACACCTGGATGTGCACACCTGCCGGCGGATGCTTCATGAGTTCGAGCGCGTTGTTGTAATTCACATTTTGCCGGGTCGTCCAGGCCTGGGCCACCTTGGGAAATTCCGGGTAGGCCACACGCCCCAGCCAGCGCGGTATCGGCTTGAGCTGAAAGGTCGGTTTATGCGTGAGCACCACGGTGATGTCCGTTGCGCCGTCCATTATTGCGCGACGGATGGGAATAGGGTCCGACACCCCGCCATCGGCGAACGGGTGGTTGTCCACATAATCAAATCCGCGCGTGGCCAGCGGCATGGTGGACGTGGCGCGGAGCGCGGCAAAGACGCGGTCGTCACAAACGTGGAAGTAAACCGGTTCGCCGGTATGACAATCCGTCAGCACGATGAAAAAGCGCATGGGCGCCTTTTGCAGCGCCTCAACCGAAAGCGGGACGTGCAACCGGAAGACATGATCCACCAGGTACGCCAGATCAATGACGGGTTTGTGGCGGAGAAAATTGGTTTTGCGCACCACCTTGCTGGCGAATTCACGCCAGATGGTCAGACCCGGCTCCCACAGTCCGGCGACAAAATAAGCCGCCGTACACGCGCCGGACGAAGCGGCATAAACGAGGTCGTATTGCCGCCGGCCGGTTTCATGAAGAAAAGCCAGCACGCCGGCCGCCCACGCTCCGCGCATAGCTCCGCCCTCCACAATCAACGCCGTTTTGCGCTGACTCTCCGGCCCTGCGATTTCCTTAGAATGCTCGATGTTCAATGTCTTTCCGCCCTCGATTCCCTTGTCACCGTAATTACTCCGCATTCTTCATTCCACATTCCTTGTCGCGGCGAAATAATGTGAAGACGGAGACCGCGAACCACGCGAATCACGCGAAATTTACTGGCCGCAAAAAGACGCAAAGAGCGCAAATCTCCAACCGCGGATTACGCCGATGACGCGGATTTGTTTTCGGTGGGGACGGGTCGCCAAGCCGTCCGATCTGGTGGGGCGAGGCTCCTGACGAGCCGCTTTTGCTCTCACTTCAACCTTCAACCTCCGCCCTGTGAGACACCGCCGCGTGAAACGCGGTAAACTGTTTACGCGGACCTCAACTGCTGTTCAGCTTGGAACCAATGCTCCTGCTCATGCCCCGGTTGCTGCCCTTGCGAGAGCCAGATTTCATAGGCTTTCATGCTGATTTCCGCTTCGGATGGAGCCGCTTTGGCCTTCTTTAATGGATTGCGCAAAAAAGCGCCGGTCGCCGCAGCGAGTGTTGGTTTCGCGGATCCCGATTTGGGGGAACCGGAGAACTGGGTCTTATCTGTGTTTGTTGTCATAACTATGTTCTTTCTGGACCTACCTTGGTCTGTGTTCCGGGCCGCTGATGCGGCTCGGGCCTTGCAGTGCAGGGAATAAAAGGAGAGGGAAAACCCCCAAACGAGGGGCCGTCGGACACCTGGTAAACGATGCTCCGTTAGCAATTCAACCTTACACCCGGACCCGGTGTGCACAAGCTTAATCGGAATAAATCGTGTGTCCCGTATTGGGCCATTCTTTCGTGCCGCTCGCCACGGGAGATGAAGTCTTTTACGTGGAAACATTATAGCCGATAGTCCACAGACGCCGGGCGCGCAAAATGGCATAACATCGCCGTTATTCCTGAGCACAGTTTCATCGCCTTCCGTCATGGACGGATGATTCCAAAGCGGATACAGTTTTCATCGATGAAGGCGTTCAGTGCAAACAATGCGCGGAATGTTCATAAAATTGATCCGCTTGTTCGTAATCTGACCAGCAAGAAAGTAGCGACTGACGTCGCCGAATTTGAACAGCTCTTGAATTCAAATGCGTGGGAAAGCAAGCTACAGCAATTTCTGTCCGAACACAGTTATTTCTTCAGCGGCATGATTGACGCATACAGCCCGTCGCCGCTGTACTCCAAAGTAAAACTTGGACACGATTACGAGGTGGATTTCTCATGGCTCTATTTCGACAGTTTCGGCCCAGAGTGGCGTCTCATTGAGATCGAAAACCCGAGCAGTACCCTATTCACAAAATCAGGTAACCCGTCATCCGCCCTCTCGCACGCGATGCAACAGGTTCGTGACTGGTGTTCTTGGATTCATGATCACGCTGAATACGCTCGAAAGCTCATGCCCC
>Ga0326728_10026391_pt1 | contig 10288 bp, 8 predicted proteins | sample MB3enrmetagenome_FD_207602 | JGI IMG/M metagenome (GOLD analysis project Ga0326728, IMG submission 207602) | Lab enriched peat soil microbial communities from McLean, Ithaca, NY, United States - MB31MN | ecosystem: Environmental > Terrestrial > Soil > Wetlands > Peat | place: USA: New York... | reverse complement strand
GTTTCGGCCCGCTGCGTTTTCACGAATGCGCCGGCGCGGCGGATTTGTGCGCCAAAAAAATCGGCGCGCTCGGCCCGGTCGCAACCCTTGCCACCGCGTGTTCCGCCGGCGCGATGGCCATTCTCGCCGCCGCCGAACTGATTGAACAAGGCGAGGCCGACCTCATGCTCGCCGGCGCGGGCGATTCGCTGTCCCGGCTCACGCTCAACGGCTTTGGCTCGCTGCTGCTGCTCGACCCGAACGGCTGTCGTCCGTTTGACGCGCGGCGCGCCGGCCTCAGTCTCGGCGAAGGCGCGGCCATGCTCGTCATCGAAGCCGGGGAAACCGCCCTCGCTCGCGGCGCAAACATTCTCGCGCGGCTCGCCGGCTGGGGCGCGAGCTGCGACGCCTTTCACGCCACCGCGCCGCAAGCCGAAGGCCGCGGCGCGCTCGCCGCGATGCAACACGCCCTTGAACACGGCCGGCTTCAGCCCGGCGACATTGATTTTGTCAGCGCGCACGGCACCGCCACGCCGGACAACGACGCCATGGAAACGCGGGCGTTAAAACAGCTTTTCGGCGGCCGCCTGCCGCCTGTTGCCTCGGTGAAACGATTTTTCGGCCACACGCTTGCGGCGAGCGGCGCGATCAAAGCCGTCCTCGCCGTGCAATCGCTGCGCGAACAGGCTGTTCCCGGCACTCCCGGCTTTGAGGTTGCCGATGCCGGACTGGGCCTGGAGCCGGTGAAGGAATTTCGCGAGCAGCCCGTCTCACGCATCTTGAGCAACTCGTTCGGCTTCGGCGGCAACAACGTCGCGCTGGTGTTTGAGCGCGCGGATTCCGACCGGACATGCAGCGTGAACTTTTCGCGCTCAAAAGGATTCGCCATCCTCGGCATTGGCGCAGTCAGCGCCGCCGGCGGTTCGCTCGCGGAAATCGCGGCGGCATTTCGCAACGGCGGCCCGGCGGCTTCGGCGTTTCCAGTCCCGGCCATTTCACCCACGGCACAGGCGAAGGTTTATGCCTGCGGCGAATTTGGCGCGGATCAATTCATTGCGCCGGCCAGGCGCCGCAAGTTGAGCCGGCTGCAACAAATGGCGCTCGTCGCCGCGCGAAAAAGTTTCAGCCCCGGCCCCGCCGCTATTGCGCCCGAAAAAATCTGCGTCGCCATCGGCACCGGCCTTGGCTCCCTCAACGACACGGCGGCGTTCGTGGAAAACATGATTTTGAAGGACGAACGCGCGCCGCGCCCGTCGCTCTTCACCAGTTCCGTCCATAACTCGCTGGCGTCGCAAATTGCCATTGAGCTGAATTGTTCCGGGTTGAACTCAACGCCCATCCAGCACGAGATTTCTTTTGAGACGTCACTCTGGCAGGCCGCGACCGAACTGGCGTCGGGACGCGCGGAATTCGCGCTCGCTGGCGCGGCGGACGAACTGAACCAGTATCAACTCGCCGCCGGAATGCGCTGGGGCTGGTGGCGCGAATCGTCGCCGGAAATCCGGCCGTTTGCCGGCGCGCTGAAAAACCGCGAGCGTCCGCGGCCCGGCGAAGGCGGCGCGGTGGTCACGCTCGGCCCCGCGGAAAAAACCGTCCCGCCGCTCGCGTTTGTTTCCGCCATCCGCATTGGCCGTTCAGAACAACAAAACGCCGGGTCCGAGGCGCGCTGGATTGCGCAAACGCTGGAACGCGACAGTATATCAGTTGCCAACGTTGATTTGCTTCTGACCGGCGCAAACGGTTTGACGGAGCCGGACAATTTTTATCGCGCCGTTGCGGAGGGATTGTCGCGGCTGGCCGGACGGGGCATCGCGTGCGGCGCTTACAAGCACGCTTGCGGCGAACATCATTCCGCATCGGCTTTCGGCTTTCTCACGGCGGTGGGTTTGGCGCGCGGTGAAATCGCGCCGGAACATTGCACGATGGACAAAACAACCTTGCCCGGCGGTTGCCGGACCGTGGCGCTGTTTACTTTTTCCCCGGCTGGAACGAAAGGAATGTGTTGCGTCCGCGCCTGACCAGATACCAGATGATTGCCGGCGTCACGCTCTGCGCGGCGGCGCTGATTGTCATTTTCCTCCACGGCGCGGCGCGATATTGGTGGCTCGCGGCGTTCTGCTCGCTGTCCGGTTTGTGCGTCGGCTTGGGAGTGTCGTTTCCGCAATGGCAGATGTTCGGCGACGGCATTTGCGCCGTGGCAACAAAACGGAAAATCGTCGCGCTGACGTTCGACGACGGCCCGGACGCGGAGAATACACCGGCGTTGCTGGCGCTGCTGGCGGAGCGAAAAGTTCGCGCCACTTTTTTTTGCATTGGAAAACGTGTCGCGCAACAACCGGAACTGGTGAAACGCATGGTGGCGGAAGGCCATGGAATTGAAAACCACACGTTCCTGCACAGTCCGCGGACGAACATTTTTTCCGTGCGGCGGCTGCGAGGCGAGTTGACACAGGCGCAAACGGAAATCGGGCGCGTCGCCGGTCGCGCGCCGGAATTTTTCCGTCCGCCAGCGTGTTTGACAAGCCCGCGCATTTTCCGCGTGACGGGCGAACTCGGCTTGAAAGTGGCCGGCTACACGGCGCGCGGATTGGACCGGCGAACCGACGCGCCGGAGAACATCGCCGGGCGGTTGCTGCGGAAACTGCAACCCGGCGCGATTTTCCTGCTGCACGATGCCGGCGTGCCGCGCGAACGGCTGCTGGCCGTGGTGGCGTTGCTGTTGGACAAATTGGAGAGCGAAGGCTACCAATGCGCGCGGCTGGATGAATTGATCGCAGAATAATGAGAATTCCCGACCACAAAATCATACTGGGTCCGCTGCTGCTGGCGGTTTGCCTGCCATGCGCCAGCGCGCAGACGAACGCGCCGTTATCGCTGGAGAAAATCAGCGGCGCGATGAGCCGGGCGCAGACGATGTTCATGCGGTTTGCGCAGGAACGGCATTTGTCGCTGTTCAACGAGCCGCTGCGTTCGGAGGGATTTCTTTGCTTTCAAAAGCCGGGCCGAATCCGCTGGGAGACGACCATTCCCTACAAATCCATTTTAGTTTCCGACGGCTCCGGCGTGGCGCAGTTCGAGTGGATGGATGAGAAATGGAAGAAGCTGGATCCCGGCCTCGGCGACGCGCTTCAAAACGTCGTGTCGCAGATCGCCGGTGTGATGGACGGACGCTGCGCCAGAGACCGGCGGAGCTATGCCGCCACTGTGACGAACAACGCGGACGGACCGGTCATCACGCTCATTCCGCAAAACGAGACCATGCGCAAAATGATGGCGGCCATCGAAGTGCATCTGGCGGCGGATTTGAAGGGGACGCGGCGCGTGGTGCTGCGCGAAAACGGCGGCGATTACACCGACATCCAGTTTAGCGAACAGTTCGTCAATTTTGAACTGCCGCTGAAAACTTTTGACCGCAACGCGCCCGTGGACATCGGGGAAATCCGTTCGGCGGCGGCCAATGCCAAACCGTAAAACCATGACCGCCCGGCTTGCAAAGATGATATTGTTTGCCGCACTACCTGTCACGCTGACCGGCGGCTGCGCGACACGGAATCATTTTGCGACGCTCACGGTTTTGCCTGATGACGGCAATAATCAAGCGGCATTTTCCCGCGCGGAGCAGACGATCAAAAATCTTTTCCCGGCGCAATATCGCGCGACTCAGCGCGCCATCGTGACGGCGGGCGGCAAACAGTTCCCCTGTGACGGCTTGCTGGAAGTTTCGCCAACCGAAGGCCACCACCTCGCCATAGTCAGCAGTTTTGGCGTGGTGACGGATTTGCGCGTGAAGGCGGATGGCGACTGCGAGTTGCTCAAGGTCACGCCGCTGTTCCGTGAAGACTGGAGCCGCCGGTTCGTTGCGCGCGATTTGCGCCGGCTGTTCATTGCGCCGGCGAATTTGCGGCCCGCCGGCCGGCTCGCGGACGGCAGCATTGTTCTGGAGACCGCGCCGGATTCCGCGGGTGTGATGGCGGAATACATTTTTTCCGCCGATGGCGGCCGCTGGCAGGGATTGGATTTGATTCAGAACGGGACAACCATTTACCGCGCTGCGCCGAAAAATTTCCGCAAATTTTCCGGAACGTCCGCCGAAATCCCCGGCGGGTTTGAAGTCAGCGCAGAAGCGTACCGGCTGGAACTGCGAATTGCGGAACTGGCCGCGCCCAAAACGGAGGCGCCGCCGTGAACCGCTGGCGCAAATGGCTTCGGCGGTTGTTGTGGCTCGCGGGCGGCGTCGGCGTCGCGCTGCTGGTTTTGTGGGGAGTGATGCTCGCGCTGATGTATCGCTGGGTGGCGAAACCGCCGGCGCTGGCGGAACCGCCGGCCATCGTTTCGCTCGCGCCGGAAACGCGCGGCGACCGCATGTATCTTGGGCAAAACTGGTTTGGCAGGCGCGACAACCTGCCGGTGCTTTTCCTCGCCGGCACGCCGTTCGAGATGGGTTATGCGAACGGCGCGCTGACACAGAAATTAATTCACCGCCAGGAAGATTCCGTGGTCGCGCTGGTCAACCACGTCGCCCCCCACCGCTGGTTGCAGTTCATGCTGGAATTTTTTGTGACCTGCAAAAACCGGCACATGACGGCGAACATCACGCCGGATTTGCAAATGGAAATGCTGGGCATCGCGCGGGGCTGTCCCGACGGGCATCCCGAAATGGGGCCGTATTACAACCGCATTTTAAATTATCACGGCGCGCAGGACATTTCCTACATGTTGATGAACAGCCCGCTCCTCCGGCGCGGCTGCACGGCGTTCGGCGCGTGGGGCGGGGCCACGATGGAAGGTCATTTGTTGTGCGGACGCAATTTCGACTGGGAAGCCGACCCGGTTTTTGACGAGGACAGAATTTTAATCATCTGTGAACCGAAGAACGGCATTCCGTTCATTTCGCTGGCGTGGGCGGGCATGGCCGGCTGCGTTTCCGGCATGAACCGCGAAGGAATCTCCATCATTGTCAACGGCGCGCCATCGCATCTGCCCGCCGATGGCGCGACGCCGACGTGCCTCGTGGCGCGCGAAGTTTTGGAACACGCGCACAATCTCGCCGAAGCAACCGGGATCATCCGCAAGCGCCGGGTGTTCGTGTCCGCGATGTTTCTCGTCGGCAGCCGGGCGGACGGGAAATTCATCGTGGTCGAGAAGACGCCGGAAAAAACGGCGGTGCGCGAGCCGGAGAAAAACGCGGACTCGCTCGTCTGCGCCAATCATTTCCTCACGGCGGAGTTGAAAGACGACCCGATCAACGAAACCTATAAACGCGCCGACACTTCGTTGCCGCGCTTTGAACGCATGACGGAACTCCTGAGCGGTGAAACCAACCGCCTTGACGCGGCGGCATGCGCGGCGATTTTGCGCGACCGGCGGCTGCCCGGCGGCCAGTTTGCAGGCAACGGCCATCGCGGTTCGCTGAATCCGCTCATCGCCACGCATTCGGTCGTGATGGATTTGACGGCGGGAATTTTCCTAGCCGCCACCCCGCCGCACCAGCTTGGGAAATTTGTCGCGTTCGACCTGAACGCGCCGGAGAAATTATTGCCGGAACAAGCCTTGCCCGCCGATCCGATGCTCGACGACGGCGAATACAAAAACTTTCTCGCCGCCAAAAAAGATTTGAGCGACGGCTGGAGCGCGTTGAAAAAGGGCGGCCCCGGCGCGGCGCTGGCATTCGCAAAAGCGGCGGAGAAAAGCAACCCCGGTTTTTACCAGAACGCGTGGCTGCTCGCGGAAGCCCTGTTCCTGCAGGGCAAACAGGCGGAAGCAGCGGAGGCATGCCAGCATGCGCTGGCGGGCAAACCGGCTCTGGCCGGAGAACGGCGGCGGATCGAACAACTTCTCGCCCGGGCGAAAACGCGCAAATGAAGGCCGGCTCCGAACCCTTTTATCCGCTGAAGGTCGTGCTGGGTTGCCTCGGCTACGGCAGCTATTTTGTGTCGAAGGTTGTTTTCGTTGCGCTCATTTTTCCGGTGTTTCTGATCATGCTGCCGTTTCCACGGGCGCAGCAACTTTTCCTTCAGGTCGTGACGCATCGCTACCTTGCTTTCTTTTCCCGCCGCTGGCTGCCCTTCCTTGGTGCGTATCGCATCGCCGAGATTTCCGGCCTCGAACGGGCGCTGGCCGTTCGTCCCGTGGTCCTGGTGGCGAACCACCGCAGCCTGATGGACGCCCTGTTGCTGATCGGCTTGCTGCCGCGCACCGGCGTGTTGATTAAATCGCGCGACACGCGAAAGGTGATGAACGGCCTGCTGGCGCGTTATTTCGATCTGGTGAGCATTGACCGGCGTTCGCTGGAATCCGTTTCCGCCACGCTTGAAAAAAGCCGGCGGCTGCTGGGCGATGGAAAGAACCTGCTGGTGTTTCCTGAAGGCACGCGCGCGAGGAGCGGGCGCTTGCAGCATTTCAACCGCGTCGCCTTCGACCTGGCCCTGGCCGCCCGTGTGCCGGTGGTGCCGGTGATTCTCCACACCCCGTTGCCCTTCATGGCCAAACTGCCGGGCAGCATCTTTCCCCGCCGCCGCAACGATTACCGCATTCGGTTTCTTGACCCGGAGATTCCGTGCCGCGATGATGACGTTGATGCGTTGAGCGACCGCGTCCACCGGCGCATGGCGCGGGAGTTGAAACAACTGGACGCGGGCACGATCTGGGAAATCAAATCACCTGAACCATGACCAATAAACCGTTGTTTGCCTTGGAAGATATCCTGCCGGTGCTGCCGCATCGCCCGCCGTTCCTGTTCGTTGACCGGGTGATGATGCTGGAGCCGCACAAACTCATCATCGCCGAGCGCGAGCTGCGTCCGGACGAACCGCAGTTTGCCGGGCATTTTCCGGGCCGGCCCATCATGCCCGGCGTGCTCATCGCCGAGGCGCTGGCGCAGACCAGCGGCCTGCTCATCGGCTTGAGCGAAAAATTGTCGTCCGCCGCGCCGCCGGAAAAACCGAAGGCGTTTTTTCTCGCCCTCATGAACATCAAGTTCACGCATCCCGCCGCGCCGGGCGACGTGCTGGCGCTGCGCGCGGCGAGCGACCGGCAGTTCGCCGCGCTGCATCGTTTCAACGTGGAAGCGACAGCCGGAAGAAATCTGATCGCCAGCGGTTCGCTGACATTGGCGATGGTTGAGTGAAATTTCTAAAAACATCAGACGCGAACGCCTGAAACGTCAAGAATAATTTCAACCATGCGCCGGTTGGTTTCGGCGTCCTTGACCGCGATGCGCACGGCGCGGTCCCCAAAGCATGTTCCCATCGTGGCCACGTTGCGCAAGAACAAGCCGCGTTCGCGGCAGCGCGCGATCAGGGTGTCGGCATCCGGGCCGTTTTCAGGAAGGTGGCACAGGACAAAATTCGTGACGCCGGGAATGATCTCCCAGTTCAACGGCTTGAGCATCTCAATCAGTTGCCGCCGCAAGGCATGCGTCTCCTCGTATTTCGCGGCGTAGTAAGCGGGATCTTCGAGCGCTTTCACCGCCGCGATCTGGGCCGGCAGGCTGACGGCCCACGGCGGTGTGAGCGGCCGCAACGACTCCAGTTGATGCTGCCCGGCGCACAGATACGCCACCCGCGCGCCGCTCAACGCATAGGTCTTGGACATGGACTTGCAGACAATCACGTTTTCCGACCGCGCGGCAAACGGCTCAAGTGACTGGCCCGGGCCGGCGTAGTCCACATAAGTTTCATCCACCCAGAGGCGCGTTGCCGGGGGCGCCTTGCGCAAGGCGTCCTCCAGTTCTTCGCGCGGCACATGCTGGCCCGTCGGACTGTTCGGATTGACCAGCACGACGAGGTCGTATTCGCCGGCCAGGCTCAACTCCAGGCGGCCCGGATCGAGGCGGTATTCTTCGGCGCGCTGCAACGGCAACCGCTCGACGCGACAGCCAACCACGCGCTCCAGGACGTGCGCATACTCCCCGTAGGTCGGATCGAGAATCAGCACCCGCGAAGCCGTCGTCAGCCAGTGGCGCAACGCCAGGAAGATCAGGTCGGAGGAACCGGCGCCGGGCAGAATGCACTCCGGGCGCACGCCGCGCGCGCGCGCAATGGTCCGGATCAATCCTTCGCAGCCCGTCGGCGGCGAGGTGCGCAGGATTTGCGGCAGGCGCCGCGCAATCGCCGCGACGGCCTTGGGCGACGGCGGAAACCACGCGTCCAGCACGTCGGCATTGATGATGGAATCAAGGCGTTCGAGCGTTTGAAATTCATCGCCGACGGCTTCAAAGAATTTTCCGCCATGGTAACAGGCGGTGGGGGTGTCATAGGCCACGCCGATCCGCCACAACATTTCCGTCCGAACCCGGTCGAGGATCGGGCGCACGCCGGGAAGGGCGGCGTGGATGTCGGCCATGGTTCCATGCAGGAGGCCATAGGTGACGGCGCCGGACTGCACATCCTGGCCGGTGGGCTTGAGTCCGACCCGGAGATGGATGTTGCGGATTTCCTTGCGGCCGATGGCCACGATGCGTGTGCCGCCGCGGGCCTCGATCCAGCGAAAGGCGGCATACATGAGCGCCGAGGCCAGAAGACTGCGCCGGGAGGCCTGCGGCACCGTGAGCAGGCGGATCTCGTAGAGTTTGTCGTCCACGGGAAACGGCAGTTGCCCGCGTTTGAAATACTTGTCAATGGAATAGCCCGGCCCGCCCGGCGGCGTGATGGAAACAAATCCCGCGATCCGGTCGCCGTCGGAAACCACGATGTAATGGTTGAAGGCATCGAGCGAATCGGTGAGCCGGCCGGCGACGTTGCGGGAATGCTGTCCCAACTCGGCGGCATAAACCTCGTGGCGCAGCCGGTAAATCGTTTCGCGGTCGTGGTCGTCCGCCATGCGCATGACGAGCCAGCGGCCGGACGGCAGATCCGCAGTGGTTTCGTCATCAGACATGCTGGAGAATGGCAGGACTTTTGATGGCACGGCGGGATGTTAGTCAAGGCGCGCGGCCATTTCAATGCCGCGCTGATTGTTGATGTTGCAGATTTTTGTCTCGCTGCCAAAACCGTTGGCCCGCGCCAGACAGGATAGCACACGCCCCGGCCCGACCTCGAACAACGACAATTTTTCGGCGCCACGCAACGTTGCCATCGCCGTCCGCCAGAGGACTGGTTCAACGAGATTGCGCGCGATGAGTTGGCGGATTTTTTGCGCGTCGTTTTCCGGCGCGGCGGTGACGTTGAAAATCAACGGCGCTTGCGGCGCGCGGAATTCAATCGTGTCGAGCCAGCTTGAAAAGTCCCGCTGCGCCTGCGCCATCAACGGGCTGTGCCACGGCCCGGCGACGGCAAGGCGGCGGCACTGGCCAAGCTTTTCCGCCGCGACGCATGAAGCGAATTGTTCGAGCGCGGCAACCTCGCCGGAAACAACGATCTGGTTCGGCGCGTTGTCATTGGCCAAGACGATTTGCGCGCCGGCAAATTTCCGCGCGAGCATACGCAGGACAGCGTCGCGTTCAATGGAAATCACGGCGGCCATTCCGCCCGGCACGCGAGCGGCGGCTGCGTCCATCAATTCGCCGCGTTTCGCCGCGATATCCACAGCGGTTTCAAAACTGACGACGCCCGCCGCCGCCAGCGCTGAAATTTCGCCAAGCGAATGGCCGAGAATTTTTTCCGGCAACACGCCGTTCTCCACCAGCCGGCGCAGATAGCCGAGCGAAACACAGACGAGCAGCGGCTGGAGATTTTTGGCGCGCGTGAGTTCGCGGGCCGGCCCGCGCAGGCAGATTTTTTCCAAATCACTGCCGGCGCGTTCGCTCGCGCGGCAGACGAGTTCGCGAAACGGCGCATCGGCTTTGAACAAATCCGAGGCCATGCCGGCTTCCTGCGAACCCTGGCCGGGGAAAAGAAAAACATTCATCGCAATCAAGCCGCCGTGGCGGTGAGGCCGCCATCCACGACAATGGACTGGCCCATGATGTAGGACGCCGCATCGGACGCAAGAAACGCGACGACGGACGCGACTTCCTCCGGCCGCCCGAAACGCTTGAGGAGGATGCGGTCGAGATTTTTTTGTTTGATCTCGCGCGGCACGCGCGCCGACATGTCGGTCTCGACGAAGCCGGGCACGACGGAATTGACGCGGATGTTTTTCGCGCCGAGTTCCGCCGCGAGCGCACGGGTGAACGCGAGCAGCGCGCCTTTGGACGCGGCGTAATTCGTCTGGCCCATCACGCCGACGAGGCCGGCGATGGAGGCGAGATTAATGATGATGCCGCGCCGCGCGCGGAGCATTGGACGGGTCACGGCCTTGCACCAGCGATAGACGCCGTTGAGGTTCGTATCAATGACGCGGTTCCAGTCGTCCGCCGGCATCAGCATGA
>Ga0326728_10026390_pt1 | contig 10288 bp, 9 predicted proteins | sample MB3enrmetagenome_FD_207602 | JGI IMG/M metagenome (GOLD analysis project Ga0326728, IMG submission 207602) | Lab enriched peat soil microbial communities from McLean, Ithaca, NY, United States - MB31MN | ecosystem: Environmental > Terrestrial > Soil > Wetlands > Peat | place: USA: New York... | reverse complement strand
TGCGGGAAGCGATGGAGTTCTTGTTCCGCCGACCGAACCGTCGGCTCGTCTTCATCAGCGGCCCGCCTGACGTCTCGCAGTCGATCGACCGGCGCGAAGGCGTGGAGGCGCTCAAGCGCGAGTGGGAACTGGAAGACGATCGGCTGACGATCCTCGACGGCGATTTCATGCTCGATCGCGGCTGCGAGCTGCTGGCCGAGCTTATGCTCAATTGCCGCCACGGGCCGCTGCCGTTCAACGCGGTGTTCGCCGCCAACGACATGATGGCGCTCGGGGCGCTCAAGGCGTTGCGGCAGGCGGACGTGTCGGTCCCGAGCGAGGTCGAGGTGATGGGCTACGACGACATCCCATTCGTCCGCCTGCTCGACCCGCCGCTGTCCACCGTCGCCCAGCCAGCGCGCGAGATGGGGGCGGCGAGCGCCGAGCTGCTGTTGCGGCTGATCGCCAACGAAAGGCCGCGGCGCAAGACCGTGGTGATGAAGCCGCGGCTGATGCTGCGCGGCACCACGCTCGACACGGAGTTCGACCCGGGAATCTTCGACGCCAAGTTCAATTTGGGAGCAAGCGATGCAGAACTTTGAATTCCGCAATCCGACCAAGATCGTCTTCGGACGCGGGACCGAGGGCCAAGTCGGCGCCGAAGCGGCCGACTATTCCATGCGGATTCTGCTGCATTTCGGCGGCGGCAGCGTGCGCGCCTCCGGCCTGCTCGACAGGGTGAAGGCCTCGCTCGAGGCGGCCGGGGTCGAGTGGGTCGAACTCGGCGGGGTCAAGCCGAACCCGCGCCTTAGCCTGGTCCACGAAGGCGTTCGACTGTGCAAGCAGGAGAAGCTCGGCCTCGTCCTCGCGGTCGGCGGCGGCAGCGTGATCGACTCGGCCAAGGCGATTGCGATGGGCGCGGTCATCGACCACGACGTCTGGGACTTCTATCTTGGCCGCGGCGCGCCCAAGGCGGCGTTGCCGGTCGGCACGGTGCTGACCATTCCCGCCGCCGGCAGCGAAGCGAGCCCCGGCACGGTCATCACCAACGAGGAGGGGGCCCTGAAGCGCGCCGTCAACTCGGAGCTGATCTATCCGCGCTTCTCGATCTTGAATCCCGAGCTGTGCTTCAGCCTGCCGCCGTTCCAGCTCGCCTGCGGCGCGACCGACATCATGGCGCACCTGATGGAGCGCTACTTCACCAACGTGCCGCACGTCGGCTTCACCGATCGCCTGATCGAGGCGACGATGAAGACGATCATCGCTCAGGCGCCGAAAATCCAGAAGAACCGCACCGACTACGACGCGTGGTCGGAATTCATGTGGGCGGGCACGCTGGCCCATAACAATCTGCTCGACACCGGCCGCATCGGCGACTGGGCCTCGCACGACATCGAGCACGAGATCAGCGGCATCTACGACGTCGCGCACGGCGCGGGCCTCGCCGTGGTGTTCCCGGCCTGGATGAAGCATGTGCTGCGCCACGACCTCGACCGCTTCGTGCAATGGGCGGTCAGGGTGTGGAACGTCGAGCTCGACGTCTTCGATTTCGAGGCGACGGCGCGCCAAGGCGTCGCCCGTATGGAGGCGTTCTACCAGTCGCTCGGTCTAGCGACGCGGCTCGACGGCCTCGGCGTCGGCGTCGATCGCATCGACGAGATGGCCGAGAAGTGCACCGACGGCGACGCCCACACCGTCGGCAATTTCGTCAAGCTCGATCGCGCGGGCGTGACGGCGGTGCTGAGGCTTGCGGCGTAAGGTCCTCCGACGGCGGCGCGGTCGCCGACCGCGCCGCAATTCAGCCACGTCGTTCGGGCAGGGAAGCCCGAAGCCGCACTGGCGATTCTGATCTCCCTCTTCCGCAATCGAACGAAACGCGCGCGCCAACCCGCGCACGTCTTCGTCGTGCACGGGAGAGAGGCATGGACTCCTACACATACAGGGGCGCTCGCCGCGGCGCGCGCACCAGGTCCGTCGTTTCGGCCGAAGAGGCCGAGGCGCGTTTCCGGCTCGCGCTTCGCCGAGGGCGTCGCCCGGCTCGAATTCGGTCGCGCCTATTGGGACGCGAAGAAGGAACGGGGACGAGAGCGGCGTCGGCTCTAAAACCCTGTCGCGAACGCAGCTGCCGAGAGCAGCGCCACAGCGCCCCAAACGGCGGCGGCGACGATTCCCGCCGGCGCGACTGCGCGAAGCGACGGCAGGCGCGCCCATACGGCGTAGAACGCGATCAGCGGCGGCAGCAGCGCGACGAGTCCGAGGGCGCCCTCGATATGGCGCGAAGCCGCGTCGAGCGCGACGAAGGCGGCGACGCCGGAGATTGGGAGCAGCAACAGCGCGGCGATCGCGGCGGCGATCGGCATGCGTCCCTTGACCGCGCCGACGACCAACGCCAGCGCCAGCACGACCCACAGCCAGAAGGTCAACAGCAGCGCGCCCCACGCCTGTGAATAGGCCGCTTCGCCGCCTTGGAGCGGCGCGGCGCCGACGATGAGCAGCCCGGCGTAAAGCGTCGCCGCCAGCGCCAGCAGCGCCGTCATCCCGAGCGGCGCCGCCCGCAGCCTCGACAGCGTGACCGTCGCCAAATTCGCCCCCGTCGCCCCGGCGCCGTTCGGCGCTTCGCGACAAGTCTTACGGGACGGCGCGGCGGCCGAGCCAGCGCGCCTCCTCCTCGGCGACCGCCGCGACGTACGCCGGGGCCAGGTTCGCCGGCAAATTGCGCGGCGCGTAAGCGGGGTCGGCGGCCTTCGTCAGCACGCTCCAATGCACGCGCTCGTTGACGTTCTCGCGGCCGGGGTCTTCGTGGTCGTGGAAGGGGCCTGCGTCGAAGGCGTCAGGCGACAGCATGGTGCGCAGGCGCGGCCAGCGACGATCGATGATCCAATAGCAGCCGATCGTCGAATCGAAGACGTCGCCCGCCGGGCTCGCCTGGGCGCCGATCGCCTTCATCGCCGTTTCGTCGAAGGCGAGGCCGGTCAGCGCCTGCAGCCGCGCCGCCAACCAAACGAGGGCTAGGGCGGAGAGCCGGCGGTCGGCGTTTCCGCCGCCGACGTCGCCGTGCGAGCCTGCGAACCAGGTCTGCTCGACGACGCGCGACGGCGCAGGCGCGGGAGCCGCCTTGCGTCGTGTCCAGAAAGTCGGCGAGAACGGCCGGCGATGTTCGTCGACGGCGACCGCGTGGAGGCCGACGCGCACGCCGCCGCCGAGTTCGGTGTCGTGGAAGCGCAAGCTCCACCATGCCCACAGCCGCGCCAGCGCGGCGAGGCCGAAACCGGCGGGGATTCCGTAGGAGCCGACGGTGTCGAACACCGCTACCGCCTCGATCGGCGGCGCGGTTCGAACGCGGCCGGTCGCCACCAGTCGCTGGTGTGCGGCGACGGCCGCTTGGTCGGCGGAGCTGGTTGGGGCGCTGCGCGCCGCCGGGGCGACGCGGTAATGGTCCCAGGCGACGCGCGCTTCAGCGGCGCTCGCCTGTCTGATGACGCCCGATGCGCCGACCAGCGCAGCGAGCGCCCGCGCCGCATAGGCGCCGCGCGAGAAGCCGACGAAGAACAGCGCGTCGCCCTCCTCGTAGGCGTTGCAGAGCGTGACGTAGGCGTCTTCGATGGTCTTGCGCAGGCCGAGGCCGATCGCGCCGCCGAGCCAATGCCTGACGAAGCCGTCGTCGGCGCCGACGCCCTTCTGATAGAGCGCGAGCTGCTCGACGCCATTCGCGTCGCGCTCGGCGATCAATCGCGCGCCTGCGCTCTTATCGCGGGGGTCGAGCCGCCCGATATTGGTCGGCGGCCCGGCGTCGGATTCGCTGTCCCAGGTGCCGTCGATCAGCGTGACGATGCGCTTCAAAGCCGCCCCTCCGCGTCAGGCGCGCCGGCGGCCTTCGGTCGCGCCGCGCCGCGGCGTTCGCCGCGGCCGGCGCTGATCGCCGGGGCATCCTAGTCGATGGCGCGAAACGTGACGATGACGGACAGGCCTGGGGCCCGCTCAAGCGAGTGCGGGTCGGCGCGCCAGCGTTGTTGCGGCGGCGGCGGCGAGGCGCTGAAGCGCGCGCGCGTCGGCGCGCTCGGCGGCCGTCGCTGCGGCCGGGCGGTCGCCGACCCGGACGGGGGCGAGGCTTCGCGCGGCGGGACGCGGCGCAGGCGAAGGCGCCGCCAGCTCGATCTCGATGCGCCGCGCAGCGCCAAGCTTGCGGTAGAGGGCGCCATAGGCCGCGGCCGACTCCGTCCAGCCGAAGTCTTTGGCCATCGCCGCGCGGCGCATCGCCTGGAACTCGAGCGGCGCCTCGTAAACCGCGAAGGCGTCGTCGATCGCGTCGCAGAACGCGCCGGGGTCGATACGGTCGAACAGGAAACCGGTGCGCCCCGCCTCGATCGTCTCGGCGAGGCCGCCGGTGCGATGGGCGATCGGCAGCGCGCCGAAACGCTGCGCGTACATCTGGCTGAGGCCGCACGGCTCGTAGCGCGACGGCATCAGCAGGAAGTCGGCGCCGGCGAAAACGGCGCGCGCTTCTTCCGGATCGAAGCCGATGCGCGCGCCGACGGTGAAGGGATAGCGGCGCGCGAGCTCCGCCGCGGCGCATTCGGCCTCCGGCTCGCCGCGGCCGACGATGACGATCTGGCCGCCGCGCGCGACGATTTCCTTGCTCGCCTCCAGCACCAAGTCGACGCCCTTCTGGTGGACGAGACGCGCGACGAACGAGAACAGCGGCCCCGCGGAGAGGCTGAGGCCGAAAGCGCCGCGGACGTAGTCGGCGTAGCGCTCCTTCCAGCGGCGGGCGTCGAAGCGATAGGGATTGCGCCGGTCGGCGCGCGGATCCCAGCTCGCGTCGACGCCGTTGCGGATGCCGGTCAGCCGGCCCTCGCGCGCGCGCACCGCGAGCAGGCCGTCGAGCCCGCAGCCGAACTCGGGGCGGGCGATCTGCTGAGCGTAGGTCGCGCAGACGGTGGTGACGTGGTCGGCGTAGGCGATGCCGGCTTTCAGAAACGAGATGCGGCCGTAGAACTCGACGCCGTCGATGCAGAAGGCGGAAGGGGGAATGGCGAGATCGCCGAGCCGCGTCGCGTCGAACTGGCCCTGGTGGGCAAGATTGTGGATCGTCATCACGGTCGGGGTCTTGCCGCCCCGCCAGCGCAGGTAACCGGCGGCGAGCGCCGCCGGCCAGTCGTTGAGATGGAGGACGTCGGGCCGCCAGCCGCCGACGCCGCGCATACCCAGTTCGGCGGCGGCGAGGCTCAGTCGCGCGAAGCGAATCGCGTTGTCGCCGAACTCGTTGCCGGCGGCGTCGGCGTAAGGCGAGCCGGCGCGGTCGTAGAGTTCGGAGCACAGAACGAGATAGACGACGAGCCCGTCGGGCAGGGTCAGCGCGCCGATCGAGCAGGGCGGAATCGCGCCCGCGCCCGGCAGGTGGGCGACGATCTCGATCGGGGCTCCGGCGCGCAACGCCGGACGATAGCCGGGCAGCAGCACCCGTGCGTCGCAGCCGGGGCGTAGCGCGCGCGGCAGCGCCGCCGACACCTCGCCGAGGCCGCCCGCCTGCAGCACGTCGGCGGATTCGGGGGTGACGAAGAGTGCGTTCGGACGCGAGCCAAAACCGACGCTCGTAGCTATCGTCGTCCCACCTGCCTCGCGGCCGAGCTGGGCGTGGATCACAGCGGGCAGTTTCGGCATGGTTCCTCGGGCGTTTCTGCGACGCATAACCTACTGGAACGATAGTAAGAGCATAGTTAATAAGTGATTCGCAGCGACGTGGCCATTTGATGCGGCGCGACCCTTTTGCGCGCCTGAACGCTGCGGCGACGCGGGGGAAGGCCACCGTCGGGATCGGCGCCCACCAGAGCTTGGCGCCGCATGATGGCTTATTTGTGCGGCGCAGCGAGGGGTGGCCCGCCTTGCGAATTCGCTCCGGTCTGCGTGCGCGGCGCCGGCGGCGCTTTCGCGCTTGACCGGCCCGGCCGCGCCGGTGTTCATGCGCGCCGTAAGCCGGGCGGCGCAGGCCGTCCGGGCGGGAGGCGCGGGTGTCGATTTCGTCGCTGCTGCTGTTCGCGGCGGTCTACTTCGCCGCCGTGGCGACGCCCGGGCCGGGTGTCGCGGCGCTGGTGGCGCGCGTGCTCGGCCACGGCCTGACCGGCGTTGCGCCGTTCATCCTCGGCTATGTCGTCGGCGACCTGATCTGGCTCGCCATCGCCGCTACGGGATTGGCCGCAGTCGCCCACCTGTTCGCCGGCGCCTTTGTCGCGCTACGGCTCGCCGGCGCGGCCTATCTTCTCTTCATCGCCTGGGGCATGGCGCGCTCGTCTTTCGGCGCCGGGGGCGAGACGGCCGCGCCGCCGCAGGCGACGCGCGGCTGGCGCGCATTTTCCGGCTCGCTGTCGCTGACGCTCGGCAACCCGAAGGTGATCGTCTTCTTTCTGTCGATCATGCCGCTGGTCGTCGATCTCGACGCCCTGACGCCGGCGATCTTCATGACCATCGCGGCGATCGCGGTCGTGGTCCTGTCGGCGACGCTCGGCGCCTATGCGCTCGCCGCCGACCGCGCGCGCAGCCTGCTGCGGTCGTCCAGGGCGATGCGCTACGTCCGGCGCGCCGCCGCCGGCGTCATGGCCGGCGTGGCGCTGGCGATCGCGGCGCGATGACGCCGTCGGCCGAGGTCAGGGCGCCGATGAAGAGGAGAACAAAGCAAAGACCGTCGATCGCATGGCCTGGGATATCGCGCTCTTCGTTCGATAATGTGACGGAGCCGCAACGGCTGCTCTGCGTCAGACGATTTTGCCTCGGGCGACAACAGGCCACACGGCGACGCCTTCGCTCCCGCTGACGATATGCACCGCATCCACCATGTTGCTGACGACGCAGGCGTGGTTGGGAACGATCTTCACCCTTTGGCCGACCTTCAACCCGATGTCGTCGGCGCATCGCAAACGGCCGTGCTCCTCCGACAATTGATCGATTGCGATGTCCGGCCGCCCGAGGACATGGCCATAACCCGACAGCCCGAGCAGATCGGACGTCAGGATCTTGCTTCCGGCGTCGACGATCGCGCGGTTGGCGGCCGGGGTGGAAACTACCGTCGCCAGCACGGTCAGAGCGCAGTCGCTCCAGCCGCACGCCCCTCGCGAGACGAGCGAACGGTCGTTGTAGACATAGGTTCCCGGACGGTACTCGGTCGTGATCGGCGCCGTGTGCGCCGACATCATGTCGGGCGTGCCGCCTGACGAGACGCACGGCACGGTCAATCCCATCTCCTCGATAAGGGTTTTCGCCCTGAACATGAACGCCTGCACATTCGCGACCCCGCCTGTCGGCGGATAGGTCATCAATCCTCCGAATTCGAGGCCGGGCGCCTTGGCGATGGCGACGGCGAGCTCCGCCGCGCTTTCGGGCGAGGCGACGCCACATCGATCCGCCCCGGTGTTGCATTCGACGAGGACCGTCAGCGCGCTGTCGCGCCCCATGAAGGCGGCGGACAGACCGTCGATCACGATTCGGTTGTCCGCGACGACGGCGAGCTTCACCTTGTCGGAGAGCGCGCGCAACGCGCGAAGCTTTTCGTCGCCGACAATGTTGTAGGTGACGAGGATGTCGCGGATGAGGTCGCTGCCGGCCACCATCGCTTCGGCTTCCGAGACTTTTTGGCAGGTGAGGCCGACGGCTCCCGCGCGCAGCTGAATCTCCGCCATCGCGGGCAGCTTGTGCGTCTTGATGTGCGGCCTGACCTTAAGCCGATGCGCGTCCGCATAAGCCTGAAAATGCAGGATATTGCGCTTCGCCACATCGATATCCACCAGAACGGCGGGCGTCTGAATTTGCGGAAACATGCCAGCGTTGTCCTTGTCGCCGTCGGCGCGAAACAGCCGAATTCGCGCCCTTGACAAACTATGGAGTCTCGTGACAGCCTCTGTCAATCCATTATTGAGGGCATATGTCCATTATAGTGGATTTCGAGTCTAGGGGTCTCTTTCCAAAAGGAACGATGCGATGAAGACAGCGCTCACAGCTGCGGCGGTCCTCGCCGCCCTCGCGCTCCTGCAAGTCATGCCGGCAAGCGCTCAGCAAACCGAAAGCAAGCTCGACAAGGTGCTCGCGCGCGGACATCTCGTCATGGGCACCGGCAGCACCAACGCGCCGTGGCACTTCAAGAGCGCCGACGACAAGCTCCAAGGCTTCGACATCGATATGGGCCGGATCATCGCCAAGGCGTTGTTCAACGATCCCGACAAGATCGAATTCGTCATCCAATCGTCGGACGCCCGTATCCCCAACATCACAACCGACAAGGTCGACATCACCTGTCAGTTCATGACGGTCACGGGCGAGCGCGCGCAGCAGGTCGCCTTCACCATTCCCTACTATCGCGAAGGCGTCGGCCTGATGCTGAAGGCGGACAGCAAATACGCCGACTACAACGCGCTGAAGGCCGCGGGATCGGCGGTGACGATCTCGGTGTTGCAGAACGTCTACGCCGAGTCGATGGTTCACGCCGCCTTGCCGCAAGCGAAGGTGGATCAGTACGATTCGGTCGACCTGATCTATCAGGCGCTCGGGTCTGGCCGCGCCGACGCGGTCGCCACCGACCAGTCGTCGCTGGCCTGGTACATGGCGCAGAACCCCGGCCGCTATAAGGACGCCGGCTACGGCTGGAATCCGCAGACTTACGCCTGCGCCGTCAAGCGCGGCGATCAGGACTGGTTGAATTTCGTCAACACGGCTCTGCACGAAGCGATGACCGGCGTCGAGTTCGATTTCTACGCGAAGTCGTTCAAGACCTGGTTCGGCAAAGACCTGCCGCCGCCCGCGATCGGCTTCCCCGTCGAGTTCAAATAGGATGGAGGAGGGAGCGGCTTCGCCCGCCAAGCGCGGTCGCTCCCTTTCGTCTTAATCGAGAGCTGGCGGCGTCATGGGCTACACTTTGAATTTCGCTGCGGTCTGGCGCAGCTTCGACTTGCTGCTCGAAGGGCTGGCGCTCAGTCTGGCGCTGGCGTTCGCGTCGATCCTGATCGGCTGCGCGATCGGCCTCGTCACCGCTTTCTGCCTGATGTCGAAATCGGGCGTCTACCGGCGGCCCGCCCGCGTTTATGTCACGATCATCCGCAACACGCCGATTCTCGTCCTCATTCTCTTCACCTACTTCGCTCTGCCTGAGCTTGGATTGGCGCTGAGCAAGATCGATAGCTTCATCCTGACCTTGGCGGTCTATTCCGGCGCCTACCTCGCCGAGGTGTTTCGCGCCGGGCTCTTGTCCGTGCCCGTCGGGCTCAGAGAAGCGGGCCTGGCGATCGGCCTGCGCGAAATGCAGATCCGCAGCGCGATCATTCTCCCGGTGATGGTTCGCAATGTGCTTCCTTCGCTCGGCAGCACGTTCATCTCGCTTTTCAAGGACACTTCGCTCGCGGCCGCGATTGCCATTCCCGAGCTCACGTTCGAAGCGCGCAAGATCAATGTCGAGACCTTTCGCGTCATCGAAACGTGGATCGTCGCCAGCCTGCTCTATGTTGCAACCTGCGCCGTGCTCGCCGCGCTCATCCGCGAGGTCGAGCGACGCATGGCCATTCCGCGGTGATCGCCATGGACGTCTCGGCCTTTCTCAATCAGCTGTTCGAAGCGCGCATGTCCATCCTTAAGGGCATGGGCGCGACGGTCTCGATATCTTTGCTGGCGATTTGCTTGGGAACGGCGCTTGGCGTCGGCGTCGGTCTGGCGCTGACGTATGGCGCAAGGCCATTGCGCTGGATTGTCCGCGCCTACACCGACTTCATACGCGGCACGCCGGTGCTGGTCCTGGTCTTGGCCAGTTACTACGTGCTGGGAACGATCGGCGTCGATCTCTCGCCGTTCGAGGCGGGCGTTTTTGCGCTGGCCGTCTTCTGCAGCTCGCATGTCGGCGAGATCGTTCGCGGCGCGCTTCAGTCGATCCCCATCGGCCAAAGCGAGGCGGCCAAGGCGATCGGCCTCACCTTCCCGCAGACCTTCGCCTATGTGCTCGGCCCGCAGGCGCTGCGCCAGATTCTGCCGGCTTGGGTCAACACGGCGGCGGAGATGGTGAAGGCGTCCACGCTTCTGTCGATCATCGGCGTCGCCGAGCTCCTGCTGCGAACCCAGGAGCTGATCTCCCGCACGTTCCTCAGCCTGGAATTCTATTTCTTCGCGGGCTTTCTCTATTTCGCCGTCAACTATGGCATCGAGCGCTTCGGCCGCTATGTCGAGCGCAAGACCGCCATTCCAACCTGAAGCCAAAGCCAATGACCGGCAATCTTCTCGAAATCAGCAACCTGCACAAGCAGTACGGGCCGCTCGAAGTGCTGAAGGGCGTGGACTGCGT
>Ga0326728_10026389_pt1 | contig 10288 bp, 9 predicted proteins | sample MB3enrmetagenome_FD_207602 | JGI IMG/M metagenome (GOLD analysis project Ga0326728, IMG submission 207602) | Lab enriched peat soil microbial communities from McLean, Ithaca, NY, United States - MB31MN | ecosystem: Environmental > Terrestrial > Soil > Wetlands > Peat | place: USA: New York... | reverse complement strand
ATTCGGCCCCACCAGAAACGTCAACGGGCCGAGCCTCACGTCGCACGCGGCGAGGCTCTTGAAATTCTTCAGGGCGACCCTTGTCAAGAAGGTTGAACTTGTCATGGTGGCCGGTTCGACAGGCGATGCGCGCTTAGCGCTCAGCCATCTCCTCCCCTATGCTATCGCACACTCTGCTCCCCGTCAGAATAACCCGGTCACCATTTTTTTCCCAGAGTTTTCCGAATCGTTTCAATCGCTCCCGGGTTTCGCGACCCCTCAGCCCGTTTTCCGCCTGCTATACCAGGATCAGGAGGCGCCAATGTACAATCCCATTCCGCCCAGCCCCATGCCGGCCCGCGCCGCCAGCCGTATCGCATTGCAATTCAGCCACTTACACGAACGCGCCCGCGTCTTCGAACTCCGAACCCGTCCTTGTGACGCATCTTGCGAAAAACACCCTCAAGATGCGTCACAAAATCCCGGCCCACCACCGCAACCCATTGAAACAGCGCAGCTTAAAACCTCATGATTGACAACTCCACACACGCGGCACAGATGCGTCACCCGGATAGCCTGCTCGACCAGTCTGGCGAAGCCGGCTCCTGGCCCCTGGCCCCCGGCCCCCGGCCCCCGCCAACCCCCCGCTTGTATTCCGGAGTACGAGGTCCTATTATGTCTTGGAGAGAACTCGATGAAGAAACCCAAGATCGAACCGCCGCGCCCCGCCGGCCTGAGCCGCAGGAGTTTTTTTGGTTCCGTGGCTTCCGGCGCAGCCGAAGCGGCCATATTGACCCTCCCGGTGGAGGCCGCCCAGCCCGCCGCCGCGCCGCCCGCCGGCGCCGGCATGGTCCCCGCCGTCCTCCACGTCAACGGCCAGATTCACTCCTTGAGCGTGGAACCGCGCTGGACCCTCCAACACGTCTTGCACGACCATTTAGGTCTCACCGGTACCAAGTCCGGCTGCGAGCGCGGCGAGTGCGGCGCCTGCACCGTTCTGATCGATGGCATCGCCCGCTATTCCTGCCTGACGCTGGCCCTCGAAGCCGTGGGCGCAGAGATCACCACGGTCGAAGGCTTAATGCACGGTGAACAACTCGGCCCCGTGCAGCAGGCCTTCGTGGAAGAGGACGCGCTCCAGTGCGGCTACTGCACTCCGGGACAGGTGGTGTCGGTGGAGGCGCTTTTGCGAAAGACTTCTCAGCCCACGCCCGAGCAGATCCGTGAGGGGGTGAGCGGCAACCTGTGCCGCTGCGGAGCGTACCACCACATCTTCCGCGCCGCCCAGCGTGCCGCGGAATTGCGAAAGGCGGGGATATAAGCCATGGCCGAAGCGACTGTGAAACCCTGGGGCGAAACCACCGTTGTTGGCAAGCCCATCCCCCGCGTGGACGCCTATGAACGGGTCAGCGGAATGGCGGTCTTCCCCGCGGATGTCAGCCTGCCGAATATGCTGTATGCGGCCATTCTGCGCTGCCCGCACCCACATGCCACGGTCAAGAAGATCGATGTGGGCAAGGCCCGCAAGATGCCCGGCGTGTGCGCCGTGCTCACGGACGCCGACCCGGAAGCGCGGGCCGTTGGATGGTACGCAGCCCCGTCGGCTCCCGGCGCCCCTGCCCGCATGATGAGCCGCCTGTTCGACCCCCATTGCCGCTATGAAGGCGAAGAAGTCGCCGCCGTGGCCGCTGAGAGCCAGCAGCAGGCTTGGGACGCCGTGCGCGCCATCCAGGTGGAATACCAGACGCTGCCCTTTGTCACCGGCATGGAAGAGGCCATGAAGCCGGGCGCTCCGCCGGTGCAGGAAGGCGGCAACCAGGTCGGCGCGCCTCGCGAAATCAAGCGCGGCGATGTCGCCAAGGGCTTTGCCGAGGCCGATGTCGTACTCGAGGAGACCTATCGCAGCCCCTGCGAGATTCACGCTCCCTTGGAAACTCACGGATCGGTCGCCAGGTGGGAGGGCGATCGCCTCACCGTCTGGGATACCAACCAGGGCCCGTTTGGGATTCAATCCGGCATTGCCAAGGCTCTGAACATGCCCTTGAGCAAGGTGCGGGTCGTCTCCAGCTACATGGGCGGCGGCTTCGGCAGCAAGCAGGAAGTCGGCAAGTACTCGGTCATCGCGGCGCTGCTGGCCCAAAAGACGGCGCGTCCCGTCAAACTGTTCCTCACGCGCGAAGAGACCTTCCTGTGCGTGGGAAACCGGGCGTCGCACATCATGAAGCTCAAGGCCGGGGTGAAGAAGGACGGCACGCTCACCGCGCTCCAGTTGACCGGACTGGGCGAAGTCGGAGCCTACCCTTCCAATACCAGCGTGGGCTATCAGATCGGCGACCTGTACAAGTGCCCGAATGTGCACACGCAAGAACTCATGGCGTATGTCAATGCCGGCCGGCAACGGCCCATGCGCGCTCCGGGCTATCCGCAAGGGAATTGGGCGCTGGAACAGATGATGGATCGCTTGGCCGAAAAAATCGGCATGGATCCGGTGGAATTGCGCCTGAAGAATATCTCCACCGTCTGCCAACTGGAAAACAAGCCATACACCTCCACCGGCTTGCGCGAGTGCCTCACCGAGGGCGCGCGCGTCTTCGGTTGGAAGGAGGCGCGCAGCCGGCCCAAAGCAGACGGTACCTTGCTGCGCGGCGTGGGCGTCGCCGCCGGCATGTTCGGCGAGCAGTTTGGGCCGCCCGCCAACGCCATCGTCTGCCTGAATGCCGATGGCAGCGTCGACCTCAACATCGGCGCGGCCGACCTCGGCACCGGGACCAAGACCGTGATGGCCATGGTGGTGGCCGAGGAGTTGGGCGTGCCGCTGGACCGGATCAATGTCGAGAATGCCGACACCGGAACCACGCCCTACACTCGCGTCAGCGGCGGCAGCAAGACCGTGTTTGGGGATTCGCCCGCGGTACGCTCGGCCGCGCTTGAGGTCAAGGCCCGCTTGCTCGAAATGGCCGCGGAAGATTTGAAGGTTCCCCTATCGGACTTGGTCTTCAAGGACGGCGCGGTCCTGTCGAAGGGAGGTAAAAAGCTGACCCTCGCGGACCTGGTGCAGCCGCGAACGCGCCAGATGGTGGTGGGCGTAGGCCGGCGCGACCCCGATCTTACCGACAAGATCGTCCGTCCCTTCGCCACTCATTTCGCCGAGGTGGAAGTGAACACCCGCACCGGCGAGATGCGGATCTTGCGCATGTTGGCCGCGCAGGATAGCGGCCGGGTGATGAACCTGCTGACTTACCGGAACCAGGTCCAGGGCGGGGTGTTGATGGGCGTCGGCTTCGCCGCCATGGAGCGCCGCATCCTGGATTCGACGACCGGCAAGATGGTCAATGCCAACCTCCACGACTACAAGATCCCGACGGCCAAGGATGTGCCGGGCGAGGTGACCGTTCTCCCCATCGATCCCCACGACACCGAGTGCAATCTCACCGGCGCGAAGGGACTCGGGGAGCCGTCCACCATTCCCGCCGGCGCGGCCATCGCCAACGCTTTCTACCACGCAACCGGCATACGGGTTACCGCGGCGCCCATCACCGCGGCGCAAATTCTCAATCTTCTGGCGGAACGCAAAGCAAAAGGATGAGCCATGCTAGCCAAATTCTCATATCAGCGCACATCTACGATTAAAGAGGCGACGGCAGCGGCGGCCCAGCCGGAGACGCGGATCCTCGCGGGTGGCACGGACCTGTTGGGATGTCTCCGCGATGGAGTGTTCCAGGCCGACCGCCTGGTGAGCATCAACGGCATCAAGGATCTCACGGGCATCCGCCCGCGCCCCGGCGGCGGCTTGCGAATCGGAGCGTTGACCACTCTGACCGAGCTCGCCGAAAGCCGCCAGATCCTGGATAGCTACCCGGTTCTGGCGCAAGCCGCGGCGGCGGTGGGCAGCCCGCAGTTGCGCAATCAGGGGACGCTCGGCGGCAACCTGTGCCAGCGCCCGCGCTGCTGGTATTTCCGCGGCGACTTCCACTGCCTGCGCAAGGGCGGCGACCAGTGCTTTGCCTCGGCCGGCCAGAACCAACTGCACTGTATCTTCGGCGGATACGAGTGTTTCATGGTGCACCCCTCGGACACCGCGCCCGCCTTGGTGGCCTTGGATGCGAAGGTCACCGTGACTGGCCGCCGTGGCGCGCGCCAAATGCCGCTGGCATCTTTCTTCGTGCTTCCCAAGACAAGCCTGGTAAAAGAGAACGTGCTGGAGCCCGGCGACGTGCTGACGGAGGTGCTGCTCGATGCGCCGCAGCCCGGCACGCGCAGCATGTATCGCAAGGTGCGTGAGCGCGCTTCGTTTGATTTCGCCCTGGCTGGCGCGGCCATCGTCCTGTCGATGGCGGAGGGCAAAGTTCGGACGGCGCGCGTGGTGCTCAGTGGCGTCGCGCCCGCCCCGTGGAGGTCGCCCGAGGCCGAGCAGTCGCTCGTAGGCAAACCACTCGACGCCGCCACCGCGGAGGCAGCGGCCACGGCCGCGGTAAAACCCTCCGTCCCGCTCGCCGAGAACGCTTACAAGGTGCCGCTAGTCCGGGGCATATTGGAAGAGACCCTGCTCGCCCTGGCGGTGTGAGAACTCAGGATTCGCTCGGCGGCCTGGCGGCCCATGCGGATGCAGTCGGGGATTCCGATGCCTTCGTAAGCGTTGCCCGCCAGGTGCAGGCCCCCGGCCGGCGGGGTGCGCGCCTGCATCTCCGCCAGGCGCTGCGGATGGCCCACGGTGTACTGCGCCATGGCGCGCGGCCAGCGGGCAATGCGGGTGAAGCGCGGGCGCGCGGTGAAGCCGGCGATGTCCTGCAACTCGCTGGTGACCAGGGCGGCAACGGCTTCGTCCGATTCGTCGAGCACCCCCGCGTCCTCCATGCCGCCCAGGAAGCAGCGCGCCACCACTTTGCCCTCCGGCACGCGGTGCGGGAATTTGGCTCCTACCCAGGTGCACGCCACCAGCCGCCGCCGCTCTTTCTTGGGCACCAGGAAACCGAAACCGTGCGGCGGGTCCGCAAAATCCGCGGCGTCGAAGCCCAGCGCCACGGTCATCGACGAACTGTAGGGCACCGTGCCGAGCAATTCCGCCAGCCGCCCGTCCACGCCGCCGAGCAGGGCCGATCCGCTGTGCGCCTCGCACGCCACCACCACTTGGTCCGCTTCCAGCCAGCCGCCATCATCCAGCTTGATGCGGAAACCGGCCTCCGCGCGCTGGATGGTTTGCGCGCGGCATGGCCGCACTTCAACCTTCCCGCCGATGGCGCCCGCGATGGCTTCGACCAGTTGCCCCAGCCCGCCCTGGAGCGTGCGGAACAGCGGGGCGGAGTGCCTGTCCCGCCCGGCTTTGGCGCGCGCCGCCAGCACCCCGCGCGTGAGGCTGCCGTATTGGTTGGCCAACTCGACAAAACGCGGCAGCACGCTGGTCACGCTCAACTGAGTGGGGTTGCCGCCGTAGATCCCCGAAAGCAGCGGCTCCGCCAGGTAGTCCACCGCCTCGGCGCCGTAGTGCTCCTGGATGAACTCGGCCACGGATTCGTCGCCCGGTTTCGGCCGGGGCGCGCGCAGCAGTTCCATCCCCATGCGGAGTTTCGTTCTCCAGCCCAGCAGGCCGGTGGTGAGAAGCGGCAGAATCCTGGTAGGCACCATCATCATCAGCCCGTCGGGCAAGGGCAAGAGGCGGCCGCCCTTGCGGACGTAAGTGACGCGGTCGCGGTCGTTGGAGCCGATCACCTGATCGGCCAGCCCCAGCTCGCGAATCAGATCGAAGGCGGCAGGCTTGGCCGACAGGAAACTGTCCGGACCGGCTTCGATGGTGCAGCCCTCAACGCGCTCGGTCAGGATCACGCCGCCCAGGCGCGGCCGCGATTCGAGGATGGTGGAGGGCACGCCGCCCCTGGCCAGGTAGTAAGCCGTCGAAAGCCCGGAGATGCCGCCGCCGACGATGACTACGCCAGGCACCGTTTGGCCACCTCGGCCAGCGCGGCGGTGAACTTCGGTGAACCGTTCAGCGCTTCGGGACGGTACAGGGAAATGCCGCGCTGGGCGGCGTAGTCGCGGAAAGCCACATCGACATCGTATAGCGTCTCGACGTGATCGCACACGAAGCCGATGGGGCAAACCACCACTTCGCGGATGCCCTCGGCGGCATAGCGGTCCAGGCAGGATTCCACGGTAGGCCCCAGCCAGCGTTCGTCGGTAAGGCCCTGGCTTTGGTAAGCGAAATCCCAGTCCGTCAGCCCGAGGCGCGCCGCCACCGCTGCGGTCGTGGCGCGCGTCTCGCGGTCGTAAGGATCTCCGCCCCCCAGCGCCTTCTCGGGCAAACTGTGCGCGGTGAAGAGCACCTTCCGACCCGCCGCCACCGGCTCCAGCTTTTCCGCGAAGGCCTCGATCAGCAGCGGCTCGTGGTGGAAGCTCCTGGCCCACACGATCTCAGCCGCCACGCCTGCTTCGCGCCTGGCCTCCCCGGTGCGGCGTATATACAGCCCCACGCTCAGCTCCGAATACTGCGGCGCCATGGCAATCGCGGCGATGCGATCGAGACCCGCGTCGCGCACCCGATCCATGGTTTCCCGAATGAACGGATGCCAATTGCGCATGCCGAAAAAGACGGGCATCCCGAGCATGCGTTCCAGGGCTTCGGCCTGTGCGCGGGTCCACGCCAGCAGCGGAGACGATCCGCCGATGGCCTGGTAACGGCGCTCAACCTCCTCGACGATGCGCGGGGAAGCCGGCCGGCCGCCGCGCACGAACGTCAGGTAGCTGGCGACGTCCTCGACGCGTTCCGGGGCTCCGTGGGCGAGCAGCAGGACCCCCTGCTTCATGGGCGAAATTCCCGGACCAGCTCCACCACGGCCTTGACGTTCTCCACGGGGGTCTCGGGCAGAATGCCATGGCCGAGGTTGAAGATGTGGCCGGGCCGGATGCCCGTGCGCTTCAGCAGCTCATGCACCTTAATGCGCAGCTCGGGCAGGGGCGCGAACAGCGCCACCGGGTCCAGGTTGCCCTGAATGGCGGAGCGATAGCTGATGTCCATCCATGCCTGGTCGATATTGATGCGCCAGTCGACGCCCATGACGTCGCCGCCGGCGGCGTGCAGCTCGCGGAAGAAACCGGAAGCGCCGGTGCCGAAGTGGATCACGGGAACGCCGGTGGAGCGGATGCGCTCGATGAGCGCGCGCGAGTACGGCGCGGCGAAGCGCACGTAGTCGTCCGATCCCAGGGCCCCCACCCAGCTATCGAATACCTGGATGGCGCGCGCCCCGGCGGTCACCTGCAAATGCGCGAACGGCGCCAGCACGTCGACGATCTTGCCCATCAGCCGCCGCCACAACGTTTCGTCGCTGTACATGAGCTTCTTGGTGCGGATGAAATTGCGCGACGCGCCGCCTTCGATCATGTAGCTGGCCATGGTGAAGGGCGCGCCCACGAAGCCGATGACGGGGACCCTGCCGGCCAGCGCCCGAACCACGTTCTGGATGGCCTGCCCCACGTAGCCGAGGTCGTCCGTGTTGGTGGTGGAGAGCGAATCCACGTCGTCGGAGGAGCGCACGGGGTTTTCGATCGCCGGCCCCGCGCCCTTCTCGTAAGACAGCTTGAGGCCCATCGGCTCGACGGGCAGCAGCAGGTCCGCGAAAATGATGGCGGCGTCCACGTCCAGCATTTCCACCGGCTGCAGGGTCACGGTGGCGGCCAGGTCCGGCCGCTTGCAGATTTCCAAAATACCGTGCTTGTCGCGGATCTGGCGGTACTGTTTGAGGTACCGGCCCGCCTGCCGCATAAACCACACCGGCCTTACATCCGTCGGGCGGCGCCGGCAAGCGTCCAAAAAACGGCTGGTCATTGGAGCCACGCGCATGGCTGTTCCATCCTGTCTTCGCAAAAGAACACGCGAAATTCCTTCGGTTTATGCTTCTCCGCCCACTGGCGGCCGTTGACGAAATACGGTTTGGCCCACGCCTCGCTGTCGATGGTGCGCGGCGCGACGACCGAAACCGATACGCTCCCCTGCGCCGGGTATCCCGTCCGCGGGTCCATGATATGGGCGTAGATGCGCCCGTCGGCCCGGAAAAACTTCTCGTAGCTGCCGGAAGTGGACATCGACATGTCCTTCAAGAATGCCTCGGCCACGGTCTTGCGGGGGTGCCATGGATCTTTGATTTCCACCCGCCAACCCTTCGGCTCGGTGGGCGGAGCGCCCATTCCATAAATACTGCTGTCCGACCCGGCCACCAGAGCGATCTGAAAGCCTTGTTGCCTCAAAACATCCACCATGCGATCCACGGCGTAGCCTTTGCCGATTCCTCCCGGGTCCAGTTCCACTCCGGCGCGGTCGAACCATACCGTCCCGGCCTTTTCGTCCAGGTGAATGTGCTTGTAACCCACTTTGGGGAGGGCGGCCTCCACCTCCGCGCGGTGCGGCAGATGGCCGGATCCCTTGTAAAACCCCCAAACCTTCATCAGCGGGCCCACCGAAATATCGAAAGCCCCTTCGCTCTCGCGGCTGTATGCGACGCAATCCGAGAGCAATTGGAACAACTCCGGCGACACCTTGACGGGCTTTTCGGCCGCGCTCCGGTTGACCTCGCTCCATTCGCTGTCGGCCCTGTAATTGGAAAGCATCTCGTCGAGCCGCCGCACCTCTTCGAAGGCGGCGTCCACCGCCGCTTCCATCTTTACCCGGTCATACCCATAGAGGACAATGGAATACGTCGCGCCCATGGCGTCGCCGCTCTCCTCGAGCCGCAACAGCTCCGGCTGGGCCGCCAGGATCCCCGACAGAAACAAAACTACCACAAATTGTTTGAGTATAGGGCTAATTTTCGGCATGGCTACGAGTTTTTTTCGCCCGCTTCAGCAGAAATTCGATCCGGGTGTCGGCGTCCGGGTTCTTGTCACGCTCGAAATGCAGTTCTGGAACGCGCCGCAAGCTCAGGCGCGCAGCCAGTTCGTGACGTAAATAATGCCGCGCGTGCTCCAACGCGGCCAAAGATTGGTTCTGTTCGCGATCGTCCCCCCGAACCACGACTTTGACGTGGGCATAGCGCGCGTCGGGGCTCACGCGCACCTCCGCCACATCCACCCCCAGCAGCCGCGGATCTTGCAGTTCGAAGCCGATGATTTCGGCCAACTCCTCGCGGACCGCTTCGGAAACCCGTAATGTCCGCCGTTCATCCATACAAAAAACAGGGGCCGGGGGTCAGGGGCCGGGGGCCAGACGCGGCCTCATCACTGGCCCCTGGCCCCCGACCCCTGGCCCCTGTTTCACGTCAGCCACTCGACGGTGGCCTGAACCAAATCCGCGCCCAGCAGCGCCGCCGCCTCGTCTTCCACCGATTGCAGCACTGCGGCGGCGTGCGCATGGTCCGGGGAAACCGTTACCGCCGCCACCGCCGCGCGCTGCCAAAGATCCTGGTAATCGATCTCCGCCACCGCCACGTTGAACTTGTGGCGCAACCTCTCCTTCAGGCTCAGGACCACGTGGCGCTTGTCCTTGAGCGAGTGCGAATCTTCGAGCCGTAACTCCAGGGTCAGAACGCCGATTACCGCCATGGCATCAGGCGAACACTTCGGTGGCCACACGCTCGGTGACGAACGCCTCGATGACGTCGCTCTGCTTGAGGTCGGCGTAGTTCTCGAGCGTGATGCCGCACTCCATGCCGCTTTTGACTTCGCTCACGTCGTCCTTGAACCGCCGCAGCGAACCGATCTTCCCGGTGTACACCACCACGTTGTCGCGCAGCAGCCGCACCTCGGAATCGCGCGTGATGGCGCCATCCTGCACCAGGCATCCGGCCACCGCTCCGACCTTGGAAATGCGGAATGTTTCGCGCACTTCCGCCTTGCCCTTGTAAACTTCCTTGAACACCGGCGCGAGCAGCCCGCTCATGGCGAGCTTGATCTCATCGGTGAGGTTGTAAATGATGGTGTGCAGGCGGATGTCCACTTTTTCCTGTTCGGCCAGCGCCGCCGCGTTGCGCTCCGGCCGCACGTTGAACCCGATGATGATGGCGTTGGAGGCCGAAGCCAGCAGCACGTCCGACTCGTTGATGGCGCCGACTCCGGAGTGAATCACGCGCACCTTCACCTTGTCGTTGGAGAGCTTCTGGAGCGTCTCGGAAAGCACTTCGGCCGAGCCGCCCACGTCGGTCTTGATGATGATGGGCAGCTCCTTGACCTCGCCGGCTTCCATCTGCTTATGCAGTTGCTCGAGGGTGAGGCGGCTGGATTTGGCGAGCGCCGCTTCGCGCGCCTTCTGGTCGCGGAAGTTGACGATCTGCTTGGCCTTGGCGGTGTCCGTGACCACCTGGAAATCGTCTCCGGCTTCGGGCAGCGA
>Ga0326728_10026387_pt1 | contig 10289 bp, 5 predicted proteins | sample MB3enrmetagenome_FD_207602 | JGI IMG/M metagenome (GOLD analysis project Ga0326728, IMG submission 207602) | Lab enriched peat soil microbial communities from McLean, Ithaca, NY, United States - MB31MN | ecosystem: Environmental > Terrestrial > Soil > Wetlands > Peat | place: USA: New York... | reverse complement strand
CGATGGTGATCCACGCCGGCTGCTGGCTGCGCATGTAGAGCGCGACCACCCAGGCAGCGGCGAGGGGCATCAAAAGCGCGCCAATGGGGCCAAAACGAGTGAGTTCCGCGCAGAGGACTCCGGCTGGGACGGCCAGCGCGAGGGCCGAGCGCATGGCAGGCTTCCAGTCGATGGCGCCCGCATCCCGCACCGCTTCGCTCCACCGTTCGGGCTGGCCCGCGCCAGCGGCCGCGTCTGCGGTGTAGACGAGTTGCGGCAGACCGCAGAAGGGGCAGTAGCAATCCCCGGGCTGCACAGTCTGGTGGCAACGGCTGCAGGTCAGCTCCATATACCTAAGAGCCTATAGCATGGGTCCGCGTGGCGGGAACCGCGAAGGGCGGAGCGACCCGCGCGACGGTCAAGGCTCCATGCCGCGCGCAAGTCAAGCTGCTCGGCTGTTCGAGAGCCGGAAAGCTGCGTCTCTTCGCTCAGTCGAAATCGAAATCTTCTCGCGGCGGACTATCCACAAACACCGTCGAAGGCGGACGCCGCCGGCGCGCTTCAGTGGCGCGGCGTGCTCTTGCCTCTTGCCTGACGGCGAGGATATTGAAGAGGCTTACGGAGCCTCGCTGGCGGCATTTCCGGCAGCGAATGGGGTAACGCAGAAAAAGGAAATGACTCACATCCCCGATGCGGAGGTGAGAAGGACGCACATCATTCGATCCGCATTTATGGCAATAGAAAGGCATGGTGCGCTCTTGCTCCTGTGCATGACCGGGACCCTGGGGTTTGGAGGTAGGTTACACGACGAGGCCGACGATTCCCTAAGGAGAAACGCAGACAAGCTCCTCACAGCCAGTGTGACATGCCGCCGTGGGGAGCGAGAAAGGTGGAGGATGAACCACGCCTCAGTGGGACGAAAGCCAGAGGAGGGGCGTCAGGAAGCAGACAGAGGGAGACCCAACTTTTCCGCCACGATCGCCTCCGCTGCGGCGAGCGCCTGCTCGAGCGTCATGTGAGTCGAATCGAGAATCTGCGCATCGGGCGCCGGCTTGAGCGGGGAGTCGGCGCGATTGCGGTCGCGCTCGTCACGGGCACGCAAATCGCGAATGATCTCTTGGCGCTCAAGCGACGAAGACGGGCCGCCCCCCCGCTGCGCGACGCCGGCTGCCGGCGGCGGAGCGAGGGTGGGGCCTTGCTGTCCCATCTGCTCGTAGCGGCGTTGCCCGCGCACTTCAGGGGCTGCGTCGAGAAAGATCTTGACCGCGGCGTGGGGAAAGACGACGGTTCCAATGTCGCGGCCCTCCATCACCACTCCACCCTGCGCGCCAAGCTCCTGTTGCAGGCGGACCATCCAGGCGCGAACCGCCGGGAAGACGCTCACGTGAGATGCAGCCTGAGTGACGGTCGGGTTGCGGATCAAGCCGCTCACATCCTCGTCATCGAGCAGAACGAGATTCTCTTCGTCGCCGGGTTCCAGGCGAATGGAGGTTTCACGAGTGAGCCTTTCGAGGGCCCCACCGTCATCCAAAGGGATTGCCGCGCGCAGGGCTTTCAGGGCGAAGGCGCGGTACATGGCGCCGGTTTCAAGGTTCAGCAGCCCGAAATGGCGGGCTAGGTGGCGGGCGATGGTGCTTTTTCCCGCTCCGGCAGGCCCGTCGATGGCGATGATCGCCCTGCGAAGGGGCTCGGGAGCGACTATGCGGTTGTCTTCCGCGTTCATCCGCGCTTCTTCGATCGCTGCCTGGAGGGAGCGGTAAAGCCATACCGCGCTCTGTTGCCCGCCTTAGCACCCGCTGTCAACGCCGGTTTGCGGTTCTTGCGGGCGGTGCGTGCGTCAGGACGCGCACCCTTGCGGGAAGCGCCGGCGCGCCGGGAAACGGGCTTTGAGGAACCTTTTCCGGCGGCAACGTGGCTGTTGCGCAGACTTCTTGAAGCGGAAGGCTTGGCTTTACGCAAGCCCTGTGCGCCGCTCGCCTTGCGCGCCGCGTGGCCGTTGCCGTTGGAAAGGAAGCGGTTTGCGGCAGAGGAGCTTTTCGCGGGGCGCGCTCCATGGTGCTTACTGTGACCGTTGCCATGACCATTCTTTGACGCGCCCTGCGTCCAGCGTGGTGCGTGTGCATGGCGGGAACCGCCGCTTGAACGCGGCCCGGAGTTTCGCGCCGACGCGGCGCGAACGTCGCGGCTGGAGCGGCGGGTCACGCGGCTGCTCGCCGCGGAGCTCTGCGCGGACTTGCGGCTGCGTGTGCGAGCCGGCTGATGGGTGAATGGGCGCCGTGCCGATTGCTGCTTTCCTCTGAGAGGCGCTGCGCGCTCGGCTGCAATTCGCGACGCCTGGGGCTCAACTGGCTTGGGGGGCGGCGCGGAAGCGGCTGCAGGAACGGGCCTGGAAAACACCGGCTCGCGTCTTGCTTCCTCATGCTCATAGGAGCGAAGGAAGTTTGTCGAAGCAGGCATGGACGAACTGGCGTAGGCCGTGGGCGGGGCGGCAAATTCCGGCAGCGTTCCGGCTACGTAAAAGTGCGGCGCATGGCCCAGCGCGAGCGTGTGCACCTGGCGGGTGGCCACCAGTCCGCGAAGAACCTCACGCACCTTGCTGCGCGCGGTAAGCGGCGCCAGGAACATTTCCACTTCTTCCATGCTGGCGGCAATGACGGCCTGCAGATAGATGGAGGCCAGCACAGAGATGGCCGTGACCTGAGATGTGGACGCGCCTTCGGCGATAGCCTTCTGGTAGCGAAGGCGGAGAAGCTGCCATTGCGGCGTTTTGCCGGGAGCCGACACCACGGGAATGATGCGCAGTTGCTGCCAGAGCTCGGTGATGGCGCGGAGAACAGCGGATTCGCTCACCTCGCGGCCGAGTGTGTGCCTCAACTGCGGGATGGTGGCGTCGCCGGCCTCAAGAACCTTGTAGGTCTGGATAGCCAGCGGCGAAACCTGGCGCGATCCGGTCAATTGCGGGCTGCGCCGCCAGTCGCGATCGCCGCGAAGCGCGTAGACATAGGGCAAAACCCATCCCGCCACGATGAAGTCAGGCTGCTCTCCCGGCTGCCCGAGCAGGTTCAGGCGAACGGCCACACCTTCCGCTTCAAGGCGAATCAGCAGATCTTCGGCCAAGGCGACGATCTTTGCTCCGGGAGACGAATTGCGCTCACCGGCCACGGCTTCGACGAAGGTTGGGGCAGTGAACGTAGCGAACTGCCGCCGGGGCAGGAAAAGACACAAACCTGTCTCCTCCAACCAGGTGCGGGCTTCATCGAGTGTGAGCGCCCCAATTCCGTTCTGGCGCATCCTTTCGGCGCGCGATGCTTCCAGTTGTTCCGATGTCAAAGAAAACCTCGCTTCCAGGTTTGGCGATCACGGCCAAAATCCCACGCTCCTGAGAGCGCGTCCGGCCACCTTCCACGGGTCTTCTCATGGACCCTAAATACGGTGAAAGGCCCGCTGGATCTCCTTCCAAGAGTACAACAAAGCTATTGGACGACCATGCGGGCAACTGGTTGGGTGGCTGGTCTTCGCTAGTTCTAACAATAACCATTCTATACGGTTTGAATCAAGAGCGGTATTCACCTTGATGGCTGCATGGCAGGCAATGGAGGCAGCAATGCGGGCGCGGAGCCTGGTAAGTTCCTCATTGCGGATGGGTTCGTCAGATTCTGCGGAGGACTGCTCGATGATCTCACCGAGGGTGCGCTCGAGAGCAGCCCCCTCCAGCCCGACAGGCGCGGCTTTCACAGCAAGTGTCTGAGGGCCAAAGGGTTCCACCTCAAAGCCATTGTGATCGAGTTCCTCGGCGATGCGAGCGAACACGACCATCTGTTCGGGCTTCAATTCCACGAGGAAGGGCATGAGCAGGCGCTGGCGTTGCACCCGCTCCACCTGGCGGTCACGCAGGATCTTCTCGAAAAGCACCCGTTCGTGTGCAACGTGCTGGTCGATGATCCACAATCCGTCGTCGCCCGCAGCGAGAATGAATGACTCCCGCAATTGGCCGAGCGGTTTGAGCGCGCCCAGTCGGTTCAGGCTGGTGGCGGCTTGCTCGGCTTCGACCAGAGCCGTCGCCGCAGCCGGATCATTCCCGTAAGGTGTTGCACCGTCGAAGTTTGGGCTGCATTCTCCGACAGCGGGAGCGGCGGCCGGAGTGAAGAGCGCGCTGGCGGCTTCGCCCCACGCCTGCCGGTCAAAACGGCGGGGGTCGAAGCTCTGGGCTTCAGGGCGCTGCCCATCCGTGACGCCCCGGCCATCAAAAGGCAGGTTGCCGGGGATGGGCGACGGTGCTCTCTGCGTCAGCCGGAACGGCTCGGCATCCGTCTGGGCAGCGGCGAGGGCGGCAGGATCGGAGTCGGGAGGCAGAGCACCGGCGAGGGAGGGCGAGACCGAGTCACGATCCGGCGCGCCGGGAAGAGGTGAGGCCGCAGGCGGCATGAGCGACGGGCTGGCCGAGGGTTGGGCGTCGAGGGCGGCCAGAAAACCGGCAGCGGGACGCGCCTTGATGAGCGCGGTGCGCAGGCTGTCGCGGACAAAGTCGTGGACACGGCTCTGCTGGCGAAAGCGCACCTCGGTCTTGGCCGGGTGCACATTCACATCAACTTCCTCGGGCGGCATGTCGAGAAACAAGAGGACCACCGGAAAGCTGGTGGGCGGAATCACATTGCGATAGGCCTCGGTGATGGCGTGCAGCAGCAGCCGGTCGCGGATGAGCCGTTTATTCACGAAGATGTAGATGGAATTGCGGTTCAGCTTTTGCAGCTCAGGCTTGGAGTAGAAGCCGGTGAGGCGCAAGGAGCTCGGCTTGCGCGGGGGCTGGTCCGGATCTTTACGCCACGGCGGTGGCTCGGGCAGGCCGGCGCGCTCGAATTGCGTCTCAGCGGCAACGGGCAGCAGTTGGCCCAGTGTCTCCTTGCCAAAGACCTGGTAGATGCGCTCGGCGGTGCGGGCGACAGGCGGAGCGGAGAGAATGGTGTGGCTGGCGGAAACCAGCTCGAAGTGCTTCTGAGGATGCGCCAGGGCGTAATGCGTGACCAGAGCGGTCACGTGGGCAAGCTCAGTGGATTCGGCGCGCAGGAACTTGCGCCGCGCGGGCGTGTTGAAAAAGAGATCGCTGACGGCGAGCGTAGCGCCGCGGGGCAGCGCCGCATCTTCCACGCGCAAAATTTTGCCGCCCGCGACTTCGACGCGCGTGCCCGCGGCTTCACCCCCGGTAGCTGTCTCGAGCGTGACCCGCGCGACGGAAGCGATCGACGGCAACGCCTCGCCGCGAAAGCCGAGTGTGGCGATGGAGAGCAGATCGTCTACGGTACGGAGCTTCGAGGTTGCGTGCCGCTCAAAGGCCAGCAGGGCGTCGTCGCGGTTCATGCCTTGGCCGTCGTCGGAGACGCGGATCAGCTTTCGTCCGCCGCCCACGACTTCGACGCGAATGCGCGAGGCTCCCGCGTCAAGAGCGTTTTCAAGCAGCTCCTTGACCACGGATGCAGGCCGGTCCACCACCTCGCCGGCGGCGATCTGATTGGCAACCTGATCGGGAAGGATGCGGATCTGGCCCATAAGAACTCAGGGTAACGCAAGCTGATGGACCAGACCCGAAGAGAAGCGCCGCACAGGCGGCGCACTGTCTTTCTAGTTCGCTGCCGGCGCGCTGGACTTTGCCGCAGGCTTGTTCTGCGCTGTCGTCTTCACCTTGCCGCGGGGAGCGGGTGCGGCTGCTGGCGCTGCCGGCGCCGCTTGTGGCGGCCCCTCCAGCATGGTGGCCTTACGAATGACCGCATCAGGCGCGGTGGTGGTAAAGCCGGGGTTGTTGGTCAACTGGGCCGCATACCATTGCGGAGGCAGATACCACTTGGCATCGCCGGACGCGCTCATATAGTCGTAGATCAGCGGCATATCGGCCGGCAACGCGGCATGATCGCGCTCGGAGAGAGCGACATAGGCCTTCAGTTCGCTCGAAATCTGATCGTGGTTCGACGGGTCTTCCGCCTCCATCAGGGCCACGGCATACTCCAGATGAGCCGCCGGAATGGCGCCCCGGTCCGCATCCAGGCGCAGCGCTGTAGTGAGATGGTTAAGAGCATCCTGCCGTTCGCCGGGAGTGCGCGCCGTCAGCCGCTCGAGCTTGGCCAGATAGAAGTTCGCGTAAGGATCGTCGGGCCGGTCCGCCACAGCGCCCTGCAGGTTCCTCTTGGCCACGGCGAACAGATCGTAGTCCATGGCGAGAATCCCGTTGTCGCGCTTGACGGAGGAGATCATGGGCCCGAAATCGGGAGTATTGGGATTGAAGCCCTTGCCCTTGGTCCGCATCTCGATCGCCGCCTTCAGCTGTCCGTTGAAGAGCGAGTCCAGGTGGGCTTGCCGCTCCTTGATACGCGGCGCACTGCCCATGAAACCGAGTCCCATGCGCGAGTCCGCCGTGACAACCTGATTCAGCGAAGCGAAAAGGCGATTGACCTCGCGCGGGTCGTAGCCCTGTTCGAGCATCAAATTCAACGCCATATCATCGGCGTCGTCCTCTTCTCGCGAGGCCCAGAGGACCGGCTCGATTTGCGGATGAATGAAGTAGTGGCCGACTTCCATTCCCGTAGCCAGGCCGGCGCTACCTCCGAGCAACCCTCCGAGGCGCAGCGGAATCATGGCGCCGCCCAATCCAGCCCCCATGACCATTGAACCCACGTCGCTGATCACCTTCTCCTTCTCGGCCTTCTCCTTGGCCAACTCTTCTGCCACATGCTTGTCGCGAATGCGCAGGTAAGCCTGCCTTAGTTCAACATGGGCAATTTCGTGCGCCAGGATGTAGGCCACTTCCGACTCGCTGTCGAGCATGGAAACCAATCCCGTGGAAAGGTAGATGGTTCCCGTGGAGAGGGTGAGAGCCTTGGGGATGGGATCGTAGAGGACGCGGAAGGTATAAACGTTGGCTGAGTTCTTGGGAACGAGCTTTTGCCCGATGTGGTTGACGTAGCTTTGCACCACAGGATTGGTGTAGAGACGCTGCCGGTCAAAAGAGTCGCCGGAAGCGGCGTCCTGGGACAATCCCATGTTCTCGGTCAGGTTGATGCCGTAGGCCAGCTGCATATCGTTTCTGCGCAGTTGGTCCCACTCCTGCTGGATCGCATCTGCTACTTCCGGCATCGCCTCGATCCGGGCGATCTTGTCCTTGTCGACGTTGCTGATGTCGTTCGGGTCCTGCGCCTTTTTCTGCTTCCCTGTAAGCGCGTTGGTTATCTGGGACACTTGAGCAGGGGAAGGCGGCACTGAAACTCCGCAGAGAAGCAGCGCAGAAAAGGTGATGGCGAGAAGTCTATTCATAAGACTCTCCTTTTTTCCATGGATGCGGCGTCCGATCACGCCGTTGACCGTTATCTGGCTGGGGGGAAGGCCCGGTATGGACCGAGTATAGGCCGGAATTTCGCATCGAGTCAACGTGGCGAGGCGGCACTCGATGGCCGCCCCGACCCGTGTTTACTGCCCCACTGAAGTCACCGTCAGGTTGAAGGTTGTCGTCGTGGTGTACGTGCCGAAAGGCTCCACGGCCATGGTTCCGGTGATCGTTACCGGATAAGTGCCCGCTGGCGTCCCCTGATTGGTAATGTTGTAACCCCCGCTGCTCCCTCCGCAGCCGCCAAAACCCAGGAAAAAGACCAGCATCGCCAATGCCGACAGCGATACGAGCAACCAGCGCCGGCGCCGGCTGAAGCCAAGCGCCAGCAGACCGGCCAGCGCCAGCGCTCCGAATCCGCCCCACGGTTTCCGCGGCGGAGTGACCGCCGCCTTTTGCAGCGTGGGTCCATTCGTGTAGATGCTGAAGGACGATGAACCCGAGAGAATGCCGGTCGTTGAGTTGTACGTAGGATCGAAGGTGGCCGGCGTGAAGACGCACGCCGCCCCGGCCGGCAAGCCGGAGCAGGAGAGGTTCACATACCAGTAGTAGTAGCCGGTGAAAATGGGATTGGTCGAGAACGCAATCTGGTCCGAAACAGTGCTTTGCCCCGCTGCCACCGTTGCCGATGCTTCGGTGGGCGCGAGCGTCATGGCGATCACCGAGACCTCGGCGGCCATCGACGCCGAGCCGATGTAATTCGCGTCGCCCGAGTAGCTTGCCGTCAGGTTATGCGTGCCCGCCGACAGCGTGCTTGTGCTCAAAGTAGCCTGCGCCGTCCCGTCCGCCGGCGCGCCCAGCGTCGCCGTGCCGATCGTTGCGCCCGCGCCGTTGTTGGCCGAGGCATCGGAGAAGGTTACGGTCCCCGTGGGCGCGGTACCGGTGAATTCCCCGATGACCGTTGCTGTCAGCGTGATCGGAGTGGGGGCGTAGGTGAAGCCGAAGCCACCGCTGATAGTCGTCGTCGTTGGAACCTTTGTGCTCACCGTGATGTCCACCGCGCCGGAGGAATTGGCCAGGTCGTTGGCATCGCCATCGTATTGCGCGACGATCGCGTGCAGGCCTGTGCTACTGAAGGTGACCGGCAGCGTCGCCGCACCTAACGAAAGGGCCACCGTGCCGAGTTTCGTCTCCGGAGTCGTGCTGGTGTCGTAAAAGTCCACGTTGCCCGTGACGGGAGCAACAGACAAGTAGAGTTCGTTGTTGGCCTCGTAGACCGGCATGACGGTGACCGCCAGATTAACCGTCGTATTTACCGCCGCGTTGTTGCTGCTGGAAGTGAATGACACCACCACAGGGCCCTTGGTTACCACCACGGTCGCCGGCGCGGAGGTGCTGGCCTGAAAGCTGGCGCTCGCCCCCGGCGAGGCCGCGACAACCTGGTACGTGCCCGCACCCAGGACGGGCGTGCCGTCGCTCACCGCGCTCGTCGATTGACCGAGCGTCAGGCTCGCCGTGGCGCCGCTGGTCAAGAAGGCCAGGCCCTCGCCCGTTGCTGGAAGGGTGGCGCTTCCCAGGGTGGTTGCGCCTGCAGTAAATGTGTATGTGCCCGGAACCGGATAGCCGGTTCCGCTGTTGTTGCCGTACGCCGCGGCCATGAGTGTGATCGGCGTGCCATACGGGACCGCGCCGGTCACGCTGGTCGAGGCTACCGTCGTGGTTGGCTCGGCACTCACGGTGAGAGCCACCGCACTCGAGTTGGCCGTCGTAAAGTTCTTGTCGCCGGCGTAGTGCGCGGTCAGGTTGTAGCTGCCGCCGGGCAGCTCAACCCCTGCCGCTGCGCCGAATGTCACTGTTGCAGTGCCGGTCGCGCCCAGCGTAATCCGGTCGACACCCTGCGATCCCGCCATCAGCACCACGTCGCCTGTGGGCGTTGTCGCTCCGCCGCCCCTCACTGTCACCGTCGCCGTCAGCGCGTCGCCGTGCACGATGCTGGTCACGCCGCCGGTGCTCAGCGTCACGGTGGCCGCGCCGCTGCCCGTGGGCGGAAGCCAGCCGGTCACCAGCTTGTTCACATCCACGCTGCCCAGGCCCGTCGCCAGGTCGTAGCCCGGTGTCGCCTCATAGCCCTGCAAGTATGGCCCCCCGCCGGAGCAATAGCAGGGAACATCTGTGTTTCCTACGGTGATGTCGTGGAAGGGTGAGCTCGATCCTGCCGCGAGCCGGTAATACGCCGGGTTGGGATTGCCCGCGCCGCCCACTTCGTTGTTCTGCTGGTTGACGAGCGCCTGGATGCCAGCCCACACCTGATTCGACAACGACGTCCCGATCAGACCGAGCGCATCGCCCTGCGAGCAGTCGCCGCCCGCGTCGGCTTCGCACACCATGTAGGCCAGATCGTCGCCAGCCACCAGCGAAACGTCTGGAACGTCGCGTGCGCCGTCGGCTGGAACGCCGGGCCCGCTCTGCCATGCTGGTTTCGTGAAATTGATGGAAACCCCTCCGCCGCCCGCCAGCGACCGTCCATCATTCGGGTTCTCGAAGTCGTTCCAGGCGGTTTCCGGGATGTATGCGGTCGCGGTGTAGCTCGGCGGCGGGAAATAAACGTTCGGATCGGGCATGATGAACTCCGTGCCGCCCACCGACACGTTCCACGGCGAGTCGCCGATAGCGTTTACGCCGTACCCCGTCAAACCCGTATACTCGCAGCCGTCGCCGCCGTAGTCGCCTGCCGCAACAAAGTGGCTGATGCCCTCGGCCGCGCCCTGCTCGTAGGCCAGTTTGTACAGCTGAACCTCGGCGCCGGCGAACGTGTCGTCCACGGTTTCGCATCCTCCGTAGCTCAGTGACGCGATCGGCGCAATGTCGTTGTCCACAGCGTAGGCCGTGGACAGATCGATGCCCTCGTTGAGCTCCGTAGTGCCCGTCACGATGACATCCAGCGTGGCATCGGGCGCCAGCGCGCCGGCATACTCCACGTCGGCGATGGCTTCCGTCTCAT
>Ga0326728_10026386_pt1 | contig 10289 bp, 7 predicted proteins | sample MB3enrmetagenome_FD_207602 | JGI IMG/M metagenome (GOLD analysis project Ga0326728, IMG submission 207602) | Lab enriched peat soil microbial communities from McLean, Ithaca, NY, United States - MB31MN | ecosystem: Environmental > Terrestrial > Soil > Wetlands > Peat | place: USA: New York... | reverse complement strand
GAAGCCGCGTTCCACGTTTTCCATCTGGAACACAAGCTCCATCACGCGCTGCATGACCTCCTCAGGGGTCAGCACTGAGGAAAGAGTCTTGCCTACGGCCAACAGGAGTTTCAGCAGTTTATTTTCCCGCTCCAGAGTTGTCAGCCGGTCCCGGATTGCCCGTTCCGTCGGAACGCCGGCGGCGAGCGGCGGGCCTGGCCCGCTACTCAGGGTATCCGGGCTGATCAGTCCAGTGATATCCCTGCCGGCGTCATGGCCAGCTTCAACATAAAAGGGATCTGGCGTGGCCGCCTCAAACTTGAACTCGAAGATGCCGATGTTGATCCGGTCCTGGTCGGAGAGGCGGTACTCCTGGACTGGCTGGCCGTTCACAAACGTGCCATTCATGCTCCCCAGGTCGATGATCAATACCGTCTCCCCGGGCAACACGGTCACCCGGGCATGTTGGCGGGATACACTAGGGTGCTGCAGCATCAGATCGTTGGAATCGGCGCGTCCGATGCTCACCGTTGACCCGCTGATTTCGAAGATCTGAGTCTGGTTCGAAGGGTCGGTTATAACGAATCGAGCCATGAGGGGCGGCCGAACTATTCCAGACGAACCACATCGCCCCACGCAAGCTGCACGCCGGCGTTCAGCGTAACGATCTGTGCCCGGGAGGTTCCGGCATCGCTCACTTGGATTATCTCAATGACCCCCACTCGCGTGTTGGGGTCAGAAGCTTTGTACACCGCCAAGCGAGAGCCTTGATGGATTCCCTGTGCCGAGCCCATGTCCTCCAGCGTCACCTCGTTACCCTTAACGTCGGTCACGTAACCCTGAAGCACCCGTGGCGGGTTTTCGGTGCCAGGCTTGGTGGTCTCGGCGGTTACGGAGCCCGGCTGGACACCACTCAAACTGGCAATGGCGGCCTTCGTGTCTTTCCGCAACTGGGTGATGGCCGTCTTCAAGCTGCTGAAGTTTTCCTCGTCCCCCAGGTGCATCGAGGTCACCAGTTGATCCAAGTTCTGAAGTGCTTGCTGCTGGTGGTCGATGACCGCTTGAAATTGTGCCTGGTTCTGCCGCAACACCTGAAGTTGCGCGTTGAGTGTCTGCAACTGAGTGGTGAGCGCCTGGACCTGGTCCTGAATCGCCTTGAACTGGTCATTCAGGTATTGCTGTTCATCTTCCTTGAATTTGGGCCACGCGCTGGTAACCACAAATAATATGAAGAACACAGCGAGCATCGTGCGCCACATCATGCTGCACCTCCGAAATAACTCTGCCAGGCCAAAGTGGATGCCAGGTCTATTGATGGGACATGTCGACACGCTCCTCGAGGGGTTCGCCGATCCTCACTTCAATCACCCGTTCTACCGACCTATGGCCGGAAAGAGAAATGATCAAGGTATGCGGCCCGGTCGTGAGACGAAACGAGGTGGGGGTTTGACCTCCAGCCGGCTTGCCGTCCGCCACTACTGTGGCGCCCGGCGGGATTGTATTCACGGTGACAATCTCCGTCGCCGCAGCTTCTCCGCCCAGGTTCACCTTCCATGTCTGGATGGCCCCACTCGTGATCTTGAAGGTTTTCTCATAAGGCGCTGCCCCCGGCTGCCTGACCGTAAATTTGTGGCTCCCAGCGACCACGCTCGCTCGCGCCGGACTGAGCCCTATCGACTTCCCATCAATCAACACCTCTGAACCGGGCGGCGTGGTCACGACTTCGACTTCTCCGCTCCCCACCGAAAGGCGAGCGTTGACCGTGAAGGGTTTCCCGCCCTCGATGGTTACGGACTGCTGGTAATCATCGTACCCCTCTTTCGAAACCACCACTTGGTGAGTGCCGGCGGCAAGACCAATCGTAGACGAGTAGGGGGTGATCCAATTAGGTTCGCTGCTGCCATCTACCGAAATCTTGGCCCCAGAGACATTCGCCGTGACCAGCAATTGGCCAGTCCTGGTGACCGCGCCAGTCGGCCCGCTCTCCTTCTTGGAAGGCTTCACATTGGCCGCCGCAGGTTCTTCCGCTGGGGTCTGGGGCGGCGTTTCGGGCGCTTGCGCAGTAAGGCTGGCGTTGACCGTGAAAGGTTTCCCGCCCTCGATGGTTACGGCCTGCTGGTAATTATCGTAGCCCTCTTTCGAAACCACCACTTGGTGAGAACCGACCGAAAGGTCGGAGATCGTGTAGGGTGTGACCCAAATAGGGTCGCTTCTGCCATCTACCGAAATCTTGGCCCCAGAGACATTCGCCGCCACCAGCAATTGGCCAACCTGCGGAGTAGCTACTCGTGAATTCACCTTATGCAGGTGGAGTACCGCGCCCCCGAGGATTCCGAGGAGTACAACGGCGCCCAGGGTCAGGAGGATCCAAACCATCGGCGGCGTATGCGGTTCTCGGTAGGTGATGGGTGGCGGCATGGCTTGCGCCGGCACTTGCCCCGGGGAAGGTTGTTCAATAGGCGTGGTCCGAACCGCTTCAGTCGGGGCCGCGGGCGGCCTTGAAATCTCAACGGGTGGCGCCGCCGCACGCTCCAAGTCGGTGCTGGGGAGGGGCGGAACCTTGACTATTAGGGTGGCGGAGGGCGACGCTAAGCCCGCCAGGGACTTGAAATTCTTTAGATCATCCGCCAGTTCCCGGCAAGTCTGATAGCGCTCGTCGGGGCTCTTGGCCAGGGCTTTGCAAATCACGTAGCTCAGACCCGGATGAATCGTGGCGTCCAGTTCACGAGGCGGAATGGGGTTCTCGTTAATGATCTTATAAATGACAGTGGTAATGTTCTGTCCGCCGAAGGGCATTTCGCCGGTCACCAGGTCATAGAGAATGATGCCCAACGAAAAGATATCTGAGCGACCGTCAATCTGCCGGCCCTTGACCTGCTCAGGCGACATGTAATTGGGTGTGCCCAGGACTTGCCCGGCTTGTGTCATCCCCATGGACATCATCTTGGCTATGCCGAAATCAGTCACTTTCACTAACCCATTATCAAGAATCATGATGTTGGCAGGCTTGATATCACGATGCACGATGTCGTGTTGGTGGGCATGGTCGAGCGCGCCGCAAACCTGGTCGTACATGGGGATGATAGTTTCGATCGGAAGCACCCCCTGTTCTTCAATTAACTTCTCCAGCGATTTCCCTTCCAGGTATTCCATGATCAAGTAGAGAATGCCATTGTCCTCACCGTAATCGAAGACGTTGACGATGTTCGGGTGGCTCAGCACGCCGGCCGCTTGCGCCTCGCGCTGGAAGCGGGACTTGAACTCCCGAAACTCCTGCGACGTAAGACCCTCCGTAAGCATGGTCTTGATCGCAACCGTTCGACCGATGACAGGGTCAAAGCCGTGATAGACCACACCCATTGATCCGCGTCCCAGCTCAGAGACAATCTGGTAACGGCCTGCCTTGGTCAGTGCGTCGGCCATGTGACCCTCACATTCTTCTGCTTGGCGCTTCTACGCGAAGTCGTTGAGCAGACTCTGATTCCTTGCCGCGCTGCGACTACCAGTCCGAGGAAACACCTCACCCTTCAAAGTCCTCGGAACGAGCCAAGCGTAGCGCAACAGGATATTGATGTCAAGACGTGTCGAGTCAAGTTAGATATAATCGGATGCGGTATTCAAGAGGTAACCCAACTCGGGAGTTTTTGAGCGGGGTACGACGGGTCATAGATCTCGATAAGAGCATTTAACGGACATTTAGGCGTGTGAAGGTCAAGTGAGGTGGTGAGGGGATAGTGCTGAAGGGGAAGTGGAGGAGCGCACTTCCTCCAGGGAAGAGGCTGCTGCCGTCCCGCTCTGCGGGGGGGTGGGATGAGGAGGTCGGTTGGCGGCTGATGGAAAGGTGATTGCACGACGACTTCGCTGGAGCGGACGATGCCGTGTACCAGACCTACTGAAAGGCCTCAGGGAGCGGATTGGCTGGTAGCGAGGCCTAGGCGCGATGTACAAGGCAGACAGGGAGCGACTGCTGCTTCAGGCTGGGATCGGGGCACGGGTTCCTACCGGCGCAGGTAGTCGTCTTTCCCAGTTAACCAATCAACGCGGACTGGGCTGAACACATCCAGGGCCAAGGAATCTTCCAGTGCCACCACGCGGTGGGGCACCTTCGAGGGAATGAGAAGCACATCGCCCTCCCGGGCCACAATCTCTTTGCCCTCTAGTTCAAACCTCAGCGCACCTGCCAAAACGGAACTGATCTGTTCGTTCTCATGATCGTGGAGCGGCACCACACCATCCTTGACGATGAAGATCTGCGCCATCGTAATCTTCTCGCCCGAGATAACTTTCCGCGAGATCCTTTCGTTCAGCACTTCCTTCTTCACATTTTCCCAGGAAAAAACCTCCATGAACCTTCCTCCGTAGAACCCCGATGGATGGTCATATTGTACACTTGAATGCCCGCGGGAGTCGCTGGCATGGGCATGGCTTACAGAGATGCGGCAAAGTTGCCGGGCAGACTGGGGCTGTCCGAATCAAGGAACCGTTCGACTGCTTGACGCGGCTATGACGTCCGTCAGCTGACGGACGGCGCAGCCGCAGGCCGCTGCCCGCCAGATTAGGGTGATTTGCTTGGTACCCCGACCCCTTCGACTTTGACGGAAGCCTCGCATTGCTTACGGGGCGGCGAGGATTTTTTTTGCTGGCAATTCTCAGCGTCTTGTTGTATCAAGTTCTTGCGCTGCTTGAAGAGCGGGAGCTTCGTGAGCGGTTCGGGCGACAAGGCGAGGCTTAGGCGCGGGCGGTTCCGCGTTTCCCGGCCCGCCTGCGGCGCAATACTGAACCCCAGATATTGCTTTGGACTGGAGGTCTCCATGTGCAAGATGTCTATTCTCCTGGTTTTTTTGGGCTTGCTGGTTTTTGCCTGCCCTCTTCAAGCCCAACAAGTCTGTCCTGGTCTGCCCTATATTGCGAATACTCCTGAAGATGAGCTCATGCAGGCCGTCAACGGCGCGGACAAGCCCGAAGAGCAGGTGGCTGCCCTGGACAAGTATGCCCAGGAGCACGCCGATTCCAAATTCATGCCTTGTGTTTATGAATATTATACGATGACATATCTCAAACTCAATAATTATGACAAGGTTGTTGAATATGGAGAAAAAGGCCTGGCCTCAAATTACAAAGACGCGATGCTGATGCTCAACATTCTGAAAGGCTACGTGGGCTCCGGCAAGGTCGCCGATTCCGCCTTCGACGTCATCAATCAGGCCCCGGACGTGATCAAGGCGGAAAGCAAGCCGACCAAACCGTCCACCGTCAGCGACGCGGAGTGGCAAAAGGCGCTGGAAGAAAACGCGGCGCAGGCCAAGGACGAGCTTGCCTATGTCGTCTATGGCTTCTTCCAGCTCATCCCTAGGGTGAGCGATCCCAACAAACGCATCGAGCGCTTGGACAGCTTTGCCAAGACTTTCCCCGAGGACGTGGAGAAGAACGCGGCGCAGTTCAATTTCGATTACTTCCTCGCCTACTACAACATGGCCAATAAGCCTGATAAGGTCGTGGAGTACGGTGAGAAGACTATCGCCGCGGACCCCAACAATCTGCTGGTCCGCAATGTCCTGGCGTACGACTACGCCATCGGCCGGACCAACCCCGACAAGGCTGCCGATTATGCAGCAAAAGCCATTGCACTGGTGCCGCAAATGAAGAAGCCCGAGGGCGTTTCCGATGCTCAGTTCAAGCAGGAGCAGGATAACCAACTCGGCATGGCTCACCTTTCGCTGGGATACGCTACTTTCCTGCGGTTGGGCGCGGCCAAGTCAAAGAAACTGCAGCCGGCGATCGACGAACTGAAGACGGCGGCGGATCTGCTGGGGGCCAATCCGGAATTGCAGGGACAGGCCTTGTATTACTTGGCGTACGCGTATGAGTCCGGAGCCCCGGTCAACCACAAAGGGGCCATCGAAGCTCTCAACAAGGCGGCGAGCCTGCAAAGCTCCTGGAAAGCGCCCGCAGACGAGCTCCTCGCCAAGGTGAAGAAAGCCGCACATGAGGAGGAGTGAGCCCTGCGCAGGAGGCGGCCCGCCGCAGCAGGTCAGGCCGCCCCTGAGCGGTGCTTCCAAAGCCAGTAGGCGGGAATCCCCAGGGCCACAATGCCGCAACCGATGCCCGCCTCAAGCGGCCTTGCGAGAAGGGTGTTCAGGATGAAACAGGCGGCAGCAATCAGGAAAGCCGCCGGAACAAAAGGGTAGCCGGAGACTCGATAAGGGCGCGGCAGGTCCGGCCTCTTGCGGCGTAAGACAATAACTGCGAGTACCGTCAGGGCGTAGAAGATCCAGCCGGCAAAGATGACGTAGGTAAAAAGCTGCTCATAGGTGCCCAGAAGCACGAGGAGAACCGCCCACGCAGCCTGGAAGAGCAAGGAAAGGTGCGGGGTTCGGAACCTCGGATGAACATTGCCACACCAGCGAAAGAAGAGGCCATCTCTGGCCATAGCGTAGTAGACTCTCGCGCCTGCCAGGATCATTCCGTTCACGCACCCTAACATGGCAACGATAATGGCGAGCGTCACCCAATGGGCGCCGCCCCGTCCGAAAAGACGAATGCCGGTCTCCGCCGCTACGCGCGGAGATTGAGCCACCGTCAACAGCGGCAGCACGTGATAGTAGACCAGGTTCAGGAGAATGTAGATGACCATGACCGCGGCCGTCCCCAGGATAAGGCCCAAGGGAAGGTTGCGTTCAGGGTTTCTGACTTCATCAGCCGCAAAAGTGCCATTGTTCCAGCCATCGTAAGCCCAGAGGGCTGCGACCATAGCTACGCCAAAGGAGGAGAGAAAGCCCCACCCTGCAGGCGTAGGCAGTCTAACCGTGCTGTAGACGGGCCCGTGGACGAGCGCGAAACCAAGTGCGACGAGGGCGACCATCGCACCCACCTTGGCGCCGGTCAGGACGGACTGCACCCAGCCAGCTTCGCGCACACCGCGATAGTTTATGGCCGTCAGAACGACGATGGCTAGGCTGGCCGCCAGTTTCTGCTCCCCGGGATGGATGGGAAAGAAATCGGCCAAATACTGTGCGAAGCCCACGGCTACAGTCGATATGCCGCCCGACTGCACCGCCAGAAAGAACGTCCAGCCACACAGAAAGCTCACTAAATGCCCGTAAGCCTCGCGCAGAAATACGTACTGGCCGCCGGCTTGGGGCAGCATGGCTGCAAGCTCAGCGAACGACAGTGCCCCAAACAGGCTGAGCAATCCGGAAATTATCCACACGCTAAGGGCGGCCCGTTCGCTCCCCACTTCGCGAGTGATTTCCGCCGGAACGATAAAGATGGCGGAGCCAATCATGATCCCCATGACGATTGCCGTGGTATCCCATAATCCCAGGGCACGAAGGAGTGAGGGCTGTTCAGAGACTGCGCTGGCGGGTTCCGTGCCGGGTTTGACCAGATCCATACCGTGAATGCCTGTTATTTCAGCCTTCGGAACAATAGAGGAATCGCGGAGTCCGGTCAACAGCGAGCTAATTGGGAAGAACTGGCACCGGCGCGAAGATTCCCCAGCTATGCGAGCCCACACTAAATGTATAATTGAAGTGTTGTCATGCTGCGCCCATTCGCTGTCATCCTGAGCGCAGCGAAGGATCTCCGCAGTTCGCTCAGCGTACACTCCGCCAAGCATCTCCCCAGTTCGCTGCGGAGTACAACAAAACTGCAGAGATCCTTCGCCCCGACAAGTCGGGGCTCAGGATGACAGACGTTAGCCGGAATGAGCGACTCTAAGGAGCTACCGTGCGTATAGAACTAAGCCCGCAGGATGTCCTGAACGCTTTGAGGACGGTCAACGATCCGCACCTGCAAAAAGATATTGTTTCGCTCGGATTCGTAAAGGACATTGAAGTGGGGGATCGCCGCGTGAGCATCTTGATGCAGACAGCGAGCCCTGCCAGAAACCAATTGGTTGCGGACATAAAACGCGTTGTGAACGGACTGGGTGTGCCCGATGTTGAAGTGCGAGTGACCGATCCGGCTCCGCCCACCCATCATGGGCAAGCGAATCTGATACCCTTGGTCAAAAACACCATTGCCGTGGCCAGCGGCAAGGGTGGCGTGGGCAAATCGACGGTAGCCGCCAACTTGGCCATCGCACTGGAGCGCACTGGCGCTCGCGTCGGCCTGATGGACACAGACGTTTACGGCCCTAGCGTCCCCGTTCTGATGGGCGGCAATGAGCAACCGCATGTCGTGGAGGGCAAGATTGAACCGCCTCTTGCCTACGGCGTCAAACTCATCTCCATGGCCTATTTCTTGCCCAAGGACGAAGCCGTCATCTGGCGCGGCCCCATGCTCCACAAGACCATTCAGCAATTTCTCGGCGACGTGCGCTGGGGAGAACTGGACTACCTTATTATGGACTTGCCGCCAGGGACGGGAGACATTCAGTTGAGCCTGTCGCAAACTATCCCGCTGACCGGCGCGGTCATTGTTTCGACCCCCCAGGATCTGGCTCTGTCGGTAGCGTCGAAAGCCATCGCGATGTTCGAAAAGCTCAATGTCCCTGTGCTCGGGATTATTGAGAACATGAGCTACTACGCCTGCCCCCACTGCGGGCATCGGGAGGACATTTTCGGGCACGGCGGCGCTCGCGAAGCTGCCAGAAGGCTTGGCTTACCATTTCTGGGCGAGATCCCGCTCGATCCCGTCATTCGAGTGCAAAGCGACAATGGCAAACCCGTAGCTCTCGAGGAGAAATCAGTGAACGGGAAAGCCTTCCAGGAGGTGGCCGCAGCACTGGTGGAACAGGTAAGAGTGGCGAACCAGCAGGCGATTAGTATTGAGGAGTGAGTTGTCCGTCGTCCGTGGTCCGTTGTCAGTTGCCCGCTCGGGGATTCATCGGGAGTCGCTGGCGGGTTGCAGTCATTTCCGCGAAAGCGGGAATCCACTCCGCATGCCATCGGAAGCAGGCAGTCTACAAACTGGATTCCCGCTTTCGCGGGAATGACAGTGATTTCGAAATGGATCCCATTCCGAATGGCACCATGGCCCCGCGGCAGACCACTGACAACGGACCACGGACCACGGACGTCCTTCTTATGCATCCCATCCCAACTAAAATCAAACTCGCAGCCGGGAACGACACGTTATCCATCCACTGGTCGGATGGCCATGCCAGCGCTTATTCGTACCCCTACCTTCGCGACCGCTGCCCGTGTGCTTCATGCCGTGAGGGAGGGGGGACGCATCGACAGCCATCGAATCTTCTGCCCATGCTCGGTGTCAAACCGCTGAGACCTGAGCGCGCAGAACTGGTAGGACGATATGCCCTGCAGGTCTTTTGGAACGACGGCCATTCATCGGGTATCTATTCCTTCGATTACTTGCGCAGCCTCTGCCCTTGTCCTCAGTGTGAGGTTTCTCGGCAAGCTGCCCGGACACCCGATTGATGAGCCGTGACGCCCTGCACTACCTTTCCGGAGTTTCTTGTCGGCACGCGAAGATTGTACGCGTTATGTAGGGGCGAGCGGCGCTCGCCCAAGGGCCGAACGCCGTTCGGCCCTACAATGCGTGTTTGGCTGTGGCGATGGGCGGCGCTGTGTTAGGATGTGACGTAGTTGCTACCGAAGGGGCCGCATAGTACTCGAAAGCCTGGAGGGTTCAGTGGAATGCTGCAACTTGTGGAAGCTGTCCTTAGCCTGCCTCAGTCTGCTCGTACCGTTATGGGTGACCGCGCAAACTGGGACGCCGCCCTCTCACGGGCTGCTGCTGGTGGCAAACAAGGGCAACCAAACGCTGGGGATTGTCGATCCTGAGACAGGGCGCGAAGTGGCGGAGATTCCTGAGGGGGGAATTACCGGGCATGAGGTAGCGGCATCACCCGACGGGTCGATGGCTTATGTCCCGATTTACGGGAACTCTGGCGTAGGCAAGCCTGGCACAGACGGCCGCACGATGGCGGTGATTGACCTCGCGAGTCATCGTGTGGTCAGGACACTGGATTTCGACATGCCCCTGCGTCCGCACGGCGCGGTCTTCGGACCTAAGAACGGCCTGCTCTACGTGACCACCGAACTTGCCAATTCCATAACCGTCATTGAACCGAAAAGCTTGAGAATCGTCTCCTCCATTCCCACCGGTCAGCAAGAATCGCATATGCTGACCATCACCCATGACGGGCTGCGCGGCTACACAGCCAACGTGGGGCCGGGAACTGTCTCTGCAATTGACTTGGTCGCACAAAAACCCCTTGCCATTATTCCCATCTCGCGCCAGACCCAACGGATTTCACTTTCGATTGACGACCGCTGGGCTTTTACGGCTGACCAGAGGGCGCCACGCCTCGCGGTGATTGACACCTCAACCAACAAAGTACAGAC
>Ga0326728_10026385_pt1 | contig 10289 bp, 8 predicted proteins | sample MB3enrmetagenome_FD_207602 | JGI IMG/M metagenome (GOLD analysis project Ga0326728, IMG submission 207602) | Lab enriched peat soil microbial communities from McLean, Ithaca, NY, United States - MB31MN | ecosystem: Environmental > Terrestrial > Soil > Wetlands > Peat | place: USA: New York... | reverse complement strand
AAATGCCAAAAGTTGATAATGAGGTCATCATCAACGCCCCGGTGCAGGCAATCTTTGACTATGTCAGCCAGCCGAGCAACCTGAAACAGATTTGGCCCAGTTTAGTCGAGATTAACAATGAGCAGTTGTTGCCTAACGGCGGCTACAGCTATCATTGGGTTTATAAAATGACGGGGATACGATTCACCGGCGTCGGCGAATGCCTGGAAATGACGCCTAACCTGGTTTTAGCATCGAAAAACGTCGGCGCAATTGAAAGCACAGTCTATTTCAGATTTTTATCAATCGGCAGCCGGACTAAGGTTAGTCTGGTCATAGATTATCAGGTCCCGATGCCGCTGCTGGGACAATTAACTGAAATGATCATCCTGAAGATGAATGCCAAAGAGGTCGGACTGATTCTGGATAATTTAAGGATACGGTTCGAAGAGATTTAATTCCGGAATATTTGCGGACTAGCTGTGAAAACAGGTATTTTACCCGGACTATTTATAAGCACGGCCGTATCGCGGCATCTCGGCGGCGAACAATTCGTCCACCATCCGTTTGATTTCGTCAATCGATGCTATGGAAAAGGTTAGCGGGTCCAGCAGGATTGCCTGGAGAATTTTATTTTTATCTTTTTCGATGATGCCTTTGACCGCCAGTTCCTGAACGTTGACGCTAAGGCAGTTCAGCGCGGCGCACTGCGCCGGCAGCGCCCCGACATATTGCGGGTGAATGCCGCCCCGGTCAACCATGCACGGCACTTCCACCACGCTCCCGGCCGGCAAGTTAGTAATCAGGGCGTTATTTTTTACATTGCCGAAAATCCTGGCCGGTTTCCCAGTTGCGAAGGCATTGATGATATCAACCGCGATGCCGGTATCCATATGTTCGCGGCTGAGCGGTAAGCGGTTGTTGCCGCCGAGCAGTTTTTGCAGTTCTTCATCCCTTTCCTGTATTTCCCTTTCCACATACGCATACATTTCCGTTAGGGTGTTTATCTTATATCGGGTCAAAAGTTCCGGTTGCCGCCGAAAATAGGGCAGGGACAGCGTGAGGTGCTGGCCGCCGCTGGTGAAGTACCCGAAAGTCTGCAGCGTTTCCACCTCCACCATGTCAACGTGGCCGATGGGGGAACCGGGTTTCAGGTAAACATCAGGGTTGCTGAAGATTTCTCTGAGCCGCGGATAGAGGTCTTTGCCGTGCCACCGCAGTTCGATAAACCAGGCAAAGTGGTTTAAACCGGCCACCGTGTAGTACAGTTCGCTGAACGGTATCTGCGCGTACCGGGAAATGGCGCGGGCGAAATGAAACGGATTGGGGCACAACCCGATATTTTTAATGCGGGTGTAATCGTTGACTGCCCGGCAGATGATAGCCTGGGGATTGGAATAGTTAAAAAGCCAGGCGTCCGGGCAGAGTTCTTCCATATCGTGACAGATTGCCAGGATATCGGGGACATGGCGCAATCCGGAGAACACACCGCCGACCCCCACGGCATCGGACTGGATTTCAATTCCGAGCTTCATCGTAATTTCCCGGTCTTTGATGACCGGCGCCCAGCCGCCGGACCGATGCGAATAAATGACGTAGTCCGCGCCGTCCAGCGCGGTACGGCGGTCCGTGGTTGATTCGATGTTCAGGTTGAGGTTTTGCTGCTGCGCCAGTTTTCGGGCATGCGCCGCCGCGAGCTCCAACCGTTCGTTATCAGTATCGTGCAGCGTCACGGTGCTGCCGCCAAGGCTGGGATGCATAAAAATATCGGAAATAAAATCCCTGCCCAGAATATAGTTGCCCGCACCGATAAGTACCGTTTTCGGCATGAAAAAACCTCCGGAATATCGTCAGATTATGATATTACTATTGAAACTGGATGTCAAAAAATTCGAGTTCAGCAGAATTGACCGTCAGCCGTGTTTGATGTATACTGCAAACAATCGTTTTGAGAAGTTCGAAACAATTAAAAATACGCGGAGGTTTAAAAATGAAACGGGGATATGTTGACACGCCGGAAGGCCCGGTCCATTATCGCGAGGAGGGAACCGGCGAATCGCTGCTGCTGCTGCACAAAGCGGGATTATCATCGGATGAATTTACCGAAATGCTGCCGTTCCTCGGGAAAAAATACCGGGTGGTGGCGATGGACGTGCTGGGTTACGGCAATACCGAAATGCCCACACCGGAGCCGGGCTTCGACGATTATGTGAAAAACATCCTGCATTTTCTGGATGCGATGAAGCTCAAGAAAATCAACATTGCCGGACATTTGCTGGGTTCATCCTTCGCCGTCGAAATCGCGGCGGTGCATCCCGGGAAGGTCAAAAAATTAATCCTCTGGGACGGCATTTTCCTGGATGAGGGGGAACGAAAGGCGACACAGGAAGAATACAGCACGGAACATATGGAATTTAAGGTAGACGGGGCGCACCTGATGAAGGTCTGGAACAGCAGGAACCCGAAGCCGGATTCGAATTTGAAATTAATTCAGCGGTCGGCGATTGAATACATGAAATCAAGCCTGGGGGAAGCGTCAGGTGTTTCGCACCGGGCGCTGTTTTCTTATGACATCGGACCGAAATTACCGATGATAAAATGCCCGACATTGTTGATGCACGGCAGCGGCGGGCCGCTTTTTGCCCGGCAGGCGGCGATTAGAAACGCGATTCAGGGATGCCGGGAAGTAACGCTGGATATTCCGGGGCCTTTCCCGTTCTGGGAACAGCCGGAAGCCGTGGCGAAAGTGATGCTGGAGTTCCTGCAAAAATAATAATGATTGCGGTTATTGCGCTAAAAGCTACGTTACGGAAGTTACTTGATGCCGGACATGGATAATTTCCGCCATGATGGAGACGGCAATTTCTTCCGGTGTTTCCGCGCCGATGGCTAATCCGATAGGGGAATGCACTTTATCCAGCTGCTCTTGGGTGATGCCTCTGCTCAGCAGGTAAGCGAAGGATGTTTTGATTTTTCTTTTGCTGCCGATCATGCCGATATACGCGGCCGGTTGGGTGGCGGCCCATTCCAGCACCTGTTCGTCTTTCTGGTGGCCCCTGGTGACGATGACAATGTATGAAGAGCCATTGATTTGCAGGCGTTGCATCACCGCTGCCATGTCTTCGGCGATTGTTTCATCGGCTTCGGGGAACCTTTCGGGATTGGCAAACTCGGGGCGGTCGTCAATAATTGTGACGCGGAAATCAACCATTTTGCCGATGCGCGCCAAGAAAAATGAAATGTGCCCGCCGCCGAAAATGATTAACGAAGGCAGCGGCTTAATCGGTTCCAGAAAAACGTCAACAATACCGCCGCAGGTCATCCCTTCTTTGGAAGCGTCGGCGTTGGTCAGCTCGTAGTGCGCCAGCTTGGATTCGTTGCCGGCCATCATTTTTAGGGCTTCCTGATAAGCCTGAAATTCGATGGCGCCGCCGCCGATGGTGCCGATGATTTTGCCGTCGGCTAGCACCAGCATTTTGGAGCTTTCTTTGCGCGGCGCGGAACCGCGCGTGCTGACAATTGTGGCCAGCACCGCCTTCTCCCCGCGTCTTCTCAAACTGGCAATTGATTCGTAAATATCATCCATTTTTCAGTCCTTTTTCCGGCCTTCAGCCTGCGCTTGCGCTTCCCGGTAGTCCTGCGGGGTATCGATATCGGTCAGAATTTCCGGAGCGTCCAGATGTACCTCTAAAATACCTTCGGGGTGGTTATTCACCACTGCTTTGGCGCCCAGGTCGGCGATGGCCAGCAGTTCGTCTTTGTATTTCGCGTCAAAAATCACCGGGTGGCCGCGTTTGCCGTTATAAACCGGGATAACAATGCCGTGCTGCCTGTTCTGATTTTCGTACAGCACCCGGTTGATAATCGCCGGGCCGATGAAAGGCTGGTCCCCCAGCAGCAGCATATACGCTTCCGCCCCGGCGGGGGCATTTTTTACGCCGCATTTTACGGAAGAACTCATCCCTTCCTGATAATCATTGTTAATCACAATACGGGTTTTTGAGGACAGCGTGATTTGATTCGCGATTTCCCCGGCGCGGCATCCCAGCACCAGTATTATTTGCGCCAGATTTGAAGCAGTGGCGTTATCGATTACCTGCTGCAGGATTATCGTTTTTCCCCAGGGCAGCAGCTGCTTAGCCGTGCCCATTCTTTTCGATTCGCCGGCGGATAGAATAATGCCAACTGTCATTGTATAAGTATTATACCTGAGGCGCACTAACGGGCGTTAGTCCGGTACAGCGCAACGCCTTTGTTCAGAGTGCCAAGCGATTTATTATTTCACCTTCACCGGTTGTTTTAAATTGAATTTATCCGATATTTCTGCCAGCTGGCCTTCGCTGATGCCCTGCGGGGTATAGCCGGAACCTTTGCAGAGAAAGAAGATGGTCGCGGCTTTTTCCATGATGTCAATGTAATCAAAGGCATCGGCAATATTGGCCGCCACCGCGGCGCAGCCGTGTTTTTCCCAGAGGATTATCTGGTGTTTTTCCAGCGCGGCGACGGTAACATCTGCCAGTTCTTCACTGCCGGGGCAGCGGTAGGGCGCAACGCCGACTCCGTTGGGAATGACAATTTCCACTTCCGGGTGCATCGTAATCAGCAGATGATTAATAATCTCTTCTTTCAGATATTTTTCAATCTGCGAGAGGGCAATCAGATGCGGCGGGTGGGTGTGCAGAAAAACAGTCAGCGGCATGTTATTGCGCCGCAAATATTGGTGAATTTTAAGATGGGAAATAAATTCCGAAGTCGGTTTACTGTTAACTCCTTCCCCTCCCCAGAGCACCTGATAGCCGCTGAGGTCTTCCGCGATAGTAATCAGCAGCAGGTGTTTTTTCGGATTCCGGGCGACATTGCGCATTGCCGCGCCGGTCACTTTCACGATAAAACTCCGCCCGGCCAGTTCCGTTTGCGCGAATGGCAGGGGCACGGTTAAAAACCGGTTGCTGTTATACATATCTGCCGGTAACAAACCGGTTACATCAATCGTGAAATTACCGGCATTGCGTTCCGCCCAGCCCCGTTCCCACATATAGCCCGAAATTTCGGCGATTTCATTGACAACATTCTGTAATTCTTTTGAAAGAGAAATTTCTAACACTCACAACTCCAAATTATTCAAGATTAAACTTGTATTTTTACTCAATTGACCGTTTTGTGCTCTAATATTTACCGATTCTTCAGTTTTTAACCTCCGCAAATTCCCCGACCCAGTGGACCAGATTTACCGCTGTGTGCGAGAACATCTGATTCAGATACACGACCAGCGCCCAGGTCTTCTGCCGTGAGATATCCGGTATCGTCGGAACTCCTGGCGCCCAGCATGTAGGCGATATCCTGCAAATTTTCCGGATAATAGTAAAAAAATGGATTTTCCCGGTATTCTAATTCCCCGGTATTACTGTCTATTCCGTTGGAAATGCCCCGCGACCGGCAAAAATCATCCCAGATGCCCACAAATTTATCGTGGTGCTGAAAAAACCACCGCCTTAAATGCTGGTATTCAATTTCATTTTCAATGAACGGCATCCGTGATAAAGTTTCAAAATCATTGCCCCCAAAACTCTGGTTGATTAACTCGCTGACCTTAAAATATTTATCCACCCATTCTAAAATCAACTCTACGTCCGCGGTGTCATACGTTTTCTGTGGTGTATTCATTTCCGAATGCTAATGCCTGCCTTTTCCCGAATAAAATCAATCATATTAACGGGAGCCGCAACGTGTTTAGGTTCGGCTGCCGCCAAAAGAGCCTTAGTTTTCTTATTTTTTGGGCGCCGTGAGGTCAACCTGTATCCTTTTTAAGTTAGTGTATTCATACAGGCCGTACAGCGAGCCCTCCTTGCCGATGCCGCTTTCTTTGTAGCCGCCCCACGGTAATTCCGGCCCGCCGCCGCGGGTGTTGCCGATACGCACGGTGCCGGCCTGAAGTTCGTTGGCGAACCTCATCCCGCGCGCGGCGTCTTTCGTCCAGACATAAGCCGCCAGTCCGTAGGTGTTATCGTTGGCCCAGGCGATTACCTGTTCATCGGTGCTGAATTTTTCCATGAAGCAGGCGACCGGACCGAATATTTCTTCCCGGGCGACTTTCATTTTTTGCGTAATATTGGTGATTACGGTCGGCATCACCCAATACCCTTTATCCCATTGCCCGCCCGCCGGTCTCTTTCCGCCCAGAACGACCTTCGCGCCTTCATCCGCGGCTGATTGGATGTAAGCCTCGATGCTGTTGCGGTGTTCGGCGCTGACTACCGGCCCCATCACTGTTTTGGGGTCGGCCGGGTTGCCGGTGATTATTTTTTTCGCGCCGGCGATAAACTTTTCCAGGAATTCATCGTAAACTTTCTCATGGACGTAGAACCTGCCCGGTGAAGCGCAAATCTGCCCGCAGTTCTTGTACTGCGCGGTCATCGTAGCAGCGGCCGCGGTTGTAATGTCCGCATCGTCCAGAATAATGACCGGGTTCTTGCCGCCCAGCTCCAGTTGCAGGCGTTTCACGGTCTGACTGGCGGCCGCCATGATATCTTTTCCGACTTCGCTGCTGCCGGTAAAAGCCACCATGTCAATGCCGCGGTGCGATGATAATGCCCCGCCCACGGGGCCGCCCGGACCGGTTATGAGGTTGATGGTGCCCGGAGGCAAGCCTAATGTATCCAGCAGTTCGGCGAATTTCAGCGCTTCCAGCGCATCGATGCTGGGGGGTTTGATGATACAGGTGTTACCCACCGTCAAAGCCGGCGCCAGTTTTTCCACTACCATCCCTAGCGGCACGTTCCAGGGGGTAATCAACGCCACTACCCCGATTGGTTCGCGCTGGAGATAGACGAGTTCATTAAAGTTAGCGGGCACGGTATGGCCCATCAATGAGCGGGCGTTATAGGCTGCCCATTCAAAATTCTCCGGCGCAGCGGAAGGTAAAAAGTTTGCGCGCTGCGTCGGGGTGCCGTGGTCCAGCGTATCCAGCTTGCCGAATTCATTGATATTTGCCCGCAGCAATTCCGCGATTTTCATGGCGATTTGGGAACGTTCCGCCTGCGGCTTTTGGGACCATACCGGGAAAGCCTTGCGCGCGGCCTCGACCGCTTTATCCACATCCGTCTTCCCGCCCATCGGCAATTCGGCGATTATTTCTTCCGTGGCCGGATTGAATACCGGAAACGTTTTGCCGGAATCGGCATCAACCCATTTACCGCCGATCCACATTTGGTAGTGCTTCATGTCTGGTGTGTTCTCCTTACAAAATTTATCTCAAGTTCGTCACTGATTTTTAAAATATTGATAGGTTCCGGTTATTTGGTCGCCCGCAAATCCACCTGGATTCGCTTGAGGTTCGTATATTCGTACAGGTTATAAAGCGAGCCCTCTTTTCCGATGCCGCTCTCCTTGTACCCGCCCCAGGGTAATTCGGGGCCGGAACCAGCGCTGTGGCCGATTTGAACGGTGCCGGCCTGCAGTTCATTGGCGAACCGCATGCCCCGGGCGCGGTCGTTCGTCCAGACATAAGAAGTCAGCCCGAAGCGGTTATCGTTGGCCATCTCCAGTGCTTTTTCATCCGAATTAAAGGGCTCCATAAAACAGGCCGCAGGGCCGAAGATTTCTTCCCTGGCGACTTTCATGTTTTGTTTAACGCCGGTGATAATTGTCGGCATTACCCAGAAACCTTTATCCATCGGGGGATTGGTCGGTCTTTTACCGCCCAAAATAACCTTTGCGCCCTCGTCAATTGCGGATTGGATGTAACCCTCCACCCGGTTGCGGTGTTCGGCGCTGACCAGCGGGCCCATCTGGGTATTTTCGTCGGCGGGGTCGCCGACCGCCAGTTTTTGCGCGGCGGCTTTAAACTTTTCCAGAAATTCGCCGTAAACTTTTTCGTGGATGTAATATCTGCCCGGCGAGCCGCAAATCTGGCCGCTGTTCCGGAACTGGCCGGTGATTAAATCCGCGACGGCGGTATCAATGTCCGCGTCGTCCAGGATAATCACCGGATTCTTGCCGCCCAGTTCCAATTGCAGACGTTTAACGGTTTGGCTGGCGAGGCTCATGATGGTTTTGCCGGTTTCACAGCTGCCGGTAAAGCCCACCATATCCACGCCACGGTGGGCGGCCAGCGCTTCCCCGACCACGCCGCCCGGACCGGTAATGATATTGACCGTGCCCGGCGGTAAGCCCAGCATCTCCAGCAGCTCGGCTAATTTCAATGATGTCAGGGAGTTGATGCTCGGGGGCTTAATCACGCAGGTGTTGCCCAGCGCCAGCGCCGGGGCCAGTTTCCCCACGACCATGGCCAGCGGCACGTTCCAGGGGGTGATAATAGCAACCACCCCGATGGGTTCCCGCTGCAGATAAACCAGTTCTTCGGAATTGGCGGGTACGGTATGCCCCATCAGCGAACGGGCGTTGTAGGCTGCCCATTCAAATCGCTGTGAGCTGATAATTACCGAGGCCGCGGCGGTTTTTGCCGGGGTGCCGTGCTCCATCGTGTCAATCTTGCCGATTTCGGCGGCGTACTCCTGCATCACCGCCGCTATTTTCATGCAAATCTGCGAACGTTCTGCCTGCGGCTTTTTCGACCATACCGGAAAAGCTTTGCGGGCGGCGGCGACAGCTTTATCCACTTCCGCCTTACTGCCCAGCGCCACCCGGGCAATTTCCTCTTCGGTGGCCGGATTAATGACGGTATAGGTTTTTCCTGATTCTGCGTCAACCCATTTCCCGTCAATCCACATTTTGTACTGCTTCATTTTTCAGTCTCCGTTATCACTCATCTCACTCATACTTCATAATTGGGTTCACAACAGTTTATCCTCCCCGTGCACAAAGGCCGGGGAGTGATTCCGTTAGGAAATGGAACAGGCTATTTCCCGGCGGGCTTCAGGTCCACGGCTATCCGCTTCAGGTTGGTGTATTCGTAAAGCCCGTAAAGCGAACCTTCTTTGCCGTAGCCGCTTTCTTTGTAGCCGCCCCAGGGTAATTCCGGACCGCCGCCAATGCTGTTGTTCAGCCAGACGGTGCCGGCTTGCAGTTCGTTAGCAAACCGCATTCCACGGGCCGCGTCCTGCGTCCAGACATGAGCACACAGACCGAAGGTATTGTCGTTCGCCAGTTCGAGTACTTTTTCATCGGAAGTGAACGGCTCCATGATGCAGGCCACCGGGCCGAAGATTTCTTCCCTGGCGATTGTCATGTTCTGTTTGACATGGGTGAACATCGTGGGCACAACGTAGTAACCTTTATTCATCGGTGGCGCCGCCGGTCTTTTCCCGCCGAGGACTAATTGTGCGCCTTGCTCGATGCCGGATTTAATGTAGGCTTCTACATGATTGCGGTGTTCGGCGCTGACCAGCGGGCCCATTGTTGTTTTTTCATCGTTGGGGTCGCCGGCGATCCAGTTTTTAGCGATGGATGCGATGCAGGCTTCGGCAAACTTGTCATAGACTTTTTCGTGAACATAAAATCTGCCCGGCGCCGCGCAGGTCTGGCCGGAGTTCATCATCTGGCCGTTCATCATTTCCGTGGCGGCGGTATTAATATCGGCATCTTCGCAGATAATAATGGGGTTCTTGCCGCCAAGTTCGAGCTGCAGGCGTTTGACGGTCTGACTGGACAGCGAAATCAATTCCTTGCCTACTTCGCAGCTGCCGGTAAACGCAATCATGTCCACGCCGCGGTGAGTCGCCAGGGCATTACCGACGGTTCCGCCGGGGCCGGTGACGAGATTAATCGTGCCGGGCGGTAAACCCAGCGTCTCCAGTATTTTGCACATCTCCAGCGCCGCCAGCGAATCAATGCTGGGCGGTTTGATGATGCAGGTATTGCCCACGGCCAGCGCCGGCGCCAGTTTCTGCACAATCATGCCCAGCGGGATATTCCACGGAGTAATCAGGGCCACGACCCCGATTGGTTCTCTTTGGAGGTAAACGGTGACATCAATACTCTGCGGCACCGTGTGCCCCATTAGTGAACGGCTGTTATAAGCCGCCCATTCAAATCTATCTGCCAGCCTGGCCACGCTGGCGGGCGCCCGTTTCGCCGGCGTGCCGTGGTCAAGGACATCGGTTTTGCCCATAATATCCGAATGTTCCCGGAACAAAGCGGCGATTTTCATACAAATCTGCGAACGTTCTGCCTGCGGCTTTTTCGACCATACCGGGAAAGCCTTACGGGCCGCTGTTACTGCCCGGTCAACGTCAGACCTGTCTCCCAGCGCCACCCGGGCAATTTCCTCTTCTGTCGCCGGGTTGTATACCGGATATGTTTTGCCGGATTCCGCATCCACCCAGTTTCCGCCAATCCACATTTTGTACTGC
>Ga0326728_10026384_pt1 | contig 10290 bp, 10 predicted proteins | sample MB3enrmetagenome_FD_207602 | JGI IMG/M metagenome (GOLD analysis project Ga0326728, IMG submission 207602) | Lab enriched peat soil microbial communities from McLean, Ithaca, NY, United States - MB31MN | ecosystem: Environmental > Terrestrial > Soil > Wetlands > Peat | place: USA: New York... | reverse complement strand
CCGGGGGGCGGGGTTCATCGTGCCGGTAGCGGGAGATATCAAGCTCATGCCGGGAACCGCTTCGGAGCCAGCGTTCCGCAACATCGACGTCGACGTGAAAACGGGGAAAGTGCGGGGTCTTTTCTAGGGGCGCGGCTTCTAGAGAAAGGGCTTGAGCTCTTCCATGGGGAGATAGCCCAGCCTCAAAAGGATCTCACCGATTTTTTCCTTCGGGTTTTTTTTCTGCTCGGCCAGCGCGGTCTCGAGCTGTTCTTTCGTAATGACTCCGTTCGCTACAAGCGTTTCACCCAACGGCATGATGTTCCTCCTCGTGCAATGCAAGCCAGCCATCCAGTATGTCCAAAGCTTCGGCGTATTTGCGCGTGTGCATGACGGAGTCGATAAGGTCCCTCGCTCCGGCAAAAGCGCGCAGGTACGTCTTTGCGAACTTCTTGAGCATGTTGAAGTTTCCATGCTCGCCCCAGGTCTCTCTATGGAAGGCGAGATGTTTGCGGAAAAGAAGCACCTTTTCCGACGGGGCAAGATGGGACAACTCGATGAAACCGGCGCTCCCAGTCCTCCCCTCTCGAATGGCCCGGAAGAGGAAGAGGTTCTCGAATATCCCGCGGCCAATCATGATCCCATCCGCCCCCGTTTCCGTCAACCTGTGCCGGAAGGTCTGCGGCGTGCGGACGTCGCCGTTGCCGATGATTCGCGTCGGGACGCCCGCGGCGTTGCGGAGCTTGACAGCAAGGGAAACGGTGCTCCAGTCGGCGAGCCCCTCCGACTGTTGGGAGACGGTGCGACCATGCACGGACAGAGCGCTAATGCCCTGGGAGAGGAGGAACCCCAACCACTCCTCGGGAACAGGACGCGCCACGCCGATCCTAGTCTTCACGCTGACGGGAATGCCGCCCGCGCCTTCGCGCGCCGCGCTGATGAGCTCCCCGGCAAGGCTCGGGTTGTTGATCAGGGCGCCGCACGCTCCTCCCTTGATGATCTTTCGCACGGGACAGCCCATATTGATGTCCAGGCCGTCGAAGCCCATTTCCTTGACCTCTCGGGCAACGCGAAGGAAGTTCTCGGGCCGGGTCCCCCAGACCTGGGCAACGAGAGGCCGCTCCTTCTGCGCGAACCGGAGCCGGCCGACAACCTTGGACCTAGCCACCGAGCACAGGCCGTCCGTGCTCGTGAACTCCGTCATGAGCAAATCAGGCCCGCCGATGTCGAGAACTATCTGGCGGAACACCGTGTCCGTTACGTCCTCCATGGGCGCAAGGACAGAGAATCCCCGCGGCAGCTCTCCCCAGATTCCCAGGGAAATCTTCATTGCGGACAAAGATGGCGGAAGAATCCCGGCTCGTCCACTAACCAACGTTATTCCTTGATCCCTTCGGCAGTCATATAGTGGAATGTGAGCTTCTCTGCAGGCAGGACGACGGCGAGGAAAGGAAGGAATGAGACGGCAGGGCTTTTGGCCACCGAAAGCACAGTACGAGGCCTCTCCGGAGGCCTGTCCAATCACCCATCCCGTAGCCGTCCAATCGCCGCCCGTTACCTTGACGCCTTATGGCGTTTGCCGTAGGCTCGCTCCCCATGGAACCCTTCGACGTCAAGCTCGACTCCGCGGCTTTCGTGATCGTAGACATGCAAAACGACTTCGTCCGTGTAGGGGCGCCTTTGGAAGTCCCTGACGCGCGCGTCACTATTAACCCCATCAAGGCCGTGCTCGGGAAGTTCCGGGAGGCCGGGCGGCCCGTCGTCTTCACGCGTTTTCTTGCCACCCCTCGAGAGACCCTTGTGTGGAAGTGGTCGCCGCAGCTCGCTCCGCCAACCAACTGCTGCCGCAAAGGCTTCCGTCGAACCTATTCCGACATCGAGGCGGAGCGGGAGTGCGTTGCCGTTATTGACGAGCTTGCTCCCCTGGCGGGGGAATACATAGTGGACAAGTACGGCTACGGTGCCTTCTTTCGGACCAACCTGGAGGACATCTTGCGAGCCGAGCGCGTGGACACGGTCGTTGTCTGCGGCACCGTGACGCAGATCTGCGTGGAGGAGACCGCGCGGGAGTCTTTCCACCACGGCTTCAAGACCTTGGTGCTCTCTGACGGCGTCTCCTCCTTCGACTCCGAGCTGCAGCACGCGATGCTGAAGAACTTCGCCATGAAGTTCGGAGCTGTCATGGACTCTTCGAGGTTTCTCTCAATCGTCGCATGAACGGCCGGCGCTGTCCGTCCTCGTGCCCCGATGAGGTCCGCCCGCGTCACCCGGGTGTTGTGTCCGCGCGGTGAAACTGGCGGGCCTCTGAACCCTATGGCACTGATGGGGCACCAGGTAGCGCAGGCCCCGCAGAAACCATAGTCATGGTGCCAGGTGGGCTTCCGATCCTGCAGTGTCACATTTCCCCGCGGGCACATGCGAGCGAATACAGTTCCCGCAGCTCTTGCACGAGTCTCTGACTTCGCAGTTCGCATCCAGCCAGGCAAACTGATTTCACCATGAAGCCGGCATGCAACTCTTCGCCGTTCTTTCTGATCGCCTGTCGCAGCTTCGGGAGGGTGCCTGCGGAAGTGCCGCCGCAGCTGGCAATCGCGAAGCTGTAGCACACACCGCGCAGGTCAAGGTTCTGGACGAACTCGCTCACCGTACGAGGGGTCCCCAGGCGTGGTTGAGGAACACGATTCCGACCTTGGCGATGTCTGGCGTTGCTTGTTCCCTGCGAAAGCGTGCAATGGGAAGGACTCGGGCTTCACCGATACTTTGCGCGACAGACCGTGCGATTTCAAAAGAGATGCCGGTCGCTGAGTAGTGATAGATCGTGGTGGTCATGATTACCTCAAGACCGGGTCAGCGCGGTTCCGCCCTGCTGTTTTTCCGGGCCGGCGTCTTGTCAGTCCGTCCCCTGCCGATCAATCGAAGAGGCCCGTTCAGCAACGTAAGAAACGAGGCGGACAGCCGGGCACGAAAAGGTCCACGGGCAACAGCCGCCATACCGGCACAGGCCGTTGGAGATCCTGCGCGCTCCCGAGGCAACTAGGATCTTCGGTTTAGGCACGGTGTCCCACGTTTTTCGCACCACCAGGCTCGTGTTCTGCGTCACCGGTCGGGTGACAAAGAGTCCGCGTGCCTGGGGAGGCGACGAACTGGATCCCGAGCCTCCCCATGTCCCACCCGACGGCAGTGAGGACGTTTGCCTGAGCCTCGGCGTTTACCTGGCGCAGGCGAAGCGGGCCGGCCGCTTAGGAGAGAAACGAACGGAACCCTGCCAGGACCACTGGACACCTCCCTCAGTAGGCGCGTGCTTCTCGATCAGCCTGGATGCGTCGCGCGGGGATCTACTTCGCCTTTCCCTGGCTCTTGACCGAGGCGACAGCCTTGTCCAGCTCAGCCTGATCAGCGAGGTAGTAATGCTTGATGGGCTTGAGCGCGTCATCCAATTCGTAGATCAGCGGGATGCCGGTAGGGATATCCAGGCCGGCGATGTCCTTGTCCGAGATGGAATCCAGCATCTTCACGAGGGCACGGAGGCTGTTGCCATGCGCCGCAATGATGACCTTCTTCCCTTTCTTCAGGGACGGAGCGATGGTGTTATGCCAGTACGGCAGCGCACGGGCCACCGTGTCCTTCAGGCACTCCGTAAGAGGAAGGTCATTCTCCGCGAGATCGCGGTAGCGCGGGTCATTCGAGGGATGCCGGGGGTCGTTCTTCTCCAGTTTCGGAGGCGGCACGTCGTAGCTTCTGCGCCATACGTGAACCTGCTCCTCACCGAACTTCGCCGCGGTCTCCGCCTTGTTCAGGCCCTGGAGCGCTCCATAGTGGCGTTCGTTCAGGCGCCAGGTGTTGAAGACGGGTATCCACATGAGATCCATCTCCTCCAGGGCCATCCAGAGCGTTCGGATGGCGCGCTTGAGGACTGAGGTATACGAGAGGTCAAACACGTACCCTTCGGCCTTGAGCTTCTGTCCGGCGCTCTTCGCTTCCGCTCTCCCCCTGTCGGAGAGGTCCACGTCGGTCCACCCGGTGAACCTGTTTTCCTTGTTCCAGACGCTTTCGCCATGTCTCAGCAATACTAATCGGATCATACCTACACTATAGCGCCGGGGGTCCCCGGCTGCAATCAGTGCAATCCCTCCCGCAACCGGGCGGCGAGCTTTTCCGTTCCCTCTCGAAAGACCGCAGGCGGGGTGAGCAGGCTGAGCACAAGGTGGTTGCCGGCGGGGAAGTCATAGAAGTAGCCGGGGTGCACCAGCACGCCGTCCTCCTCGACGCCGTACAGGCAGATTTCTTCATCGAGTGCGTCGTCGGGCAGCCGGATGATCGCATACCATCCCCCTTCCCGCATGAGCAGCCTGCACTGCGGGGCGGCTCGCAGCGCATCCTCGAGAAAGCGCTCGTTGTCCTCGAGCCGCCGGAGGATCTGCGACTGGATTACTTTCCTCTGGCTCAGGATTGTTCCCGCGGCCAGTTGGACGGGAGTGGAAACCGACAGGTAAGCATCTGCTATGAACTCCAGCCCTTCCATAGCCTGGCGCTTCAGCTCTTCCGGGCCGCTCACGTGGATCCAGGCAAGTTTGAGCTGCGGCAAGCCGACGATCTTGGAAAACCCGCTGAGCACGAACGTCAGGGCGCCTTCGTTGCCCGCCGCGCTGGCAACCCGTTGGTGAGTGCGGGCGGAGGCGCTTGCCGGAATGTCCGTGCCCGCGCCGCTGCCGTAGTCGCTGAACACCTCGTCGACGATGAGAACAAGACGAAACCTCCGACACAGTTCTGTGATTTCTTCCAACTCGTCCTGTTTCAGGAAAGCGCCCGTTGGGTTGTTGGGACTGACTACGACGATGGCTTTTGTCCGGTTGCTGACAGTGTTGGCCAGGCGCTCCATGTCGACAGACCACCCACGGCTTTCATCATAGAGGTTGCGATAGGGAACGAGCCGCGCTGCATCGAGTGACGTGAGGACTTCCAAGAGCGGGTAGCCGGGAACTGGCACCAGGATTTCGCTTCCCGGGTCGGCAATTAGCTTAAACAGGTAGCCGTACGCCTCACTCGTGCCGGAGGCGAGCACCAAGGATCCGGGATCCGCGGCGACTCCACGCTCGCCATAGTAGGCAGAGATCGCCTCCCGGGTGGCAAGAAGGCCCTGTGGCTGCGGCTCGTAGTGCATGATTCCGGGCTGGCTAAGGGCGCGGGAGATTGACGCCTCATCGTAGTGGATGTCGCTATGCGTAGGGTTGGATTCCGTGAGGTCGAGGATTCGCGCGCCCGACTTCCGCCTTTGCTCGAGAGCCAGCGTAAGCTTGTTGGTTGGGGTGTTCTTTGCGATACGGCTGGAGAACATGCGGTTACCCGCGACAGTGAAGCACGAAAATGAAAAAGCCGGCAAGGCGTTGCGCCTTGCTGGCTGGATCTGGCGAAGAAAGGTACTTAGAACTGTATTCGGGCGTTGATCATCGCGGCAAAAGTGCTGCTCAGGAACTCGTACTCTGCCCCGATACCGAGCCTGAGGATGAACAGGTTGAGGGAAAAGCCCCCGAACACGCGCGTCGAGAACGCATTTGCACCGGCGCTGACGCCAAACCCCTCGTTTTGCAGCGAGTAATTCGTGCCGAAGGCGCTGTTGAACTGGTTAAGCTGAGCTTGGGACACCGGTTGATATCCCCCACCATCCTCACTGACCTGCATCTGGGACTGCATACCACCACCCGCGTTCGAAATGCCGTAGGAAACTCCTAACCCTACATAGGGAGTTATAATGAAGAGAGATTTGCTGATCTGAATCTTGGCGTCAATCACGTTTGAGTTCCAAAACATGTTAAGCGAAGGGTTCGCGAACTGAAGGCTATACGTATGTCCGTTTAACTGCATGTTGGTGATCGTGATTCCGCTATTTAGCACCTGCGGAATGGAGATATCGCCTCTCATATAGGTGTATCCGAGTCCCACGGAGATACCGGGAATGAATCCGCGGTCTTTGACCAGCACGTAGCGCACATCACCGCCAACAAGCAAGTAGTCTATTGACGTGCCGTTGTAGGAAGAGAAGGTGTTCGGAGGTATATAGCCGAACCTGAAACCGATGTCAAACGGCCAGACAAAGCCCCCGATCCTGAAATCGACCGTGTAGGCTGGTACCGGGATGCCCAGATTCTGCAAGAAGCTCAAGCCCGAGGGGAGGCCATTAGGTGTAAACTGCTGTATGGCCGCTGAGATGGCAGAGTACGGGATTGTTGCGGCGCCAACTGTGAGCCCTATGCCGAAGTGGGGGAATTGACCAATGTAGGCATCGGACCAATTCAGCCCCACGGAAGACTCCAGCGGGAGAGCGCTCGCGGCGCCAGAGGCAAAACTCTGAAAAACGCTCTGAAATGTACTGAAGCTCTGCGCGAAAGCCCCTGAAGCGACCAGAAGCACCAACGCCGCCACTACGAGGATTTTCTTCATGTTTCCCTCCTTGTTACTCGGTTGCTCCTAAAATGATAACGCGGCCCGGACACTTTTGCCATGAGAAAAGCCTTGTAGGAGTTGCCCGTTGCCTCCGGTCTTATCAAGTTAACCAAGGGAGGAATCTCAACCGTGAATGCCATCAATCGCGCCATCGTAAACGTGTTTTGCGCCCTCGCCGGCGCTCCGGCAGGGCCTCGCTGGGTCCAAGCCGGGACAGCTCCTGCTGGGTCCCCCACCGGGCCAGGCTCCGAGGCGCAACCTTCTCAAATGCTCGCCAATCCCTGGTACCGGGACCCGCATCATGTCGGACCATTTCCCCGATCAAGTGTTTCTCTGCAGTATTGGGGGAAGTTTGGCGGGGTTTTACGGACATCGGCGAGGTGATAGACAAGGCAAGCAGAGTCCGCACGGATGACCAGGACAGTTGAACGCAGCGAATGGCGAAAGACCACGGAAAGACTGCGCCTGATCGCGGGCAAAAGCGAGCAGGCCGGCTGCATCATCCCTTCAATCCAACCGAACCCTTCAATCGAGGAGCTGGCTGCGCTCGAGACAGCGAGTTTTTCCAAGGGCATCCCCCTCCTGGGCATCCCTGCCCGGCCCGTAAAGATTCCCTATGAGAAGACGACGTTCCCGGGCTACTTCTTTCGCTCCCATGTCGCCGGCGGAAAGGCTTCCGTCCTTATCGTCCATCAGGGCAGGGACGCCACAGGCGGAGGATTGCCTTAGGCAGAGAAAGTCAGCGCGCGTACGCTCGTGACCGACGGGGAGGAGAAGTGTGGGCAGGTCGAAGCAGCTGTCTAGCGCGCTGAGGTGCCCGGAGGATTACCTTTTTGGATCGACGGACACATTTGAAGCGGCAAGACGGAGGACGGACCACCGGTCAGTCAGCCCGAAGAGGCCTCAAACCACTTGACATGTTTTAATCGTGAGTCTATTCTCGATTCATACCTGCGGTAAGGAGCTTCTCTGAAGCCAAGGGTCGCCGATCGAGCGCCGGCCTGTCCCTGACCGCGGATGGGCTTTTTTTTCGGTAGTCCATCTGCGAAGCCAGCCAACTCTCCGACCCTTTCTTCCCAGCCTCCTCCCAGGAGCAAGCTGCAAGGAGTCTCATCATGGAACAACGCGCGGTGGGCGTGGTAGCAGTCATTGTGAAAAAGCGGGCGACCGGGGCCCCTGAAGTGAACCAGGTCCTTTCGCAGTTCGGCGACATCATTCTCGGGCGGATGGGGCTGCCGTATGCGGCACGGGACCTGAACATCATCACTTTGATCGTTGACGCCACCACAGACCAGATCGGCGCACTGACGGGGAAGCTCGGGATGATCAGCGACGTAACCGTGAAGTCGACCCTCGCGCGGGTCTGAAGCGGAACCATTTGTCTGAAGCGGAACCATTTGAAGGAAAGCACCATGGAGCACATGACAACACTGGAACGCGGCTGGAAACAAAGCGTGATCAAGCGTGATGAGATCGACAAGTACATGAACGACGGTAGGGATTTCATCAACGACGCCTTGATCGAAACGCTCCTGGCTCGGGGCACCAGCTCCGAGCCCGCGAGGATCCGCGGAATCATCGAGAAGTCACTTGCCGTGCAGACGCTCCTGCCCGAGGAAGCCGCCGCGCTCCTGAACGTTACGGACGACGGGCTCTGGGAGGAGATTTACGATGCCGCGGCGCGGGTGAAAAACGCGGTGTACGACAATCGGGTGGTCACCTTCGCTCCTCTGTATTGCGCCAACAGGTGCGTCAACCGTTGCGTGTACTGTGGTTTTCGAGCAGACAACGGCGCGGTGCAACGCCGGGTGCTGTCCTTCGAGGAGATCGAGCGGGAGGCTCGCGTCCTTGCGGGCGCCCTTGGCCACAAGCGCATTGTTGCTGTCTACGGCGAGCATCCCTCGACGAGCGCGGAATACATCGCGGAAAGCATGCGCCGGATCTACGGCGTCAAAGTGCCGGTGAGGAAGGGCCGGGGGGAAATCCGCAGGGTGAACGTCAACGCGGCCCCCATGTCAATTGCCGATCTGGCCAAGATCCAGGAGGCGGGCATCGGCACGTTCCAGGTTTTCCAGGAAAGCTACCATCATGAAACGTACGCCGCAGTCCACCCAGCCGGGACCGTGAAAGCGGATTTCGGGTGGAGGCTTTATGCGCTGCACAGGGCAATGGAAGCCGGCATCGACGATGTGGCAATCGGCGCATTGTTCGGACTGTACGACTGGAAGTTCGAAGTTATGGGCATGCTGTTCCACGCCCTGGACCTTGAAAGCCGGTTCGGTATCGGCCCCCACACGATTTCCGTTCCGCGGATCGAGCCTGCGGTCAATACGAGCTTTGGCTGGCTCACCCACAAGGTCACGGACACGGACTTCAAGAGATTGATCGCAGTCCTTCGGCTCAGCATTCCGTACGCGGGGCTCATCGTCACGTGCCGCGAAAGCCCCGAGCTTCTTCGCGAAGTGATCCCCATGTGCACGCAAAGGGATGCTTCCAGCCGCATCGGCATCGGCGCCTACAGTGATGATTCGGACAGCCAGCAGGAAAGGAAGCAACAGTTCCTCCTGGGCGACACGCGGTCTCTGGACGAGGTCATCCGTGAGCTTGCCTCTCTGGGATACATCACCTCCTTCTGTACCGCCGGGTATCGCTGCGGCAGGACGGGAAAGAACATCATGAACCTGCTTCGCACGGGCCGGGAGGGATGTTTTTGTAAGCTCAATGCGGTCCTCACTTTTCAGGAGTGGCTGGAGGACTTCGCGTCTCCTGAGACCCGGCGCATCGGAGAAGCGATCATCCAGAAGGAGCTGACCGAGATCAAGGCGCGTGAGCCGCGGGACTTCACGCCAGCAATCGTACGCACGCTCACCGACTACCATGACCGGATCAGGGCGGGAGAGCGGGACCTCTGTTTCTGAAGAAGCAGCAGGAGGAAGACGAGCTGCTTATGGAATACCGCGCAGAAAAGGATCTCCTTGGGCGCATCCAGGTCCCTTCCCAAGCTTACTGGGGCGCGCATACTGAAAGGGCGCGCGCGAACTTTCCGTTCACGGGCTACCGCGTTCATCCCGGCATGCTGCGCGCTTACGCGTTGGTGAAGAAGGCCTGCTGCATGGCCAATCAGGAGCTGGGGCTCCTGTCCGCGCAGAAGAGCGCCGCCATCATCCAGGCTTGTGAAGAGATTGCCTCAGACAGCCTTGCAGACCAGTTCCCAGTAGACGCACTGCAGGGCGGCGCGGGAACGTCCACCAACATGAACGTGAACGAAGTGATTGCCAACAGGGCAATCGAGATACTCGGCGGGGCCAGGGGGGACTACTCCTTTGTTCATCCCATCGAGGACGTGAACCTCAACCAGTCCACGAATGACACGTACCCTACGGCGCTGAAAGTGAGCGCAATCACTGGGCTGCGCCGGCTAAGCGAAGCTATTGCCGGGCTCCAGGGCGCGTTCCAAGAAAAAGAGAAAGCCTTTGCCGGGATCATTACCATCGGTAGGACCGAGCTGCAAGAAGCCGTCCCCATCACGCTCGGCGCCGAATTCTCCGCCTTTGCGGAAGCCGTGGCCCGGGACAGATGGCGCACGTTCAAGTGTGAAGAGCGCCTGCGGGTGGTGAACATCGGGGGAACGGCCGTAGGGACAGGCATCAGCGCTCCCCGCAGCTACATCTTCTTGGTGATCGAGCGGCTTCGCGACGTGACTGGCCTGGGATTGGCCCGAGGAGAGAACCTTCTGGATCAAACCGCCAACGCGGACTGCTTCGTGGAAGTTTCTGGCATCCTCAAGGCTCACGCCGCCAACCTCGTGAAGATCTGCAACGACCTTCGTCTCCTGGGATTGCTAGGGGAAATCCGAGTGCCTGCCTTGCA
>Ga0326728_10026383_pt1 | contig 10290 bp, 8 predicted proteins | sample MB3enrmetagenome_FD_207602 | JGI IMG/M metagenome (GOLD analysis project Ga0326728, IMG submission 207602) | Lab enriched peat soil microbial communities from McLean, Ithaca, NY, United States - MB31MN | ecosystem: Environmental > Terrestrial > Soil > Wetlands > Peat | place: USA: New York... | reverse complement strand
CCGGTTTCGAGCAGCGGGTCGGTCGAGATCTGGTGCGTGGCGCGGCCGGCCGCCATCATCGCGGCCACCATATCGAGCACCACGGCGAGTCCCGAACCCTTCCAGTAGCCAATGGGCAGCGGCCGCCAGGACCTCTCGATCGCCGCCGCATCGCGCGTCAGATTGCCCTCCGCATCGTATCCACCGTCGACCGGCAGCGGTTCACCGCGCCGTCGATAGCTTGCGAGCGCGCCATAAGAGAACTGCGACATGGCCATATCGAGCACCACCGGCCCGCTTGCGCGCGGCACGGCGATGACCAGGGGATTGTTGCCGATGACGGGCTCCGCGCCGCCCCAGGGCGGAAGATTGGGCATGGTGTTGGTCCAGCAGATGCCGATCATACCGGCCTCGGCCGCCTGCCAGCCGTAAGTTCCGCCGCGCATCCAGTGATTGGTGTTGCCCATCGCGATCGAACTAACGCCGTGCTCGCGGGCCAGCGCGATGGCGCGCTCCATGGCGGCCAGCGCGTTCAAGTTGCCGGGGCCTTTGTGCCCATCCCAGCGCTCGAGCGCGCCCAATCGCGCCGTGGCCGTGGCCTCGCCCGCGGGGTCCACGCAGCCGTTGCGAATGGTCTTCACAAAGCGCGGAAAACGGTTGATGCCGTGCGTGTAGACGCCATCGCGCGTGGTTTCGGCAAAAAGGCGGGCGCAGCTCTGGGCACGCTCAGTTGAAAAGCCGAGCTTGGCGAGGACGGCGGCGAGGGTTTCGTGGACTTCGGCGAAGGGAATGCGATTCATGGTTGGTCAGATAGCGGCGTTAGCGGTGTTAGCGGTGTTAGCGGTGTTTGCGGAGCTAGCGGAGTTAGAAAGACGTCGAATCCTGCTGACACCACACTCGTTCGCATGGCAAATCCGGAGCTCATGGAAGAACAACCGCAGATCCTTCGACTCCGCCCGCCGAGGCGGACTTCGCTCAGGATGACAAGTTCGTTATGATGCGAACGCCCAGCTAACTCCGCCAGCACCGCTAACACCGCTAACTCCGCTACTCTTTCAGCGTCACCGTGATCTTGCGCGCGTCGCCGCCTTCGGAGGCGATCACGATCTCGCCGGTCGAGCGCTTGCGGATGCTCTTGAACTTCTCGCCCCACTCCACCAGGACCAGTGCGTCGGGTGTGAGCAGGTCGTCGAGGCCGAGGGTTTCCAGTTGACGCTCGCTTTCCAGGCGATAGACGTCGAGGTGATAGAGCTTCACCGGCCTGCCCTGGCGCGTGCCGTCGAACTCGTGCATGAGCGTGAAGGTGGGGCTGGTGACTTCGTCGGGTTCGGCGGCGTCGAGGGCCTGGGCAATGCCTTTGACCAGCGTGGTTTTGCCGGTGCCCAGGTCGCCCGCGAGCAGCAGCAACTGCGGGGGCCTTAGCAGATCGGCCAGCTTGCGCCCCACGGCGATGGTGTCCGCGCCGCTTTGCGTGGTGAACTCGAACATTCTGCCTTCCGCAACCACAGCGGCGTTGCTCATGCGCGAACCTCGTCGGCGACATTCATGCGGGCAGCTCGCTCACAGGATGCGTCTTAAGTCCGCTGCATTCGCTCTTAGTCCGCTGCATGCAATGCCCTGCAACCAAACATACCCGTTCCGGCCGTCGGCGGCAATGCGATGGCGGTATGAGCCAAAGGCCTGCGCTAGAAACGCGAGCGAATCGGTGGCCAGAACCGTGTGCTCATCGGCCTCGCGCACAGCCAGGTCCGCGGCCAGACCGTGCAAATAGACGGCGGCCTCCACGGCGCGCGCCGGATCTTCAGGGTATTGCGCCAGCAGGCCGGCAATCAGGCCGGTGAGCACGTCGCCGCTGCCGCCCTTGGCCATGCCGGGATTGCCGCTGGTGTTCACGGCTACGCGGCCATCGGGATGCGCGATGAGGGTGCGCGCGCCTTTGAGCACCAGCGTCACGCCGAGGCGCTGCGCAAACGTGCGCGCCGCTTGAAGCCGGTTGGCCTGAACCTCGGCGATGCTGCTGCTCGCAAGACGGGCCATCTCGCCGGGATGCGGCGTGAGCACGAGCGTCCGGCCCTTGGCGAGCTTTGCCAGCAGCACCGGCTTGGCGGCGAGAATGTTGAGCGCGTCGGCGTCGATGACGGCGGGCATCTTTGTCGCGGCCAGCAATCCGGCGGTGAATTTTGCGGTTTCCGCGCTCTGGCCCATTCCCGGACCGATGGCGAGCACGGTCTTTCCCGCAGTGAGCGCGGAAATCTCCGCGGCATTGAGGTTTCTTGCGGCGATCTGGCCTGCATCGGTCGCCGCCAGCGGCCATGTCATCAACTCCGGAGCGAAGGACGCGACCACCGGCAGGGCGGGCGCGGGAACGGCCGCGGTAACCAGGCCCGCACCGGCGCGCAACGCAGCCAGGGCCGCCATGGCCGGCGCTCCGGCCTTGCCTCCGACCCATCCAAAAGAGCCGCCCACTACGAGCACGTGTCCGAAGCTGCCCTTGTTGGCCGCGGCGGCGCGCGGCGCTTGTACCAGCGCGAGAGACGAGCCGGCCCAATCGATGCCGAGCGAAGAGACAACCGCCGCATCGGGAGAGCCGATGGGCGCGACGACCACAGGCTGATCCCAGCGGCGGGTGAGAGCCCCGAAGACGTGCGCCGGCTTGGGCGCGGTAAAGGTGACGACGGCGTCGGCGGGAAAGACCGCGCCGGAAGCGGTTGCGGCGGTTTCATCGGCGGGCCAGCCGGAGGGCAGATCGATGGCGAGAATGGGGGCCGCGCTCTTCCGCAGCCAAGCGAGCGCGGCCAGCGCCATGCCTTTCATCGGCGGCTTGAATCCCGTGCCCAGCACGGCATCGACGATCAGGTCGGCGGCAAGCGCGTCGTCGTGTTTTTCCAGGTCGCCGGCCGCCGTGGCCACGTGAATCGAGCCGCGCACGGGGCTCGTGAGCTCCCTCCAGGCCACGGCCGCGTCGCCGCGGAGCTTATCCGGCGCGCCCAACAGGATTGTGGTTACGTCGAGACCGGCCTCGGCAAGCAGCCATGCAGCCATCATGCCGTCGCCGCCGTTGTTGCCGGTTCCGCAAAGTACGGTGACGCGATTGGCGTGCGGGAACTGCCTGCGCGCGAACGCGGCGACGGCCGAGGACGCCGCGCGCATCAGGTCAAGCGAAGGAATGCCAAAGCGTTCCGTGGCGGCGCGGTCGCAAGCCTGCATTTCGACTGCGGAAAGAACGTGCATCGCAATCATGGTAACGCAGCGGATAAGGGTTAGGGGTTAGTGATCAGGGGCCAGCGCGAGTGTGAGTGCGAGTGCGAGTGTGAGTGTATCCGTCCGACGCACTCGTACTCACACTCACACTCCTCCCCGGTCCTTCTTCCCTGTCACTTCAGCAGCCGCGCCTGCAGCGTGACGTGCGTGTTGGCGCGGGTGAGGGAGCAGGAGCCGTTCTTGTCGCAGCGGAAGTGAATGGAAGCAGGAAAGACCTGCCACTCGGCGGCGCGGTTGCGCATGCCGGCCGCGCCCAGTTGAAACACGCGCCCGCCGCTGGTTTCAACCGTGCCGCGCGAGGGATTGTCGCCAACGATCACGTCGTCGCCTTCAATGGGCGCAGGCAGACGTGCAGCCCGCCCCAATTGATTTCGATCGCCCCCGTGGTTCTTTTCCGCGTTGCTTCTCTCCTCCCGCAGCCAGGTGTCCTCCTCGGCAGGGGTGGGAAAATCGGTGGCGAAATCCCACGTCTTTGAGGCTGCGTAGGCCTTCGCCGCACAAGGCAGCGGGCCACTGAGATCGATCTCCGCAATCTTCCCGTTTTTACCGCTCATATTCACAACCGTGTCGCCGGTCGCGGTCTGCTGCGGCCCGGGCGGAGGGGGGGAATCGCTGTCGTCCGGAGCGCGCGGCACTGGCGGGGGAAAGAGAATCTGTTTCTGACAAGCAACGAGCCCCGCGGCGTCCAGCAGACGGATCGTGACCGAGATCTGGCGCGGCGGATCCGCCGCTACGGTTGCGAAGCTGGCTGCCTGCTGCGGGCCGATGGGATCGAGGAACAATTGGTAGGAGGCGCTCGTCTCCCAGTGGGCGACAAGCCGGCCGCTCAAACCCACGGCATCGAAGCGCTGGCTGCCGAGGTCGATGAAGGGAACGGGCGGCTTGCCCCGGAAGAGCGAGGGGAAGGCAAGAGCGATCAACGCGATCAACGCCAACGGCGCAGCCACAATGAAGATTTTGACAGCAGGAAGCGGAAGGCTCTGTCTTTTCCGGGCAGCCGGCTCCGCGGGCGCCGGCATGGCTTCGCGGAACGAGTAAAGATCTTTCTCGCTGGTGTTTTCGGGGTACGGCACCACCTCGAAATGGGAGACGGGAAGGTCTTCGCCGGGGCCGGGAGAGTTGCCGCCGGCGCCTGTGTCTGCATTCAGGTCGGGTCGATCCGCATCGCTCATAGTATTAGGCATCTGATCGTTCGGCCGGGAAACCGTGCGCGTAGATCACAGCCATTGAAACACGGGAACGCGGGCGCTGCAATAACCCTTCTGTGCAGAAAAAGGAGGCCGTTTTCCACCGGAAGAAGCCATTGGACCACTGCCCTGCCCCGGCCCCTGCCAATCTCTTCCGCGGCTTTTTCCAAATCAGCAGGAATTCCCCGCGGAAGAATTCGCCGCTGACAGACCCGATCGCGCACTCAGTCCCATAGTCCCTTAGCCCCTCAGTCCCTTAGTCCCTCAGCCTCATGGCCTATCCTCAAAACATGCACTCCGGCAGCGATAAGCTCGGCGAAATTGCGCTCCTTGAGCAGATTCGCGCACGGGCCGCGCAAGCCGCGCGCGGCGGCCCATTCGCTCGTGGCGGGTTGCGCCTCGGCATCGGCGACGACTGCGCCTTGCTGCGGATCGGCCCCGGCGAAGAAATGGCCGTAACCACCGACCTGGCTGTTGACGGCCGGCACTTCCGCCTCGCATGGCACTCGCCGGAGTCGATCGGCCATCGCACGCTGGCGCGCGGCCTCAGCGATCTGGCCGCCATGGGCGCGCGGCCCGTCGCCGCGTTTCTGTCGCTGGGCCTTCCCAGAGAGCTGGTCTCGGCATTCCCCAGGACCTCGTCCAAAACCAGAAGAAAAATCCAAAGCCAAAAGAAAAACTGGGTGGAGAGGTTCTTGGATGGATTTTTTGCGTTGGCGCACGAGTTTCAGACGCCTTTGGCCGGCGGCGATCTCGCCGAATCGCCCATCGCCGTGGCCGACATCGTTCTCACCGGCGCGGTCGGGCGCGGCAAAGCCCGGCTCCGCTCCGGCGCGCGGCCCGGCGACCTGCTCTACGTCACCGGCACACTGGGCGGCGCTGCCGTGGCGCTCGCCCGGCTTGCGCAATGGGCCGAAACCCAATCGAGAACGCGCGCGGCGAACTCCGGACCGGCGCAGTCCACCCCTCCGCGCATTCCCGTCAAACTCCAGCCGCTGCTCGCGCCGCATCTGTTTCCGCAGCCGCGCGTCGCGCAGGGTCTGTGGCTGGCCGGCCGCGGGTTGGCGAGCGCGGCCATCGACTTGAGCGACGGGCTCTCCACCGATCTCGCCCACCTTTGCGAGGAGTCGCACGTCGCCGCGGAAGTCGATGCGGCGGCATTGCCGGTTCATCCGGGCGCAACCCTCGAACAGGCTCTCCATGGCGGCGAGGACTACGAACTGTTATTCACGGCTCCGCCCTCCGCGCGCGTGCCGCGCCGCATTGCGGGCGTCCCGGTCACGCGCATCGGCCGTATCCTGCGGCAACGCAAAGGCAGGGCAACGGCCGCGCTCGTCAATGTTGAAGGCGGATCACAAAGCCCGCAGACGCTCGCGCCCCGCGGCTGGGAGCATTTCTCCTAGCACCCAGAATCATGGGCGTGCATTCCCGGGTCTCAACAGCGAGACCCAGGCCGCCCTCACTTCAGCGGCGGGTCAAGAGTGGGGCTCCCGGCGCCGGTCGATCCGAGTCGAGACAAGGACATTTTGTTCTTGACAGAAGATAGATGGACGCGGGAGCCTGAAACTCCCGCGCCAACCATCGGCAAGCGCGAGACCATTCCATTTTCAATCCCCAAGAAGTTGGGACAGATTCCAGATAATCGCCAGCAAGATGTCGCCGGTGAGCAGCAGGTAGCGGAATCAGGAACCGCGCGTCAGCAAGTTGGCGCAGGGGTCCTTCGAGAACGGCGCACCTTTGAGAATGAGCAGGATGTTCTGCTCGATCCATTGGTGGAGATGGAGGTCAACTCAATGTTCTTGCGTGAATTGAAATCCTGTGCCGCCGGCGTTGCATTGCTGGCGGCTTGCGTGCCCGCGACGCGGGCTCAAACAGCTCCCCCACCGGCCGCCTACACCGTTACCGCAACCAGCTCCATGTTTGGCCCGCCCCAGATCGTGAAGACCTACCGGCTGGGATCGAAGGTGCTGGTAGACCAGTTCAGCGAGGCGAATGCGGCCGACCCCAATGCCCCGCACTCCCGGAGTCTCTTTGATCTGGCAACCCACAAGAACCTCTCCTGGTCCTGGCCAGACAGCTCTGGCGGCTGCGGAGCAGGCACCTTCTCCGGCGACTGGGGCGATCCTTTTGCCGGCGCGGCCGATCTGTTCGGCGCCGGTTCCAAACCGGTGGGAACGGAGACTCTTCGCGGCTTCACGACCAGGATTCTGGAAGGCTCCACGGGCGATACCGAGATCCGGGCCTGGGTGGATACCAAGTACGGCATGGTGGTGAAGGCGCAGTTGAGCCAGGCGGGCAGCCCGCTGAAGACGGTCATGGAGGTGACGGCAGTGAGCCTGACTCCGCCGCCGGCTTCGGTCTTCGACCTTCCGGCAGTCTGCGCCGCGGCCGCCGCCGCTCCCACCGAGGAGGAGAAGCTGGCCGCATTGACGGGCAGCGACCCGAAGGATTTTGTGGATGCCACCCACGGACCGGGTTCGCAGAGCGCTTGCACCGTGCTCTACCGGGTTGTGAAAGCCGGCAGCATGGAGCCCCTCGCCAGCGATTTCCAGGTTGCCGTGGATCTGACTTTGGCCACCGAGCCAACTCCCAGCTATACAGAGGGCGTCAGCCAGTCAGGCCGCGCCACCTTCTCCGGCGGCGGCTTGCACGAGATCGCTTCCCCAACCCACAACGGAGTCTTTCGCATCGACCACGCGCCCGCGCAATTCGACCTGGAAACGGCCTTTGGAAATGCCGGAGATACACAGGCGATCATCTACCTGCAGTGCTTTGCGCCGCAGACGGTTCTGCTCTATGTGGTCAAGAACCCGGCCAAGATCTCCGACGGGGGCGAATGGCTTTGGGTCAAGTCCGGCAAGTACGCTGCGCCCTAGACCGGAACCAGAGATGCTGTACCCAGCGAAGGTGGCCTCCCACCCTTGCGACAGAAAAAAGTCGCAAGGATGGGGTACGGAGTTCTGGGGTACAGCAATCATGGTTTCGCTCTAGAATGCCCCACCCTGTCGCTGGGCGGGATCAGCGGCGGCGCGCGGCGTGCACGATGGCATCGACCACCTGATCGGGTGTGAGCGTATCGACGGCAATCGATACATGCGCCGTGCGGTAAAGCGGCAAGCGCCGCTGGTAGCGGCCGGCCAGGTTGGCCTGGTCGGCAAGGATGGGCCGCAAATGCTCGGTGCCGCGGCAGCGCTCGAGGGTAGTGGCCAGCTCCACTTCAAGATGGATCAGCAGCGTCTTCGGCGCGTGAAGCAGCAGCGAGCGCGTGGCTTCGCTTTCAATGGCCCCGCCCCCCAGCGCCAGCACCAGCGTTTCTTCGCCGGCAAGACGCGCAATTGTCGCGCGCTCACGCTCGCGGAACGCGGCTTCGCCCTCGCGCGCGAAGATCTCCGCAATGGTGCATTCGGCATCGGCCGCGATGGCTTCGTCCGCGTCCACGAACTTCCAGCCCAGCCGCTCGGCCAACATCGGACCCACGGTCGACTTGCCCGAGCCCATAAAGCCGGTCAGCACGATGCGCCGCGGCTGCCCGCCCGGCCGGGGTCCGCCTTGGGGGGGTGCGCTTGCTGAACTCGCCGTCATGCGTTCCAGTATAAGAGCAGGTGTCAGGTCTCAGGGGTCAGGGGTCAGGGGTCAGGGGTCAAGGATCGGTTGTCAGTTACTATTCTTAATTCGCAGTCCGCAGTTCGCTGACACCTGACACCTGAAACCTGACACCTGACACCTGTCATCCCAGCACCATCACGATGGCTCCGGCGGTGATGAGCGCGCCGCCCATGATCGCTGCGGTGTTGAGTTTCTCGCCCAGCAGCAGCCACGCAAACACCATCACCAGCGGAACGCTGAGCTTGTCGAGCGGGGCCACGCGCGAGGCCGGCCCCAGTTGCAGGGCGCGGAAATAACAAAGCCACGACAGGCCCGTAGCAATCCCCGAGAGCGCGAGGAAAAGCACGGTGCGGCGGTCGAGCGAGCGGATTTCTCCGTGCTTGCCCAAGGCCAGCGCGATGCCCCAGGCAAAGACAACCACCACCGTGGTGCGCAGCGCCGTGGCCAGGTTTGAGTCAACGTGCGCCACGCCCACCTTGGCCAGAAGCGCCGTGGCGGCGGCAAATACGGCGGAAAGCAATGCCCATCCAATCCAACTCCCGATCCAATTCGTTGCCCAGCTCATGGCTCCTAGCATACGCCTGCGCCTGGAGAGAAATTGGGCGCGCGAATGGGCGCGATAGAATGGCCTCATGCGCCCGCTTTTACGCCCGATCGCCGCCGCCTCGTTTGCGCTCGCTCTCGTGAGCACGACCGGCTGCGGCTATCACACGCTGGGCGCGGCCACGCATCTGCCTCCCGATGTGAAGACGCTCGCCGTGCCGGTCTTCGCCACGCGCACTGAGGCCAACGGCGCTGAGACGGCAATGACTGAAGCCGTGGTTCGCGAGCTGATGACACGCACGCGCTTCCGCGTGACGACGGATTCAGGCGTCGACGCCGACGCGGTGCTGCACGGCGTCATCCTCAAGCAGACCGTTACTCCGCTCACCTACAACGCGGCCACGCAGCAATCGTCGAGCTTCGTCATTACCATCGTGGCCTCCGTCACGCTCACCGCGCGCGACGGCCGCGTGCTTTACGAGAATAAGAATTACGTCTACCGCGAGCAGTACCAGTCCACCACCGACCTGCCCACCTTCATCCAGGAAGATCCGGCGGCCATCCAGCGGCTTTCCCGCGAGTTTGCGCGCCAGCTTGTGGCCGACATTCTGGAAGGGCTCTGAAATCCCGCCCGCATCGCAGCGATAGCAAGGCGAAGAAAACCGCAAAATTTGGTCAATTCCTTGATTTCTGTCCGGTTTTCCGCGCTGGTGTGTTGGCTCGGCTAGCGGTATTCTGGAGCCGCATGGCAAAAGGCCGCACTGCCGGGAGACCGCGACTGTGAGCGGCGCGCGCTGGGGCGCGGGATTTGCCGCGGCCGGCCGCTTTGTGGCCGAGATTGAGGCCGCGCAGGCGGGCACGGGCAAGCTGCGGCCCGGCTACGTGCTCGCGGGCGACGAGGTTTTCCTCCTCGACCGCTGCCGCGCGGCCGTGCTCAAGGCCTTCGTTCCGCAGGACCTCAGGGATTTTTGCCTCTCGGATCTTGACCTCGCTTCGACATCGATCTTCGAGGTGCTGGATCGCGCGCAGACACCCTCGCTGATGGCGCCGTTTCAGGTGATCTTGGTGCGCAATGTGCGCCAGCTTTACACGCGCGGCGCCAAAAAAGATGAATTTGCCGCGCTCGACCGCTATTTTCGCTCGCCGAATCCGCAGGCGCTGCTGCTTTTCATCGCGGATTTCCTGCGCATCCCCTCGGACGCTCGCCGCATGGAGCTCGACGACAAGAACCGCTACGAGCGGCTGACCGAAACCCTGGGCGAACACTGTGGCATGGTGGAGTTGGCGCGGGTGAGCGAGGAAGACGCCATGCGTTGGGCGGTGGCCACGGCGCAGCAGGCCGGGAGCCGCCTGGAACCCGACGCGGCGCGCGAGCTGGCGGACGCGCTGGGCGCGGACATGATGCTGGTGGCATCGGAGCTCGAAAAACTTCTGCTCTACACGAGCGGTCGCGGGCGCATTACTCTGGGCGACGTGGAGACCATGGTGCTGGCCGCCAAGCAACGATCGCTTTACGAACTCACCGACGCGATCAGCGCCCACGATCGCGCGCGCGCGCTGGCTTTGCTGCACGGGCTGCTCAACAGCTCCGAAGCCGGCGAGGACGCGGCCATCGGCCATCTCTACATGCTGGCCCGCACCTTCCGCCAGATGCTGGTGATTCTGGAGAAGAACGTGCGCGACTCGCGCGCCATCTGGCAGGCTCTGTGGCAGG
>Ga0326728_10026381_pt1 | contig 10291 bp, 9 predicted proteins | sample MB3enrmetagenome_FD_207602 | JGI IMG/M metagenome (GOLD analysis project Ga0326728, IMG submission 207602) | Lab enriched peat soil microbial communities from McLean, Ithaca, NY, United States - MB31MN | ecosystem: Environmental > Terrestrial > Soil > Wetlands > Peat | place: USA: New York... | reverse complement strand
CAGATCGCGCGCCCGGTCGGAGAGGCCCACGCGTTCGAGCGCTGTTGCGCAGGTTTGCTCCACACGCAGGACGCCGTACAAGCGCGCGAAAAAGCGCAAATTCTCCTGCGCCGTCAATTCGTCGTAGAGAAGCGTCGTATGGGAAACCATTCCGCACCGCGCATGAATCGCCCTCGGCGATTCAGTTCCCTCGCCGCCGATCTTTACGCTTCCCTTGCTCGGCCGCATCAAGAGCGCCGCAATGCGCAGCAACGTCGTCTTCCCCGACCCGTTCGCGCCGACCAGCGCCACAAATTCGCCGGGAGAAACGCTCAGCGTAACGCCGCGCAACGCGAGGCGCATTCCGAAGCGCTTCTCGATGTTCTCGAATTGGACGCTGAAGCCCGTAGACATGGGCAGTTTGACCGGCGTCAAGTGGCCGAAGAATTCATCCGCGAAGAAGATCGCGCAGGATCTTCTCCGTTCGAGCGCGCTCGCGGGCGTAGTCCTCTTCGGAGATGGTGCCCGCCTGCCGACGCAGCTCGAGTTTAAACAAATTGTCCTTGAGCGCATCCAGACTCTGGCCGACTTCGCGGTTCACCTGCTCAGGCGAGGTGCTGGAAGAAGCGCCGGCGGCCTCACTCGGCGCCGCACTCGTCACAACAGGGCGCTCCTCAAGCGAGGGTTCGGCCGGAAAATTCGACCGGCTGGATGGCTGGGCCGTCTGCACCGCGATGCCCGCGTCGCCAGGGCCCGCAACAGCCGCCACCGGCCGCCGCCACAGGTACACCAGTCCGAGCGCGAATATCGCCACAAACCCGCCGATGAGGACCCATCGCAGCGAATCCAACCGGGCCGGCAGGACCTGCACCGTCTGGCCGGAGTCCCGGCCATTCAATTGATCCGCTCCGCCTCCACCGTTTTCCGCGCCGCCAGCGGCTCCGTTGCCTGCGCTGGTGTCGTCGCTCGGCGGCGGCGCCGTCCCGGAGACGGCGATTTGCACGGGAAAACCGGCCGGCAGTTGGTCGTGCGAGTAAACGCTGTACCCCTGTTCGCTGCCCGCAGGCTGAAATCCCTCGCTGGAAACCTGCACGGTGGGCGGCGCGGCGATCAACATCTTTTGCGCATCGTAGGGCGAAGCGAGCAGCAGCTTGGCGCTGTTCGAGCCATAAGGAATTTGATAGGAGATGCGAACGCCGTTGTCGCCGGGTTGAAAGGCGTAGGCGATCGCATAGCGGTTCTTCCCTTTGTCAATCGTCCCCAGCACGATGGGCATTCCCGACGGTCCCCACGCCGACACCTGATTCATGTCCGCGCCGTCGGGCACTTGAAACTCGAAGTCGCCCTGCTCGTCGTAGAAAGCGGCCGGCGGCTGCGACTGATTCTCGATCGTATATTCCTCGCCCACCAGGAGCGAAGTTCCGTTCGGCTGGAGGACGATCAGCCGCGAGGTCACCTGCCGCGCCAGCGGATTCTTGGTCTTCTCGTACACGGTCAAGTCCACGGTATCGCGTCCCGGGGTAAGCGGCTGGTGAAAGTTCACTCCCTGGTATTCTGCGCGAAGCAGCATCGGCCCCTGCCCGATCGCGGCAAAGTCGAAGCGGTAGCGCCCTTGCGAATCCGTCTTCGTATTGGCGACGACCTGCATGCCGCCCTGCAATTGAATCAGGTAGACGTCCACGCCGGCAGCGAGTTTGCCGTTCGTGCCGTTGTGCACCACTCCCGTCACCGTGCCCGCGGAAGCGCTCGCGACGATCGCCAGCGCGAGCGAAGCGGCAGCCAGGAAATTCAAGAGTTTGATCTTCTTCATGTCTGTGATTTCGCCACATCGCGGCGCGGCAGCCGCGCTGGCCCGCCCGTGACCTTCTCCATTTCCGCCAGCACCTGGGCGGCTTCGTGTTCGAGAGCGTCTTTCATCTGCTCGTAATCCGGCTCGGCAAACTTGCCGGCACGGTACTCGAATTTCAAATCCCGCAAATTCTCGTAAATCGCGTCGCGCCGGTCGATCAATTGGTCCAGGCGAGAACGGTGCGGCGCGGAATCGGCAGGATCGGGTTGAATCCAAAAAATAAACGCAAGCGTCGCGACGGCCAGGCCCGCGCAGGCGAGCAGCATCACCGAGTCGGAATCGACCGCAAAGGCGAACGCCGCGATCATGATTCCTCCGTCTCCCGGTCCGCCTGTTTTCGAGCTCGTTCGAGCAGCTCGTCCGAAACCGGGGCCGCGGGAGCCGCCGCGCGCGAGAGCCTGCGGCTGCGCCACTGGCGGATCGCAAGCACGACGATTCCCAGCCCCATCGCGAATGCGAAGCCGGGCAAGTACCACGCCAGGCGGTTAAATCCTTTCGAGGGAGGCTCCGCGAGAACGGCCTCGCCATACTCCTGCACGAATGCCTGGATGATCAAATCATCCGAATCGCCGCTGCCAATCCTCGCATCGAGTTCCTTCATCATCGGCCCACTGAAGGGACAATTAATGTGGTTGCATTGCGTCAGGACCTGCCCGCAACCGCACATGCACATCAGCTTGCCGCCGATTCGCTTCGCGCGGTCGGTCTGCTGCGCGCGGACCACGAGCGGAATCGCCGCGGCCAGCAGAGCTATGCCGATCAGAGCTGCGAGATATGCGCGGCGAGGTTTAGTCATGTTCAATCGTGGCCTTCAGGGCGAGTTATGCGAGCCACTGCGGGTTGCGCGCCCGATGCTGCGGGTTGCGTCGCCGCGCGCACCACCAGAACCGGCTGGCTATTGGGCAAGAGCGCGAGGAGAGTGCCCAGGATGACGAAAACGCCTCCCAGCCAGATCCACTTCACCAGCGGATTCAAGTACGCGTGGATCACGGGCTGGCCGGTATCGTTGCTTCGCCCCGCGTAGACGACATACACGTCTTCCTTCAGCGTTGAATAGATGGCCACCATCGTGCCCGATTCCTGATTGCTGGCGTACAGGCGCCGCTCGGGATAGAGCATCATCTCCTGCTTGCCGTCGCGATCCACTTCGATCGTGGCGCGCTCGGCGGTGTAGTTCGGGGCGTCGGCATTGGGTTCGGGAGTCGAATCGAAATTCTGGCAGACCAAAGTGTAGGGGCCGAGTTGCATGGACGCCCCCGGCGGCATTTCCATCTGCTTATCGCGATTGAAGACCTGGCCGCAGATCCCCATGAACACGAGGACGATCCCGAAATGCACCACGTAGCCGCCGTAGCGCCGCGTGTTGCGCATGGTGAGCTGGCCCACAGCGCTCAAGAGATTCGCGCCGGTGCGAGACGCGATCACGCGCGCGCCGCGGTAGAACTCGGAGCCGATCGTCAGCACTACGAACACCGACAGCAGCAGGCAGAGCGATACGTAGAAATCACGCAGCCCGAACGCGATGGCCACGATCATGGCCGCAAACCCGCCCAGAAGCGGCCAGCCGAAGTTCCGCTTCAAACTTTCCGTGGACGTCTTGCGCCAGGCCAGCAGGGGTCCCACGCCCGTCAGGAACAGCAGGAAGAGCGCGATCGGGATGTTCACGCGGTTAAAGAACGGCGGGCCGACGCTGATTTTCGTTCCGCGGACCCACTCCGAGAGCACCGGGAAAAGCGTTCCCGAAATTACGGCGATGCACGCCACCAGCAGAATCAGGTTGTTGAAGAGAAAACTCGATTCGCGCGAGACCATCGAATCGAGCTGATTGTCGCTGCGCAGGTAATCGCGATTCTTCAAGAATGCCACCAGGCAAACCGCAATCACGACAATCAAGAACCCCATGAACCACTGCCCGATCGAAGACTGCGCGAACGCGTGCACTGAGCTGACCACGCCGCTCCGTGTCAAAAATGTTCCGAAGATGCAGAGCAGGAACGTCGTGAACACCAGCCAGATGTTCCAGACGCGCAGCATTCCCCGCTTCTCCTGCATCATCACCGAGTGCAGGAAGGCGGTCCCCGTCAGCCACGGCATCAAGGACGCGTTCTCCACCGGGTCCCAGCCCCAGTACCCGCCCCAGCCCAGCACCGCGTACGCCCAGTGCGCGCCCATCAGAATGCCGATGCTCTGGAAGCCCCAGGCGATCATCGTCCAGCGCCGCGTCAGGTGAATCCACTTTTCGCCGGGATAGCGGCCCAGCAGCGCGGCCAGCGCAAACGCGAATGGAATCGTGAAGCCGGTGTAACCGGAATACAGCATCGGCGGATGGACCACCATCTCGTGATACTGCAAAAGCGGATTCAAGCCGTTGCCGTCCGGCATCGAAGCCATGCGCAGCGCGCCCGCCGGCCCAGGCGCTCCCAATACGTGGAACGGGCTGGCGACGAAATTGTTGAGCATCAGAAAGAAAAGCTGCACGCCGGCGAGAACCACGCCCACATAAGGCATCAGCTCCGGATGCTTTCCGCGATACACGAACAGAACCGAGAAGACGTAGATCGATAAGATGAAGCTCCAGAACAGCAGCGAGCCTTGCTGCCCGGACCAAACGGCGGCGACTTTAAAGAAGCCCGGCAGAGCGCGATTGCTGTGCTCGACGACGTAGGCCATCCAGTAACTGTCGCTGAAGAAGAGGTAAACCAGGGAGCCAAAGGCGATCCAGATGAGGCCGCAAACGGCCATCCCGGCCTGCCGGGCGCTCTTGACGAGCAGCGGTTTGCGGGTGCGAATGGCCAGGATGCCCGCGACCATCGCGTAAATCGCGCAGACAAACGCCAACAGCAGTGCGAAGGAACCGAACAGGTCCAAACAAGCCCCCATGCCAGCAGAAAAACGTTACGCCCCGGGTTCAGCCCTTGCGCTCAGCTCTTGCTGTTCTGCGAGCCAGCCGCGCCACCGGTCCCGGCTGGAGCGCCGCCGGGCGCCGTTTCGTACTTCGACGCGCACTTCGCCTGTACGTTATCCGCGACGAAGTGTCCGTCGGAAGCCGCATGGCCCTCGACCAAACACTGGACCCCGTCTTTGAACGTATCCGGGAGCGGGTCCGACCCGACGTAGCTGACCGCCAGCGTTTTGTCATCCTCAGTCAGGACGAAATCGGTCTCGCCCGTGAGGTGTTGAATGCTGCCGGCCTTGACGTCTCCCCCGACGCGCATGCGCTGATGGAGCGCGGCACCCCGCAAAGTCGAAATCTCTGAAATCGTGTGGTAGTAAGTCCTGCTCTCGCGCACCCCGACCCAGGCCAGGCACGAAAGCCCCGCAAGGATAATGCCCACACCGATCCCAAATTTCACTTTGGGCTTCACGCGTCCCCCAAACGATTCCCTTGATCCGCTGACGATTCTAGCATAAGGCGGGGCCGGGTTCAGGCTTGCAGGGCTTTGGAAACGATGGCGCGAAGTTCCGCGCCGGCTGCCGCATCGCCCCGGGCGGCCCGTGTGAGGGCGTTGCCTGCGTCCAAGACGCGCATCCCCTGCCCTTCCGCCGCCAATTGCGCATTGAGGTTCGCCAACTCAGGGGAAAGCAGGACGATTGCTTTGGGCTTGTACGAAAAACGAATGCGTTTGGCAATCGTCGGCCCCAGGCGCTCGATTGCGCCGGGGATCTCCAGGGCGTCGAGCGGGCATTCGCACACGGGCACCAGGAAGATTCCGAGCCGTTGAAATTCGCTGAGCCGTGCTTCGCGAGGTGTCGCGGCGCCGGAACCCGTCTCCGAAGCTGCGATCCCAAACGCGCCGAACAATACATCCTCCAATGAACGGCCGCCGGAATCTTCCACCGAAGCGTCATAGAAATCTGCTTCGAGCGGCGGCGATGAAATCAGCAGGAGCACATTGATGTGGATCGGACGAAAGCGCGTGGCCCATTCCAGGCGCGCGAGCCTATCGCGGATGTGCTCGGCAGTTGCGGGGCGTCCGCAGCCATCGCACAAGATTTTGCGGGTCAGCGCTTCGGCCGGCATGCTGGGAATTTTAGCAGACTGCGGAGAAAAGGAAGGGGCGCCCGGGCCATGGGCCCTGGCGCCCCAGGTTGCCGATGTCGGACGTAAGGAGGCTCCGGGGTGGTAGGGTGCGCCCGGACATCAGCAATCTTGTCTTGCTTGGAATTCTCCCCGCTTACATCTCAACCCGCGCTCAGCGTAAAGGTTGCAGCAATACGCTCAAGCTCGGAATCTGCCTCCCCCGATGAGTATACTACCACGTAAGTCAAGCGAAAACCAATCCTTAATTTAATTCAAAAAAGTGCCCTCAAAACTAGCGTCTTTGGAGAACCTGCTTCTGTTCCAACATGGAACGCAGACAAAACTTCAGTTCCGGGCTCATGTCCACGATTTCCATTCCCGGCATTACCAGGAATTTACAGCTCAGCATTTCCCTCGCCTGGTCATCGTCGGGCAATTTGCAGATGATCCGGCAATATTGGCAGTCCTGATTCCAACAGAAACGGCCGTACGGAATTGTTTCGGGGCTCAGGTATTGCAAACAGCGCAGAACGGTGTTCTTTTCGGGGACGAGAACTGTTTGCCCCAGAATCTTGATCTCGACCAACCGCTCGTACGGACGAAACAGGTCATCCATGAGTGTGCCCAGCCTCCGACTGCGTTCCAGTGCAGGTTGTATTAGGCTACGGCTCGGAGGCAGGTGGGACAACAACTGTGCGCAGAGATGCTGCGAATCAAATAACGCCGGAATTGCGGCATCGAAACCCGGCAAACCTCAACGCGAGGCGGAAGCGACGAGCCGGTTGTACTCATGCTCGCCATTCCCTGCCAGAAGCACCCAGATCGTGTAGATGCCCAGCGCGGTCCCGAACGGAAAATGAAGTAGCCCGAGGAATGCGAGAATCAGCGCCAGCGCCCGCGCCCAGGGCTTGCGCTGAAGCAATCCCCATGCCGCCAGAAAACCGGCGGCCGCCTCCGCGATGAAGAAGAACGCTATGACCACAAAAAGCCCCTGCAGGTAGTTCGTGAGATTGCGGGCCTGCTCGAAAGGAATGGCTTGTTGCTGGCTGGGCGTGTAGAACCGGGTGAAAGACAGGTCGCTCAAGGCAATCAGGAAAAAGCCGCCGAATAGCGTAAGCACGGAGACGACCAGCCACAGTGCGGCCACGATGCTGATGTGCTCCTCGACCCGGCCTTTGCGCGGAGTTCCCGGCGCAACGGCCGCCAGCGGCCGTCCACAAGCCGCGCAAAACGGCAGGCCCGGCTGAACCGCTCTTCCACAATGGTTACAGTACATTGAGGCCTCCAAATTCCGTGCCGTGCCGAAACGAACGGGGCCCTAAAACAAATGCTGCACTTCGACGAATGTTACCAACTTACTCGCCCTGACCGGCGAAAAATTGCCCCATGCGGCGAAACTTATCGTAGCGTTGCGACAGCAATTCGGCCACGGGCAGCGTTGAAAGCTCCCCAAGCGCGCCTTCCAGAATGGGCCGCAAGAGATTCGCGGCGGCTTGGTGATCGGTGTGCGCGCCGCCGTCGGGCTCGGGAACGATTCGATCCACGATCCCCAATTCGAGCAGATCCCGCGCGGTGATCCTCAGAGCCGCCGAAGCCAATTCGGCTTTTGCAGCGTCGCGCCAGAGAATGGACGCGCATCCCTCCGGCGAAATTACCGAGTAGATCGAATTCTCGAGCATGAGCACCCGGTCGCCGACGGCGATCGCCAGCGCGCCGCCGGAGCCTCCTTCGCCCGTGATGGTCACGACAATCGGGACCGGCAACCGCGCCATCTCGCGCAGATTGTGCGCGATCGCCTCGGCCTGGCCGCGCTCCTCCGCGTCGAGTCCGGGATATGCGCCGGGCGTATCGATAAACGTCAGGACGGGCCTTCCAAATTTCGCCGCAAGCCGCATCAGCCGCAGCGCCTTCCGGTAGCCTTCCGGCTTCGCCTGGCCGAAATTCCGAGCCACGCGTTGCTTGGTGTCACGGCCCTTCTGCTGCCCCAACACCATCACCGCGCGCCCGCGAAACTTCGCCCAGCCCGCCACAAGGGCCGGGTCGTCCCCGTATGCACGGTCGCCGTGCAGCTCGTGGAACTCCTCAAAGAGCAGCCGGAAGAAATCGAGCGTGTGGGGCCGCTGCGGGTGCCGCGCCAATTGCACGCGCTGCCACGCTCCCATGTTCTCGTAGAATTCCCGCTGCAACTCTTTCACGTCTTCGCGCAGACGAGCGAGGTCGTTCCCCTCGGCGGGCAGCGCAGCCGCCGACAACTCCCTGAGCGCCTTGACCTGCCGCTCGAGCTTCTCGATTTCCCGTTTCCGATCGCCCAATTCCATCACGCTCCGCCTTCGAGGCTGACCGCGTCCGCCTCGCACAATTGGCGTACCGCCTGCAACAACGCCTCATCCGGCTTCACGCGCTGCTCTGCCCGCAGCGTCGCCACCGACCCGTCCGGCGAGAGCAGGTCGAACGCAACCGGGCACGTGCCCGGCTTGCTCGCAAAAAGTTCACGCAGCCGGTCGAGCGTGAACTCATCCATCACGTTCAGGTCCACGCGCACGCGCAGCAATTGTTTTCGCGCGGCGCCGTTTGCGATCGGCCGGGCTTCCATGCCAATCAGCCGCGTGCCGGCGTCTTCGACCTTCACCCGCGCTTTGACCAGCAACGCCTCCGAACTTTTCAGGATTCCTTCGAGCCGCGCGAACGCCTCCGGGAACATCAGCACCTCCGCTCCCGCGGTCATGTCTTGCAGGCTGACGATTCCCCAGCGCTCGCCCCTTTTCGAACGCATCGGCCTCACCGAAATGACGATACCCGCGACCGTCACTTCTTCTCCCTCCCGCCGCCCTTCGAGGGTCGCTAGATCGATCGCGCCGATTTCCTTGAGCCTGGCAGTGTGTTTCGCCAGCGGGTGCCCGGAAATGTAGAAGCCCAGCGTCGAGTACTCCGCGGCCAATCGTTCGTGCTCGGGCCATTCGTCCATCTCCGGCAACGGCTCGTCCGCCGGAGCCGTGGCCGCCGCCGCGCCGCCGAACAGCGCGTTCTGGCCGCTGGTCTTCTCGCGCTGGCGCCGCTGCGCGCGGTCGATGGCGTGGTCGATGGCGGCGAGCATTTGCGCGCGAGCCGCGCCCAGCGAATCGAGCGCCCCGGCCTTGATCAAACTCTCCAGCACGCGCCGGTTCAGCAGATGCATGTCCACCGAATCGCAGAATTGATAGAGCGACCGGAATTGTCCCAGCGCCTCGCGCGCCTGCAAAATGCTCTTGACGGCCGATTCCCCGACGTTCTTGATCGCGCGCAAGCCGAAGCGGATCGCGTCGCCCACGGGCGTAAAGTCCACGTCGCTCGAATTCACATCGGGCGGCATCACCGTGATTCCCATTCCGCGCGCCTCGTGAATGTACTTCACGGCCTTCTCCGTGTTGCCCGTTTCCGAGGTCAGCAACGCCGCCATGAATTCGACCGGAAAGTGCGTCTTCAGGTAGGCCGTCTGGTATGCCAGCAGCGCATACGCGCACGAGTGCGCCTTCGGGAATCCGTACGCGGAGAATTCAAACATCAAATCGAAAATCCGCTCGGCTTTCTTCGCCGGAACTTTGTTCGCCGCGCAGCCGGTCAGGAATTTTTCCCGTTGCGCCGCCATCTCTTCCTTCTTCTTCTTCCCCATCGCGCGACGCAGGATGTCGGCTTCGCCCATGGAAAATCCGGCCAGGCGGCTGGCGATGCGCATCACCTGTTCCTGATACACCATCACGCCGTAGGTCTCTTCGAGGATTTCCTTCAGCTCCGGCAGGTCGTACGCAACTTTCTTCTTGCCGAGTTTGCGGGCGATGAAATCGTCGATCATGCCGCCCTGGATGGGGCCCGGGCGGTAGAGCGCGTTGAGCGCCGTCAAATCCTCCATGCGCGTCGGATGGTAGCGCCGCAGGATGTCGCGCATGCCGTGCGACTCAAATTGGAAGATGGCGGTGGTGTCGCCTCGCGCAAAGAGCTGGTACGTCCGCGCGTCGTCGAGAGGGATCGCGGCCAGGTCCATCTCCACTCCGCGGTTCTGCTTGATGAGCGCGGCCGTATCGTGCAGGACGGTCAGCGTCGTCAGCCCGAGAAAATCCATTTTCAGCAGGCCGAGCCGCTCGAGCCCGCCCATGTCGTACTGCGTCGTGATTTCATCCCGGTTCGTCTTGTACAGCGGCACGAAGTCCGTGAGCGGTCCCGGCGAAATCACCACGCCCGCAGCGTGCGTCGAGGGATGCCGCACCAGCCCTTCGAGCCGCTTTGCAATCTCGAACAGCTCGCGGTATTTGTCGTCTCCTTCGAGCATCGCGCGCAACTGCGGCGATTGCTTGTGCGCATCATCCAGCGTGATATTGAGCTGGTTCGGAATTTGCTTCGCCAGCTTGTCCACTTCGCCGTACGGCAGATCGAGCGCGCGCCCCACGTCCTTGATCGCGGCTTTCGCC
>Ga0326728_10026380_pt1 | contig 10291 bp, 9 predicted proteins | sample MB3enrmetagenome_FD_207602 | JGI IMG/M metagenome (GOLD analysis project Ga0326728, IMG submission 207602) | Lab enriched peat soil microbial communities from McLean, Ithaca, NY, United States - MB31MN | ecosystem: Environmental > Terrestrial > Soil > Wetlands > Peat | place: USA: New York... | reverse complement strand
CCGTGCAATTCTTGCAGCCCAAGAACGCCATCCTGATGCACTACAACACTTTCGACCTGATCGCCCAGGATGCCCAGGCGGTCGCCGAGCACATCGCCAGCGCCACGACGGCCCGGCCGGTCATCCTGAAGCCGGGCGAATCCATGACGCCTTGATGCCGGTTGTCCGCAAAGGAGAGGATTTATGACCGTCGCTGCCTTGATTATCGCCGTCGTCGCGCTGCTATGCGCTTACCTGGCCTGGCACGCCGGCAGCGTAATGCGCCGCGAGCTGGACAAGACCAACGAAGGTCTGTCGCGCCTGGAGGGTGAGATGAAAGCCGCCAGGGCCGAACAGGAAACGCGGCTTGCCGAGTTGAAGCGAGAAGCGAGCCGGCAGAGCGGCAGCCTGAGATTTCTGCCCGGCATGACCATTGCCGACGCCATGCAACTGGACGCCCGCGTCCGCCAGGTGTTGGCCGAGTTCCAGCTCGGTGGCTGTTCCAACTGCGCGGTCAGCGACGTCGACACGCTGGAAGGCGCCTGCCGCAGCTATGGCATCGATCTCGATGGCCTGATGGTCGCCCTCAATCGCCTGCTAGACCCCTCACCGGACTCTGAGCAGGCCCCCGCGGCCGGCGGGTCTGCCAAGCCGATTGACGTCGCACGCATGCGCGTGCAAATGTAACGACAGAAAGAGCCATGTATCCCAAAGCTGAGTTGCTTTTTCCGCCGCGGCTGATCGCCTCGTTGCGAAATCTACGCGGCCCGACCTGGGCAGCGCTGGTTGATCGCACCACGCGCTTGCCCGAGACAGATCTCCAATGCCTGGCCTTCACGTTGATGGTCGTCCGGCTGAACAGTTGCGTCAAGTGCCACGAGGGCAGCTTCAAATACATGCGCGGCTGCCAGTTGTGCGCGGCGCAATCGATCATGCAGTTCAAGGGCGACGACGAGACGCTGGTGGCGCTGTTCGACCAGGCGCGGCAGGATGTCTCGTCCTATATGGCCGGCGAGTACGTGGAGGATGTCGTAGAAGAGGAGCCCGAACCGGAAGCATGATGGCCAGCAAGCATGTCGCCATCATCGGTGCCGGCGTGGCAGGCCTCAGCGCGGCCTACGACCTGACGCGTGCGGGCTGCCGCGTCACCATCTACGAGGCCGGCCAGGAAGTGGGCGGGCTGGCGGCGGGCTTCAAGGCCCCGCATTGGGATTGGTACCTGGAGAAGTATTACCATCACTGGTTCGCCACCGATCACGATGTGCTGGGCCTGATCCAGGAGCTGGGTTGGCAGGATCAGGTGCTGTTTCCGCGGCCCTACACCGTCGTCTACACGGACGGCCATTTCGAGCCGTTCGATTCCTACGCGCAGGCCCTGCGGTACAGCCTGCGGCATTTTTCGGCGCTCGACATCCTGCGCTTCGGCCTGGCCGGGCTCTACCTGCGTTTCACCCCGCGCTGGCAGCCGCTGGAGAGGGTAACGGCCGATGCCTGGCTGAGCAAATGGGCCGGGGTGCGGGTCTACCAGACCATGTGGAAACCCCTGCTGGTGGGCAAATTCGGGGAGGAGAACCTCTCCGTGGTCAACATGGCCTGGTTCTGGGCTCGCCTGCACAGCCGCACGACGCGCCTGGGCACCTTTGTCGGCGGTTTCCAAACCTTCATCGACAAGCTCGCCGGCGTCGTGCGCGCGCAAGGGGCAGACATCCGCCTGGCCCTTCCCGTCACCCAGATCCGCTCGGCGCCGGCCGGGTCGCCCGCCTCCCTGGTGGTGGCGACGCATGGCCGCACGCCCCCGGCCGGACCTGCGGACGGCGGGGCGCCGTTTGCGGAGCCCACATCCGACTGGGAATGCTATGATGCCGTCATCTCGACCAGCTCGCCCGCCTTGATGGCACGCCTGGTGCCCGAGCTGCCCGAAGGCTACGCCGGGAGCCTGCGAGCGCTCAAGTCGCTGGGCGCCGTCGTGCTCATCGTCACGCTCGACCGGCCCCTCACCCGCTATTACTGGCACAACTTGCCAAAGGAGGCCGGGTTCCCGTTCCTGGCGCTGGTGGAGCATACGAATTACATCGGCGCGGAGCACTACGGCGGCGATCATATTATCTACTGTGGCGATTACCTGAACCCCGATCACGAGCACTTCCGGTTGAGCAAGGAAGAGCTGCTGGAGCGTTTCCTGCCGGCCTTCACGCGCCTCAACCCGGATTTCGACCGCAGCTGGGTCAGGGATACGTGGCTCTGGAAGACGCCCTACGCCCAGCCGGTGCCGCCGCTCAATCACTCGCGCAATATCCCGAGCCTGGCGACCCCGATACCCGGCCTGTATTTTGCCAGCATGAGCCAGGTCTATCCGTGGGACCGTGGGACGAACTACGCCGTGCAGATTGGGCGCAAGGTAGCAGCGTTGGCTCGTGATTTCTTGGAGAGGAAACCTTAGAATGTTCGGATCATCAAACAAACCGGTTACGGCAGACATGGTGCTGGCCGCCCTCAAAAATGTGCAGGAGCCGGAGCTCCATCGTGATCTCGTCACGCTGAATATGGTCAAAGATGTCGAGGTGCAGCAGGGCAACGTATCCTTTACGGTGGTCCTGACCACGCCGGCCTGCCCCCTGCGCAACCGCATCGAGGGCGAGGCCCGGGCCGAGGTGATGAAGCTGCCCGGCGTGCAAGCCGTGCAGATCAAGTGGGATGCGCAGGTGCGCGCCGACAACCGCATCTCGGGCAAGCTGGACGTGCCCATCAAGAACATCGTGGCAGTGGCCAGCGGCAAGGGCGGCGTGGGCAAGACGACGATCTCCGTCAACCTGGCCGTGGCCCTGGCGCAGATGGGTGCCCGCGTGGGCATCCTCGATGCCGACATTTATGGCCCCAACGTCCCGATCATGATGGGCGTGGCGAGCATGCCGGCGCCGGAAAACGACAAGCTGGTGCCCCCGGTCGCCCATGGCGTGCAGGTGATGTCGATCGGTTTTCTGGTGCCGGAAGGCGAGGCGCTGATCTGGCGCGGGCCGATGCTCCACAAGGCCATCCGGCAATTGCTGACCGACGTGACGTGGGATGAGCTCGATTATCTGATAGTGGACCTGCCCCCTGGCACCGGCGATGCCCAGCTCAGCCTGGCCCAATCGGTGCCGTTGACCGGGGGCATCATCGTGACGACACCCCAGGCCGTGGCCCTGGCCGACGCCACCCGCGGGTTCACGGCTTTCCAGCGCCTCGAAGTGCCCGTGATGGGCGTTGTGGAGAATATGGCCGGCGAAGTTTTCGGGATCGGCGGCGGCGAGGAAGCGGCCAGGAAGCTGGGAGTGCCTTTCCTGGGGCGCATTTTCCTGGCCCCGTTCATGCGCGAGGACGGCGACGCCGGCCAGCCGGCCGTGGTCTGCCAGCCCGACTCGGAGCAGGCCGCGACCTTCCGCAACCTGGCCCAACTCGTGGCCGCCCAGGTCAGCGTGATGAACGCCAGCCGGCCCGCCGCTTCCAAGGCGCCGATCCGGCTGGAGGTCGACGCGCGATAGACAGGGCCCTTTGCATGGCGACGGCGAGCTGCCCCGACGAATCCGCGTCGGGGCAGTTTGTTTCTACTATACTTGCAGCACGCCGGACGACCCGTACATCGACGGCGCGATCGGCTTCGGCGGCGCCCTCACGCGGTGGAACGCGTGACAAGAGGACGAGGGCACTCAGGCCCAGTGCCCCTCCGGGCTGGCCAGCGGGACGGACACCGGCCCCGCGACCGGCTTCCAACAGCTCAACACGCTGCTGTGGTCAAACACCGGCACCGTGCCGCGAAACGACCCGTATCCCTTTCATGGTGTGGTCAAGCGACGTGAGCTGGGAGACCTCGGTGGCAGCTACGCGGGTCCGGTCGGATCGCCGGGCGTCCCCTCTTTGGAGCGCCACATTGTGATTGATAACCCCTCTTATCGCTTACAAAATCTCCCGGGGTTCTACCTCCGGTTTGCATCCATGGCAAATTGCGGGGGTTGCAAATTGCATCCATCGAAGCGTCCGCCACATCGGTGGATCACAGAACGAACACATGGGGAAGCCCGGCTGAGGCAAAGCGAAACTGGAGCCACCGCACGGCGATGATTCTATGGGCAAGTAGCCGAAGGCTTGTTGGGGTCTTTGGCTAATGGTGACGAGCCGCAGAAGTGCGCTCCCCTGCATAATTGCCGGGCAAGTCAAGGTGGGCAGGCTCCCTAGCAGTTGCCGAGTGTGCATCTTCGTGGCATCGACACGCCACTGGTTTGACCTTCGCGGCCATTCGGGCTATGATGTTATTGTTGAGTTATGCCACATTTAGAGGTGCCGATACATGGCAGACGACATTTTGGATACCTACGCCAGCATGGACGAGGTAAGTGCTCGTCTTGAGATACACATCGAAAGCGCTAGAAGGCTGGCGAGACAGGGGAAACTGCGTGCCCGGCGTCTGGGGAACCAGTGGTTGGTTGCGAGAAGTGTATTGGATCAGTTTGCTCAGGAATACAATCCGCGCCCGGGGCGTCGCTGGTACCCATCTCACACCTGAGGACCACTGCAACCGCAGCTCATCTGTTTTGTGGGATGTACTGTGCTGGCCGACATGGAGATCGGGAGGGACGGCATGACACCCAGTGGTGAATTGCTCCGCCAGTTATTTAGAGGGTATACCAAACGCGACGATAAGGTATTCCGGGCCGCAGCAGAGGAGCTGATCCGCGACGAGCGCTCGATGAACCATCGCCTGTTGGCTGATGACTTGGAACACATTCTGCTAAATGGAAATGGCCTATCCACCGAGCGGCGTTTGCTGCCTGCTACATCTGAAATGCCAAAAGACAAGGAGCGAGGCTTTCCGCTTCTGGACATCGCTGAATTTTCCTACGACTGGGATCGGATTGTCTTACCTAGCAAGTCAGAGGGTGTTCTCCGGCAAATTGCCCAGGAACACAAGAAGCGCGATCTCCTCGCTGCTGGCGGTCTCAGTCCCAAGCAGCGGGTGCTCTTTTGTGGTCCGCCTGGTTGCGGAAAAACGCTGGCAGCACAAGTGCTGGCGTCTGTGCTCTATTACCCCCTCGTTACTGTTCGGTTTGACGCAGTCGTGTCATCCTACCTTGGGGAGACAGCAGCTAACCTGCGACGGGTCTTCGAGTATATCCAGCGCGGACGGTGGGTCGTGCTCTTTGATGAATTCGATGCCATTGGCAAGGATCGTGACAACCCGTTGGAACACGGCGAGTTGAAGCGCGTCGTCAACTCCTTGCTTCAACTCATGGATGCCTTTAGGGGTGAAAGCCTGCTCATTGCTGCCACGAACCACGAGAAGTTGCTTGACACTGCTATCTGGAGGCGGTTCGACGCCGTGGTGCCATTCGGCTTACCTACGGCCCAGGATAGGCTGCTGCTTCTCAGAATGTTCCTGCGCGGATTTGCCTCCCCGGAACTCAATCTGGCTTCTGCCTCGGCCACTCTAAAGGGTGGGACTGGGGCAGACGTCGAATGGGTGGCACTCGAGTGTGCAAGGCGTGCCTTGCTTGATGGCCGCAACAAGATCAGCAGAGATGACTTGGAAGGTGGCCTCGCGTCCTACAGAGACCGTGTGGAAATTCTCAAGAAGGTTTCAAGCGCTACACTCGACAGCGAGTCGGTGCCTGTCAGTGATTCCGATTAGCCCAATGAGGACGGTGAAGAATGCCCCGAGGCTTAGAGCATCTGGAATTGCCGCTCACCGTAGCAGGTCTTCCGAAACGCCCGCCGTCAGGTGGTCGGTATCTGATTCGGGATCGCGCCAAGCATGGGCGAATCCTGGTGGAGCAGGCAAATGACCTAGCTGAACGGCTACGGAAGCGGGTTGCCTCGGCACCTGTGGGGATAAACCCCAAGCTCGTGTTCAAGCTGGTCCTCAATCCCCATGGCAATCTGTCTGATGAGGAGTTAGGGCGGCTAGGGCTGCGGGTATTGGCAAGGGATGCCCGAAAAGCAGTTGTGGTCTTTCCTAGCGAAGCTACGCTGCACGATTTGCGCGACCATCTCGAGCAATATGCTGGAATACAGACAGGTCATGCATACGCCAAACTATCAGCGATCGAAGCAATTGCGGAACTCGCGCCTGAAGATCGGACAGGTCTTAGGCTGCAGAAAGAGCCGCTGGGGCCAGATGAAACTGCCTCCCTGGATGTCGAGCTTTGGCACACCGGCGATCAGGCTGAGTGCAGAGCACTCATTCAGCAGGTCGGATCGCTATTGCAACCCTACGGCCTCAAGGTCACCGATCATTGGGTAGGCACCAGCCTTTGTCTAGTGCGTGCTCAGCTCAACGCTGCTGCGCTCAATACTCTCCTCGCCACTGATTTCGTCAAGGAGATTGACCGTCGTTCGCAACCATCCTTCGAACTAGTCGATGTTGTCAGGCTTGGAGCGACGGATATCCGCATTGATGAAGTCGGACCAGATGATCTGGTAGGTGTCCTGGTAATCGATAGCGGGATCATGCAACAGCATCCCGTGCTTGCATCCGTAATTGGAGATGCACAGGTATTTCCCGACACCGAAAGGATGAGGATCACTGGCGGAGCAGAAGATGGAGACATGGCCACTGGTGGCCATGGCACAGCTGTGGCGGGCATCGCTGCCTATGGGGACGTGGCAGACTGCATCGGGCAACGTGTTTTCCATCCCACAGCCAGCTTGTTCTCAGCACGTGTGACAGACGCAGCGAACGAGTATTCGGAAGATGAACTGGTCGAGCATCAGTTGGACGACGCCATCCGTTACTTCCTCACAAACTACCCGAAGCTCAAAGTGATCAACATCTCGTTGGGTGACAGTGCCAGAGTGTACGATGGTGGGCGTTACCAATTTCGGCTTGCGGCGGCCATTGATGACTTGGCTTACCAGTATCGAGATCGCGAGGTTGTCCTTGTGATCTCGGCGGGCAACTTACGCCACGATTCTCTGAGTGCAGACCAGTTGGTAACGGAGTACCCGATCTACGTATGGTCACCTGAAGCTCGGCTGATCGATCCAGCGACTTCAGCTCTAGCGATTACCGTTGGCGGGCTGTCGGCCGGGCCCGGACGTGATTGGCGTGGTTTGGATGAGACGGACACAGATCGTTTGATTGCAGGGGAGAAGGGCTGGCCTTCTCCGTTCACGCGAACGGGGTTTGGGATCGGCGGAGCCGTGAAACCCGAAGTCGTGGATTATGCCGGGGACCTGTTGTTCGAACGGGGGCGCGTGGTCGGCCAACCAAAGTGGGCGGGCGTACCCACAACGGCCAAAGACTTTGCACCGCCGGATGGCCATCTGTTTCGTACTGTGGCAGGGACGAGCTTCGCGGCGCCGCGGATAGCCAATCTTGCCGCGCGGTTATTCCGTGAGTTTCCTGAGGCGTCGTCCAACCTGATCCGTGCGCTAATTGCCGATTCTGCACGTGTGCCAAGCAATCGTCCCCGTGCCCTTGTTGATCTGGACCCGTGGGATGCAAATGTTCTGCGAACGTACGGGTATGGACAGCCAAATTTCGAGCGGGCGCGCTGGTCAGAGAATAACTGTGTCTTGCTAATATCTGACAGCGTCATGGAAGTCGGCACAGTCTGGCTATTTAGCATTCCGGCCTTGCCCGACGAGTTCCGCACGACGCGTGGAATGGGTTTCATCTCCGTTACCTTGGCCTTCGATCCTCCGACGCGCCATACCCGAGCAGACAGCTACTTGGGCATCACAATGAAGTATGTGCTGTGTAAGAACGTGACTGCCAGCGCGGTAGCTGATGCGCTAAGGACGTGGACCGAAGAGGAGCGCAGGGCGCTCGGTGACGACACCAGCCTCCCAAGCCTTGGGACCCTTGGGAGCAGCGCCGTTGACCTGAAGCCCGGCTCCCGTACCAGAGGCGCCGCCACGCTGCAAAAGGCGATCCGCCCTGTAGCCGGACGCAGCTGGCAGTATGACGGTCAGCCGCTTGTCTTGGCGCTCATCTGCCAACGTGAGTGGGCGCCGCCAGAGATTACTCAGCAACGCTTTGCGCTTGTTGTATCCATACAGCATCAAAACCCTGGGCTTGATCTCTACTCTCGGTTGCTGGAGCAGACCAGGGTCTACCAGCGAGTGCGTATCAGGGTCTAGGGTTCCGGTTGTGGAATCAGGAGCCGCACCTGTTGAGAGCGGTTCAGGAATGCAACCGCAAGCAGGCAGCAAGCACCGCGCCAGGGCTCAGTCGCCGGTCTGGATCGCTTGACCTGTATCGAGACCTAGCTGCATGAACCCTACCGCCAACCGTTAGGGTCCTATTCGACGATGGCTGGCGCTTGAACGGTCGTCAAGAGCTGGGCGATCGGAGGCTTGCTGATTGATGTGTTCGACCCTGAGACATCGTCACATGCGTGGTGCACGCAGCGCAAACTATCATCTGGCTGTGGCCTGGCGTCCGCTGTCACTCTGCCGATGCTTGAACACGCAACGCAAGCGGTTGCGCCAGCTGCGGCAATGGGTCGTTGTGCTAGTACTCGGTCAAGTCTGACTTGAATGGGGGCTTGCTGATCAGGTATCCTTGCAGATAGCCAGCAAATACATAAGCCGTCCGCAGGGGTATTCCGATGAGCAATGGCACACCAGCGCCCAGCAAGCGCTATCATGTGACGCTCACCAGCGAGGAGCGCCACCAACTGGAGAACCTGCTCAATGCGGGTCGCAGTCGGGCCCGCGATCTGGCCCACGCCCGCATTCTGCTCAAGGCCGATGAAGGCCCGGAAGGGCCGGGCTGGGCCGACGAGGCCATTCGCCAAGCCTTGGATGTCGGCTTGTCCACGGTGGCTAGGGTCCGCGAACGTTTCGTGGAAGCAGGTCTGGAGGCGGCGCTGCACCCGCGGCCTTCCCATCGCGTGTACCAGACCCTGGTGGATGGTGAACAAGAAGCGCACCTGATTGCGCTGGCCTGCGGCCAGCCGCCGGAGGGCCAGGGGCACTGGACCTTGCGCCTGTTGGCAGACAAGATGGTGGAACTGACGTATGTCGAGCACATTTCGCACGAAACCGTGCGCAAGGTGCTCAAAAAAACGAACTCAAGCCCTGGCTGAACCACGAATGGTGCATTCCGCCCGAGGCCAACGGCGATTTCGTGTATCACATGGAAGACGTGTTGGATGTGTACTGCCAGCCCGCGGACCCGGCCTACCCGCTGGTCTGTTTCGACGAAACCAGCGTCCAGCTGATCGGCGAAGTCACCGCTCCCTTGCCGGCCGAGCCGGGCCAGGTGGCGCGTTACGACGCCGAGTACGTGCGCAACGGCACAGCCAACCTGTTCATGTTCTTTGCCCCTTTGGACAACTGGCGGCATGTCAAGGTGACGGATCGGCGCACCCGACGGGATTGGGCCGAATGCATGCGGGAGTTGGTGGATGTGCACTTCCCGCAGGCCACCCGCATCCGGGTGGTTGAGGACAACCTGAACACGCACACACCGGGCTCGCTGTATGAAGCTTTTGCGCCGGCTGAGGCCAAGCGCATCCTGAGTCGGTTGGACCTGCATTACACACCCAAGCATGGCAGTTGGCTCAATATGGCGGAAATCGAATTCAGTGCCTTGAGCCGCCAATGTCTGGACCAGCGGCTCGATGACCAGGCAAAGCTCGAAGGACAAGTCACCGCCTGGGAAAAACGCCGCAACGACGCTCAAGCTACGGTCAACTGGCGCTTCACCACCGACGACGCACGTATCAAGCTCAAGCGCCTCTACCCGTCAATCGAAGATTGACCGAGTACTAGCATGAATCAGATACTACGCATTGGTCAGACCGTCACTACAGAATCATCGCGACTGGTGTGCGAGCCAGATCAGTTCCTGGGCGGTGGCGGGCAGGGAGAGGTCTATCGAGCCAAACTCGGCGGCAGCCTGGTTGCCCTGAAATGGTACTTCCCCGACTCGGCGACTGCTGAGCAGCGCAGCGCCCTTGAGACGCTGATCAAGAAGGGGCCGCCGACCAATCGCTTCCTCTGGCCCATGGACCTGGTGTCTGCAGCCGGTGTAACAGGATATGGCTACATCATGCCGCTGCGCGAAGCACGCTACCGCAGCCTGGTGGACCTCATGAAGCGCCGCGTCGAGCCCAGCTTTCGGGCTCTGGCAACCGCTGGCGTATCTTTGGCGCACAGTTACCTGCAACTGCACACCCAGGGCTTCTGTTACCGCGACATCTCCTTCGGCAATGTCTTCTTCGATCCCCAAGACGGTGACATCCTGATCTGTGACAACGACAATGTGGCCGTTGACGGACAGGCACAGGGCGGGGTCTTGGGGACGCCGCGCTTCATGGCACCGGAGGTC
>Ga0326728_10026378_pt1 | contig 10292 bp, 6 predicted proteins | sample MB3enrmetagenome_FD_207602 | JGI IMG/M metagenome (GOLD analysis project Ga0326728, IMG submission 207602) | Lab enriched peat soil microbial communities from McLean, Ithaca, NY, United States - MB31MN | ecosystem: Environmental > Terrestrial > Soil > Wetlands > Peat | place: USA: New York... | reverse complement strand
TCGATCCCCTTCTCCATCTTCACGTAGAGGATCTTTAGGAGTCCTTGAAAGCTCGAGATCTGCCAGCCCCCGATCATCCTCCACGTCTCCGGGTCGCCCCAGTCCCACGTCTTGGCCTCGTCGAGGGTGCAGTACCTGCTTTGCCCGCTTTCCCTGTCCGTGAGCTTCAATCTGATCTTGAAACGCCTCTCCCCTTCGGTCTTAAGACCTTCGGAAGGGCCGTGACCCGTTTCCGCCATCTCTCTATCCTCCTTTCCACTCCTCACGGAGTGATGCGCGGGGAGTCTCCCGCCGCTCGCGGCTGTCGGCAACGGGCTCATTGCCGGCACTGCGGAATGGTCTCGTACTCGACGCTGCCCTCGCCCACGAGGCTCGTTATCGTCGGGCTCCCTCCGCAGAGGCTGCAGTCCGGGTTCCTCCCGGTCTTGACGATCTCCACGGAGAGGGTAAGGGCATTGTAGAGAAAGAACTTGCCGATCAGGGGGGAGCCTATCCCGAGAATCAGTTTTGCCGCTTCCGTGGCCTGCACGAGGCCGATCTGTCCGGGAACCATCCCGAGCACGCCGGCGGAGTCGCAGGTAGCCGTCATATGGCTCGGGGACGGCGCCGGGAAGAGGCAACGGAGGCACGGGCCTCCTCCTTTGGGCCAAAAGACCCCTGCCTGCCCGTCGAATCCCACGGCACCCCCGAAGATGTAGGGCTTGCCCGCGAAGAAGCATGCGTCATTGAGAAGGAATTTTGTATCCACGTTGTCGGTCCCATCCAGGACAACGTCGAATTCGCCTATGATGGATCCGGCGTTCTCCGGGGTGAGCCGAACGGGGAAGGGCACCACGTTGACGTCGGGGTTGATGCGCTCGATGGCCGATCTTGCGGAGTCCACCTTGAGCCTGCCCACGTCGCCCGTACCGTGGAGCACTTGCCTGTTCAGGTTGGAGACCTCCACCCTGTCGAAATCGACGACGCCGATGGTGCCCACGCCGCAGGCTGCCAGATAGAGCCCCGCTGGAGAAGCAAGTCCGCCCGCGCCCACGAGGAGGGCTTTGGCGTTCATGAGCTTGAGCTGTCCATCCTTACCGATCTCCGGGAGAAGCATGTTTCTGCTGTAGCGGTCGAGCTGCTGCGGGGTGAACCGGCTGTCCGCTGCGACGCTGCCGCCGGCCCGGAGCCAGGCGCTGTAGCCGCCCATGATGGACGTCGCGTTCCGGAAGCCCTTCTCCCGGAGCCTCTCGGCATCGGAAAGCGAGCGCATGCCAAAGGAGCAGTAGACGAGGACGGGCGCATCTTTTTGGACTGCCAGTCTCTCCAACTCCGGGACTAGGAGATCGGAAGGTATGAAGCGGGCGCCTCCGATATGGCCGAGGCGGCATATGCCCTCGCTCCGCGTGTCTATCACAACTGTCCGGTTGTCCTCACGGAGAAGCTTCTTAGCCTCTTCAACAGGGATTTCAGGGCCGAGGCGTTGTGGAGCGGGGCCCGCCCCTGCCTTGCTCTCGCGCTCTTGACTGGTTTTCGCACTGATCGTTTCCATTCGGAACCCGTCCATACATAACTATTATAGTAAGGTATATTCTATGTCATCGTGATGAAGTAGTCAAGATTAAGGGCATGGGGATGAAGAAAGGGCGCACCACCCTCTTGCGTGCTTTCCCCGCGACATCGGGATGGCTCTCACCTTGAGCCTTCGATGATTGAGTGGGCTTTGAGCGGCCCGAGAGGAGGATTGTCACAAAGACCTTGCAACGAAGCTATCGAGTCTTGCTGCTTCCCAAAAAGGGGGATTCGCACGAGATTCTGTTCGTCCGGATCGGCGGCGACCCGGTTTTGTGATATCATGAATGCTGAAGAATGAGCCGAAGAGGTGAAACCCGTCGCCCTTTAGGGCCGGCTGATTGGGCCGCGGGCATATGATCCGGGATTTGTGTCATAGAATCCCTCTATGCCATCTTATAGCGTTCCGCAGAATTCATTCCCGTTACCGACCGGCTCCATCTTTTCCTTCGCTACGCTAGGCTTTCGCTTTAGGAAAAGATTAGGCCGGGGCAATCGTTACTTTATTCTGCGAAACGCTCTAGACCATTGACAATCTAATAATATTATGAAAATATCAGTCCAAGGCGTTCGTGTTTTGGAAGGGTGGTTCCTGCCTGTGGAAGGGCCACGCTGGACCCGGAAAAAATGGGGAGGATGCGAAATGGTTGAGATTCCTAAGACATGCAAGGCTGCGCTTCTGGAGGAGTACGGCAAGCCTCTCCAGATCCGCGAGGTGGCTATCCCGGAAGTGGAGCCTATGGGTATCCTCGTGAAAGTGGAGATGGCCGGCATCTGCGGGACCGACGTACACTCGCAGCGGGGAGATCTGACGATCAAGACCCCGCTGCCCAACATTCCCGGCCATGAGACCCTGGGAAGGGTCGTAAAGCTGGGCGCCGGCCGCACTATTGACGTTGCCGGGGAATCTCTCGCCGTCGGGGACCGGATCATGTGGGCCCACATCGATTGCGGGGAATGCTACGGGTGCGAGGTTGCCCGCGACTCTCTGCAGTGCTCGCACAGGTCATATTATGGATACTTCCCTCCCTCCGCCCTTTTGGGAGGTTTTGCCGAATACGAGTACATAACTCCGCGCACCAAGGTCGTGAAAGTTCCCGAGGAGCTCACCGAGGAAGAGGCGGTCGGCGTGGGCTGTGCCTTCAGAACGGCAGTGGGAGCCTACGAGAGATTCGGCGGCATCCGTTTCCAGGAGAATGTCGTGATACAAGGCGCCGGCCCGGTGGGCCTCTACGCGGCCGTGATAGCGGTCGAGGGTGGAGCAGGCAGAGTCATCGTCGTTGGCGCCCCTGAGACGAGGCTGGATCTGGCCCTGAAGTGGGGAGCGCACCACGTCATAAACATCGATAAGGTCAAGGATCCCGGCCGCAGAAAAGATGAGGTGCTTGCCCTCACCGGAGGGCGAGGGCCCGAGGTCGTCGTGGAGTGCGCCGGCGTGCCGGCGGCCTTCGGCGAGGGCATAGACATGATACAGAAAGGGGGAAGGTATCTCGTGATGGGGCAGACCTCGGCGGTCACTATTCCCTTTGCGCCGGGGCTCGTCACGGGAAAGGGCGTGACAATTGTCGGTGCGTCGGGAGCTTCCATCCCCCATTACTACAAAGCCCTTCAGTTTCTCAAGAACAAGCGGACCAAATACCCGTTTGGCGACATTGTCACCCACAAGTTTCGCCTGGAGGAGGTTAACGAGGCCCTGGCGGTAATGGCGTCGGGAGAGGCGATCAAACCGGTAATCGACAACAGAGGCCGCTAAGGGGCGGACTCGGCCAAAAAAGACAAGCTGCGGTCTGCTCAGGCCGAAAAGCGGACCGCACACTCGTGGCACCCTAAAAAGACGGGTCCTTACGGGCTTAAAGCAGGGACAAAGGAGTCGACACAATGGCGTCGTTGTTTGATGTAACCACCATCAATACGATTACCCTTCGGAACCGCTTCGTCCGTTCCGCTACGTGGGAAGGGATGGCGGGGGCTGATGGGTCGGTGACCGACAAGATCATTGACATGTACAGCCTTCAGGCAGAGGGCGGCATCGGTCTCATTATCACTGGACACACATACGTAAGCAAGGAAGGGCAGGCGGTGCAGCAGCAACTCGGGCTTCATCGGGACAGCCTGATCGGGGGTTTTGCCGACTTGACCCGAGCGGTGCACGAAAGGCACGCGAGGATCATAGTGCAGCTCTCGCACGCGGGCTGCCGCGCCGATGTTGGACAGACAGGGGTCGAGCCCATCGGACCCTCGGTGCTGAAAGGCGAACAGGGACAGGTCTGCCGCGCCATGACTAAAGGCGACATCGACGGCGTTGCCGAGGCCTTTTCGGACGCGGCCGGGCGCGCGAAAAAGGCGGGCTTCGACGGCGTCCAGATACATGGGGCCCATAGCTACCTCCTGAGTGAATTCCTCTCCCCCTGCCACAACGCAAGGCAGGACAGGTACGGCGGATCCGTCGAGAACCGGGCGCGCATGCTCCTCGAGGTGGTTGCCGCGGTGCGCAGGGCTGTAGGTCATGACCGCCTTCTGTCGGTCAAGATCAACTCGGACGATTTTATCGAGGGCGGCTTTGTGAAAGAGGAGATGCTCCAGGTGGCACCCCTGCTGGGAGAGGCGGGAGTGGACGCAATAGAGCTGAGCGGGGGGAGCCCCTTTTCTCCGAAGTGGATGGCCACCCGCCCGGGTCCCCTCTTGAGCGAAGCGGATGAAGTCTATTACAGGGAGGCGGCGATCCTTTACAAGCAACGAGTCAACGTTCCCCTCATTCTCCCCGGAGGCATCCGCTCATACGGAGTAGCGCAGCAGCTCGTGGAAGAGGGGATCACGGACTACGTCTCCATGTCGCGCCCTCTGATCCGCGAACCAGGACTCATCAACCGCTGGAAAGCCGGTGACCTTCGAAAGGCCGCCTGTCTCACAGACAATCTGTGCCTGGGCACCTTAAGGACAGCCGAAGGCCTGCACTGCGTGGTCGAGCGGAGAGCGCGTGCCGGCAAGGCAGGCAAGACACCCTAACCCTGGCCGCATTGGCCTGCCCTATCATCTTTTAGAAGTCAACTCTTCACAAGGAGGAAGAAAGGTATCATGGATGCGATTCAGCTATTTGCAAAGAACTTTATTGCCACCAGATTTGAGGATCTGCCTCGGGACGTCGTCGAGGTCACAAAGAAGGAGGTTCTTGATATGCTGGGGGCTGCCCTTGCCGGCACTGCTTCTCCAGGGATGAAGGACATCGTGGATATGGTGATGGACTGGGGCGGCAAGGAGGAGAGCAGCGTGATCTGCCGCGGCCGCAAGGTTCCCGCGCCGATGGCCGCCCAAGCGAACGCCAACGTGGGGCACGCCCTTGATTTCGACGACGTGCATGACCTGGCGGTGATGCACCCCGCGGTCGTGATGGTGCCGACCTGCATGGCCGTGGCGGAAAGCCTCGGAGGGATGAACGGGCGCGACTTCATCAACGCCGTCGCCATCGGGGTGGACATGATCTGCAGGCTGGCCCTCGCCGCATGGCCCGGCTATGACCCAATGGTCCCGGAGACCAGAAACAAGGCTTTTCAGTCGGAGCGGGTGAAGGCGGGCTGGCACTTCACCACCCTCATGGGATACCTGGCCTCCGCCGGCGGCGCGGGCAAGCTCCTGGGCCTCGACGAGGATCGGATGGTGAATGCCTTTGGCATTGCCTATCATCAGTGCGCCGGGAACCATCAGGGCAGGGATGACGGGACGCACACCAAGAGGCTGGGGCCCGGATTCGCGGCGAGGGCAGGCGTAGCCTCCGCCCTGATGGCGCAGAAGGGCATCACCGGAGCGAAGAATTCCCTCGAGGGGCACATGGGTCTCTACAAGATGTTCTTCCAGGGCGGCTATGACCGCGAAACGCTGATACGGGACTTGGGGAGCCTTTTTGAAGGGGTGAACGTCTCTTTCAAGCCCTATCCGTGCTGCAGGGGCACTCATCCTTCCATCGATGCCATGCTAGGTCTGGTGGAGGCGCACGGGATCGGGCTCGAGGATGTAAAAGAAATCAGGGTGTTCGTCGATGCGGGCGGGCACCAGATGCTCTCCTCGCCCCTGGAGGTAAAGACAAAGCCGAGGACCCCGGTGGACGCCCAGTTCAGCATCCCCTGGGGAGTAGCCACAGCCCTTGCCAAGGGGCGGGTGAGCATTGAGCACTACACCGACGCTGCCATAAAGAGCGCCGACATTCTCGAGGCGGCAAGCAAGATCAGCGTCGTGCTCGACCACAGCCTCGATGTTGCCGACAAGATCCCCAGCAGCAAGATCGAGGTGGTAACAAAGGGCGGGCAGACCTACGCGAACCGGGTGGACTATCCGTTAGGGAGTCCCGAGAGGCCGATGACCTTCGACGACTGTGCGGGGAAATTCATGAACTGCGCTTCCCATGGCGCGACCAGCGTGCCCCGGGAGCAACTCGAGCGGGTCATCGAGCTCACCCGGCACATGGAAAAGATGAAAAATGTGGGCGAGATCATGGCTCTCCTGAGGTGAGCGCGAAAACCTCAACTAGGTCCGGCCGAAGGGACGAAACTGAAGGAGGGCGAAGGGCGCGAGGAACCCCGGGCCTTACGCGTCTGGCGCCTTCTGGTCCCTCTGGCGCCGCCTGGGGAGGATTCCATCGAGAAAGAAATTGTATGAAGGCCCGGTGAGCCACTGCATCTCGCCGAAGCTGACGGTCTTCGCTTCCCCTTCGATGGTGTAGGTGATCGTCGCGGTGGCGCTTGCGGTCTGGCTGGCGCCCGAGATCACTAATGCCCTTCTCCGCTTGGAGGAATTGGCCTGCCGCTCGGGCGCGGCCTGAGTCTCCGCGTCCGTCACTATGACTACTGCAGTGGCTTCCTCCCGCAGCGCCTTCTCGCGGATTCTTTTCCTGATCAGCTCCTTTTGGAACTCGGTCTTCCAGGAGAGCGAGACTGTCTTGATGTCGGCCGGCTTGGAGCCGTCCTGCTTCACGGCCCCTTCGTAGACGAAGCACGCCATTGTACCTGCCGCTCCTGCTGAGCCCAGCTCGTTTCTTATCATGCCCGCTATGCGCTCGAAAACAGGCACAAACTCGGCAGCAGCGGGTCCGGTTCTCACAGGGCCGGCAGGCGGTCCGGAAAGGCCGGTCGGCTGGCGCACCGCGGGCTGCGGCTGCCTTACCGCATCAGGTGCACCCGGCTTCTTTCTTCTTCTTCGGGACATGTTTTCCAACCTTGTCGCATGGATTCGCTAAAATGGGTGCTATTGCCCGACAGCCTTGTGACGACGTATGATTTCATAATATTATCATGACGTTGTCAAATAGTTTCTTATGTCAGGGCCACGGGAGACGGGTGCATCGAGCCTACAATCGCAAGACGGCCTTCAGCGTTTTACCCTTCTCCGCGTCTTCAACCGCCTGGTTTATCTGATCGAAGGGATAGAACTTCACCATGCGGTCGAAGGGAAGGCGACCCCTGACGTAGAGCTCGATAAGTTGCGGGATGAAGACGTCCGCGACCGAATCGCCGGCGATGATGCCCACGATTGTGCGGCCGTCCAGCATCTGCCGCATCTCCAGGCGCGCCTCTACCCCGGGAGGCGCAACCCCTATCATTCCGCACACGCCTCCCATGGCCAGTACGTCTACGGCAGAACGAAGGACCTCAGGTATGCCGGTGCACTCCAGGGAATAGTTCACGCCGGAGCCTGTGATCCTTCTGATCTCCCGGACAGGGTCCGCCCGGGACGGATTGACCGTATGTGTTGCGCCTATTTCCCCGGCAAGGCGCAGTCGATCCGCATTGACGTCCACGGCGATAATCGTCGTGCAATCGCAGACTGCTGCCGCCAGAATCGCGTTGAGCCCCACGGAGCCCGTCCCGAAAACGGCAAGCGACGAGCCGACCTCCGGACGAAGGGTATTCATCACCGCCCCTGCCCCCGTCTGGACGGCGCACGCAACGGGACCCAGTATCTCGAGGGGGACATCGGGCCGCACCTTGACGACGTTCCGCTCGAAAGCGAGGCTGTGAGAAGCGAAGGACGACTGGCCGACGAAGTTGGCGTGAATGATCTCTCCGTTTATTCGCATGGTGGGTGAGCCGTCGAAGCGTGCTCCTCCCATGTTATGCTCGAAGTAAGTGGAACAGTGGGTGGGGAAGCCTTTCAAACAGGCAGGGCAGGACCCGCACGACACGAAGCTGAGCACCACGTGGTCCCCGGGAGCGACCTTCCTCACTCGTGTCCCCACTCGTTCCACGATACCTGAGCCCTCATGACCGAAAACCGCGGGCAGCGCCACCGGCAGATGCTGGTCCCGTCCCATGAGATCGGTGTGGCATATCCCGGAACCTACAATGCGGACCAATACCTCATCCTCCCTCGGCTCGTCGAGCTCCACATCCTCGATGACAAAGGGTCCCGATCTCTCCCTCACGACGGCGGCTCTCACGATCATCCCAAACCTCCTTCCCGGTCTTGGCGAGGATAGTCACGCGTTCCCTTCAATTCCTCCGGCTCGCCGAAATATTCCTTCTGCTCCCCGGTTCTTTGCCGGCAAGCCGTTTTCCTCACCGTTGTGACAATTCCGGCGCAAACGGGGGCAGCGCACCGGGATTCCGCTACTTACCGATGAGGGCCTTCAGCGCCTCCATGGCCCTGCCGAATTCGGCCCACTGTCCGCGCTTCAGGGCATCCTCCGCCTGCTGGAACTCCTTGCGCACCCTTCCCAAGGCGTCCTCCGTTGTCTTGGTCGGCGCTGTGGTCACGGAAGGAGTGGTAGCGGGAATATTCCCGAACACGGCCCGAATGGCATCCTCGAGGCTGGGCTGCATCGAAACCTTGCTGCCGTATGCGACGATGACACGGATCAATTGGGGAATGTTCACTTCCTCGGCGATAAGGTAGACGGGCTCCACGTAGAGGAACGAATCCTCGATAGGGATGACGAGGAGGTTGCCCCGGATGACGCGGGAGCCCTTCTGATCCCACAGGGACAGTTGTTGCGATATGGTCGGTTCCTGATCGATCATTGCCTCGATTTGCATGGGCCCGTAAATAAGCCGATCTTTGGACAATTGATAGACCAGAAGCTTACCGTAGTCGGGGAAATCGCAGGCTGCGGCGAACCAGGCGACCATGTTCGCTTTCCTCAGAGGCGTCATAGGGAGCATGAGGAGAAACTGGAGCTCCTTCTCCTCGGGCAGGCGGATCAGCGCGTAGTAGGGCTCCATCTCCGCCGTGCTGTTGCCGGTCTTTTGTGAGGGAAGGGCCCAGACGTCTTCTTTGTTATAGAAGACCCTCGGCTCGGTCATGTGATACGTGGTGAACCTGTCGGTCTGAATGCGGAACAGGTCTTCCGGATACCTGATGTGGGCCTTCAGGTCCTCCGGCATGGACGCCAAAGGCTTGAACGAGCCGGGGAAGGCGGACGTGTAGGCCGCGATGATCGGGTCATTCGGATCGCTCACGTAGAAAGAGACGGTGCCGTCATAGGCGTCGACAATGGCCTTAACGGAATTGCGAACGTAGTTGACGCTTGTGCTGTATGGATCCGAATAGGGGTAGCGAGACGAGGTGGTGTAGCCGTCCTGCACCCAGAAAAGCTTTCCCCCGCTCACCACCAGATAAGGATCAGGGTCCAGGGCGAGAAAAGGGGCGATATGGCCTACCCTCTCCCGAACGGACCTGAAGAGCAGAATGCGGCTTTCGGGCTTGATGTAACTCGAGATGAGCAGGTTGGAGTCGAACAGCTGCCAGGAGAAGAGGAGCTTTCTCCAGAAGGAGCCTATGGGAATGCCTCCGGTGCCGTGATACTTCGTGTAGACGTTCTGGTCCCCCTTCGGATAGTCGAACTCCTCGACGCCGGTTTTAACGATGCTGTAGCCCGGCATGTTTTCTCCGTAGTACATGGCAGGCTGGTCTATCTTCAGGACGGATGATTCCGGGGGGATGTTTTTCACTGCCATGCGTGGAAGACCCCCCTCCGCGGTTTCCGAGACGTAGCACATGGCCAGTCCGTAGCCGTGGGTGAACTCGAGATACTCATTCACCCAGGTCCGGGCCTGCTGCACAACCTGCTCGCTCAATTCGCGGCCCGATACCATCACCTGCCGGTACCCTTCGCCGGGAAAGTGGTAGCGGTCCACATCGACCTGGTGGAACCTGTAGTAGAGGCGCATCTCCTGCGTCTGTTTGAACGTTTGCAGGACGGGATTCCAATCCCACAGGCGAACATTCTTCAGGGTATCCTCATTCCGGGAAAGGGCAGCCATCGAGAGATCGCTGCCTGCCGAGAAGGCCCGCTCCTCCACCTTGTCGAGCTGGTACGCCCGTCTGGTGAAGGCGATATTGTGCTGGAGATAGGGCTTCTCGAGAGAAAGTTCATTGGGGAGCACGACGTACGATTGCACCAGAGCGGGAACAATCCCGATGAAGACGATCATGAGGGCAACATAGGCACCGGCCCCGACAATGACAATCCGCAGCCTCATCCGCCTTAGGTTCGTCAAAACGAGTATTGCCAGGGCAGCGGTCCCTGCCATCATGATCCAGAGACCTAGGCGCGCCACGTGGTAGTCGGTGTATCCTGCGCCATAGACTGCCCCTCGCTTCTGATTGAGCAGGGCGAAGAGGTCGAGGTAGTAGCCGCTCCCCCACGCGGCAAGGAAGAGGACGAACAGGATCGACAGGTGCCTGAACATTCGCCTGTTCATCGGAAGCGCCGGGTTCAGCGTGACTTGGTTGGTGAGGAGATATCCGAGGAA
>Ga0326728_10026377_pt1 | contig 10292 bp, 8 predicted proteins | sample MB3enrmetagenome_FD_207602 | JGI IMG/M metagenome (GOLD analysis project Ga0326728, IMG submission 207602) | Lab enriched peat soil microbial communities from McLean, Ithaca, NY, United States - MB31MN | ecosystem: Environmental > Terrestrial > Soil > Wetlands > Peat | place: USA: New York... | reverse complement strand
AGGTGGCGCGCCGGATTCTTGAATCAGGAGTGCGGCGTGTTTCCATCAGTCTGGACGGCGCCGACGCTGCGACCCATGACGCGTTTCGCGGCATTACCGGCGCCTTCGACGCCGCACTGCGCGGCTTCCGAAACCTTCGCGAGCTGGGGATGTCGCTGCAGATTAACATGACGATTGCCCGTCATAATGCGCACCAACTCCCCGCAGTGCTGGAGTTGGCCAAAGAGATCGGGGCGGATGCCTTGCACACGTTCCTTCTGGTTCCGGTGGGCTGCGGAGTGGACATCGCCGCGGAGCAAATGGTGCCCGCCGCAGAATACGAAGCGATCTTGAACTGGTTCTACGATCGTTCGCTCGAGGGCGGGATCGAGCTGAAAGCCACCTGCGCCCCTCATTACTTCCGCGTGATGCGGCAACGCCGCGCCGCCGAGCGCCGGGCGGCCACGAGCGTACGCAACGAGACGCTCCCGGCAGACGCCGGCGGATCGAACGATGCCATCGGCCCGACTGAAATGACCATGCCCGGGTCGACGGGCATGGCCCTCCATCCACACGCTGCCCCATCCGGCTCTGCGCATCCCCAGGGCATGAACGCCATGACCAAGGGCTGTCTGGCCGGCACGGGCGTCTGCTTCATTTCACACCGAGGCGAGGTTTATCCCTGCGGATACCTGCCGGTCGTGGCGGGCGATCTGAACAAGCAATCGTTCGGTGAGATTTGGGAGAGCGCCCCGGTTTTTCAGCAACTGCGCAGCACGGATAATCTGAAAGGCAAGTGCGGCTATTGCGAGTTTCGGAATGTTTGTATGGGGTGCCGCGCGCGGGCCTACGCGGCTAGCGGCGATTATCTGGACGAAGAGCCATTCTGCGTTTACCAACCCCGGCGGAAGGACTCCGCCGCGGGCATGCGGGAGGAAGTGACCCATGTTTCAGTTTAGCGATCTCGTTCGTGGTGGCGAACTGGTCCGCGACATAAAGCAGAAATTCCCCGAGACCGACGAGGTTTTTGTGAAGTTCGGCCTTCGCCCCTCATGCTATGACTGCTCGATCGAGATGGCGGCGCGCAAAGTCGGCGCCTCACTCGAAGACCTGATGGTGGAAGTGAACAAAGCGATCTACAAGAGCCGTGGCGTTACAGCTTGATTTATCCTGCGGCGAGGTCCGATCCGGCTCGCACTTTTCATACTCGCCATGGCTCAACCAGAACCCGAGAGAGCGAAGGCTGTTTCTCATTTCTTATCATAATCACCCCCTCGTTCTCTCGGGCCATAACCAATGCTGAAATTCAAAGTCTAAATGCGAGGCCGCAAGGCGTATCGACTTTTCGGGTTTAACCTCTAGCCTTTACCCTTCACCCTTTAAGAAAACTCCCACCCGCGGCACTTATCGATTTCGCATTGACTTCGGTTGAGGTAATGTCTTAGCTCTTCCAATCCGTATTCTCGAGCCAATTCGCGGGCACTTACACCCGGCCGCTTGGCTTTCAACACGAACCAACCTTCTGACGACAACCACTTATCTTCTGCTACGTCATCTCCTCGCTCCTTGAGCAGCCGCCCGATCTTCTCGGGGCGGTTCAGGTCCTGATGGAAGATGCAGCGGTCCAGGTCAAGTGTGAGACGAGTGACGTTCTTTCCATTGCCCTGGTTGTTGGTATCGTAGACCAACTGTTCCCCATCCAGATCGTAAACCCGGCAATCCGGAATCCACGTGGAACTAACCACGTAATAGTTATAGCTGATGGCCTGCGCCTGAAGCGAGCGGCCGGCCGAGTAGGCGCTCACCCAGATCACCAATTCCGCCCCCTGGTTGGAGAGCTGCTCCCAGAGTGGGGACCAGTTGACGTCGAAGCAGATGGCCAAACCGACTCGCCCGAAATCCGCCTGGTGGGTACAGACGTTCGAGCCGGGTTGCACGGAGAGACCCACGCATTCTTCTCCCCACACAGGGTAGAGTTTGTTGTAGACACAGGCGACCTTTCCCTCGCGGTCGAGTAGAACCGCAGAATTGAAGCCCTGCTTCCCGTCGGTTCGATGGATGGGGCAAACAATGTAGGCTCGATGCTTCTTGGCGAGTCGCGACATGGCCGTGACGGCCGGACCGTCGAGCGGTTCGGCGTTCTCTTTGGTGTTGCCGCGAAAAGTCTCGGGAAGCGCGATGATATCCGCCCCCAAAGCTCCTTCCGCATCCACCTGACTGGCGACCCACTCCAGAGGGTGCTCTCCCGCGTGGAAGCCGAGACTAACCACCCGAACCGGGCGCCCGATCTTTTCCCCTGATGATTCCGGAGCGTAAACTCGCTCTCCTCCTTCCGTAGCGGCTGCCGGCGCCGCGCCGCTTAATCCCGCCGCTAACGCCGACACGCCCATAGCCGACCCCTTCAGGAATTCCCGCCTCTTCATGTCGTTGAACATCGCTCCCCCCTGGTCCCGTTTATACCGGCGATTGTATCCCGCTACGGAGGGTGTTGTCGACCAACTTCGCCAGCCTGGTTGTCGGCCTGCCCAGAATCGTCTCAACCCACCATTTCCCGCCTCGGCTCGGAGTGGTGCAGGCACGAGAGCGGTTTTTTGCACTTGACATGGTCGCCCGTGTGACACTACGTTCCTGTATCCGGGTTCTCGGGTCAGGAACGTCGCTGTTACTTAGGCTGAGAACCCCACCTGCCGGGCACGCCCCAGGGCTGCCTGAAATGCAAGGAGGAATGCCATGCAACGTCGCGATTTCTTGTCGGCCGTGGGTCTGGGTGGTTACTCGTTGCTCGGCGGCGCCAACCCGTCGCCCGCCTCGCCGTTCCCAACGCAAGGTCTGCCTGCAAATGGGCCTGGCGGGCGGCGCGCCAAGATCGGCTGCGTCAGTTGGAACTTCCATAGCCTTGGCCCGGGTGCACACCCCGAGGAGGCGATCGACATCATTGGCAGCCTCGGCTTCGAAGGAGTGGAACTGATCGCCAACTCGCCGATGGACGTTGACGAATACTGGACCGATGCCACCATCGACCGCATCAAGAAACAACTGGAACGAAATCACCTGGTATTGAACCAGTTTCCTTTTTTCCAACCGGTGGTCGAGAACCTGACGAGTCCCAACCGCGAGGACCGGCAGCGCAGCTTGGACTACTTCGAAAAAGGCTGCCGCATCGCCCACAAACTCGGCGCACCTATGGTGAATATCGTGGCGCCTTGGGCGCGGCAATTGAGCGCCTCCACTTCCTACCTGCCCCGCTACTTCCTGGGTGATGTCAAGCCCGGCGAGAAATTTCACATCAACATTGCTCCGGGCTACAACTTCGATGAACTGTGGCCTCTCTTCATCGAAACGATGAAGAGTTGCCTGGAGCGCGCCCAGGCGCTCGGCATGAAGTTTTCCATCGAAAACCATACTTACACCATGCTTCCCGTTTCCGACAGCTTCCTGCGCCTCTGCGACCACATCCCTAGCCCGGCTTTAGGCTGCAATCTCGACTGCGGCTGGGCCATGAACCAGCGGGACTACCCTCCCGTCGCCATCCACAAGCTCAATCGCCGCCTGATGAATCTGCACGTTCGCGATATCGATCCCACCATGCGCGAATACGTTCCCATCGGGCAAGGCGTGATGGATATCAAAGCCATTGCCGACGCGGTGAAAGCCATCGGCTTCACCGGCTTCCTCTCGCTCGAGCAAGACGGCTCGAGCGAAGATATGAAGGAAACCTGCCGCCGGTACATCAGCATGATGAAGGAATACCTCGCGTAAAGGGAGAAGGCAGTCGGCAGTAGGCAGTCGGCAATAGGCGAAAGGCAGCCGACGGCCACCCGCGGCACGTGATTTGTGCGACCGATGATTCCCCTCCTTGTTAAGGAGGGGGCAGGGGTGGTTGACTTTTTGTCCACAATCACGGATCTTCCCTCGCGCCAGCCGGGCACTTGGAAAGCCCGCTTTTGGCGATTGGTCGTCGCATTCTGCGCTCAAACTGGCTTCATTTTCGGTTCGTTTTGCACCTCATCAAAAAGTGATGCCCTTTATTTTCAGCAACTTCCTGGCTTTGTTCCCGCAATTTTGTGTTTTTCCCCGTTCTGCCATTCCGAGCGGCCATAGGCGTGGGCTCCACCGGAGCAGATGAGATTCCCGCTCCGATCTTCGCGTAGGGGCACGCCATGGCGTGCCCGTACAGTAGCCGGCGGGGGATGTGATCGGGGAGCCCGGATGTCGCAGCCATGTGGTGCGGGCGTCTCGCCCGCAGTCGCGCGGGCATTCCTTCGCTGCCCTCAGGACAGGCTCTGCCCGCGCTCGGGGAGCGGGACGGCTCCACGACGGCCGGGCAGACGCCTGCGCTACAAACGACCCGCTTTTTGGGGCCCAATCCGCGCATTTTGCACTCAAATAAGCTTCGTCTTGAGTTCGTTTTAGGCTCGTTTTTCAAAGCGCTTCCTGTGTTTTCAATAACATACTGGCTTCGATCGTATTAATTTTGTGTTTTCTCGCGTTGTACTGCCGTTCCAAACGCAAACCGCTTCCGACCCCTTCCACTCTTGGCCGGGCACCCTCCGGGCAGGACAGATGCTTTACGCGAGAACTCACGCCTTCGGCTTGGTACGCACACTTGTCACTCCGGGAGGCAACGATGGGAACCGCAGGCAGGGACTCAGGCATCGCAAGCACGAAAGGGAGACGGCTCAGACCTCTCGAGCCGAATGCTTCCGGCCGGTCCAGATCTCCAGCGCAACCCCACACCACGACTATAGCCAAAGTTATGACTTTTGTCAAGTACCCAGAAAGTTAACACTCCCGACGGCTGGCACCTCCGCGAGAAGATTAGCGGGTGCGTATACCGAGTAGTAACAAAGGATCACCGCATCACGAATTGTTTCTGGAATTTCTACCTTCGACAAAGAGAGGGCAGTGGTGATTAGAAGTCTTAAATCCGCACAAGACAAGCCAGAAGAAACACGAGCCTGGGAAGATCAAAAGAAGGACTCATATGACGTGGAGGCGCTAAGGAACGAATACCGCCAGCGCCTTTACTCGGAGGAGGGGCTCAAGTTACTAGAGCGCCCTCTACCGCCAACCAACGGTCGCCGTGAGCACGAGTGATTGTACGACGTCCCTCCCGCTTTCAGCTGCTCCCGGCATGCTGGGACCAACTCGACGGGCGCTTTGTAACTACCTGTTCGCCGAACCCATCTTCCCGCTCGAAAGTCGGCACTGCGACCCAATTCGACCTCGCGGGCGGCGCATACGCCGCGACTCGTTGTGTCGCGATGTATGCGCCACCCTTGCTCTTGAGGAATACCGCATCGACGAGGTCTACGCCTTAGATGTGAACGTGAATCGTCGCTTTCGATTAGAAATTCTACGTTTACCAGGCCTTGTTGAACGCGGCTCACCAGGGCGGCTGTAATCATTGTGTCCCAGCTACATTTAAACGAGAACCGCTAGCAAAACTCGGAAGCATCCGTGATCGCCCAGCATTCATAGACTCGAGCGACGGGGGGTATTAGCGTGAAGGCGATTTTGCCCCGACAACCGCATTAGTTTCCTGTTTGCCGATTACGATCTCACAGTCGCCGCTGCCGCTGCCCACGACTGCCAACTCCGCTACTCTCAAAAGTTCTCGATCATCCAGACGTTGCTATCGGTTGTCCAGCCCGCCATCGCCAAATGCCGCCCGTCGGGAGACTGTATTCCTTTGGTGCCCATGAAATTGAGTTTTTGATGCCATAGCGCACTGGCTTCTCCTCTAAGATCAACGCGAAGCAGGGTGGTATCTTGGGGTGTCTGGCTGGAAACAAACAGAGCGTTTCCGTCGGCAGACCAATCGACTTCGCCAAAGCTGTCCCATCCCCTTACTGCTAAATCGGTTGTCACCCCACTCTTTAGGGATAACAGTCGAATGCGCCCTTCGCGCGTCATGACGATTTGCGAGCCATCCGGGGAAAGGTCCCAAGGGACTGTCATGGAGGGCTCCATTTCCATGGTGGCAAGTGCACGCCCTCGGCCCTTGATGGGATCGACAGAAGTAAACATAAGATGACCTTGCTGTTGCTCGTCAAAGACACAGAGGTTGGCAGGGGCACGTGTGCAGTGGATGTCCGTCGTACCTAATGCAGTCAGAACCAATTGCGGGGGGCCACCAGATACAGGGACCCGCATGATTCGTACTGGAACCGAACCACCGGGAAGTCGGGCTTCAGGAAGGGCCAAGTACAAAATCCAGTGACCGTCAGGACTGAAACTGGAATAATACTTCGGTTCGGGTCCGAGTGGGAGCAATTCGGCGGTGTCGTCTTTGTCCAACGTCTGCTTGAAGATGTCCCAGTTTCCATCGCGGTCTGACCAAAACACTACGGCCCGGCTATCTGGCGTCCACCGCTCAGGCCACTCGAAATGTTCGTCGAACGTGAGGCGGCGTGTGTTATTTAGATGTGTTTCCTTTGCATCCAACTCTCCAACATACACATGGGCCTTCGCGGTGAGCCTAAGAAACTCCATCTGCTTTCCGTTTGCCGTGACCGTGAACCCGGAGAAGGAGAACCCCGGCCAGTTTGTTAGTTGTCGGGGGTGGCCCGTGGGTTCGCCTGTTTGAGTGATCGTCCTCACTTCCCAAAGATTTGAGTCAGCGCCAGTCATCACCGATTGCCGCAGGGAGTAGACGATACGTCCATCCGGCAACCAACAAAACCCCTGCAATTTTGGGCTTGATAGAATCCGAGTGGGAGGGCCGCCTCCTAGACTCACACTCTCGATGGCGCTCACGTAGATTCCGGTACCCGCGAGTCCTTTCGAGTACGCGAGACGTTGCCCGTTCGGAGCCCAGGCCACTTCGTTAAATTCTTCACCAGGTTGTGCGGCCATGATACGCCGCTGATCATCTCCATCCGCGGTGCTCAACCAAATCCCCTTCGCCCAGCCTGAATCGTAATCGCCTAGAAAGGCGATCTGAGAACCGTCAGGGGAAAAGGACGCAGCGGCGGCACCTTCCCGCAGCTTACGTGCTGCCCCACCTAGTATGGATACGGCCCAAAGGCTGGGGGCCTCACCGGGGTGTGTAACAGTAGTGATAAGAACCTTGCTTCCATCGGGAAACCACGAAAGGGGAGCACCCAAGGTCTCCGGAGCGCCTGAAAAGACGCTGGCGACTGCGAGCCCTGAAGGAAGAGGCAGCTGCTTCGTCTCGCCCGTGCTAATTAACTGCAGGTGAAAGCCATTTGCGTCGCTGTATGCCAGGAATTTGCCATCCGGTGAAATAGCAGCGGCTAGAACCGGGTTATCTAGAGAATTAGCAGTCAGTTGTCGCTGGACCAATTCCTTCTGCGATTGAGTCCGGTTAGAAAGCAACCACCAGAGGCCTGGCAGCAGCAGAATCAGCGCTGCGCCGCTAATCAACACCAGCGGCCTGCTTCCTGTTCGTACGCTGCTTGTCCTGGCTGAGACGCTCCCGCTTGTCGACCGTGTGCTCAAGTGGCGCAAGTCAACCGCGATTTCTTTCGCAGTCTGGTATCGGTCCTCCGGGTCCTTGGCGAGACACTTGAGAATAATGTCATCCGCTTTTGCCGACAGCTTTTTGTTGATGCTGCTGGGCGGAGAAGCAGGACGATTCAGAATCTCATCAACCAGCTGCGCATGCAGCGATGAACTATACAGGCGCTGTCCCGTGGCAATCTCATAGAGCACGACCCCCAATGCGTAGATATCCGACCGAGTGTCGAGATTCTCACCACGCAATTGTTCCGGCGACATATACGGCAGTGTGCCTATGATCGTGTGTGTTTCGGCCAAGGTGGTAGCTTCGGATTGGTTGGCCTTAGCCACCAGCTTTGCCACGCCGAAATCGAGGACTTTCACCAGTCCCGATTGAGTAACGAAGATGTTGCCCGGCTTGATATCGCGATGAATTACTCCCTTGGAGTGTGCCGCGCCGAGCGCCTCGGCAATGGGCATTCCCAATTTCGCGACGAGCTCAGTGCCCACCGCTCGCCGGCCCGCCATATACATAGCGAGCGTCTGCCCATTGAGATATTCCATTACGATGAATTCCCGGCCTTCGTACGCGTCGATATCGTAGATCGTGCAAATATTCGGATGGTTCAGCGACGAAGCGGCGCGGGCCTCGCGGCGAAAGCGCTCTAACGCCACAGAATCCGCTGCCATGTGCTCAGGTAGGAATTTCAGCGCGACTAGGCGGCCAAGTCTAGTGTCCTCGGCCTTGTATACCACTCCCATGCCGCCCAAGCCGATTTCTTCAACAATGCGGTAATGTCCAACCGCAACGTCCTTCAAGTCAGGTCGCGGCGCTGCGGTTGTGACGGAGGGAGCCTTAGTGATGTTCGCCTGGTCCGCAAATGCCGGCTTCTCGATGAAGCTCGCAGAGTCGCTATAATGAGCAAGCAGCGATTCCACCTCGCGGCGTAGTTCTGCATCACCAGCGCACGATTCTTCAATCACAGAGCTGCGCCGGTTTTCGTCAGCCTCGAGAGCTTTGCGAAAAATGCTTTCGACTTTTCCCCACCGCTCAGGTTTCATCGGATTTATTTTCGCTCAGAGCACGCATCAGCCACGCCGCGTGGTGCAGGCGCTCGATTTGTCGAAAGCGTTCCGGCTCCATCGGTTGACAGGGTAAAGGCGGCTTTATGCGAGATTTCCATTATCGATCTCCGGCCCGACCGCTAAGATACTCCTCACCCCCGCCCAACCCAACTGTGAGTTGAGTTTGCAGTGCAAGGTGCTCTCGCGGGCTACGGAAGGCGCCATTCGGGCCTCTCGCGAGGACCCCAAAGGACGCAACCGCCCCTCTTTCGACCAGTGTTTCTGACAGTTTGCCGCCCCCCATGCCTTTCTTTTCGCGGAAATCCGACCCGGTCGTCGGCTCGCCTACCCGGCGGGCAAAGGCAATGCTTCGATCCTGCCCAGCATGGCTCTGAAGAGCCGCCGCGTCAGATGGCTCTCGGCCAGCAGCAGCCAGTAATAGCGGGCATGTCTCACCAATCGACCACCCGTCTTCACCAGCCTCTGTTGCAAGCTGGTCAGCGACCAGTTCCCAATCCGTCGCGGCAGCGCCAGCCGACGCCACAGATTCCCAAGGTTGTACGCGATCACGCTCAGCCACAGCCGCACCTCGTTCGACCGGAACCGGTGGCAGCTCAACCGCGTCATCTTCACCGCCTGCTTGCCCTCCTTGATCCACTGCTCTGCCGTCCCGCGCTTGTTATAGAACCGCACCACTGCCCGGCTGCGTAGGCTCAGGTTTGTAACGATGAAGCCTACGCGTGGAAACAACTCCCCGGTATGATGCTCGACCTTCGCCACCACCCGGCGTGCCGTCTTCCAACTCGCCGCCTGGTAGAGAAAGCCCTTGTACTCGACCAAGGGCTTCTGGCTCGGCCTTCCCACCGGACGCGGCAGCAACTCCGCGATGTCCCGTTCCAGGCTGTCGTTGGCCGGAATGCGGATGGCGTATTTCACGCCCCGTTCCTCCAGCGCCTCGTAGACCTCCGGTCGGGCAAAGGCCGCATCACCCCGGAAGGCGACCTCTTTCCCCATCTGTTGCTGCCGCTCGATCTCTGGCAGTAACAGCTCTTCCCAACCGTCGGCGCTGTGCACGTTGCCCGGCCGCAGCTTGGCGGCCAGACAATCACCCTGGCTGTTGAACAAGAGCAGAGGATGAAAGCAGGTGGACTCGAAGTACCCGTTGTAGGCGCTCTCTTCCTGCTCACCGTAAACCGGAACCTCGGTCGAATCCATGTCCAGGATCGTCCGATACCCCGAATCTGTTCGTTCCGCTCTCCCGATCAATGCCCGATTGAGTCGCGCCAGTCCAGCGAAGTTCTCCTCCTGGGCCAGCATCTCGGTCTCGAAGCTCTGCAAGCGCGAGGTTAATGCCGCCCCTCGATCCCAAATCTTCTCCGAACCGATCAGTCGGAAGGTCGGGTCCTGGGAAAGCCTCTCCGCGTCGTTGAGGTCCTCGTAACCCGCCAGCCGGCTATAGACCGATTGCCGCAGCAGGTCGGCAAACGGAAACTGGGTGTTCCTGCCACGACGGGAATCGGTCAGATGCTGCTGGATCAATTCTCCAAACCCCAGCCGCTCGTCCAACTCGCGCACCAGGATCAGGCCGCCGTCGGAAGTGACGCGCGAACCTTGGAAATCGATCTTGAGGGAAGCGTTGAAGGAGAGCTGAAAAGGCTGATTTGGGCTTTCACCCACTGGGTCTCTACCTCCTGAAGGTCTTGAACCCGAATCACACCCACATCAATATTGATGAAGACGACGGTCCGAAGGTTCAAGAGTCAACGTCAAAATGGAAATGCGGG
>Ga0326728_10026374_pt1 | contig 10295 bp, 8 predicted proteins | sample MB3enrmetagenome_FD_207602 | JGI IMG/M metagenome (GOLD analysis project Ga0326728, IMG submission 207602) | Lab enriched peat soil microbial communities from McLean, Ithaca, NY, United States - MB31MN | ecosystem: Environmental > Terrestrial > Soil > Wetlands > Peat | place: USA: New York... | reverse complement strand
TCCTGCTATCGTTTCCGAGTATGCCAGGGAAGCGAAGACTGGACGACCCCGGCTCTCTCAATCATGTCATCGCACTGGGCATCCAACGAGGCGTCCACTTCTCACCCTCTAAACTTCGATATAGGGGCACAGTACGCCTATCATAGCTTTCAAGAAATCGTCTGAATATGTACAAAAAACGTTTTGAGAATATCTTTCGAGTTGCCAAGAAAGTTACATCGTCTCTTGATATAGGAGATATCCTCGAGATCATTCGCGACGAGGCCAAGACGACCATTCCCCACGCCAAAGAAGCGTGCCTTTTGATGTTCGACCCGGAGGCACTCCGTTACACTCGTCCACTTCATTGTGCGGTATATCAGGACCGCATAAATTGCCAGCTCTGCAAAAGGGGCCGAGAAACCATCAAAGGTGCTCTGGCCCAACCGATGACAATTCAATGTGCGTTGGATCGAAGTGGGCATCTCTCGTCCGAGGCAATCGGCTCTAACGATTCGATATGTGAAATCGCTTTGCCGATTCGTGACGGAGAACAGCCTCTTGCTGTGCTGGATGTCATTGCGAAGGAGGGGCGAAGTTTTGATCACCGTGATCTTACACTCTTGAAAGACCTTGCGGATCTTGCCACGAACGCCATTGTCAATACGCGAAAACACTGGAAGATAGCACAGGAAAAGCTAAATTTAGATCACATTCTCGTGCACTTACGGCCATTCGTGCCCGAGACTGTGCAGAAGATCGTTGAGAAGAATCCCGTCACGCCATCCTTTGAGAAGCGTGACACGGACGTCTCCATCCTTTTTCTGGACGTAGCGGGTTACGCCAAGATCAGCGAGACGCTCACACAGGAGAAAGTGAATTTCATTATCGAGAAGTACTTCTCCAGTTTTCTGGACGTCATCTACGCAAATCAGGGAGACATCAATGAGACCGCCGGAGACGGCCTCATGATTATCTTCCAAGGGACTGCGCGGGAGAATGCCCTCAACGCCTCAAGGGCAGCCCTCAACATCCATGCGCGGACGACTGAGATCCGGAAGGAACTGGAGGGACGGTTTGAGCCTATCGAGGTGAACATGGGGGTCAATTCAGGGATAGCCTCGGTTGGCATGACGAAGTTTCTCGGAGCTGCCGGCGCCAGGATGACGTTTACGGCCAGCGGGCCGGTGACCAACCTTGCGGCACGGATTGCATCAGCAGCCGCGGGGGGCGATATCCTTGTCGGCCCTGAGACAGCAGCGCGGATCAAGGATGAGATCATTCTTTTTGACAGAGGGCTGATGAATTTCAAGAATGTGAAAGAAGAAGTTCGGGTCTACAGTCTCATTCGTCCTGGCTAAACTTCCTTCGTGTCGCCGGACAGGGCAAAAGAGGTCATATCCGGGTAATCGGGATGAAGCCCACTCGGTGGGAGAATACCACACAATTGTATACAAATATGCACATTATAACCCCACTTTTTTGGGCTTGTGAAAGGCTTACGGTTTGGGCAACAGGCCGTTAAACGATAATTGTTGCTACGATACATAGATCAAAGCAACGGTTTCCTCATCGTCTATAATTCTGAGCGTATTAAAAAATTTGTATGAATTTCGTTACAGTGCTATCATCAAGGAAAAGACGGAATGTCAGGAACTGGCTTTGCAGTGAAAGGTAAATAAGATAGGGCCAAGCCGATACTTCTTGTATTGCCTTTAGGACATTTCGTGCTTGCTGTCCAAAGAGGGTGGATGCGCCGGAAAAAACACCTCGCCATAGGCGGCGTGATCGGAAGGCTATCGGTGATCGTTGGATCTCCGGGGAGGCTTCTATGCACAGGATCCTGATTGTCGACGACGAGGAGGCTGTGAGGTACGCGCTCAAGCAGCTCTTGAGCAAACATGGGTTTGTGCCCTTCGAGGCATCGGACGAGACCGAAGCAATTAGGGCGGTGCAGGACCACGATCTCGACCTCATACTCCTCGACATAGTCATGCCCGGACCGGACGGCATGGAGACGCTCCTCGAGCTGAAGAAAATCGATCCCGACATGCCTGTCATAATGATGACCGGGCGGGGTGACATCTCCACAGCGGTTCAAGCGATCAAGATGGGGGCCTACGATTTCATTACAAAGCCGCTTCAGACAAACAGACTGATCCAGGCTATCCAGGGAGGGCTGGAGCGGTTCGAACTTCGCAGGTCGGAAAAACAGCTTCGGACATCCCTGGAGTGGATCTTCGGACAGAGCGCGGCCATGAGGACGGTCATTGAGCAGATACGCCAAATCGCCTGGGGCAACGCTGCCGTGGTGATTCAAGGCGAGACAGGCAGCGGCAAATGGGTGACCGCCCAGGTCATTCACAATCTGAGCAAGAGGGCGCATCTGCCATTCCGCTCCGTCAGAATAGGCGCCGTTTCTGAAGACCTCGTTGAAACAGAGTTATTCGGCCGGGGCGCACGAGGGCCCAAGGACCCGGAGGGCGCGAGAAAGGGGGTCATTGAATCCGCCCAGGGCGGCACGGTGTATATCGACGGCCTGAGAGTCATGTCTTCGGCGATGCAAGACAAACTCCTCAGAACCGTGGAGGAACGACAGATACTCCCTGTGAACATGTCCATGCCAGTGCGGGTCGATGTGCGCATGGTCATCGGCACCGACACGGATCTCAAAGCATTATTGCGAAGGAAGAAGCTGGTCGAGGGCCTGCATCGCCGTCTGAGCGGACCCGTCATTATCCTTCCCCCGCTGAAAGAGCGGATGGAAGATGTACAGTTTCTGGCCCTCAAATTCTTATGGAAGGCCTCTGTAGAGCTCAATCGACCGGTCCGTGGGCTGGAAGATGACACGATAGACCTGTTGATGCGTCACTCTTGGCCCGGCAACGTGAGAGAGCTCGAGAATACCATCAGAAGGGCTGTCCTTTCCTCGGAAGACGGCGTCATAAGGCCGGAGCAAGTGAAGTCGATCATCGAGGGCGCAGCCGTTTACAAAGAACCTTTTCCTTTCCTCTCGCACAAAACGACGGTGGTGGATGTTACGGAGCGGAAGAAGGCCGAAGAGGCGTTGGAGGCTGGAGAAAAGGGAGAAACGGAGAATCCTGAGGACGCCCACGCCGCGCTGAAGCCGCCGCTGATGCACGGGCATCAAGACAAGGAGATACTCCAGGACACGATCCGGGCCAACATCAAGGACCTGGTATTCCCGTATCTTCAAAGGGTGCGGAGCGGGCGCCTCACCGAGAGCCAGACTGCCTATATGGATATGATCGAGTCGAGCCTCAACCACGTCATTTCACCCCTTTTGCAGAAGATGAAGGGTGCGTACTCCCGTCTCACCCCCACGGAAATCCAGGTTGCCGACATGATCCGGAACGGCAAGACGACCAAGGAGATAGCCAAATTACTGAACGTCTCCGCGGGGACCATCGAGGGCCACAGGAACGCCATCAGGAAGAAGCTCGGCTTAAGCAATAAGAAGGCAAACCTCCAATCGTATCTTTCCTCCCTGTAAGATAAGAATCGGTTTCACCCTAGGGATCATCCCTAGGGTTAGCCCTAGGTTATTCATAGAAAAACCATACAGTCCTCAGCCTTAAGATCATTCTCCTCCGGGCCGACGACCCACTCATGTACGACAGACCTGAAAGCAGAAGAAGTCGGCTCAATCTTGCCGGTGACACAAGTTCGATGCAAACCGCACAGAAGGCGATTCTCCCGTGTGCGAGGAAGGCAATGCGGATCCTTTTGAGGACTGATGGGGGCGCTCTATGACTGATTGCATAACAGGAGACAAGATGGGTGTCAGAATCATTCGCTTCACCGGGGAGCTGACCATCTCCCGAGCCGACGAGATGAAATCAATACTTCTTGAATCCCTCGAGGGGGCGGAGCACATCGAAATAGATCTCTCCTCGCTTGAGGAAGCTGATCTTGCATGCCTCCAGCTTCTCTGCTCGGCCCACCGGACATCGAAACACCTGGGCAAGTTTTTCGGACTGAGCGACAACGCAGCGGGTTCGTTCAAGAAAGCCGTAAGAACAGCAGGTTATGCGCGTTCCAGCGGATGCGTGCTCGATACGGACAACCAGTGTATCTGGAAAGAGGAGCGATTCCGTGAGCAAGCGAATCATGACGGTCGATGATTCCGCCAGTGTGCGACAGATGGTGGGCTTCACCCTGAAGCAGGCAGGCTACGAGGTGGTCGAGGCAACCGACGGGAAGGATGCCCTATCGAAGCTGGAGGGAAACGGAATCCACATGGTCCTTACCGACCTGAACATGCCGAATCTGGACGGCATCGGGTTGATCAAGGGTTTGCGGGCGCATCAATCCTACCGGTTTATCCCTATTGTCATGCTCACCACCGAGTCTCAGGAGTCGAGAAAGGTCGAAGGCAAACAGGCGGGGGCCACGGGGTGGATCGTGAAACCCTTCAAGCCGGAGCAGCTCGTGGCAGTCGTAAGGAAGGTGCTGGGATGAATGAGAATCACAAAGAAGTCTTCAAGGAGGAGGCGTGCGAGCTGCTCATAGAGCTCGAGACCGCGCTTCTCGAACTCGAAACGACGCCTGACGACAAGGATCTGATAGGGAAGGCCTTCCGCGCCATGCACACCATCAAGGGCTCGGGAGCCATGTTCGGTTTCGATGACGTGGCAGAGTTCACCCATGAAATAGAAACGGTTTTCGACAAAGTCCGGGACGGCGACATCCCCGTTACGAAGACCCTCATATCCCTTACCCTACGGGCAATGGATGTCATAAAGATGATGCTTGACCGCACAGGAGGCGAGGCCCCCTCCGAACCAGCGCTGCAGGAAATCGTAGGTGGTTTTAGAAAGCTGGTTTCGGCGAACGGAGAAGAGTCTCTGGGAACCCCCCTTGCCGAAGGCTCTTCTCCTATAAAGGCTTCGCCTCCTCCTCCCGAACAAGTAATTCCTTTCGATTCTCAGGTTACCTACCGGATCCGTCTCTCCTTTTCGAACGACATCTTCGAGACGGGCACGAACCTTCTGCTGCTCCTCGATGAATTGCGCACGCTAGGTGAGTGCAGCGTAACAGCCGACACGAATGACATACCCTACCTCGACGTGATGAACCCCGAGTACTGTTACACCGGGTGGGATGCGGTGCTCACGACGGACAAGGGGATCAACGCCATCAAGGACGTCTTCATTTTCGTTGAGGACCGATGTGAAATCAAGATCGATGCCATCCGAACAGATGAAGAAGAGGATCATAAGAAGCTAGGGGAAATTCTTGTCGAACGCGGAGACGTTGCCTACGAGGATGTACTTCGGATACTGAAGGAAAAGAAGCCTTTAGGGGAGGTCCTCGTGGAAAAGGGGATCACCACACCCGACAAGGTCGATTCCGCCCTCGCGGAGCAGCAGCATGTAAAGAAAATACGAGAGAAGGCTCAAGGCAAGGAAGAGATCATCTCCACCATAAAGGTGCCGGCAGAGAAGCTCGACATGCTCGTCAACCTCGTGGGAGAGATGGTCACGGTGCAGGCACGGCTCAGCCAGACCGCGTCGCTGCTGCACAGCAGTGATCTCGACTCGATTGCGGAGGAGGTGGAGAGGCTCACGGCCGAGCTCCGGGATAACACGCTCAATATCCGCATGCTCCCCATCGGTTCGACCTTCGGGAGATTCAGAAGGCTCACCCGGGACCTTTCCCAGGAATTGGGCAAAGAGATCGAAATGACGACCGAAGGGGAAGACGCGGAATTGGATAAGACCGTGATCGAGAGGCTCAACGACCCCCTTGTCCATCTCATCAGGAACTGCATCGATCACGGCATCGAAATGCCGGATGTGAGGCAATCGATGGACAAGCCGAGGAAGGGGACCATTCACCTTTCCGCCGTTCATTCCGGGGCAAACGTCTTCATCAGGATAAGGGATGACGGGAGAGGCCTGGATAGGGAGGCCATACTGTCGAAAGCGGTGGAGAAAGGGCTCGCGGCCCCCCATGCGGAACTGACCGACCGGGAGATATTCAATTTCATCCTGGAGCCGGGGTTCTCCACGGCAAAGGTGGTCTCCAACGTATCTGGACGCGGCGTGGGGATGGACGTGGCCAAGAAGGCTATCGACGCACTGGGAGGCACGATCGAAATGAGTACCGAGAGGGGCAAGGGAACAACGGTCACTATCAAGCTTCCGCTGACCCTCGCCATAGTGGAGGGCCTCCTTGTGAAGGTTGCGGAGGATCACTTCGTACTGCCCCTTTCCATTGTAGAGGAGTGCGTCGAGTTGACGCGAGAGGATGTGAAGAAGGCCCATGGCCGCAACATGGCGAACATCCGGGGAGAGATCGTTCCGTACATCAAGCTGCGAAATGAATTCGGCATATCGGGCGACTCCCCCGACATAGAGCAGATCGTCATAACCGGGGTTAACGGGGAAAGGATAGGCTTCGTCGTGGATCAAGTGGTGGGGGAACACCAGACCGTGATCAAGAATCTGGGCAAGTTCTACAAGAACGTGGACTCGGTATCGGGGGCCACCATATTGGGCGATGGCACGGTCGCGCTCATCGTGGATGTTCCCAAGGCGGTCAGAAGCGTGGAGCTGGCGGAGGCGGCATTTAGCTGACATGGCTTTTACCTTCTTTTTCCGGGATATGCAGATTCTCGAACTTGCCATGAAGCACGTCGTCCCTTCTGTAATAGGGAGGAGTCGAATCAGGGTCTGGGATGCGGGATGCGCCATGGGACCGGAACTCTATTCTTTGGCAATCATGTTCGCTGAACATATGGGACAATTCGCATTCAAGAACCTCATCATCCATGCAACGGACATTGACGAGCAGGGCACGTTTGGAGCCATCATCAGGGAGGGAGCTTATCCCGAGGACGAGCTAAAGAGGGTCCCGGAGGATATATTCAGCAGGTACTTCAAACCCGATTCAAGGCCGGGATTCTTTCGAATAATCGATTCCATACGAGAGCGGGTAGTCTTCCAGCGGCATGACCTCCTCTCGCTCAAGCCTATCGGTAGCGATTTCAGCCTCGTCCTCTGCAAGAACGTTCTTCTTCATTTTCAACCTGATGATCGAATCGAGGTCATATGCATGTTTCACAGGGCTCTTGCCCCCATGGGTCATCTCGCAGTGGAGCAGACGCAGAAAATGCCTCCCGAGATCGCTCCGCTTTTCGAGCAGGTCGCTGCGAACGGACAGGTATTCAGGAAGCTGGAGATCTAATCATGAAGGTGGTCTGTCTTGATGGAGACAATCTGAAGTACACCTGTAAATCCTACTTAGTTCTTGGCAGTTGGAACAGTTTGCAGGATATCAATACCCTGATAGATGTGGGTACCGATAGTTCCGTCATCAGCGAGATCGAAAAGATCAATACCGGGGTCGGGAAAAGACCCGTTGACCAGATCATCATTACCCACGAACATTTTGACCATGCAGGCGGCGTTAAAGCGATGAAATCATGGTGCAAGGCGAAGGTTTGCGCCTACAAGAAATTTCATGGTGTCGATGAAGTCCTGAAGGACGGGCAGACTCTCAGGATCGGCGATCGCCAGTTCGAAGTAATACATGTTCCCGGACACTCCAGCGACTCCATCTGTCTCTATTGCAAGGAAGAAGAAATCCTTTTCTCTGGTGATGCACCGTTGCGAATCATGACGGTAGGAGGTTCATATTCCGGTGATTTCATAGATGCCCTCGAAAAACTGATGAGATGTAACATAAAAACGATATACCCCGGACATGACAAACCAATACGAGGCAAGGTAAGGGATCTCATTAGAACCACACTGATGAACGCGAAGGATAGCATGACTATTGGGTGTACATAGGGAGAATCACGGTTTTCACCGTGGACGATATCAGAATAGAGCAAAACAAAAAAAGGAGGCAATAATCATGAGAGCCGATAAGACACCTACGTTGTTCCAAGACGAATTGGAACGGGTCCGAAGTGGCATTGTAAGCGGAAACCTGAACGAACGCTGCAATGCGGACAAAGTGGACGAGAAACACAAACCCCTCGTAAACGCCGTAAACGGTATCATTGAAGCCTTCACCGGCCCCATAAACGCCCTCGCGGCGGAAGCAGGCATGCTTACTAAAGCAGCCGTGGAAGGGAAGCTCGCCTCCCGCGGTAATCCTGAGAACTTCAGCGGGCAATACAGAGAGATCGTCCAGGGCGTGAACGACACTCTCGACGCAGTCATCGGCCCTCTCAATGTTGCGGCAGAGTACGTGGACCGCATCTCCAAGGGGGACATTCCGCCGAAGATCACAGATTCATACAATGGCGACTTCAACGAGATCAAGAATAACCTCAATAACTGCATCGACAATATCAACGCCCTTGTGGCCGATGCCGATATGCTCTCTCAGGCTGCTGTTGAAGGTAAACTGGCAACAAGAGCGGATGCAGGTAAGCATGGCGGAGCCTTCCAGAGAATTGTCCAAGGCGTGAACGACACCATTGATACTCTGGTCGGCCTCGTAGATTGTATGCCCGCGCCGGCCATGATCATCGATAGAGATTTTAACATCCTGTACATGAATGATATTGGCGCTGGTGTGGGGGGCAAGAAGGCAAAAGAGCTTTTGGGGACCAAGTGTTACGATCACTTCAAAACTTCAGATTGCAGGACCCCGAAGTGCGCTTGTTCTCAAACCATGGTTTCCGGCGCCCAGTCGAAGAGCGAGACAGATGCACATCCGGGCAGTCTCAATCTGGAAATATCATACATTGCAGTGCCGGTAAAAGACAAAAAGGGTGCGATCATCGGAGCCTTCGAGGTTGTCACTGACCAGACAGAGGTCAAAATGGCAATGAAGAAGGCGGAGAAGGTAGCGAACTACCAATCTCAGGAGACCGCAAAACTCGTGGATGGCCTCGAAAGATTCGCCAAGGGGGATTTGAACTTCAAACTCGAAGTTGCTGGAAGCGATGACGACACGCGAGGCGTGAAAGAGGTGTTTGAGGCCATTATCAGTGTGGTGGGGCAGGCAACTGAGGCGGTACGAAGACTCATTGCAGATGCCGATATGCTCTCCAAAGCAGCCGTAGAAGGCAAGCTTGCAACGAGAGCGGATGCCACGAAACATCAGGGTGACTTCCAAGCGATCATCAAAGGCGTGAACGACACTCTCGACGCAGTCATCGGCCCTCTCAATGTTGCGGCAGAGTACGTGGACCGCATCTCCAAGGGGGACATTCCGCCGAAGATCACAGATTCATACAATGGCGACTTCAACGAGATCAAGAATAACCTGAACGTCCTTATCGACGCAATGAACGAGATCACGAAGCTTGCCCAGGAGATTGCCGACGGCAACCTGATGGTCACCGCCAAAGAGCGGTCTGCCCAGGACGAGCTGATGAAAGCCCTCGCTGCCATGATCGCCAAGCTCACCGAAGTCGTCAGCGAAGTGAAGACTGCTGCGGACAATGTTGCATCGGGTAGCCAGGAGATGAGCGGAAGCTCTCAGAAAATGTCCCAAGGCGCAACGGAGCAAGCCTCCTCCGCCGAAGAAGTCTCCTCATCCATGGAACAGATGGTGTCGAACATCAAGCAGAATGCCGATAACGCCCAGCAAACGGAGAAGATTGCCCTCAAGGCCGCGCAAGATGCACGGGAAGGTGGAAAGGCAGTCACGGAAACGGTCCAGGCCATGAAGGAGATTGCCACGAAGATCTCGATCATCGAAGAGATAGCGAGGCAGACCAACCTTCTCGCCCTGAATGCGGCTATTGAGGCAGCCCGGGCAGGTGAGCATGGAAAGGGATTTGCCGTGGTCGCGACCGAGGTGCGAAAACTTGCGGAAAGAAGCCAGCTCGCTGCCGGGGAGATCAACAACCTTTCGTCCACCAGCGTGGAAATTGCAGAAAAGGCCGGTGAAATGCTTACCAAAATCGTGCCAGACATTCAGAAGACGGCGGAATTGGTGAGCGAGATCAATGCGGCCAGCAATGAACAGAATGCCGGGGCCGAGCAGATCAACAAAGCGATCCAGCAGCTCGACAAGGTGATCCAGGAGAACGCGGCGTCCACGGAAGAGATGGCGTCCACGTGCGAAGAGCTTTCCTCCCAAGGCGAGCAACTCCAGGATACGATCGGCTTCTTCAAGATCGGGGAAGGCGGCGGCAGAGAAAAGCATGCCAAGAGGGCCTACAAGCACTGCAACGCGGCAACGGCACGGCCCGCTCAGAAAACTCATCCTCAGGCAGGAAACGGCACTGCACGGGAATTTGGGGTTGCACTCGATCTGGGTGACGGGAAAGACAAACTCGACGAGGAATTCGAAAGATTCTAATGAAACTAGGGACCAGGCGC
>Ga0326728_10026373_pt1 | contig 10295 bp, 10 predicted proteins | sample MB3enrmetagenome_FD_207602 | JGI IMG/M metagenome (GOLD analysis project Ga0326728, IMG submission 207602) | Lab enriched peat soil microbial communities from McLean, Ithaca, NY, United States - MB31MN | ecosystem: Environmental > Terrestrial > Soil > Wetlands > Peat | place: USA: New York... | reverse complement strand
TGTGGAAAAGCGAAGCGGACACAATCACCACGCCGATAATCACCAGCCACCGCGCATCGTAATGGGTCACCAGCTTGCCCACGATGGGAAGCATGATGATCACCATAAGTCCCCCCGGCGAAAGCACCAGTCCGCTCAACATCGCCGTGTACCCCAGGAGGGTCTGAAGAAAAATGGGAAGCAGGGCTGTGCTGCCATACATGACGAACCCCAGCATAAACATCGTCAAGGTGGCGAGGAAGAAATTCCGGTTCTTCAACAGACGGAAATCCACGATGGGTTCTTTGCGGTTGAGTTCCCAGACCAGTGCTGTGACCAGCCCGAAGAGCGATAGAGCGGCGCAGCCCACGATGAAGTGCGACTCAAACCAGTCCTCGCGCTGTCCCTTATCCAGAACCACTTGCAGGAATCCCAGCCCCACACTCAGCAGCCCCAGCCCGATGAAATCGATATGAACCCCATCCTTGAACCCCTTGCGCTTGAGGAAAGACGGGTCAGAAATCAGGAAAAAGGTAAGAATCAGGGAGATGACTCCCACGGGAATGTTGATGAGAAAAATCCATCTCCAGCTATAACTGTCCGTGAGCCAACCGCCCAGGGTGGGGCCGATCACCGGGGCCATGACCACGCCCACGCCGAACATGGCCATCGCCATGCCTTGTTTTTCTTTGGGAAAACTCTCCAGCAGGATGGCTTGCGAGATGGGTTGCAATGCGCCCCCTCCCGCGCCTTGCACGATGCGGAAAAACACCAGCCAGCCAAGACTGGGCGCGAGCCCGCAAAGCAGGGAACTGAGGGTGAAAATGGCCACGCAAGTCATATAGAACCGCTTGCGCCCGAACAACGAGGAGAACCATCCGGTGAGCGGGAGCACAATGGCGTTCGAAACCAGGTAGGAGGTCAAAACCCAGGTGCTTTCATCAACACCGGCGGAAAGGTTGCCGGCGATGTGGGGGAGCGAGACATTGGCCACGCTGGTGTCCAGCACTTCCATGAAGACCGCCAGCATCACCGTGAAGGCGATCAGCCACGGGTGGGTCTCGCCGTTTTGTCGGGCTCGCGCAAACAGATGCTTCATGACCGGTTACGATTCGTGGGCGACCTTTTCTCCGTCCTGGTTGCCGGCGGTACCTCTGCAATCACGCTAGCGGCTTACGGGAGCCATTTTGACCCGGGCGCCGTGCAGGGCCGAAAGGATAATGGAAACCACTTCCTTCTCTCCCAGGCACGAAGAAATCATCAAATGGTATAGATGGCGATTCTGCCAGTCTTCGCCAAAGTGATTGCGGACGTAAGCGGCGCGGGTGGCGTCTTCGGCATCCAGCTTCTTTTCCGCTTCAGCCTTGGAAAGCTGGGCATTGCGGCTCAGCAGGCGAGCCAGGCGTTCGCCCCGCGGGGCGTAGACAAAAACATGGAAGGCGTCTTCGGACTGCTGAAGAATGCACTGGCTTCCCCGTCCCACGATCACACAGTCGCCAATTTCGGCGGCCTCCGCAATGATCCGGCGCGCCATTTGGGCGGCAACATCGGCATCAAAACGCTCTGGCAACGGGCCCGAGATGTAACCCCTCCCACCCGGAGACTGCCAGAAGAGATTGGCCAGCCGATCGAACCAGGGGTCGGGACGTTCATCAAACTTTTCCGCCACCTGGGGCTCAATCCTCGCGGCCTCCGCAATTTTTTCCACCAGACAGCGGTCCACCAGTTTCCATCCCAGGCGGTTGGCCAACAACTGGGCGATCCGCCCGCCGCCGCTGCCATACTCCCGCGCTACCGTCACGACGCGGAACATAATTCCCTCCCAAGATTGTGGCTAGTGGCCAGTGGTGAGTGGCTAGAGGTCAGTGGTTAGTGGCTAGTGTTTAGTTGTTAGCACTGGGTTGCTGGCCACTGACAACTAACCCCTGCCGTAAGAATTGATTCCTTTCCACTAACCGCCAGCCATGCTTTTCACTCGCCACTAACCACTACCTACTAACCACTGCCACGCTCATTTCGTGATAATGGTTGCTTCCACGTTCATGCCGGGACGCAAAATGCTCTTATCTGCGGAGTCCGGATCCAGCACGATCTTGACCGGAATCCGCTGGACCACCTTGACGTAATTGCCCGTGGCATTTTCGGGCGGCAGCAGGCTCAGGCGGGCTCCGGTGGCGCCGGCAATGGAATCTACATGGCCTGTCACCTTCTTGCCGTACATGTCAACGTCGATTTCCGCCTTCTGGCCGGGACGCACCTTGGCAAGCTGAGTCTCCTTGAAGTTCGCCGTGATCCAGACGTCATTCAGGGGAATGAGCGTGAAGAGCCCCTGCCCGGGCTGGATGATTTGGCCGGCCTCCACCGATTTCCTGGTCACCACGCCGTCAGTGGGAGAAACGATGGTGGCGTAGCTCAATTGCAACTCCGCCGTTTCCAAATCCGCCTGGGCCGCCTGCACCGCCGCCAGCGCGGAAGCCTTGTCGGCTTCGCGAATAGGAACCTGCTTATGGTTGGCCAACGCCTGCGCCACCATGGCGCGCGCCTGCTCCACCTGGGCTTTGGCCGCCAGCATGGACTCGCGGGCGATTTCCGCGCCCTCCTTGGCGGAATTGAGCTTCTCATTGGCGGCTTTAAGCTGGCTGTCAGCCACCCGCGCGGCGGCGAGATAGCCGTCGTACTCCTGCTGGGAAATCTCACCCTTTTCCATCAGGGGTTTCATGCGGGCCAGATCCGCTTGGGCACGATCGTTGTTGGCTTGCGCCGCCGCCATGTTATCGCGCGCATAGGCCAGATCCGCCGTGGAATCCCGCTCATAGGTGAACCGGGCTTTATCGTAGTTCGCCTGGGCGGCGGCCAGTTGAGCATCAGCGCCGGCGGTGTTGCTATCCGTGGTTTCCTGGGTCATGGGGACGCCCACCCCCGCTGCTTGTGCGCGGGCCTCAGCCAACACCAGCGCCGCCCGCGCCTGGTCCACGCGCGCCTGGTAATCGCGCGGGTCAATGCGCACCAGAACCTGCCCCTGCTTGACCGCCTCATTGTCATTGATCAACACCGCGGCCACCGTTCCATAAACCTTGCTGGCAATGGGCACCACATGCCCATCCACCTCGGCGTCGTCCGTGGAGACCCGGTTGTGGTAATAAACCAGCAAGACCACGACCGCGATGGCCAGCACGGCTCCGGCCACTATGGCGGCGCCCCGGACCATGGGGTCAGCCCAGCGTGAGGGGTTCTTGTCAGCTTCCTCGGGGCTTAGCGGTTCCCCGCGGCCTAATTCTTTTTCCAACTCAACAACGTTCGGATCGGTACTCGGCATAGTTAAACACCTTCACATGGCTTGTAGCGCCGCCCTTCCGGGAGGCGCCGCCCGGGCTGATACCCGGCGCTACTTCGCATAAAGACCTTCAATCTGGCCAATGGCGTGCGACAAATCCGCCCTCGACTGGTTGTAATCATAGAGTGCCGCAATCTGGTTGTCGTTGGCGCGGGCCAGGGCGTCCTGGGCGCTGACGACTTCAATATTGTTGGCCACGCCCGCCTGGAAGCGGTCACGCGCCTGGCCAACTTCCTCTTCGGCCAGTTTCACGCCCAAGTTGGCCACATCCACCTCATGCTGCGATGCATCCAGTTGCGCTTGCGAAGTCTTCACCTCCAGCGCAATCTGGTTACGCAAGTCGGCCCGCTCCTGCTCCACTTTCTTGAGTTCCAGGTTGGCCTTGGCAATCTCGGCGTGAATCCGCCCTCCCGTGAAGAGCGGAACGTCGACGGTGACTTGGAAAACATAAGCCGGGATCGAGCTGGGAGCCGACAACCCCTGCTCGCCCCAGGTCCCAAGGAAATCAATGGTGGGCAGCCGCGACTCACTCGCGCCGCGCCGGGCAAGTTCCGCCATGTGCGCCTGCGCCGCCAGCGCTTTCATTTCCGGGCGGGTCTCGTAGGCCTGCTCGAGACTCTGGTTGGCATCAATCTCCGGCGTCTGATAGAAATTCGGCGTATCCGCCAGGTCGATTTCCCGTTGTGGGTCCAAATTGAGCAGGCGCGCCAGGCCATAGAGCGCCACCTTCTGCTGGGTCTGGGCCTCCAGCAGGCGCTGTTTTTCGTTTTGAAGCTCGACGTTCGAGCGCAAGGTGTCAATGCCTGTGCCCACACCATGCTTCTGCAAGTCGTTCGCCTGGTCATAGAGTGCCTGCGCCAAATCCACGCGGGATTGGGCGGCTTTCAATGCGGCGCTCGCGCGCATTCCCGCCAGATACTGGGAAACCACCAACAAGACAATTTGCTCGCGCACGGTGGTTTCCTGAGCCTGACTGGCGCTGACTCCCTGGTGAGCCGCCTGCAACCGCCGCCACAGGGTGAGGTCGAGCAGGGGCATGGACACCGTCGGGCCCCCTTGGAAAAATTGGAAGGGGCCCGCGTGCTCGGGAATCCCCGGAAACTTGCTCCCAAACTCCGCATAAAGATTGAACCGGTTCGCGCGATCAAAAACCTCCACCCCCGCCTGGGGAAGCAATGCCGAGCGCGCAACGTCTTTGTCCTGCTGGCTCTCCGCGAAGCTCAGGGTGGCAATCTGCACCTGCGGATTTTCCTTGAGCGCCGTGGCCACCGCATCACGCAAGGTTAATCGCAATAGCCCCGCGCTTTGAGCGTGCGCGCGGCTGGCCAAAAGGAGGGGAAGAAGGAAAATCACCAGCAAGTGGAGCGCTTCGTGCTTCACCTTGTGGGGCCCCTTGCCATGGTTGGCCGCGGGCTTTTCCGCGCAGATTTCGTCAATCAAGGCTTTTGGCATAAGGCCCGTTCCCATCAGTTGCGCTCCTTCGCCGGACATCGCGCAGAGTACTTTCTTGCCTGCCGGGTCTACAAAAGTGACGCCGGACAAATCCACCTCCAGCGCCTTACTCTTATAGATGTCCATGGAAGCGTGCCAGCAACGCTCAAACTCTTCCACCCAGGGACCGGATAGTTTGCCCTCCAGCTTGAGCGTGACCTTCCCAGCATCCTCAGTTGTCGTAATCCGAAGCATAATGGCCAATCTCCTAAATGATCAGGACTTCACTAGGGCAAGTGGGGGGCCAAATCATCTGAGCTGAGAAGTTAATATAAGACCTTATGGATCAGCATCTTGTATCAAAAATGATTGCTGCCGGCAAAAAGCTATGAGCCTTAAGCGCCGAAATATCGTCACGTGCCGGAATCTGGGCAGTATGCGTGACATTATTAAGGCACTTTAACAACAGTCTGAATCGAAGGGAGCCATGGCGCAAGCGCTGCTGGGGATGCGAATAACTGCTGACTGAGAATTGACGGCTTCCTACGCTCGTTTCAATTCGTATACGGTGATTTCCGGCGGAGCGCCAAAGCGCACAGGGGAGAAGATGGTTCCAATGCCCCGATTGACGTAAAGCTGGGAGTTATCCTTCTTGAACCAGCCGCGCACGTAGGGGGTGATCAGGCGGGCGGGGGAGAGGCCGGGGGAGATATATTCCAGGGTCACCTGGCCGCCATGGGTGTGACCGGCCAGACTCAGGTCGATACCAAGTTCGGCGGCGCGGTCAAAGGTGTTGGGATTATGGCTGAGGAGGATATTAACGGCGCCGGGCTGCATGAGGTCTTCAACGCCTTCCAGATACTTGTTCACGACGCCATCGCGCGATGGGCCGAAGGGCGCCCGCGTCTGGTAATCCACGCCGACTAAATTCAATCGCTCGCCGGCGGATTCAATCGCGGCATTCTGATGCCGGAGCATTCTGGTCCCGCGGGCGGCAAAGCGGAGGGTGATGGAGTCCTCGACGCCGGCCCAGCGTTCATGATTGCCCAGGCAGCCGAATATGCCGTACGGCGCCTTAAGGGCGGACAGGGTTTCGACTACCGCGGCCGCCGGCGAGGCCTCCCAGGTAACGAAATCGCCGGTCAGCGCCACCAGATCCGGCTTCAACTGATTCACCATCGCCACGTACCGGCGGATGTCCTCAGCCGGCATGAAGGGCCCGATGTGAATGTCGGAAAGCTGGGCGATGCGAAAGCCGTCAAAGGCCTTGGGCAGCCGGGGAAGAATGATGCGCTGGCGAGTGGTTTCAATCTCCGTGCGCTCATAGAGCATTCCATAGGCGCAGGCGGCGAAGGGCGTGGCGCTGACGGCCACGGCCGTCCGGGCAAGAAAGTGGCGCCGCCCCGGGGAGAGCAAGGGCTGACCCTCCGGGCGGGAGGCGGGAAGCATTTTGCGGAACATCCAGTAGGCGGCTCTTCCTAAACGGCTGCAGACATAGAATGCTGCAATGACCGCAAACCCGATCAGGGAAGCCAGCATCCACCAGCGAAAGGGGGCTTGCAATAGCGCGGCTTGCAGGGTCAGGCGGGCGGGTTCCGGGACACTCCTGGGCCAAAACAGGTTGAAGGCCAGCAAACCGACGTAGGCGCCCATTCCCAACCATACCAGCCAACGCCGCATGGATTGGCTGCGAACGAACTTATGAATTAGCCCGCGCACCTGCCACAACCAGAAGATCTGGCTGGGAATAAACAACACGAAGGCAATCGCCATCAGCATGTGTCGAATCAGCATTGCACCGAGCCCTGCCGGAAATGAGCCATTCCCATTATACGCTGGATGCAGCCGGGTGTCTGCTGTTTAGAGTTATTCGGCGCCGGCCTTTTGCAGGAACTGGCAAACCACGGGGTCAGCAGCGGCGGCGAAGGCATCAATTTTTGCGAAGCCGCAATCGGCTTCTGCCAGGCTTTTAATCCCGGTGCACATCAAAACTCGAAAGCAGAAGCCGTGCCAGAAGACCAGACTGTCACTTTCCTCTTCGGAAAGCCCTCTTTTCTGGTCGCGCCAATACTGCGCACAGGCCATGAAGCCGGGGTCCTCTCCCGGGATTTGAGGAGATGCTTCCACGGTGCGGGTAAGATGAACGACAGGAACGCCACGAAGCACCCCGCTGGTTTGTTGCAGGATCTTCCAGCCGGAATATCGGGTACAAATATCCTGCGTGTGGGTGCCGGCGTTGTCCGGGGCGATCAGGACTTGGATGGGCTCGTCGGCCCCGCCCGCATAGTCCCGATAGACCACGGTGGCCGGCCAGTAAATCTTCCGCACCCTTTCGGCATAGAGATTCTGTGCGTCCGCACCCTGAAAGGCTCCAATCCGAGTGGGAAATTGGCTGAGTACACCTGTCCACAAGCGGTGGGCGCGTATGGTCATGACCCTGAACTCCAGCGCGGCGCCCGCGCACAGGATCATCAGCACGATTATCCGATATGTCGAAACTCTCTGCATTGGAGCGTCCGAGCCAGACTGTAGAGCAAGGCCAGCGGCAAGAGAAACGCCAGGAGGCCGAGACAGGGTTCAATCATCGGCATGTATGTCATGATTTTCTCACCGCCCGCGCTCACCAATCCCGCGAGGGCCATCAGGCGGACAAAATTTCCCACGTAAGCCAGGGGGACGGCGGCGACCACTAGGAGGGACTTTCGGTACCATGGGCCCTTCAGCAGGTAAGCATATACGGCGGAGAGGGCCAGAAGGGCAACCGTGGAGCGCAAGCCGTTGCATGCCGGCGCCACCAGCAAGGAGGTTTGGGGGTTGGGAAATTGCAACTGCGCTCCCGTACATTGCAGGCCCAGACCCACCAAGTTTGCCAGCCCTGCCGTGGTCCGGGCACAGAGCGTTTGCAAGGGGTAGTCAATGGCGACCATCAATTTGGGGGGGACCGGCATGAGAAAAAGCAGGAAAGCAACCGGGAATGCCATCTCGCGCAGCGCCTGCCAACCCCACATTGCCAGGATGCACCCCGCCAGAGTGGCCACCATGAGCAGGGGGGTGAAGGAAAGAAAACCTATCGTCCGGGAATCGAACCAGAGCGTCACCGCCAGCGATAGCGCCAGCCAAACCAGTCCCAGCGCGGAAGGTTTTACCGGGAGGTCCCTCAGGTGATTCTGGTTCAGGTAAATCAGAACCAGACTGATCAAGGGTACGAACGGGCACAGCGAGTAAATGCCGTCAGACATCCAGGTCAACGCCAGGATGTTTAACCGTTGCCAGAAGAAGAGGATGAAAGGTATTAACAGGACGATGCCCCATCCCCAACTCCGCAATCGGGAGGGATAGGGCATCACCCTCAGAGGGTTCGTGGCCATACTCAGAAAGGCACCTCGCCTATTTGCGCACGCGCGACCGGAAGTATTGCCACGCGACGCCAGCTCCGCCCAAGGCGACGAGAACCAGCGTGGGATCCTCCGGAATGGACATCATGGGGCGCGTGAAGGCCAACAGCGGAACGGCGGTAGACATCAACACAATGAAGGTACCCAACGCCCATACGACAAATGAACGCATCTTCATCTCTGCCTCCTGCATGGGGATTAACAACTGCTGAAGTGCAGGCAGAGATTATCCTCGGAGCATCCTGAGTGTCAAGCAACATCTCAGGCTAGCCGTGACTATTTGCGGACGCGTGACCGGAAGTATTGCCATGCCTGTTCCTCCCAAGGCGACGAGAACCAGCGTGTGGTCCTCTGGAACGAACATCATTGGAGTGTGTCGCCCGACCGCCCATGCCGAAACGGTGGAAGACATTAGGGCGAGAATGCCTATCGTGCAGATGGCGATTGAACGCGCTTTCATATCTTCCTCTCCTCTGCCTAGGAAAGCGTCTGGGTGTCAAGCAATAACTGCTGCTATCAAATTCAGAACGGAACTTTTCGCCTCGGTGGTGTCCTAATTTCAGATGTAGCGCCGGCTTCCAGCCGGCACTGAGCCGCCAAGATGGCGGCGCTACGTTCAAATTAGACACCACCTTCGCCTCGGTGGTGTCCTAAAAGTGTGTTGATTCTTGGTGGCGGCCTCGGGAGAGCGGGCCGCCAGCGGCTCATGCTGTGGCACCCCAACCAATATCGTCAAATCCTAATTGAATGGGAGCATTCTTGAAAACTCTGGCAAATTTCTTGCGGAAATCATCCATGTCATTACAGAGTTTCATTACCGCAATAACTCGCTGGATTTGGTCGTTTACTCTGCTTCGCCCATATTGTTTAAGCCATTGGTGGTGATTTTGGAGGAAGTGAGGATTAGGATTTTTCTCCCGCAGGGCTTTACCCACGTCCGCATGGATGGCATCATATACAAACATCATCACATACTTTCCCCACCGGAGGGGTCTTGATCGAGGAGAATAATGGACACTCTCCAGCCGTGCCAATTCGTACCAGAATTCTTCTGGGAACATATGAGCCCATTCCTGCATTTCCTCCGCGATAAACGCCTGTAATTTAAGCTGTAGGGCGTGTTTAGCTCTAACTTCTTGGAAACCAGTCGCCTCGTCAATCAGGGCGATAATCCCAACTTTTGCACAAGCCCTGATAACAATTTCGGCCTGCTTTGCAAGTTTTAATTGGCTACCCTTTAGGAGTTTGGCTTCTCTCGCTTGTAGGTACTTCTCGCAGATTTCGACTAGAAGCGTACCTTCGTACCCTGTGGCGATTAGTGAACTCCCAGGAACCCTAAATTGAATCGTCGGGCCCGACTCTAACTTGCTATCAATTAAGGGATTTCTGGAAAGATACCTTCCCAAATTGCCACTTTCGCGCCCATGACTCAAAACACGCACTACTTCGCGCTGTGTCAAAACTCTCTTGAAGTCGTTTAGGACGTGAGCTTCAACTGACATATCTCCAATTTGGAGATTCCCTCGGAACATTGAAAACGGAAGGTCACTTTCCTTTCGTTCTTCGGATTGCGGTCTTTCCTCAGTAGGTTCGCCCCCGACACCCTTGGCCTTCGCCCACCTTGCCCGCACAGCATTTCTAGCGATTTCGCTTCGTTCCTCTTGGGTTAGGACGTTCGCCCTGGCCCGTCCACCTTTTCCCGCCCCCAATTTAGACAGCTCGCGGGCGGCGTCACTGGTTAATTGATCGGCCATATTCTTTCTCCCTTCATAGACCATTATACATGCTCGGGAGAGAATGTCAATACTTGCCCGTAGATTTTACAATTATTTACTTGACTTCTTACTCGGGCAAGTATAGGGTTAATCCTGAAAGCAAAAGCCCCGCCTCGGCGGGAACCGAAACGGGGCTTAAATCCAGCACGCGGGGTGAGCCGCAATGCCGAATCCTCAAAGTCATTATCGGCCTACTTCGCGGGAAAGACAAGGCCGATGACCTGCCACAATTGCAAATCCAAATGTCAGAGGTTCGGGAAAGATCGGAAGGGTAATCAACGCTTCCGTTGCTGCCAGTGCTATAAAACCTATAGTGACCGGCCCGAGAAGCTAGAAGGCACCTACCTACAGCCGGAAGAAATCACCAGCATTCTCCGTCTG
>Ga0326728_10026370_pt1 | contig 10296 bp, 9 predicted proteins | sample MB3enrmetagenome_FD_207602 | JGI IMG/M metagenome (GOLD analysis project Ga0326728, IMG submission 207602) | Lab enriched peat soil microbial communities from McLean, Ithaca, NY, United States - MB31MN | ecosystem: Environmental > Terrestrial > Soil > Wetlands > Peat | place: USA: New York... | reverse complement strand
GGATGCAAGCTCGGACGCCGCGCCACAACTGCCTCAAGGTTACCTTGTATCATGTTGTGCTCCCGGGTGGATTCGAGTCCGTCAGCCAAGGGCCTTTACGGCCGATCGAATCCCTCATTAAGGGAGACGTCCCAATACGGATGTCGATTTTGGTGAGAATGACCGCGTGGGCTATTTCCGTGTCGGCTACTTGGCGACACCCTGCGCATCCAACCATGCATCATGGTGGCTGCGCTGTTGTTTTGCAGATGCGGCGCCGATCGGTGCTGTCCACATAGGAGTCTGGGAGTGGGCGGCCCATACTCGGGGGGGTATCGTGCCGCATCCAACAGCATGCGCCATTCCACCATCCGCCCCTTCCTTGTAAGTGTGCTAAGTGTGCTGTTGCTTTCTGCACCCGCAGCCCTGGCGGAGGGAGCCGAAGCGACCAAGCCGTCGTCGCTCAGTTGGGTGGAGCTTCGTGGCGCCGAGTCGTGCGGCGGCGCGGTGCTGGTGGCTCACCTCGTCGAGGAGCGCCTAGGGCGCCACGCGCTCGTTGCGCCCTCTCAAGCAAGCCTCTCGCTTGAAGGTTGGGTGGAGCATTCCGAGATTTCACCCTCCTGGCGAGCCGTGGTGGTGGTTCGCGACTCGGACGGCCAGGTTCTCGGCAGCCGCGAGATTGTCAGCGATGCGTCGACGTGTGCCGAGCTGCGCGAATCCGTGGTGCTCGCCGTCGCCCTGATGATCGATCCAAACGCCTCGAGCGTACCGGCCGCTCCGATGGCGACGCCTCGAACCCCTGAACCGACGATCCACGCGGCGGCCCCCGACACGCCGTGTTCACAAGCCGTGTCGAAGCCTCAACCACCCGGGCGCTGGCGCGTGGAGTCCGACGCAGGCCCGGAGTTGGCCTATGGAGTCTTGCCGTCACCCGCCTTCGGCATTTCCGCGGGCCTCACGCTCGCCCTTCCCGGCCTCTGGCGCGCGCGAGCCTCCGCCGCGGCATTGTCACCGCAAACACTGTCGATCGGAGGTGGGGCTTCCGCGCAATTGACCGCGGCGTACGGTGGCCTCCTCGTCTGCCGCGCTGCGCTCGAGGACGCCCGTCGCCAATCGCTCGAACTGTGCGGTGGCGCCATGCTCGGATCGCTCAGCGCAACCGGGACAGGCTTCAGCGGGAATTCCAACGGTGACACGAATTGGTTCGTCGATCTGGTTGGAGCGGCCTCGTGGGTCCTACCAATCGCCGGACCGCTGGCCGCCCGACTCGGCGCGACCGTCGGGATCGCCCCCATCCGCAACCGCGTCATGTACGACGATTCGACGCGAAGTCGCGAGTCCGCCTACGTCGAGCCTCTCGTCAATGCCATGGCTGACGTGGGTGTGGCGTTGGCGCTACCGTAATCTCGGGCGTGACCGGACCGCAGGTGCTCCGGGAGCCGCGGAATTCATTGGGACCCGCGAGAGTCGTCGATTCCTTCATAATCGTGCCCAGTCGCGTCCACAGACCGAACGAGTGAGCGTTTCGAACCGTGCTTCCGAAGAACCCCGCGATGACACTCGGCGCACCCGCGGCGTGTGCGGGCCAAGCGCTCCGCATCACCGACGTGTTCCACGAGTACGCGCCCTTTGCGTGGCGAGTCCTGCGGCGCCTTGGTGTTTCAGAGGCGGACGCCAACGACGTTTGCCAAGAGGTGTTCATAACAGTTCACCGCAGACTGTCCGAGTTCGAAGCGCGGTCGTCGATTCGCACCTGGGTGTTTGAGATCTGCGTTCGCTTCGCCGCCGACTATCGCAAGCGGATGCGCCGGCGGCGAGAGGTGGCGCCGGGAGGGCTGCCCGAGGTGACGATCGATGCGGGGCAAGAGCGCGAATTGAGCGTTCGAGAGGCGAGCGGCATTCTCGATCGCATTCTCGATGGGATCGACGACGAAAAGCGCGAGGTCTTCGTCCTCTACGAGATCGAGGAACTCTCGATGACCGAGGTCGCCGAGTCCGTCGGTTGTCCGCTGCAGACCGCGTACTCCCGTCTTCATGCGGCGCGGCGCGAAATCGAAGCCGCCGTGCAGCGCTTGTGCGCGAAGGGAAATGCTCCATGACGTCCCCCAAGCGATTGACCGACCCGGACTCGACGAGCTCCGAAGCGCTCCGCGGACTTCTTCGCGCCGCGCGCGCCGACCTGCCGAACGAACAGCGACTGAGGTCGATGGCAGCGGGCATCGGTCCGATGCTGGGGCTTGGTGCCGCACCCGTCGTGTCGAGCGGCGCCGCCGTCTCGGCGGGACTCAAGGTGGGTGCCGTCGTCCTCGCGGTGGTCGCCGCAGCAGGGGGTATCGCGTTGCGGAGTGAGCCGACGACGCACCCCATCTCGATGCCTTCGTCGTCCGTGGTGAGGGGAACACTCGCTCCGGCGCCCACAGCAATCCGATTGCAGAGCGATGTCCCCGGCGCCGTCTCCATGCCACGTCCATTGCAAGCTTCGCCCGCAATCCATGATTCGCCGATCGCACAACCGCTGGCGGCGTCTCCGGGCGGAACGCAAATGCCTCGAGTGGCCGCGGTCGCTCCGCGCGCAGTGAACCCGCCAGCCGCCGAATGGGGCCAACGCCGCGACGTCGAGCCGCCGTTGGCTCCGCCGCCGTCGACGACCGAATCGGCGCTCCACTCCGGGGGCGACGATGGAACGCTGACGAGAGCACCGCCATCGCCGACGACCGAAGTGACGCTTCTTCGAGACGCGCAAGACGCGCTTCGAACGGCGCCTGCCGCCGCGCTCTTCCTCGCCGACGAGCACGCAGCCCGCTTCCCCGCGGGTGTCCTGGCGCAAGAGCGCGAAGTCATCGCCATCGAGGCGCTGATCAAAACCGGCCGACGAGAGGAGGCTCGCGCTCGCGCCGCTCGTTTCCTCGCCGCGATTCCGAGGACCGCGTACCGCCCACGTGTCGAGGCGCTGCTGGGCGAACAAATCGACGTTGCGAATCATAGACCGTGACGTTTGAGGCCACTGAGTTTGTGAGCTTGGCCACGGCGGCAACCGAAGGGCTGTGCTGGCTCAGCGACTTGACCTTGTTTGAACGGCGACCCAGCGAGGTCGCCCCGGGGTGAATCATGAAAAGCAGGATGATGATCGGCGGGGTTGTTCTCGGCGCAGTGGCCGTTGGATGCACTGGAACACTCAACGTCGGTTCCTTCGCGCAGGACGCAAGCGTCGAGGGCGGTACGGAGTTCGGGAGCGACGCGACCACGTGGGATGCGGGATTCGAAGCGTCCATGCCCGAGACCGGAACCGCGCCCGACGCTGGACCCGACACTTCCACGTTCGACGCCGGAGCGGACGCCTCGACGGATAGCGGCTTCACCGGTTCGGGCGACGGAGGTGACTCCGGTGCGTGTGCCAGCGGTACGCTAACCTTCAATCTCACGATCGATGCGGCGGATCCCGTTTTCCTGGGGGGTCCAGAGCCTCAGTGGCTCAATTCGTTCGGTTGCTCAGGTTGGCTCGCGATCTCTCCCGCGGGGCAGACACCACTCCTCCTGGATGAGAATACCTGCATGTGGATTGGTTGCCCCGCTTCCCAGCCCGCGCCCCCCACGGCCCAATCGTTCACCTGGGACGGGACGCACTTCCCAAGCCCCAGCAACGGCGCCGGCCTCTGCCTCTCGATGGCAACGTGCAGTTGGTGCGTTCCGACCTGCGCCGCACACGGCAACTACGTCGCGACGATGTGCGTCGGCTACGCGGGAGACGCTGGAGCGCCCGAGACGTCTCCGCCAACGTGCAAACAGGTCCCGTTCGTTTGGCCCCCCACGTCCGCCAACCAAACCATCGACGTGACGATTACTCCCACCCCGGACGGAGGCACCGGGACCACCGGCAACGGCACATGGACCAACCGGACGCAGGGAACCAGCGCCTCAGGACAGCATTGGACATCCGTGGCCTCGGATGCTTCCGGAAATCACCTTATTGCCGGGAGCACGGTCACAATTCCCCCGTTCAATCTCCTTGGCGGAGCCTGGGTCTCGACCGACGCTAGCCAGACCTGGACCAACGTGGGCGGGGCTGGCATCGCGAATGCTGTAGCTTCGAACGCGACGGGGACAGTCCTCCTCGCCGTCCCGGGGGAGGGCTCCTCCGGGTTCGGGATCTCGACGTCGACAAACTCCGGCGTTACGTGGACAACCCCGACGTCTCCAACCGCCTTCAACGGCTGGGGCTCCGTAGCCTCGGACTCGACTGGAGCCCACCTCGTCGCGGCAGCCGCCTTCGGCGACATCTGGACGTCGACCGATTTCGGCGCGACCTGGACCGATGTGACCGCATCGGGCCCGGCTCATCAGGACCTGAACTGGGTCTCCGTCGCATCGAGCGCGGATGGGACCCATCTCGTGGCCGTCGAAGGTGGTGGCTTCGTCGTGGCGGGCAACGGATTTGCGGGCGACATCTGGACGTCGAGCGACTCCGGCGCAACCTGGACCGACCAGACCTCGTCGGGCCCCGCGCACAACCTCTCCTGGTGGTCCGTAGCGTCGGATGCGACGGGTACAAACTTGGTGGCGGTCGGTTCAGGCATCTGGACGTCGAGCGACTCCGGCGTGAGCTGGACCGAGCAGGCCGCGAACCTCGGCACCTACGTCTGGGTCTCCGTCGCATCGAGCTCCGATGGGTCCCATCTCGTCGCCGCGACCATGCCTCCGGGCAGAGGTTTCGACTCCACGTCTGGAGACCTCTGGACGTCGAGCGACTCGGGAAGAACCTGGGTCAATGAGACAGCCGGCACATCCGCCTCGGGCCAAGACTGGACGGCCGTCGCCTCCGACTCGACCGGAACCCACCTCGTTGCGGCCGCGTCCGGCGGGGATATCTGGACGAAATGAGACATTGTTGAAAGTCTCAAGCACGATTGCCGTTCCAGAAGAAGTACGCCGCCATGGAGAGGCCAATCGCCACGACTACCGCTCGCATCGCGCGCGGGTCCACGCGCCGCGAGAAGCGTCCACCCAGATATCCCCCGATGCTCGAGGCGAGAATCATCCATAGACAATCTTGCCACAATACCTGCTTGGCCACGATGAACGTCAAAACAGCGATGCCATTGGCGATGGACGTCGTCGCCGCCTTCAGCGCATTGATCTGATTGACATTCTCAATGCCGTAGAGCGCCAAAAGGGACATCACGAGAAACCCCGCGCCGGCTCCGAAGTAGCCGATGTAGAAGCAGGCCGCGACCATGCCGGCAAAGAGCAGGCCCCGCGATCGGTGGCCTGCAGGCCCGCGTGCCTGGAGCCAGCGCGATACCGGGACGCTCGCGGCAAAGAGGAGCGCTGCGATCAGGAGCAGCCACGGCACGAGCCGCATGAACGTGGTCTGCCCGGTGCGGAGCAGCATGATGGCGCCCGACAGTCCCCCGAGCCCGGCAGCCACACACAGGAGACGCAGCAGACGAGTGTGCGGTCGATATTCATCGCGGAAGGCCACGATGGACGCAAACTGTCCAGGCCACAGAGCGACGGTGTTCGTCGCGTTCGCCTGAATTGGCGGCGCGCCCACGCCGAGCAAGGCCGGAAAGGACAGGAACGAGCCCCCTCCGGCTATCGCATTGAGCGTCCCAGCTACTAACGAAGCCATCACGAGCCACAAGGTGGCCCAAACGCTCTGCATGGCCAGCTCGTGATGCTTAGCGGAAGGGGGCGATCAGTACGAGCGCATCCGCGACGTAGCGCCGATCAGGGCTCGGCGGTACGGATCGCCGCTGAGCCCCCGCTCACGGCGATATGGGTGCCAGTGTCCTTGAGCGTGTGGCCATCGTATGAAAATACCTGCACGTCCTTCGACACCATGCAGCCGACGAGAATGCTCTTGCTGTCGGCGGTGAAGGCCGCGCCCTGACACCACTGTCCGATGTCAATCTCCGGGCCGCGCTTCAGGGTCTTGCCCTCGATCTTCACGACTACCATCTTGCCCTTCGTGTTGTAGAAGGGAAAGGTTTGAGCCTTGTTGGTCCCGTTCTCCAGAACCACCACGGCGTAGCTACTGTCGGGCGCAAGCTTCACTCCCTCGGGGGTCAGCCCTACGGAGATGGTGTCCACCACGTGCGGCGTCAGCGGCGGCGCGACCTCAAGGTCGATCAGGCTGATGGTGTCGACGTCCCCTTGCGCGCCACCCACGTTTCCGACCACGGCGAACTTGCCATTCGACGCGATGTCGACCGAGTAGGGACGTATCCCGGCCCAGAAGTCCTTCACCCGCGTCACGGTCGTGCCATCGATCTTGAGCAATGTCAGCCGGCTGTCGCCATCGTTGGTGGCGATGGCCAGTTTGCCGTCAGGGCTGATGGCGACCGACGCTGTGCTCTTCGATTCGGGAATCGGCTTCTTGTCCAGATTGGACACAGGGACGGTGCCCACGTTGGTAACGACCTTGCCCGCGATGCTCAGCACAGACAGGGTGCCCGAGTTGCGGTTGGCCACCAGCGCAAGCTTGCCGTCTCGGCTGATGGATAGGCCAGACGGCGAGTCGCCGGCCGTGACGGTGGCGATGGCCTTGGGTGGGACGACCGTCATGTCGATCACCGTGATGCGGTTGTCGGGGATCGTCTTGGTAGCGTCCGCGGGGTCGACCTTCATCGGCGCCGCGACCAGCGCCAGCGACTCGGTCGGGGTGACGGCAACGCTCAAGGGCGGGCCATTCGTGCTGCCGGGGGCCTTCAGTTCAAAGGCCAGCTTGGGGGGCGTAGTCGTCAGGTCGATGAAGCTGACCGTGTCCTCCTTGATTGGAGCGGGCACCACGGACAGGACCCCCTTGTCGAGAAACTGCTTGTTGTCGTTGCTGCTGACGGCCCACCGCGGGATAACCACGGTCTTGGCGGTCGAGCGCGGGGCGCACAGCGCGCACGCGAGGAGAACGAACAGACCGCTTCGCGAAAAAATCGAACGCTGCATGGGCACTCCTGTCCTTGGAGTCATGTCCGACAAAACGAGACCGAGCGCGACCATACACGCAGACGCGAAGCGAGATAAGGGCCTTTCGGCGGCCCCCGGGTCGCTGGGTTCGCCATGCTGTCGATTTGCGCCTTCGACGGACTTTCCAGCGCTCGAAGGAGATCCGGCGTTCCCGTCTCACAGGCCGCGACCTCGCCGGGGATGGCATGACCGAGTCCGGTCGCCCCTCCCCCGCCCGGAGTGTTGCAGGCCACGACCGCAAGGCGGGTGAGGCACCACGGCAGGCGCCTCATGCGGCCGACGGTAACCGAGCTTGCCACCACGTACCAGCGGCGGCCACTGCCGTTGCGGATGCCCAGGATCAAACGCGGCCCTCGCGTCGGGGCGCCTCTGCGGTAAGACGGAGTTCGTGCGACGCGGGACGCAGGAGGTCGCCGATGAACCCCAAGGTGGATGCATTTCTGAAGCGTCAGGACAAGTGGCGCGCCGAGTTCGAGAAGCTTCGCGGTATCCTCGTGGGCAGCGGGCTGACCGAAGACCTGAAATGGGGCCATCCCTGCTACGCGCTCGACGGCAAGAACGTTGCGCTCATCCACGGCTTCAAAGAGTACTGTGCCATCCTGTTTCACAAGGGAGCGCTGCTCAAGGACCCCAAAGGCGTCCTCATTCAACAGACCAAGAACGTGCAGGCGGCCAGGCAGATCCGATTCACGAGCGTCCAAGGGCTGAAAAAGCTGGAGAAGACGGTGGAGGCCTACGTGCGCGAGGCGATCGAGATCGAGCGCGCTGGGCTGAGGGTGCAGTTCAAAAAGACCGAGGACATCGAGCGGCCCGAGGAGTTCGAGTCCAAGCTCGCCGCGAACGCCAAGTTGAAGGCGGCCTTCGCCGCGCTCACGCCGGGTCGGCAGCGGGCGTACATCATCCATTTCTCCCAACCAAAGCTATCGACGACGCGGACCGCCCGAGTGGAGAAGCACATCCCGAGAATCCTCGAAGGTCTCGGATTGGACGATTAGCGAACCCGCAGCACGACGCACTCAAGCGTCGATGAGACATGCGACGACCGCTACCAGATGCCCGGGATCAGCCGCCATTGGGTCCTCTCGCGGTAGGCCGCGTAGCCGGCCAAGTGACCCACGAGGAAACGCTCCTCGTCGAGCAGGCGCCAGACGATGATGGCGGCAAAGGGTGGAAGCGTCACGAACCCCACGACGGAGCCGAGCGCCATCGGAAATCCCGCGACGAGGACGAGCGCTCCCGCGTACATCGGATGTCGAACCACCGCATAGGGGCCTGAGTCGATCACTCGCTGCTCGGGAGCCACCTCGATGACGGAAGAGGTGAACGTGTTCTCGCGCAACACGAGGAAGACGCCGAAAAACCCCAGCAGGATGAGCGCATCACCCACTGCGACGAAGGGCCATCGTGCGTGCGACCAGCCGAACCGATGGTCGAGCGCCGGAACCACGACGGTCGAGAGGAAGGAGATGCTGGCGAAGCCTTGGATGATCTTTTGGCTCCGTTCCTTCTCGGCGAAAGGCCCCACCTGCGTCCGGCGTTGCAGGAGGGCGGGGTCCTTGTGTGCCAGGTAGACCGTGATCGCTAGCGACGATGCGGAGAAAAGGCCCAGGAACACCCAGCCCTGCACCCATCTCGCCGTGCCAGCCGGCACGAAAAGAAGGAGCGCGAGGACTGCGACGAGATTGGCGAAACCGAGCGCCGCTTTCACCATGACCCCGGCCGCTCCAGTGGGCACGACATGCTTACCAACGGACCCGGGGTCCGGACAAGACCGGCGGCGTCCACTTCTCATGTCTCATTTCGCATCATAAGTCATGCGCCAGCTGCGCCCCGCGCGCGGAGCTGACGAGCATCACGCCGCCCCGGGCGTCGCCGACAGGACCGTCGCCTCGAGGTCGTCGAGGTACGTGGCTGTGGCTACCGTCGCTGCGCTTGCGAGCGCCTCGGCACGTGCAGGGCTCATGTCGAACTCCGTCACTCCGTAGCCCTTGGCGGGGAGCCGGCACAGACGCAACGACGCGGAGTCGCTCACGGTCAGGTCCATGCCGTTCACCATCGTGTCCGCCAACGCCGTGATCCGCTGACCGAGACGTGTTGCGGAGAGCGCTCCGAGGGCGGACGAAGCTCGTGGGGGAGGCGGTGCACCTGGCACCTCGAGCGTCGTATCGAGGACAAGCCCGACGGGGAGTGCTGCTCCATCCAGAGACGGTCCCATGAGCCGCGTCACGAGCGCGTTGGTGCTCGGCATGATGAAGCCAATCGGGAGATTCGAGAGCAACCCGCCGTCGACCATGACGTGGTCGGTGAGGTCTTCTCCGGCGTAAGATCCCCATTCCGCGCGCCACACGACCTCGGTGAAGAAGAGCGGAATGCTTATCGACATGCGCACTGCGGAGACGAGCGGACAATCGGGCGCGCTCACGTGATTGAGCGCTCGCAGGCGACGCGCGGTGGTGTCGGTGACGATGACGGTGAGATGACAGCCCGTCCGTGCATGGATCTCGCCGAGCGTCACGCGCGACAGCCCGCCTTGCTTGCGTTCGAGCACGCGCATGAGCCACCCTACGAAGCCCTCGCCGGAGATGAAGCCTCCGCGGTCGAAAAACGCCAGCGCTGCGTGCGCAGAGAGCAGTCGACGCCCGAGCTCGGTCGGAAGTTTCAGAGCCGTCAGCTGCACTTGGGAGATGTTCGGCTCGATGTCGGGGGCCATCGGGACGAGCGGCTCGGCCACGCACTCGGAGAGCAGCGAGAGGTCGTCCGGCGTTGTCACGACGTTCATCCGCCGGAGCTCGTCCACCGAGAATCCCGCTGCCACAAGGGCGGCAACGATGGCGCCGGCGGACGTGCCCACCAGGCGGCGAATCCCGTGCCCACGTCGGAGTATCTCAATCATGGCAGCAGTGAGCGCGATGCCCCTGCTGCCACCTCCTTGGAGAGCGAGATCGAGCGTGAGCGGCATCGTCAACATCCGCGGAGTCGAAGCGAAGCGATGGGGTGCATCAAGATTGACGATAGCGCGAACGCCCTTCCCACGGCTGGCTCAAGACGGAGACGCGGTCTGGCGCGCAACAAGACCGCGGAGGACCTCGGGAACCCGTTTCGCCGTCGGGTAAGCCCGTTTCGCCGTCGGGTAAGCCCGTTTCGCCGTCGGGTAAACCCGTTTCGCCGTCGGGTAAGCCCGTTTCGCCGTCGGGTAAGCCCGTTTCGCCGTCGGGTAAGCCCGTTTCGCCGTCGGGTAAGCCCGTTTCGCCGTCGGGTAAGCCCGTTTCGCCGTCGGGTAAACCCGTTTCGCCGTCGGGTAAGCCCGTTTCGCCGTCGGGTAAGCCCGTTTCGCCGTCGGGTAAGCCCGTTTCG
>Ga0326728_10026368_pt1 | contig 10297 bp, 10 predicted proteins | sample MB3enrmetagenome_FD_207602 | JGI IMG/M metagenome (GOLD analysis project Ga0326728, IMG submission 207602) | Lab enriched peat soil microbial communities from McLean, Ithaca, NY, United States - MB31MN | ecosystem: Environmental > Terrestrial > Soil > Wetlands > Peat | place: USA: New York... | reverse complement strand
GACTTCCTGCGCATTCTCACCGAGCCCAAGGCCTCGCTGACCAAGCAATACTGCGCTCTGCTGGAGACCGAAGGCGTCAAGCTGGAGTTTGCCCCCGAGGCTCTGCGCGAGATGGCCGAGTTCGCCTTCCGCGTCAACGAGTCCACCGAGAACATCGGCGCGCGCCGCCTGCACACCATCATGGAGCGGGTGCTGGAGGACGTCAGCTTCCTGGCTCCCGACGTGGCCCGCAGGGCTCCCGACGCCGAAGCCGCCGCCCTCCTGATCGAAGCCATCAAGAGTGAAGCCTCAACGCCCCTGCCCTACGAAGAACGCGTCACCGTTGCCGGCCCCGAGAAGGTCTTCCTCATCACCGACGAGTACGTCCGCCAGATGGTCGCCTCGGTGGTCAAGGACCAGGACCTGAGCAGATATATCTTGTAGTCCCGGCCTTGCTTCAAAGTCCGGACTCGCAAGGAGAAGCGCATGTTCATACCGACGAAGCGGGGCGGTCTTGTTTTTGCGATCCTCTTCGTCTGTCAGTTTTTTGCGGAATTTCTGACCCAGCGTATCTTTCACGGTGATCGCTATTATCAGAATCATCGGTGGCCGATTCCTTTTACATTTCTGCTTGCGGCGGGCATTGTTCAGCTATGCCTGAAACCAAGAAACGAACCGGCTGCCGAAGAAGAGAGCTGGTATCTTTCCCGCAGCAGCGAGATAGATCCGTACACGGCCAGAAAAGAATCCGCATTTGCCTTTACGCAAGTTCTTCGAAATGAGGATGCCTTGTTTTGGATACCTGCACGGTACTGGCCCTGGATCTACTGCGGACTGGCTGTTATTCTCTATGCTTTTCCATTGTCGGGATATTGAAATCGATTTCGCTCGCTGAGAACGCCTGAAGAGAATCGGTGGAGGATTGCCTTCTGGCAGAACCCATAGCGCAGGCCGCGGGTCTTGCACGTGGTCCCGCTTTTGGGGATTAGGCGAATGTAAATAGATATACAGAAGAACGAGTCACGCCGCCGATTCGCGTTTGGTTTCTTCAGGGTTACTCTTCGGTTCCGGGAAGGGAATGCCTTTTTCGGCGAACAATCGCCGCAGGCCTCCACGGCCCAGGCGGCCTTGCTGAGCGGCCTTCTTGAACTCTTCGCAGACGAGTGCGTCGTTCTCAAACCACCAACGGGCTTCCTCGGCTTCCGTAGCAAACTGGGGAACCTTTAAATCGCTCTTGAAAACGCCAAGCTGACTCATAGCCTTCCTCCTTTTTGTTCCCAAAACATTTCCCGCCAGTACTTTGGCGCTACGAATGCCGTGACCACCCGGCTCCGCTCGTCCCGCAACGTTATTGCCACACGAAGAATTCTGCCCAAGGCCGTATTGCCGACATAAGTCCAGCGCTCTTCGCCGTTGACGATTTCGAAAGCCATCTCCAGCGGATCGCCAAGAAGCGCTTCCTCGGCTTCCTCCGGGGTCACATCGTGTTCGGCAATATGGCCGATATTTGCCTTGTCCCAATCGAAGAGCGCGTCGTTCATGCACCCTCAACTTCCTTGGACCGCACCATTATCGTAGCCACTTTGTAGCCGTCCTGCAACGGCTGTTGCCTTTATCCTTCCCCGCCCAGTGCCTCGATCTTGCGCAAACTCTTCAGCATCTCGCCCAGCGCGGTCTTGCCGATCTCTGCTTCGAACTCTGTCTGCAGCCTGTCGAAGGTCCCAATAACCCGCAGGGCGCAGCGCTTGCCCAATGGCTTGAGGGTCAGAAGATAGGCGCGGGCGTCTTCGGGATCGATGCGCCTCTGCAACAGCCCCTTGCCCTCCAGCGACGAGATGCAATGGCTTACGTTGCCGCGCGTGGTCCCGAAGGCCTCGGCCAGTTGCGAGGGCTTGACCGGCCGCGGCGCCTCGAAGAAGATCGCGGCCAGCGCCAGACCTTCCAGAAAGCTCAGCCCGTCTTCCGAGAGCACCTGCGCCGTCAGCGCCTCGAAGCGCCGCGCCGCCCGGTTCACGGCAAACATCGGACTCTGTTCTAAGAATGCATCGATGCGCATGGTTTAGTCCTCTGGATCGGCGAACAAAGGTTGGTTTTGGTCTCCCATCCTCGCGCCAAAAACTGCGCGAGGATGGGGCACGGACCGTTGTGGAAGTTCCGAGAAACTCCGTGCCCCATCTTTTCCGCGTTTTTTGCGGAAAAGGTGGGAGACCGGAATGCATTGAACGGGAAGCGGCTTCATAGTAGTTTACAGAATCAACTATTCATGACTATACAAAACTGTCCTTGCCCGATGGAAGGCCGGGCCTCACCATGAAAAAGACCCTATGTTTACCTACAAACCCATTCTTCTTTTATCCGCGCTGCTGCTGACCGGCACCGCCGTCTTTGCCCAGAGCGCGCCGGCAACGCCTACCGGCGCGGCAACCCGGAAGACTCCGCTTCCCCGTCCTTCCGAGACTATGGTAGTGCTGGGAACCGCTGTTCCTGTGCCGTTGGCCGAGTCCTCCTCCTCGGTGCTCGTCCTTCCCGTGGAGAGCGAGTCTCTCAAAATCGAGTCGCCGCAAGATCTGCTCCGCACCGACGCCTCGGTCTTCATCGAGCAGCGCGGCGCTGGCGGCGGGCAGGCGGATCTTGCCTTGCGCGGCGGCAGCTTCGAACAGACCCTGGTGCTGCTCAACGGATTCCGCATCAACGACAGCCAGAGCGCCCATCACAACCTCGATCTGCCTATTCCGCTGGAAGCCATGGACTCCATTCAGATTCTGCATGGCGCCGGATCCACGCTGCACGGCGCCGACGCCCTCAGCGGCGTCGCCGACTTCCTCACCGCCGCGCCTTCCGCCGACTCCTTGCGCCTGCGCGCCGCCGGGGGCAGCTTTGGCGAGAACGAGGCGTCGCTGCTGGGAGGGCTGGCCCGCAAGCAATGGAGCAGCCGGCTTACTGCCGAACGCAGTTCCTCCAACGGATTCATGGCCGACCGCGACTACCGCAACGAAGACGCTGCCCAGGAAAGCTGGCTGGCCTCGCGGCTGGGCGTTACCGATCTGCTGGTTGCCGCCAGCGACCGCTCCTTTGGCGCCAATCAATTTTATGGGCCGTACGACTCCTGGGAGCGCACCAAGGGCTGGTTTGCCGCCGCCCGTCAGGAGTTGGGCGCGCGCACCGTGGCCGCCTTCGCATATCGCCGCCACACTGACGAGTTTGTCCTGCTGCGCGAAGCTCCTGCCGTCTACGAAAACAATCACATCGACGGCTCCTGGCAGGCCTCCCTGCGCCGTACCCTGCCCGTGGCCTCCACCTCGCTTGTGCTTTTCGGCCTGGAAGCCGACGGCGACAGCATCCAGAGCAACAATCTCGGCCTGCACGCCCGCAACCGCGGCGCGGGCTACGTGGATCTCGATCTCCGCCCCACCAGAAGCCGCTGGAACCTCTCTGCCGGCCTGCGCGAGGAGCTCTTTTCCGGAGGGCTGCGATCGGCGCTGGCCCCACATCTGGCCGGTTCGCTGCGCCTGCCCCATGCGCTCAAGCTGCGCGCCGCCGGCGGCTACGGCTTCCGCCTGCCCACCTACACCGACCTCTATTATTCCGACCCCACCACCCAGGGCAACGCCAACCTCAAGCCGGAGTCGGCCTGGAGCGGCGAAGGAGGGGCGGATTTTGCGCCCTCGGCAAAACTCGCGCTCTCCGTCACCGGCTTCTACAATCGCCAGCACGACACCATCGACTATGTGCGCACCGCATCCCTGCCGAACGCGTTTCTTCCCCCCGGATGTCCGGCCAACATCTGGTGCGCGGTGAATCTCAGCGGCCTGCACTTTGCCGGGGTCGAATCATCCCTGACCTGGCTGCCCAGCAAAACCCAATCCATCCGCATCGCCTGGACCGCTCTCCACGGCGCTCAGGACGCCCTGTATGGCCTCCAATCCGAGTACATCTTCAACTACCCGGTCCAGAACGCGCACGCCACATGGACCGCCGCACTCGGCCACAACCTAACCGTGACCAACACGGTGCAGATTGCCCAGCGCTACCAGCAGACGCCGTATCCTGTATGGAACGCGGCGCTGACGCACGAGACAGGCCGCATCCGCCCCTTTCTCCGCCTCGCCAACCTCTCCAATACCGGCTTCCAGGAGATCGCCGGCGTGGCCATGCCGGGCCGCGCCATTACCGGCGGCGTCTCCCTCCGCCTCAGCCGCTAGTACTGTGATGGCGTGATTGAGTACCGGATTTTCATTGAAATGGGTGCCCCCGGTCTGGTTTTTGAGACAGGGGAAAGTTGGAAACTCTGGCCGCACCCCCGACTGCCCGCCTGAAATCAGCAAAAAACTTTCCACCGCGCGCCGCAAATGCCGTAAGGTAGACGCGTGCCTTGCGCAATCGTCTCTTCCTCCCAGCAAGGCCGCGCCAAGGAGGACTTGCATGAAGAACCCTGCGCTGCATCACACCATCTCTTATATCGAGTTCAGCACGCCCAACATCGAGCAGACCCGGCGATTTTATTCGGCGGTCTTCGGCTGGAAATTCAAGGACTGGGCGCCGGACTACCTGGGCTTCGACGGCATCGGCATCAAGGGCGGCTTCATGAAGGGCGACCCGCTGCAAACCGTCAGCAAGTACGCCCCAGTCATCGTGCTCTATTCCTCCGACTTGGAGGCCACCCAAGCCGCCATCCTGGCCGCCGGGGGCAGTATCGTGGTGCCCACCTTCGCCTTCCCTGGCGGCCGCCGCTTTCACTTCTCCGACGGCGCCGGCAACGTGCTGGGCGTCTGGTCCGAGTAGCCTACAGCAGTTCCAGAACAGGTATACCCCGAAAGCACTCCTCTCAAGTTGACGCGACCATCAGGGAGCGGCAACCCTGCGCCATGCTAATGGGACCAGCAATTCTGGAACTGCTCTACATCACCTTGCGCGGTCGCGGCAGCAATTGGCCTGGCCCTAGTTGGTCGCGCACCAGCGCCAGGCCCAGCACGCAGCGCTCGAAGCCTGCCGCCAGCCGCGCAAAGAGCGGCGCCTCCGCTTCGTACTCGAAGAGATTGAACTTGCTGACGATGGTATAGCTCTCCTTGCCCACCTGGATGAGTTCGCCCACGCTGGGATGGAAGTGCGGACCCGAGAGTGTCGCCTCGGGATACATCCCGGCCACAAACAGCGTGTAGTCCCCGATCGCCTTGCGCGCCGCCCGCTCCGCGTCGAAAGACAAGGCCGTGCCGTAGACCGGGTCCGCGGCCTTCAGCATCCCCTCGAGATCCTCGATGGGCTGGTTCCATTCATCGCGCACCTTATAGAGATCTTCGGCCTGGGTGAAGCCGCAGAGCATCTGCGCCACGTAAGCCGTCATCTCCGGATCGTTCAGCCCCAGTGTCTCTTCGTAGCTGAAGCGAACCGCCTGGCGGAAGAAGGGTTCGAGCGGATGAACCTGGACCTGCATAGGAGCCTCCCGAGTGCGATCGTTCACGGCCCGCCGCGGAGACGGCGGCCGGAGGCTCTCCAGAACCCCCTATAAAAGCCGGCGCGTCTCTATTCTGCTTGCCATCACGCTCAGCTTAGCCGAAAGTAATGAAACCTCATGCAAATTTGCCTGTGATTATTCTCTTTTTGTCCCATTTGGAGACCAACAGCGGCCTGCGACGCAAAAGGGGGCAACCGCTCTGGCTGCCCCCTCGATTTCTCTCATCCTTCTCGATTCCGCTCTCGGGATCCGACTACTCACGCCGCCGCGGGGACGCGCCCTTCCAGTTCCGCCAGCCGCTCCGCCAGCAGCGTCTCCAGCTTGACCAGTGCGGCGCTGAAGCCGGCAATGCCTTCTTTGAGCTTCTCGCTGGCCATGTGATCGGCGTCGTGCATCCAGGTGAAAACCTCCTGGTCCATGGGAATCCGCTCGATGTGCATGGTCTGGGCCGCCGCCGGATCCAGCTTGCGCGGCAGCTCGCCCACTCCCGCTTCCAGCTCCGCCAGCAGTTGCGGCGAGATGGTCAGCAGATCGCATCCGGCCAGTTCGACGATCTCGCCGACATTGCGGAAGCTGGCCCCCATCACCTGTGTCTTGTAGCCGAATCTCTTGTAGTAGTTATAGACGCGCGTCACGGAGATTACGCCAGGGTCGTCCGCACCCTGAAAATCCCTGCCCGTATCCTTCTTGTACCAGTCGAGGATGCGGCCCACGAAGGGCGAGATCAGGGTCACGCCCGCCTGGGCGCAGGCCACCGCCTGGTGGAGGCCGAAGAGCAGCGTCAAGTTGCAGTGAATGCCTTCCTTTTCCAGCACCTCGGCGGCGCAAATCCCCTCCCAAGTGGAGGCGATCTTGATCAGCACTCGCTCCCGTCCAATGCCGGCGGCATCGTATTCCGCGATGATGGCGTGGGCCTGGGCGATGGTGGCCGCGGTGTCGTAGGAGAGGCGCGCGTCCACCTCAGTCGAGACCCGGCCGGGCACAATCTCCAGTATCTTTTTGCCGAAGGCAATAGCCAGCCGCTGAAAGCTCAGTTTGGCCACAGCCTCATCGCTGGCCTCGCCACCCAGTTCCTGCCGCGCTTCCAGCAACACCCCATCCACGATGGGCCGATACTGCGCCATCTGCGCCGCCGCGGTAATCAGCGAGGGGTTGGTGGTGGCGTCCTGGGGACGAAACTGCTCCATGGCCTCGATATCGCCGGTGTCGGCGACCACGACGGTGTACTGGCGCAACTGTTCCAAGAGATTCTGCGGCATCGTTCCTCCTCGGGGAAGGGGCTCCCCATCCGTTTCGCTTCAGTTTACCGCTCTTGCGATCAATCCCGCGTTAAGGTTGCGGAAAGCGCTTCAGACAATCCACCCGCCGCCCACCACTTCCACACCGTCGTAAAAGACTGCCGACTGCCCCGGCGTGACGGCGCGCTGCGGTTCGTCGAAGGTGGCCACGACCTCATCCTCCCCGGCCGGTTCCAGCGTGGCCCAGGCCGGCTCGTGGCGATGGCGAATCTTGATCTGCACCCGCATCGGCGCCAACAACTCGGGAATTGCGATCCAGTTCAGCCGCCGCGCGCGTAGAACCGAGGTAGCCAGTTCGGCGTCCGCGCCCAGCGTAACCCGGTGGCTGGCGGGGTCGATCTGTACAACGTAGAGCGGCGTGGGGCTGCTCACGCCCAATCCCTTGCGCTGGCCCACGGTGAAGTTGAAGATCCCCTCGTGATGGCCCAGCACTTTGCCCCCGGCGTCCGTCAGTTCTCCGGCCGTCTCCGGCAGCCGCTCGCCCTGCTCTTCCAGATATGCGCTGAGAAACTGCTTGTAATCGCCGCCGGGGATGAAGCAGATCTCCTGGGAGTCGGGCTTCTCCGCCAAGGCGAGGCCGTTCTGGCGGGCCAGCTCGCGCACCTCCGGCTTGGTCAGATGGCCCAGCGGAAAGAGCGTATGGGCCAACTGCTCCTGGGTCAAGCCGAAGAGAAAGTAGGTCTGATCCTTGGCCAGATCGGCGGGGCGCTTCAAGATCCAGCGCTGGCGCGCCTCATCGAATTCGTTGACCGCGTAGTGGCCGGTGGCGATGCTCGCGGCCCCGATGCTGCGCGCGGTCTTGAGCAACTGGTCGAACTTGAGGTGGTTGTTGCAGAGCGAGCAGGGAATCGGCGTGCGCCCGGCCAGATACTCCTCGACGAAGGGCCGCACCACGTCCTTTTCGAAGCGCTCTTCCTGGTTGACCACGTAGTAGGGAATCCCCAGGCGCTCGGCCACCCGGCGCGCGTCGTAGACGTCGTCCAGCGAGCAGCAGCGCCCGGCCTTGGGCGCATCGGGAATCCCCGCATGGCCGGCTAGCCGGTTCTGGTTCCACAACTGCAAGGTCAGGCCGACAACGGTTTCGCCCTGGCGGGCAAGCAGCGCCGCCACCGTCGAGGAGTCAACCCCTCCGGACATGGCCACGGCAATCGTTGGATGTTCCATCATGAATTGTCGTCCTGAGCAAAGCGAAGGATCTGCGGTTGTGTCAGATTTGAAAGGGCTCCACTTCAGTCGTACCACAACGGTTGCAAAAAATGCGCGGGTATAAACTCTTACCCCGCCGTTCCCGCCTCGACGGGCGAGATGGCCCGCAGTTTGGCCACGGCCTCGGGCAGCACTTCCAAGACGCGGTCCACTTCGGCCTCGCTGGCGGTCTTCAGCAAACTCAGTCGCAGGCTGGCGCGGGCGCGGGCCTTGCTCACCCCCATGGCCAGCAGAACATGGCTGGGGTGGGTCGCGCCGGAAGCGCAGGCCGAGCCGCCGGAGACGGCGATTCCCTTCAGATCGAGCGCTATCACCAGCGCCTCGCTCTCCAGATGGTCGAACCAGAGGTTGGTGGTGTTGGCCACGCGGGGAACGGGTCGCGGCGATTCCCCGGTCCGAAAATCCGGACCGGGGGCACCCACCCCATCCCAGGCGCCAAAGCCATGTTCGACAAGAGCATTCACTGCGCCCCTACGGGGCGCAAGGTCCATCTTGGCAGCTTTCCCAGGGCTGCGCTGCGCTTGCCCTGGGCTATTTTCACGCCGCCCCTCCGGAGCGAATTGGGGCGCTACGCCGTTGACGCCGGTTCCGGGAATCTTCAATATTCCCGCTTCCAGCCGGTCGCGCAGACCGGCCACGCGGACGAAAGTCCCGTCTTCCAGGCTGTGCATGGCCAGTTCCGCGGCTTTGCCCAGGCCCACGATGCCGGCCACGTTCTCGGTTCCGGCGCGGCGGCGGTGTTCGTGGCTGCCGCCCACCAGCAACGACTCCAAAGGGGTTCCGCGACGGACGAAGAGCGCGCCCACACCCTTGGGTCCATGCATCTTGTGGGCGCTGATGGAGAGCAGGTGGCAACCCAGCGTGCGCACATCCAGCGCCATCTTGCCCGCGCCCTGCACCGCGTCGATGTGAAAAAAAGCCCCGATCGCATGGGCGATCTTGCCGATCTCCGCGACCGGCTGTACGACCCCGGTCTCGTTGTTGGCCAGCATGACGCTGATCAGCCGGGTATTGGGCCGCAGCGCCGCGCGAATGCTCTCAGGATCGATCAGCCCGCAAGGCTGCGGTGCAATATAGGTAACTTCGACGCCGAATTTTTCCAGCCGCTGCGCCGTCTGAAGGATGGCGGAGTGCTCAATCGATGTCGTGATTAGGTGGTCGCCTTGGCTCAGCATGCCGAAGAGCGCGGTATTGTCGCCTTCCGTGCCGCCGGAGTTGAAGACGACCTCGGCCTCGCGGCAGCCGAGAAACTCGGCCAGCGTCTCGCGGGCGCTCTCGATGGCGTGGCGCGCCTGCTGCCCGTCCTGGTGGATCGAGCTGGCGTTGCCGAAGCGCTCCATCCAGTAGGGACGCATGGCCTCCACGACCTCCGGCAGCAGCGGGGTGGTGGCGTTGGCGTCCATGTAGACTCTGGGCATCGCGCGCTGCTCCTCTGCTCTCGATTGTACGAGGATGGCCAGCGGCTATTTGCCGGCCGGAACCGGCGCGCCTTCGCTCAGATCGAAGGGAGAGAAGAGCCGGTTCTGACTGGTGATCTCGTTGCGCAGTTCGTACCAGAGTTCGTTGGGAATCTGTGTGAAAATCGCCACAATGCCGGGATCGAACTGGCTTCCGGAGCAGCGTTGAATCTCTTTGCGAGCGGCGTCGAAGCTCTGCGCCTTGCGGTAGGGGCGGTCGCAGGTGATGGCGTCCAGCGTGTCGGCGATGGCGAAGATGCGCGCCCCGATGGGGATCTCGGTGCCACGCAGTTGCCGCGGGTAGCCGCTGCCGTCGTAGTGTTCCTGATGGGAATAGACGATCTGCGTCGCCTCCTCCAGAAACGGGATCTTTCTCAACATGCGGAAGCCCAGGGCGCAGTGCTGGCGCATGATCTCCTGCTCCTCCGCATTGAGCTTGCTGGGCTTGAGCAGAATATGGTCGGGAATGGCCATCTTGCCCACATCGTGCAGAAAGGCCCCGCGGGCGATGACCTTGATCTCCTCGGCGGAGATCCCCATCGCCCGCGCCAGGGCGATGGTGTAGGCCGTGACCCGTTTGGAGTGGCCCTCGGTCTCTGCGTCCTTCAGATCCAGCGCGTCGCCCAGCGCCTCCAGCGTCACGTCGTAGGAGTGCTCCAGGTCTTCCACGGCCAGGCGCAGCATCTCCGTGCGCCGCGCCACGGCTTCCTCCAGATTCTGTCGGTAGTGGTGGCTCTCTTGCAGCGCATGGCGGCGATCCAGGGCACGCGCCACGGCATCGAGAAGTTGCTCCCCCTCCAGGGGCTTGACCAGATAGTCGCAGGCGCCCCGGCGCATGGCGTCGACGGCCACGCTGAGACTGTTCAGCGCCGTTACCATCACCACCGGAAGCTCGGGATACTGGC
>Ga0326728_10026365_pt1 | contig 10298 bp, 11 predicted proteins | sample MB3enrmetagenome_FD_207602 | JGI IMG/M metagenome (GOLD analysis project Ga0326728, IMG submission 207602) | Lab enriched peat soil microbial communities from McLean, Ithaca, NY, United States - MB31MN | ecosystem: Environmental > Terrestrial > Soil > Wetlands > Peat | place: USA: New York... | reverse complement strand
GGGTCATTAAGTGTGTTGCCTTCGTGATGATGTTGGCATTGTTACTTGTATGTCCAGTAAGTGTGGGATACTGTGGGGGACACTATGGTGGGTATCACGGGGGGTATCACGGAGGATACTACTATGGTGGGTATCACGGGGGGTATCACGGAGGATACTACTACGGTGGGTATCATGGGGGGCGGTACTATCACGGTGGGCGGTACTACGGTGGATGGTGGTACCCTTGGGGTGTAATAATCCCCTTTTTGCCACTCTATTACCAAACCCTATGGATAAATGGCTATCCTTACTACTACGCGAATGGGGTTTATTATGCACCAACCACAGGTGGCTATATGGTTGTTAATCCACCTCGCGGTGAAGTCAATCAAGTCAATCAACCATCATCAGTAGAGCAACCATCCATGCAGTTGTTTATCTATCCTCGCAAAGGTCAAAGCGAAAAGCTACAGGCAAAGGATCGTTACGAATGCCATCGCTGGGCAGTGGGACAGACGAACTACGATCCGACCCAGCCGCCTGGCGGCGTACCATCGGTTCAGAAGGGCTCAGACTATAACAGGGCGATAAGCGCCTGTCTGGATGCCCGGGGTTATACTGCGAAATAGTGAGCGAGAAGACTTAGAAAGATGAGGGATCGAGCGGGAAAATTATATTCAAGACCATATATGTCTTCTTCTCCCGGTTTAACATCTGATTCCTTAACCACTACAAATCCATCAGGATCACCGTATGAAAAACAAGCTGGAAACTTCTTCTGCACGAGGAAGTAGTGAGATATTCCCCCAGTTCTTTTATCGTATGGTTTATCATGTTGGTGAAAAACTCCCCACTCCCTGAGCAAGATTTCATCATCTTCATAGTCATTTTATGCATTAAACCTCATTGCACTAATAAATACTCCTTTAATATTAGGATGTTAATGATGATCATCCGTTTTATTTCTTGTCGGTATGATCCTTGTATATACTGGGCGTGTATATAGATTCACAGGAGGTTTAGATGCGAAAACCGTAAAGCAAACCTAATGAATCACCTTTTATCGCTCTGACTCAGCTGATAGCTGATATGCATCTCTATATGGTATCCGTTTCTTTCAGTAATCATCACTATCTGACATGTAGTGACAGAGAGGAAGAGTCCGCAAAATGCTTCTTCCTTGTTTATTCCAGTCAAGATATTTTCATAAGTATTTTTTTGTTGAAGGTATTTCTTATAGGCGGTTGTCCCCGTCTTTTGGACTACATCTTACCCAACCCTTGTAATTAGAAAGTCGTATAAAACGCTTTTACCTTGCTTCATTGAGGTTAAGATGTTGACGGGGAGTTATGTATTCTGTAATGGGAGGTCGCAACAGCGCCTCAATGGAAGAAAACGATAATCTCCCCGCCTATGGAATCATACCTTAAGCAGCTTTTTTTATCACCTGCCTTTTTATGGATTCGAAGTGGACTAAATATTCGCTGTCATCCCTTACGATTGCATAGATGATCCCCAGAAGTTTCCTGGAAACAGCAACGAGAGCTTTCATCCGTTTCATGCCTCTTTCGGTAAGTCTTGTGTAATAATCATGCAGGATGCCGTTCTTTCTGATGGTCTGGATCGCCGCATAATAGAGTATCTTCCGAAGCAGACTCCTTCCTCGTTTTGAGATCTTCCGCCGTCCTTTCCATTTGCCGGAGCTGATCTCGTAGAGGTCCAGACCGGCAAGCTTCATGATTTCTCCACGTGTCTGGAATTTCTTAAAATCCCCGATTTCTCCGATGATGCCTGCCACGGACACTACCCCAAGCCCTTTTATCGAAAGCAACTTTGAACTATAGGGTATCCTCCCAAGGACCGTCTCCATCTCGCTTTCTATCTCGGCAATAAGGGTATGGAGCATCTCTAATTGAGTGAGAATATGTCTGATGTCCATAGAAAGACCCAAAACACCTTCTTTGATGCCGACGGTATTTTTAGCAAAGCTGATCAGCATGTCCGCATGTCGATCCCTAAATTTGCCTCTGCTTTTCTTCCTCATTGCTTCGCCAAGTGTATTCTTGTCTAAAACGCTGATGGCTTCCGGCGTCGGATATTGCTTGAGCAGGTAGAGCGGGGTATGACATTTTTTGTCTTTCATCACTTTCTTGAACTCGGGAAATAACAGAAAGACCAATTGCTGTAATTGGTTCAAAAGAGCAGTCCGTTCCCTTACATGCCTCTCCCGCGCGTTGTTCAACCTCCGTAAATACGCCGCATCGCCTTCCGGTATCACAATACTCAACACATGCGCCAATTTCATGATATCCGCTATGACTCGAGGATCCTTGTCATCGGTCTTCAAAGGAGAATTGTCACTTATCTCTTTTACCCTCTTGGTGTGCATGGGATTGACCTGCACCATCCTTACCGGCTTTTTCCTCAGGTAATGAACAAGGGGCTCGCCATAGGGACCGGTTGATTCATAGCCAACCATGATCTCTTCGCATTGAAATCTGTTCTTGCTCGCCATAACCATGCCCCAGAGCTTATCCATTCCCTCCCTGCTATTGTCGAACTTGAAAGGCCTTATATCCCTTCCATCTGGAGTGGTGCAATATCCTCGATTCATCTCCATTCCTATATCTACTGCTACGATCAACGTGCCGTCCCTTAAACCCTTCCCTTTCCCGGTACCTGCTTTCCTCATCATCGCCTCCCTCCTTTGCTGTTGTCCTGGAATAAACCATCTTGCATCGGAAGGATATAGGCATCGCGGCACCCCCGCAATCCTAAACTACAATATAGCAAGCTGTAATCATTTAAAAACTAAATTATATTTTTATTGTAGATTTCTTATGAAAATCAATCTTTTTATTTCACCGATATCATGCTACCATTAATTATTAACACCACTTTTCCTTCCAATGAAAATTAATATAGTTTCAATTCAATAATCTCCAAACTGCCAACTATTTATTTATCGTTGTGCTGTTCATCCCATTCAGCTTTAAGCTTGATCATATGTTCTATAAACGCAAACGCTTCTTGCTCCATCCTGTCGCGGCCGAGTTTTAATATTTCAGGGTTTGAAATATCAATGCCCGCCAGGGATACCCGATCCACAATCGTCCAGCAGGGGGCAGGTTCACCAGGCGGACAACCCTCCACATAAATGCCCTGGCTGCGAAACTTTTTCAGGCAGTCTCCGACCAGGATCAGTTTTTCCGGTGGAACACCTTTCGGGATTTCCTTTTTACGACCCACAAGAATAGTCAGATCGCTATTATTATCATATTGATTGAGCGCTTTGAGTCTTTCCATGGTTAGCCCAACCAGTGCCAGGCAGCTGCTGCAAGCCCCAGTGACGTCGATATTGTATTCTGGGTATTTATCGAAACCTTCCAGGTAAGGGAACCATAAAGAGCGGCGGGTTTCTTCGATACTGTGTCCCCGAACCTCAATCCGATCTTCCTGAAAATTCCCGAGGCCGCGTTCGTAAGCCGGGTCGAAATAGGGTACGCTACCCAGGTCCAGGCCTGTCAAACGGCATGCCGTGGCATCGACGGCTACCGGGTCTTTCCCCGCAATCAGGCACCCGAAGTCCGTGGGCATCGTGAAATGGGGACCGAATCCTTCGGCTGGGCGAATCAGATCTGCGATATTCAAGTCGGCTTTGATGACCGACCAGATATCCATCATGGCTTCAGCCAGATTTGTCTGATGCATCTGATAATGAACTTTGTCCTGAACCACACCTTTCATGTTTTTCAAGGCACAGGTAAAAACCATGCTGCAGTGTGATTTGAAGATAGGCAAATTCACAATATGTTCCGCTTCAAGGATAAACCTTGGCAGAAGCACCTTTTGTATCGCTGATCTGGCATCCCTGATGGGAATCGTCAGCAGGTCATGGTCGCTTTTGATATCCCGGATATCATCCACACCGGCTTCAATGGCAGCCTTTTTAATCCCGCTGACTTCCAGGCAATTCATAGTATCGCACCCGATGGCTGCGGCTTCGGCCAGAATGATTTTTTTAGGGTTCGCCTTTTGAACAGTTTTAATAACGGCTGAAACAACAGCCGGATTGGTGTTAACGGAAGTCTGGGCGGGGGCTGGATGACCGGCGTTTGGCTTCAGGACAACCGTTGATCCCTTTTTGATTAAAGATGTTACGCCACCCAGATGATCAAGCACTTCTTCGACCATCTTCTCAAGGTCATCTCCCTTCACGATTGATACTATTGATTTTGACATAGCGATCCTCCTATTGGCCTTCAAGCTCTTGGTGATTAAGGTTTCATAATGATGTTGTAAAATCTCTAATTGTAGGGAATCCAGCATTCCATTAATTCTTTAATCGGCCAGCGGGACAGAACCTCATATCCATCCTTAGTGACGAGGACGTTCTCCTCCAGCCGGACACCGTCTTTCTCTCCTTTATGGCCGGCATAGGTCTCCAGGGCAAGGATCATCCCCTCCTTCAGTTCATTGGGTGGGAAGCCGACCGCTTTGGCATACGGACTGATAATCGGAGGATCATGCAACGTCAGGCCAAGACCATGGCCAATAGCGTATGCGCCAACAGCTGCCCAGCTGTCATACCCCCAATACTCCGGAGATTGTGGCCACTTTTTCAGGATATCGTGATCGGTAGCCCCGTCTTTTATCACGCTGATTCCACCGTAAAGCATCTCGTAGCATTCCTGATAAAGATCCTTCTGCTCCTGAGTTGCTTTGCCGCAACAGAAAGTACGATAGACACATGATTTGTATCCCTGGTAAGAATTGCCATCTACATCAATATAGACCAGATCCCCGGGCCGCAGGGGTTTGTCGGAAAAGGACCAGCCGTAAGGATTGGTATTAAAGCCGGAGCAACAAACCAGATCCTCCGTGTGATCCGCACCTTCCTCGTAAAGGGCTTTTATTCCGATTCCAACCAGATCACATTCCCGTATGCCCGGACGAATAGCATCCACCATGGCAGCAAAAGCCGATTCGGAGTTTCCGCAGGTAATGCGCATCATTTCAATCTCATCCCGGGTTTTGATCACACGGGCCGCATCCATAATGGTCTTGCCGTGTCTCGTTTTGATGCCAGCTTTGTCAAAGGCTCGATTGAGAATCAGTCCGCAGACGGTTCCATCAATGGCCAGTGTTTCTTTTTCCAGACCATGTTCTGCCAATAATTTCTTCACCGCATCCACAAAAATAAGGACAGCTATATGGTTCTCATCCTCGGCCACAAATTTAAATGCAGATATCCCGGGATGCACCCGTCCCTTCATCCAGGGCATGCGGCGTTCGGTTTCTTGAGGAGTACCACCGCAAAACAGGATTGGCTCGCCGTTGCGTGGCAGGAACACGCATTGCACTTCTGCCGGGCGCATAGGGGTGGTGATATAGTACGAGGTCAGATACCGGATATTGGCCTCATCCCAGGTGACGAGCGCTCCCGCGCCGGACTTATCTAGCTCTGCCTTGGCTTTTTGGAGCCTTTCTTTGCGCAAACGGTCATAATTAACCCGCTCTTCATAATCCACCGCATATTTTCCTAGTGCCATAATACCCTCCTTAAGGTTGATAGATTATAAAAATTGCAACACAGTATCAGTAAACGATCACTCACTCTTGAAAAAAAACTTTAAATATTATAGATTCTTATATAACTGTTGCATGATTTGTCGCAAACGTTTAGGTCTGAAAAAGGTCTTCATCGCGGCATCTGTTAAACCGATTCCCCGCAAAGCAAAAAAAACGGCCTGTTCGATGAGTGTCTCCAGTGATTCCTGATATTCAAAAACGGATTTACCCTGCAGATGACATAGGTTTAGTGCCATAGCCAAATGATGCGCAAACCACAGGCGATTTTCTATGGATATGGGCGTGTCCACTAAGTGTCCCGATTGTTTGGCTACCTCAAAGGATTCCAGCAGGATCTTGAACCAATTGCCTTTTTGCAACATTTTGAATATCTTACGGGCGTAACTGCCGTCCTCCAAAAAACTCTGAAAAAGCAGCCGCTCATGTATTTTCTGATCCTCTTCGTGACCGGGAACTTCCAATAATATTTGATGAAAGCCAAGATAAACAATGAAAACAAGGCGTTCTGTTCCCGGTTCAATCTTTTTCAGGCCATTCAGAAACTGCAGTTGGATCTTCTCCGGATAAATCTGGACTTCCTTGTAAAGGGCATCCTTACTGGGAAAATGTCTATAAAGTAACGCCTCCGATACCTTTGCTGCACGGGCAATGTCCCTTACCGATGTACCGTAAAATCCTTTAGCTGCAAATAATGGTCTGGCTGACTCCACAATCGACACTCTCCGCTCTTCGCCATTAAGCCTTATTTTTTTCCCCATTGAATTCCATTCCTATTTATTAAGTTAACGATCACTTACATCTATAGTTACCTATCATACAAGTTTTGTCAATAACTTTTTTGAAATAAGACAGATTGAAATTAGTGATGCAGTGAAGTTAATGATACAAATTATCAATGGTGAGTAACCAATATATTTGGAGAAGAAATAACCAATAGAAGATAAGCCTAAGAGATGTCCGCCATAGGTACCTTCCATCAGGCAATTTTGTAAACTTCCCACCATACATCCTTTCGTTTGAAAAGGATCAAACGAGAAATCATGATTATATAATAGGTATCTGGAATATTCTGTGAAAACATAGGCATCTTCATATTCCTGTCCGTAAAAAAATGATAATTGAAGGGAAACATGCTTATGAGTGAGATAAACACAGACGCAAGAAGATAGTTACTATTTATCTTTAAGAATAGGCGGGAATCATTGCTTAATGTAACTAACAATAAGCTTAGAACTATTATAAAAAAACAATTAGCAGCACAAAGTGAACTGGCGTAAACATTATGTATTTAGTATTCTCCTGATCATATGTTTCCCTAATGAATTTAATTCTGCTTCCAACAAAAAAACCCCGTCCTTTGCCTGAGAAACGGGGTGTCAGTAATCGTCCATAACAACCTCAATGTTGGTTATCGTTCTGGAGAGTAAACATTGGATATTCAATCCGGATTTTTTATCTCTTTTTAACGTATGCCTATATGGTACTTGCAAGTCCTATTTTTCAATATCAATAAGAGTCGATTATTTATAATCGTAAGTAATTTTTAAATTGTCAGGTCTTTTAGAGATGATTTCTAAGATGTATTGACCATGAGCATTTGAGATATTTGCAAAAGCATAATCCCCTCTTTTTGCCGTGAGACCTAGTATGACTAAACCACCCCTTTGTGATGAAACATTAAAACTTATGATCGATTTGGCTCTTACCTTTAAATACACATTTTCAAGGTTTGTTTTTGATTTAATAGTTAACAATGCTTGGGATTTATAAACATCATTTTGGGGTATATTTACGGCAATTGTTTTTAAATCAACTTTTGGAATATTTTTTTGATACAGCTTTCGGCAATCTTTTTAGGTGGTGGCTTTATTGCAGGAGATGATGCCTGTGGTGCTGCCATTTCTATATTTTGGGGAACTTTTAGTGGTGCTGCCATTTCTATATTTGGTGGGACTTTTGGCGGAAAATAATGCTTATAAATAGACATACCAAAATTAGCAATAATGATGAAAAGTAATCCTGTAATAAGGCCTATAATGATGCTTACGATTATTTTACGCCAATTAAGATTGGTGTCTTTATTGGTGCTTTGATTGCCTTGCATGGGTGGTTCGGCTTTTGTTTGCTCTTTTGAACCCATATGCTTCCCACTTTATAGTTACTAAAACACAAAACCCCGACATCTTTCGAATAGCGGGGTTCCGGTCATCAGTCCATAGCAGCCTCAATGTTAGTCAAGGTATTGGAAACTTAATATGTAGATTCATCATTGAGATTGTAAAAATTTGGGTTATTGCTTAATATCCTCGTGCAGACCATCCTCAACGACAGTATAAGTTATCTGTTTGTTGGATACTTCTTGTATCTGAATCACAAAATCTTTAAACCCGATGTACTTGGCATTTGGTTTATATGTAAGATTTTGAGAAAATGCGGGTCTTATTAAATCACCTCCGTATTCTCTGTATGTAGTGTTTAATGATACATCGTTCATGCCTGAATAAATAAGTTCAAATGATAAAATCGGATTGCCAATGGGTTCACTATAATCATTCTGTGTTGAAAGTTGAAAATTACCCGGAGTTTCGGGAGTTATTGTTATTGATTGTGGGGAATACAACTTTTGATAGAGAAAGCTATATATTGCCTTTTTATAAATACTTCCATCATCAGATATTAATATGCCACACTTCCACCAATCATCGCATAACAATGGAACGATATGAAAGGTTTCACCTGTATTTGTTTCCTGTGATTCACTGCCAAATTTAAGTGTTCCGATAGATTCATATTTAGTGTTTGCATCAATTCTCATATTCACATCATCATGGGATATAATTATAGGCTGTGAGGAAAAAGATATTGGGAAGGTATTGCTAATAAACCTAATAGAAGCATCCTTCTGAATCGTGACATAATGTTTTTCTTTTTGTTTGATTGATGAACTAAATTTTTTAACAGCAATAATATCCTGACCAATAAATACAGTTTTTTTCTCACCTATTTTATAATTTTTAACATAAACATTATTAACTGTACCTATATCAGGATAGGGGGTCACATCTGCCTTTACCCAATGGCCCTGTACACCACAACCTTGAATTAGGCATGAACTGACAAGCAATGTGAGGAATATAATTTTTTTCATTGGCTATTAATCATCCCTTTCTCAAATACAAAAACCCCGCCATCTTTCTAGTAACGGGGTTTCAATAATCAGTCCATAATACCCTCATGTGGGGTGAAGGATCTGAAACTTTTATTTAATTGCCATGCATATAAAGTTCTTAATATATCGATTTACAGTATAAATCTACTATAAAATTGGATATATATGCATAGATGGTACAAATTGACAGCAATGTATCTTTTCTGAATTCAAGAGATCTTGGATTGTGCAGATCATTAAGATTATTTCTGGTGGCCAAACGGGAGCAGATAGCGCAGCTCTAGACTTTGCAATTGAATCCAACATTCCTCATGGTGGTTGGATTCCTAAAGGAAGAAGAACGGAAGATGGGCCGCTAGCCGATAAATATCAGCTTAGAGAGCGACCTGATAGGAGCTATGCAAAGAGGACTGAGCAAAATATCTTGGATTCTGACGGTGCACTGATTATTTCTCATGGAAGGCTATCTGATTCCGATGGGTCAGCTTTAACCAGAAGACTCGCCAAGAAGCACCATCGCCCATGGATTCATGTAGACATGAATGAGATTTCAATACAAGAAGCTGCTGACAAGATCAGGAAGTGGTTCAGCGATAATAATATTAGCATCTTGAATGTTGCTGGGCCAAGAGCAAGCAAAAATTCAAGAATTTATAAAACCGTTCTCAAGGTCTTGAAAGCAACCATTATTGGTCATTAACTTTTGGCGATCAATCACTACATGCACTGAGGAAGGATCACATTATGGTCATCACGAAAAAAGGACTCACTGATCTGATCTACGACAAAATGGGCATCTCCAAGAATGAGTTCGATAATGTGGATTCCCAAAAAGTATCGCTTTCACACAGCTCAACATAATTTTGTAACCAAGTTTGTCATAATTTTTAAAATTACCAGGAACACTGAGGCTACTTTGGTCCATCCTTTTTTTCCCGCCCCACGACGTATATGACCGGACATGATGTATCGTCCATATCTCTTGGATCGAACCGCCGATCCCGAACGTCTAGCAGTGTCCACCCATACTTGAGATATGTTTCGAAATCTTTTGCTGAAAACAATTCTGCAGTCTCGCTAATATCATCATTTGGCGTCATATCCGGTCTCCTTTATATTTTGATTTGAGTATCTGTTGGATTGCTTCCCTGATGTAATCGGAAAGACTGATTTCCTGCTGGTCTGTGATGTCCTTTATATGTTGATAAATTTCACTGGAAAACATCACACAGACGGGTCTTGTTAGAAGTTTTTTCTTCATGTGATTAGTGCCGCCTATAAATTAAATATGATTTATGGTTTGTTCAGAGAATGAAGCGTGCTTGACAATGTTTACCTTAATTGGTAGCACTCTAGCCAGGGAATGGTTTAAAATGATGTCATCTGGGAAATGTCGGTTTATTAAAGTCTCGATACTTCTCATATTAGGGCTGTGTTGCCATGTCAATGCCGGTATGGCCGCCGGCAATATCTTTGATTGGAAGCCGTTTCAAGTTAACAAGTCTTTTAAACCCGGCTCTACATCGGGCTTTCAACTTGAGAAGTTGGTCAATGA
>Ga0326728_10026364_pt1 | contig 10299 bp, 6 predicted proteins | sample MB3enrmetagenome_FD_207602 | JGI IMG/M metagenome (GOLD analysis project Ga0326728, IMG submission 207602) | Lab enriched peat soil microbial communities from McLean, Ithaca, NY, United States - MB31MN | ecosystem: Environmental > Terrestrial > Soil > Wetlands > Peat | place: USA: New York... | reverse complement strand
ATGTTCAGCGGCGTTCCCCAGAAGCGGTCGCGCGACAACGCCCAGTCCTTATTTTCTTCAAGCCAGTTGCCGAATCTTCCGGTTCCCACTTCCGGTGGAACCCAGTTGATCTGCTTATTTAGCTCGACCATCTTCGCTGCAAACTTCGTCGTGGCGATGTACCATGATGCGCGCGCGTAATACAAAAGCGGAGTCTTGCATCTCCAGCAATGCGGATAACTATGTGTGACCGTCTCTTTCTTGTAAAGAATTTTCCGCTGCTTGAGGTTATCAATTATCTCAAGATCGGCTTCCTTGACAAACTTTCCAGCGAAATCTGTGACATCTTTCGTAAAATTTCCGCTTTTATCGACAGGCTGCAAAACAGGAAGATCATATTCGCGTCCGACGTTGTAATCGTCCTCGCCGAAGGCTGGTGCGATGTGCACGATTCCGGAACCGTCTTCTGTGCTGACAAAATCCCCATGGATTACATAAAATCCCTTCTTGTTGACTGGGATGTAACCGAAAATTCTCTCGTATTCTTTCCCGAGAAGCTTGCTTCCCTTCATCTCCTCGACGATGGAATAATCTCCGTCGAGAACCGACAGCCGTGCTCTCGCAAGGATCAGGTTTTCACCTTTGTGCTCGACTTTCACGTAGTCCACGTCTTTCCCAACAGCGAGTGCCACGTTCGATATGAGTGTCCATGGCGTCGTCGTCCACACGAGGAAAAAAGTATTCTCTTCCTCTCGCAGCTTCATCTTCACATATACGCTCGGGTCCTTCACATCTTCATATCCAAGGGCAACCTCATGCGATGACAGAGGTGTCTCGCAGCGTGGGCAGTATGGCTGGATTTTATGTCCTTTATATATTAAGCCTGCGTCGAAAAATCTCTTCAGCGCCCACCATACCGATTCGATATAATTGTTATCGCAGGTAATGTATGCCTCATTGAGGTCGACCCAGTACCCGATTTGCTCGGTCATCTTTTCCCAATCGTCCTTATACTCGAAGACCGATTTTCTGCAAAGCTCATTGAACTTCTCAACCCCGAATTCTACAATTTCATCTTTGTGTTTGATGCCAAGCTTCTTCTCAACTTCGATTTCAACCGGCAAACCATGAGTATCCCAGCCGGCTTTTCTATGGACCTGATATCCGCGCATCGTCTTGTACCGGCAGACAAGGTCTTTTAGAGTGCGGGCAAGTACATGGTGGATACCTGGTCGACCGTTGGCTGTCGGCGGCCCCTCATAGAAAGTGAAACCGGGTTTGCCATCGCGTTCGCTGACACTCTTTTCAAAAATTCTGTTCTTCTTCCAGAATCCGAGAATCCCTCGCTCGAGATCGGAATATTTTATTTTGTCACTGACTTCTTTGAACTTATTCAACTGTTTTATCTCTTAGAAAAATATGAAATTAAATAAAAAATAACTGACAATATCAAACTCAAAATGATGCTTGTGACGATCGGGAAATAAAACTGGAAATTCTTTCGCTTTATATAAATGTCCCCGGGTAGCCTTCCAAGAAAAGGGAAATTACCTTTTCCTGCTACGATAAGAAGAAGACCGGCAACAACAATTATTCCTCCGATAACGACAAGAGTTTTTCCGATGCTTTGAAATCCATCCATAAATCAAACCAATATTCCGCGACTCCAAAACTCCATCTGATCATATTCTCTCGACAACCGTCTTCATAAGTTTCGTCAACTTCGGCTCGGTTTCTTTTGCGACTCGGATAATTTCATTCACATCCGCCGGCACAAGTGAATCCGGAAAACATTCATCGGTTATGACCGAGAAACCGCAGACTTTCATTCCCATGTGAATGGCGACTATGTCCTCGGGAACCGTCGACATGCCAACTGCATCCGCGCCAATCTGACGAAGAAACCTGTACTCCGCTCTTGTTTCTAAACTCGGCCCGGTCATAGCAGCAAAAACTCCGCGCTCGACTTTAATTTTATTATCGAGTGCAGCTTGCATTGCAATTTTTATCAGTTCTTTCGAATACGGCTCGCTCATGTCAGGGAAACGCGGACCGATGGAATCATCGTTTGGACCGATGAGCGGATTTTGGCCGAGCAGATTTATGTGATCCACGATCATCATTATATCGCCTTTGCGAAAATTCGGATTTAGTCCGCCTGCGGCGTTCGAAACAATCAGAGTCTTTGCTCCCAAAAACTTCATGACCCGAACGGGCAGCGTTATCTGCTCCATCGAGTAGCCCTCATAGAAATGAAAGCGTCCCTGCATCGCGACGACATTTTTTCCACCAAGATTTCCGAGGATCAATTTCCCATGATGCGACTCGACAGTCGAAAGTGGAAAATACGGAATATCACCATAATCAATCGCGGTCCTTTTCTTGATTTCGTCCACAAGACCGCCGAGCCCGGTTCCAAGAATTATTCCGATCGCCGGTTCAGTCTTCACCTGCCTTTTTATAAACTCAACCGACTCAATGATCTTTCTCTTAAGATCACTCATCTTCTTATCTTCTGAACTTCCAATTTTCTCAGCCATTATTTTCCCCTGACTTTTCGATAGACGCAACGATTGATTTTATGTCCAGGATTTCTGTCGTAGGTTCTTGCTTCAGAAGCTCGCTTTCAAGAGAGTTGAGCATATCGAGTTGCGCCGTCAGAATCGTTCGAATCGTCTTCACCATGGTTTCTCTGAGATTCTTTACCTCCGCAAGTTTTGCCTTAGCTCTGACCATCTCCTGAGTCGCCTCGTTCAAGATCTGCTGAGCTTTTACTTCAGCTTCATGCTCAACGATCTTGGAAGTTCTTCTTAACGACTCGCTGGATTCGAACGCCGCTCTCTCTGCTTGCGTCACCAGCGAACGAAGCGAATCCTCCATCTTCTTGTAATTCTGAAGCTCCTCGGTCAGAACGGCTTTCTGAGTGCGAAGCTCCATATTCTCTTTCAACAACTCCTCGAAGTCGGAAGCAACAGTCTCAAGCAATGCTGCCACCTCCTCGGGGTCGAATCCGCGCATCTTCTTTGCGAATTCCTGTTTTCGAATTTGGATTGGGGTTAGTCTCATTGCGCCGCCTTTTCCATTTCTGAAGCGAAAATATAACCGTTAGATGAGGGAAAATCAAAGTATTGGAACTGATGGAGATCACACCCGGATCGAGATCGGTATGTCGCGCGTGGAGATGTACCAAATTCGCATACCACACATGATCCTTTGGCAAATCTTGTCAAAAGCTTTAGTTATCGGGTATCTATCAATTTTGCTTCTCGTTGTCCAAATGGTTTGAAGACTCAATGATTTCAGAAATACTTCGTTTCCACACACCGTAATCCCAGGTTCCTGCGTAGAGGTATCCGTCGCTGACTGTTAATCCTATTATTATTGGATCCTTCAACGTAGAATCTTTCAAACCCTCATTGGCCTGCATCCAATGATCCCCCTTATCTACAGATAAATAGACGCCATTGCCAGCTCCGAGAAATAAATTTTTTCCGTCGCGCACGAGTACATGAGCATCCTGGTCGGTAACTCCCTCGTTGATCTGCTTCCAGGTTTTTCCATCATCACTCGAACGAAAAACCCCATCGCCTTCCGTGAGCGCAAAAAGGTCTGAATCCATAACTGTGAACGCGTTAAAGAAATTTTTTGTAAGATTACTATCGACCCGCGTCCAGTAAATACCATCATCCGTCGAAACAAATATGTCGCCGCCAGTAACGCCGGCAAATATTTTCGAGCCTTTAAATATAAGCGCTTGGACTTCGCGAAGAGTTTTTGAGATCATTGATTTTCTAGGTGGCGGAACAGGCAAGATCCTTTTTGCGGACAGTTGGTTGGGACTCATGTTTGAAAATGGACCGGGCAACTGTGATCTTCCACTGCTTAATGACATTCCGCTATCACTCCATGTCCAAGTCGTTCCGCTGTTTGTTGAGTGCAATAACCCCCATTCTGTTCCAGCAAAAATATCAGTGCCATGAACAGCAAGCGAAGCAGCGAAGCCTCTCCCTTGCCGACCTTCGATTTCAGAACCTGTCCAACGCAATCCATTGTCGCTAGAAATGGATAAAGTGTTCCAGGTTCTTGCAACCACGCTGCTGTCATGCACTTCAAGCGCTGTAACGTAGTCGTTATGATCTCTGCTTCCCACCAGGAAATTCCATGTTTTTCCGCCGTCGGTTGATCGGAAAACGCCGTGCATCTTCGTACCAGCATAGAGGACTCCACCACTGGCTGCCAAATGAAAAATTCCTGCCTTCATTAACCCATTATTGCATAATTTGCCACCCCTCGCCACAAATTCCATGTTAATTCCTCTTTGTTTTTTTTCGAACTCTGTAAACCTATCGATCCCTTTGTCTTCGGTCCCCAAAAAAAGATAGTTTCCAACCTTGCAGAACGCTGAGTTGGATCTAAAGTAGATTCCTAATGGAATCCAAGTCATTCCTTTATCACCTGAGACAAACAGTTTGTCGTCATGATAATAAGCAAATAAATCAGAATCCGAAATTCCAAGTAAGCTAGGTATCGAAGTCGTAATTACATCTCCGGACATTTCTGTTTTTGTAACCAAGCTAGTAGCAATCCATTTGTTTCCTTGGTCAGTAGAATAAAATACGCCTTTTACTGTCCCAACAAATAGGATACTGTCTTCCATCACTGTTAGACGACCAATCCAAGGAGAGCTCAGTTCAATTCTTCGCCAGTTCACACCTCTGTCCGTCGAGATGTAGAGCCCGGAGTCTGCGCTAGCAAAAAGACTGTTTTGACAAGTGGCAAGGGATTTAATATCATCAACAGCCAGGTTTATTTGGTCCCAACCTTTTCCATGGTCATTTGATACAATTATTCTGTTCTCTGCTGTAGAGGCAAAGAGCGTGATTTCTCCCGATTGTGAAATCACTGCAAGCGATCTAAATCCGACTTTTCCTAGACTAGTATCCGGCTCGAACCAACTTCTTCCGTTGTCTGTAGATTTGAAGATCCCGGTTGTACTGCTCACAAACAAATCAAGACCAGCAACGGCTACCGAAGTAAAAATCGTTTCTTTCCCTGCGACAAAGACTGGAATCCAATTTTCGCCGTAGTCAGTCGATTCGAAAATTTCTGAAGGAACCAAATTAGGCTTTGAGACAAAAGGGGCGCTCACTCCAGCAAGGATTTTATTGCCACTTGCATATAGGAAATTGACATTCCCACCGCAATACGGACCATTCGTCGGAACCCACTGGCCGTTCAAAGAGCCAGCAGCCAACAAAACAAAGACAAACAATGCTTCCCATTCCGTTTTCATTTTTATTTCTCCCTATCTAATTTTCAAAACGCACGGCGGAAAAACAAACTGTAAGGAGAAAAAGGGAGCTAAACTATTTCCTTCTTCATTAAAGATTCGGAAACGATACTCTTAAACTCATCCCCACTCACAAAGCTTCGCCACATACTCCGCCGATCCATCTCTTAGCCACCCATCCATCTGGGCTGGCTCTTTCAATTGCTGACCGCGTTCACGAGAGACGGCTATATACGAACAACTCAACTCGGTGAGAGTTGTCATGTCGCCCCACAATTTCTCGTATTGAAGTGTCGGGAAAATGTCTTCCTGACCTTTGCCCCAACGCTTCTTCACATTTTTCAAAGTGATATATGTCGGCATCCGCGACGCGAGTGTTCGAACAGCATCTCTAACTTTCTCCTGGTTTCCAAGACTCTTACGATCAAGTCCAAATATTCCAAGCATCTGGTCGATATCGATCCAGTACGTGGCGGAATTATAATAAGAGAGATTGAATTCATCCTCCTCGCGCGTCATTGCGAGGCCCTCGATCAATCGGGGACGCCCGTTAGCTTTCGCCAATCCGCCGCCTCGGTCTTCGAGCCGCCGGGCTATGACTTCGACCGTCATCGCTGCTTTGCTTTCGATATGTCGTCCCAAAATTCCCGGGTCAATGTTCGCACCCATCGTATCGATGTTATGAACCATGATGTACTTCAGCTTCTGATGCCTTTCGATGATCTGAGAAAGAACTCCGTTCTGGAAGAGATTGGGAATTTCATACCAGTGCCCCACGGGATTGAGGCATTGCAGCGGCACGTTGTCCGTATAATCGCTTGCTTCGCCGCTTCGTTCCGCCCAATCCATCAACGATGTATGCAGGCTTTCAAGAACTTTCTGTGCCTGCTCGTCGAGCAATTGCTGTGGCATCTCCATCCACGCAAATCGAAGGTCGCGAACCGTCGGAATCAGACGAAGCCCGACGTTGCTTCCCGGCGAAAGGTACGCATTCTCTGTATATCCATAGTATTCTTCATGTACCAAGTAATCCTTTATCGCATCATGGGTCAGATAACCGGTCGATATGACGTGCGGAATCGCAGCTCCAAATTCCTTCATCGTCTTTCGGCTCTTCGCGAGGTGGGTTTCAATAAACGTTCTGTGCGCACCATCGATGCGGCAGAAAGGATTCAACGCCTTGACTGTGCCGGCGCCTTTCGTCCAGCGGCTTCCAGCACCTGCCGCGAGAGTCAGCACAGCAACCATCCCGGACGTTATCGCGTCGTAACCAATCTCACGATATTTAGATTTCATCTCTTTCGTGCTATCGAACACATCATCTTCATCGACATCTTTAATGGTGGTACTGATTGGCAACCTGTTCTGGGCAATGCCGATCCGTCCAACACGCAAGTCTGCTTTGATTTGTTCATGTTGAACACGGTCGAATCCATGCTGCTTCAGAAGATTGTTCAGTGTCTTGCTCTGCGAAGATTGTGCACTACCTTCAGGTAGAATGTGGTCGAGAATCTGCTGCAGTGTGCCATCAAGCGCAGGATTGGTTCGGGACACAGCAGAGAAGTGTTCTAATTCATTTCGTTGATCTGTTGAAATTGCCCGCGGGTCTTTGCGCAGGAGCGGTGGAACCATGAGAGTGTAATAGCGCTGCGGCATTATGGTACTTTCATCGGTCAGGAGTTCAGCCGACGAGCCTTCTTCATTGATTGCAAAATCATAGATCACCGGTTCCATGGCGAATGGAATTCCAGACTCAAACCGTTTCTTTTGTGCGCTCATAATCTCCTGCAATCGTTTCTGCGCTTCATATCTTCGCTCCGGGTTGAAAAAGAATCCCATGCCTCCGCCTGACATTCCGCCAAGCATCAAGAATCCCCAGAAGTCCTTTCCAAATTCCGATTGCACTTGTTTAATGATCGATTCGGTGTAAAGGTTCGTTGCCCACGGAATGATCGACTGAATCGGGCCGAAGAAGTTAGCGTTCGTGAAACTGCCGAGCGACTCGATATCCCCCGCTTTCAACTGAGCGACAATCTGATCGAATAGCGAGTGCGCTTCTTTGCGGGCTTCCCATTCGATCTTCGAACGAAGCAGGTATCGCTCTGTCACCATTTCTAAAATCGGCCCGACATCTTGCGCCATGCCGCCATGGACGAGAACGAGACTCTTTTGAATCTGCTGCCTGGCAAGTGGAGAAATTTCATCTTGATCCAAAACTGTGTGTCGCGGTAAGAGACATCCGCGACTGACTCCAAACTCGATGTCATCTTCGCTGCTAGGGACTCCTTGTATCAGCTTGATGCCTGGCCAGACACCGCCGGAATCCTGCCATCCGCCGCCCGATCCACCGAGCCATTCACCCAAAATCGCGCGCGCCGCAACGGTGCGACGTTCCATCTCTGTCAACGAGCCAGTAAGCGAAGAAGTCTGACCGGTGGCCCGCATGCAAGCTGCGATCATGGACGCAAGCAGAGTGGTGGATACTGCAAGGCGTGAGCCTTTGGGAATTCCGTTCACTTGACTTACAATTTCAATTCCCAATCCCGGTGCAACAATTTTTGAAAGAAGATCTGAGAATGGTCGCCCCAGACCTTCCATTCCAGAAGGGACAATTCCGGAAGCGATGACCGCCGCCTTCAGCAAACCAAGATAGTCGGCAGCAAAATCAAAGAGCTGTGCGAAGGATGTAATCTCTGTAACCGCTGCAAGGTCTGTACTGACGAGACGAATCACCGGGGTATCTATAATTCTGAAGAAGACTTCCACAGGTGGTCGAGGAGCTTTGCTCCATGATTGATCCTGAACAACAAGATCGATAGAAATGTTGATGACCCGCGCGCCTTCAGGGTAATCCATTCCCAAAAAGAAAATGTCGCTCCAGCCGCTGTGAGACAGATCCATACGCACCGGAGTCCGTTCATGAAGGATAGGATAGAGTCCACTCACCTTCCGAAGAAGAGTCGGGATAATATGGAGCGGATGGTCGGAGACATGTCCCGTACGAAACATCCACTGGTTCCCGCGAACGGATCGCACGCTTGCCCGCACCTGATTTGCCAGCGTCTGGAAGCCGAGACTTCGATATGCGACGGCGAGTGCGCTCGAGATTCCATCCTGGCAACCATCCTTTTCTTGAACATGAACGAAACGCTGAATCGCCTCTTCGAAGCGGCGATTCAAAAGATCCTCGTATCCATGAAATGGAATGAGCCCGCGAGTGAGGATGCCTTCCTTCGTCGGAATGTGGAACCGATGAATTGCATAAAGAAAGAAAAGAGACCGAACCTGCTCATAGAGATTAGTGCTCGAATGGCGAAACTCTTCTAGTGCCGAACATTCGTCAAGCAGCTGCTTGAGCGAGGCAGATCGACAAAATTCATCCAGCGACTGGTCGCGAACTCCGGGGTCTTTGCTCGTAATTAGATTGACGAGTTTGCTCATTCTTTATTCCTTTCGGCGTCGCCAGATTCACGAAGCAGCATCATCTCCATGAGCATGGCAATCACATCGTCGCGGTCTTTCCCGTTCATTGCAAGAGCAAGCTGCGCATTGAACAAACCGTACTTGACTCCGATGTTGTAGCGCTGATCGTTCATTTCTAATGCGAGATATTCTTCTTTCTGTGAAAGCTGGTGCAATGCACCCGATATCGTCGCGAGTTTTCCGTCTTTGGAATCGTGGAGCTGTCGATCAAGGATCTCCATCACCGTCGGCGTCAGAACATGAATCCCAAAGAAGCAGAGATAGTAACCGGCACGAAGACCAGGAACGAGCAGCTTCTGCTCAGCTTCGGTAGGAGTTGGTTTTTCTATGACGGTCTCAATCGTATAAATATCGTTTCTTCCCAAGATTCGCTTCCCACCGATAGCTCCAAAGTTGCGTAGAAGTCCCTCGCGTGTTGCCTGCACCGCGGACACAGCGCACGATTCGGCTTCCGCCGTTTTCACCACGCGATGTGCGCAGCCGTCCTGCATCCTGCTGACATACAAATGATCTCCGATGAGATGGAGGAACGGCTCACCTTTCGTGAACTCCTTCGCACGCCAGACAGCATGACCGTACCCGCGGGGCTCATCCTGGTACACGAAGGTTATTCGGCCAGCGTGATCTCCGGCGACAGATCGATAGGCATCCTCGTCATGTGAATGAATGATCAGACATATTTCGTCGACTCCCGATTGTGCGACCTCGTTTATGATGATGCTAAGCACGGATTTTTGCTGACTGTCACGATCGATCAAAGTTTGGAGCGGCAGATTCCTCTGTCCCTTGCCCGCCGCGGTGATGACTGCTTTTGTAATTTTCATGGTTCATTCCTTTTTTAAACCGTTGAAGCGCTCTTAGCGGTTACGAGTGAATCCGGTTTGTAACAGCGCTTCGGGAACTCCTAAAGATAGATTTTTTCTATTAAAGCCTTCAAGGGTTATTCTAATGATGGCGCTGCGGATCGGAAGATTTAGACTTTCTTGTCACTATTGCCCACTATGTTGATATATCCGCCATTTGCCTCTGCAAAACGCAACAGACAATAGCGAACTATTCGCTCCAGACCGATGAGTGTGGGCGCGTGTTTCAGGATCTTTCCGAACTCCTTGTCGATCACAACAGGTTGTCCAATCAGGACTTCAAGGTTTTTGGCTGCCATGTTGAACGAGACCCAAATGCCAAACGGAATGCCGGTGTGCACATACTTGCTGCGCAGGTCGTATGCGGCACCAACCGTCTTCTCGAAAGATGCGGACTTGAATCTCCCAAATTGCTCTTTCGATTCAGAGCGATCGAAGAAAGCTGGGTCAACAAGACTCGTGATTGTTTGAACAAACCGTTTCTTGATAAGTAGTATCTTGTCCGTGATTCGACTAGCCATTGCCGTTCCATTGGGGAGCTGCTCCCGGATGATTTGAATGTCAGTTTTGATCTGTTCATCGAGCAATGTTTCCTTGTTGAACTCGTTGAAGTTTGAGAGTATTTCGCCAGCAGTAATAAGATGCAGATAGGCAACCTCTGGGTCACGCTCAAAATTCTGTAGT
>Ga0326728_10026363_pt1 | contig 10299 bp, 6 predicted proteins | sample MB3enrmetagenome_FD_207602 | JGI IMG/M metagenome (GOLD analysis project Ga0326728, IMG submission 207602) | Lab enriched peat soil microbial communities from McLean, Ithaca, NY, United States - MB31MN | ecosystem: Environmental > Terrestrial > Soil > Wetlands > Peat | place: USA: New York... | reverse complement strand
ACAGGACGTCCCTGGTCCTAGCCCACTGCGTCGTCTCTTCAAGTCCTCCGGTCACATAGAGGTCGGCTCTCGGGACAGTGTAGGGCTGGACCGATGCCGGGTTGGGGTAGAGCGTGAAACCCGTAGATGTGCTCGTCGCCGAGTCGTAGTTGACGGTCGCCACGGAGGCCGTCGGCGTCGCCCACGTCGAGAGGATGGAGGGCGTGGCTATGGCATAGAGGTTCGGCTGCACGAGTTGGTCATAGTAGTAATACGCCGAGTCAAGGGTGTCACTCGCCCCGTAGGTGCTCACGACGCCCACACCGCAGGAGGCGCCGCCGAGGAGGCACCACTTCTCTGCGCTCGTCGACGCCGAGGTCTGGTCAGTGATAGTGAACGAGCTGTAGCTCTGGACGTTGTTTATGGTCAGCGGGGCCCCGCTCGGACTCTTGTATTGGTAGGTCCCGTTGCCGGAGCACCCGGTGCAGACCGTGTAGGTTATCGTGAAGTAATTCGTCGCCGAGAGGGCGTAGTGCGTCGACGACGGAAACATGTATTCATCCATGGCGAAGGTCAGAGAGACGGGGAAGTTGACGACCCCTCCGTTGTTCATGCTGATCACGGCGAACCTCACCCTCTGCGTGGTCGGGGCAGGATTGGCGACCTGGTTGTCCCAGATCACGCCGATGAGGTTGTAGCTTCCCACGGTGTACGACGCCACCGAGGCGGCGGCCCAGTTGGGCGAGACCTCGCTGTTGAGCGCAAGGTTGAAGGCGCCCACCCAACCGTTCACCCCGCTTGTTATCGAGGCCAGCGGGCAGTAATAGAACTGAATGCTGCTGCCCGTCGGGTAGGTCATGACGGCGTTCGTCCCGGAGATGCTGAGGGTCGGAATGACGCTGGCGGCGTCCCAGGCGTCGTAGCCGACATAGCCTGCGGCGCCCTCGGTGTATGAGAGCGACGCGGTGGCCACACCGGAGATCGAGCTCACGATGTATATCGTGGCACCGCTCGACGCCGCCGAGTAGTATATGCCGTCAGCGCCACCGGAGGAGAAGGAGTTCTGCGCGGTCTGACAAGGGGTCGGAGCGACAGCCGTCGCGCCGCTTCCACAGCTCGACTGCCAGAGTATGGAGCTGCCCGAGACGCTCCCGCTGGGCGAAACGTAGGTGTCGATGGGCCCTCCCGTCCCGGATGTCGCAGCGTCAATGTAGGTGAGCGTCATGTAGCTGCTGCCGCTGGTCACCGGAAGTAGTGTCGGGTCGGTCAGGTAGCCGACCGCGGTGGTGGCCATCTTGAAGGTGTATGTGGTGTACCAGTTGGTTGCGACCTTGCATCCCGCGGGGGTCGTTACGATGTTAATATTGCACTCGTAGACGTCCTGATAGTAGTTGCCGCCAGCCAGCGTGCCGACGGCGATCCAGAGGTAGTTGTTCCCATCAACGGAGACAGAGATGCGGGGGTTCGCGACCCCTGTCGCACCAGCATGCCCTGTGACCGACATGCTGTAATCCTGGACCAGCCAGGCAAAGGAACCGGCACCGAGCGTCACCGCGCCCCAGTAGAAGGTGGTCGTGGCGGCGCTGGTGGGCGCTACCGCGTAGACCAGGACCGCCCCATCAAGCCAGGCGCTGAACCCCTGGCCGTTAGCGCTTGCGGCGGCTCCCACCGAGGTGAAGGTGGCCGCCGTGCTCCAGGAGCTGGACGTGGCGCACCCCGTGGGCGTCGAACTCTGGCAGAACTGGTAGTCGATGGCCGAGCCCTGGGCCCAGAAGATCCACCAGTAGCCGTTGTAATAGAACACCTTCCGTTCGTTGCCGATGGCCGTGGCCGCATTGCCGCCCGCGTTGGCGCAGTTCGCCGTCGGGACGCCGTTGACCGTGGTGCAGTTGGTGGTCACGGCAGCTTGCGCTGGCTGAATCATCAGTGCCGTTGGACCCAGGAAGAGCACCAGAAGGGCTAGCAGTACGATGACGTTCTTCCCGCTCAGAGACTGCCCAAACTTGGCGGAAAGTCTCAAGCCCCTATTATCACCAACGTTGTTGTCGGTTCCGCCGGGGCCGGCTGATATATAACGTTACTTCCAAATAAACCCAAATAATCATCTGAAATATTATTCGTGTAAATGCGCATTTTCTTTAATCCGGTTATTTCATAAATAAATTCGACATTTTGCAATAACTCAGACGAGGAAGGCGAAGACCACGACCGTGATGCCGGCCATGATCAGGACGTGCTTGAAACCACCGCTGAAGCTTCCCTCGCCCAGTTTCCCGGCCCCGAAACCTCCGAAGATGGCCTCAACCAAGGACATCTGAAGGAAGAGGTCCTTCACCTCGGGAAGCGTGAGGCCAGAGAGGTTCCCGAACGTGCCAGCTGAGGCGGTCGTGTGAGCGTTCAGGACCGCTGTGAAGAAGCTGTCGACCAGTAGCACCGCCACCGCCAGGAATACCACGAAGGCGATGTAGATGACCACAATGTAGGGTCTGATTGATGAGTTCCTCTCCTTTTCGAGTTGATAGAGTTCGTTGGCGTCCGACTGGATGATGTCCAGCAGGTTCTCAATCTTTCCACCCGCCCTGTTCGCCTGGAGGATCAACCCGAAGGTCCTTTTGACCATTACCGTCTTCACGCGGTCAATGAGCCTCTCTATGGCCACATCGAACGGCATCCCAAGGTTGAGCTGGGCCCTAAGCTTGCGCAGCTCCTCCGAAAGGGGGCCGTAGTCGCGGTCCGCGGCCATCTCCAGCGCCCGGTCGAGGTTGATGCCCGTCTTCACCGCCGCAGCCACGTCGGCGAGAAGGCTCGGTATGGCGTTGTCGACGCTCCGTCTCCAGCGCTGGTAGGAGTACTCCATGAAGTTGGGCAGGATGAAGAAGGCGAGCGTGACCAGCATCACCATGGCGATGTCTGAGAAGGGGTACTTCACGCCGTCCTCCACGGAGAGCATGACGACAGCTATGTCGGCCACAACGGCGCCCGCGGCGCAGGCCCCGTAGACCAGGTTCCGATGGACGTACATCCCACGGAGGCTCACCATTGATCAATCATCTCTTCGGGACGATCCCGTCCGCCAGGACCATGATCATGATGCCGCCGAGGGGAATCATGACGTAGACCACCAGCTCTATCAGCACCGTGATGCTTACACCCCCCAAGCTCCCGGCTATGACACCCATGACGGCGAAGAGGATGATGAGGATGAGCGGCATGACGACCAGGACCGTCGTGTACATCTCCGCCACGACCCCCAGGGACTCCGAGATGGATCTTGACTTGAGCCTCTTGTCGCTCATGAGGTCCTTGGACTGCTTGATCAGGTACGACTGAATGTCCGCACCCGAGGCGGCAGTGGACATCATGCCATCAAGGAAGGTATTGAACAGCGCAGACGGCGAGCGCTTCCTCTCCTCGCCCAGCGCTCCTGTTATGTCCATGCCCAGCAGGTTCATGTCGCGGACCATCTTCCTGAACTCGCCCGTGAGCGGGTCCTTCGAGTCGTCGCTGGCCACCTCCCTCATGATCGCCTCGGGGGTCATCCCGCTCGCCGAGAGCACGGCCATTCTGCCCACCACGAAGGCCAGGTCCTCGTCCATCCTGCGCTTCCTCCCGCCCATCTTCATCCGCGGCTGGAGGAACTGGATGAAGAAGGATAGCGCCCCTCCACCCAGGCCGATGGCCAGCGGTATCGCTATTTTGCTGACCAGCGGGAGAGGGAGCAGCGCGGCGACGAGGCCAGAGAAGCCGAGGCCGGCCACCGTCACGATAATCGTCGTGAACATCATCCGGCACAGGTAGGACTTGTAGGTCAGCTTGATGCCGGCTCGCCTGACCGTGTCCTCCATTCCGCCGAAGCGCTTGTACAGACCGCCCATGTGCGAGTTCAGAAGAGAGAATGAGACGCGGGCGTAGGTCCTTCCGAAACTGGGCTGAGCAACTTTGGCTTTGGCTTTCTTCGGTCTCTCGCTCTTCAAGCCACCTGTTCGAGCCCCCTCACAGCTCTCTCGATCACCTCGTCCTTGTTCGAGTAGAATTCCCTAATCTGCTGGGAGACGTCGCGATAGTCCCTGATCTCCTTCGTCATCAGCCACTGGAGGAATATCTTCCTGTCCTCAAGATCCTGACGGATCTGCTCGGGCGGAGTGCCGAACCTCTTGGTGATCTTTTCGAAGAGACGGGAACGGCCGGAGAAGATGAACTGGTCCGAAACAGGGTCCCACTTGAAGACGTTGTTGAGCACTATCTGGTCCGTAGACGCCTCGTGCCCCACTATCTCTGCCACGTGCACCATCCGCCTAACGCTCCTGTCCTTGAGCTTTATCCTTAACTGCATGACGAGGCAGTCGAGCGTGGACCCCAGGAGACTCTTGGGCACGTTCATCGGCTCAGAGGTCATCCTGTTGATGCCTGCCTCGACGGAGTCAGCGTGGATCGTGCCGAGCCCGCCGTGCCCCGTCGCGATTGCCTGGAACAGCGTGAACGCTTCGGCTCCCCTGACCTCGCCCACGATTATGATGTCCGGGCGCTGCCTCAGCGCGGCCCTGAGCAGGTCGAAGAGCGTGATTTCTCCGGCGACGCCTCCTCCCCTGGAGATGGACTGGATCCAGTTCTTGTGCGACAGGTTCAGCTCGGGAGTGTCCTCGACGCTCACTATCTTCTGGTCGGGCGGGATGAACATCGAGAGCGCGTTGAGTGTCGTGGTCTTGCCCGACGCTGTGCCTCCTGCCACCAGTAGCGACATGCGCCTCTCGATGAGGTACCAGAGGTAGGCTCCCAGCTCCGGGGAGATGGTCTTGTACTTCAGCATGTCAACAATGGTGATTGGGTCCGCCTTGAACTTCCTAATCGTGAACGTGCCGCCTCCCTTGGTCACCTCCTTCCCGTAGGTGATCTGGATCCTCGAGCCGTCGGGCAGGCTCGCGTCCACGATGGGGTTGGCTATGGAGATGTGCTTGCCACAGATGTAGGCAAGCTTGGACGCGTAGGTGTTGAGCTCCTCGTCGCTTCTGAAGATCACGTTGGTGGGGATGGACTCGTAGTCCCTGTGCCATATGAAGAGCGGGACCCTCGGCCCGTCGCAGCTGATATCCTCTATGCGCGGGTCGTTCATGAACACCTCGATTCTGCCGAGCTTGATGTAGTCGCGGGCGAAGTAGTAAGCGATCTTCCGGTATGAATCCGTGGAAATCCTCAGGCCATACTTCTGCGCCACCTCCTTCGCCTGCTGCACGAGATAGCCCGTGGCGGCCTTGCTGTCCTTGAGCTTGGTCATGTCGACCTCGAGTTCGTCCACCAGAAGTCGCGTGAGCTTCCTGTAGACCTGCCTCTCCTCGATCGTCATCTTCGGCTCGGTCACTATGTACCTGAAGCCTCCGGTCTCGGGATCCTTGGCGATGCCGACGTAGACGTCGGGGTTGTCGGGGTAGATCTGGTAGCGCATCAGGTAGTTGACATCCTGAGGACCGGGTTCCGTCGAGGTCCTGGTCGTTGTGGTGGCCGTGGTCTGCCGCATCACCGGCGTGTCTGAGCTCCTCGGCACAATCGTTCCGGAGGAAGCCGTGAGAGCAGGTTCCGGCACCGTCGCCGGCGGGGCCATCTGGCGAACCTGCGAGAGGACCGCGTACTGCTGTTCCTGCTTAACTTCAATGTCCACCGCCGCCTGCCGAGGTGCGCTCTGGCCTGCATCGGCAACCGGCGCTGAGGTGGGCGCGGCCGAAGACGCCTGCCCCGTTGGCATATCCATTATGTCGCTAATCGGAATCTCCACCACGTCGTCCGCGCGTCCCTCGCTGGCAACACGGCCCACCGCAGCACGGTCTGGAGCTCCGGCCGGATTCTTGCTTCGCGAGAAGACTCCCGAGAATCTGGAGAAGAAACGGCCCTTGGGCTGAGGCTGATCGATTACGAGCTCCTGTTCGGGGGCCACCGTCTCCTTCACAGGCGCCTGCTCCTGGACCGGCGGGACAGCCGCCACGTCGTTGCGAGGAGGTTCATTGCGAGGAGGTTCATTGCCAGCAGACTCTTGGGTCGGCCAAGGCCTACGCTTGGAAGTCTTCTTCTTGGACGAAGATGTCGTGTCTTCCTTCTTCCCACCGCGCGGGTCTGTCAATTTGCTCAGTCTACTGGATGGAACACGCGAGTTGTCGTGAGTCCTTCATGGGCGACTTTCGAAATCTTTGCGGGCCCGCCAGGCAATCCACGAAATCTCCCCCATCCTTCATCATCGATTGCATACATGTTTATATACCTTTTACCCAATTGAAATTTTACTACTTTAACGCATGATTTCTGCACAAAATATACGGCCAAAATTCTAAAAAAATATTATAAATATCTTTAATTAATTTTTCAACAGAGGTTTTCCTTTCAACTAATCGTCGACTTACCAGCCACTCCTTCACTTGGACCAGGCTCGCAATGCAGGGTCATGGATTTCAGAACTTCCCCGACAGCACCCGTAAAGCATAATAGTGGCGCGTCGCGGCTCAATGACGAGTTGGAGAGAAAGTTCGGCATCAGGTTCGTCTTGGCAGTTTCCGCCATCATGCTGCTGACGGGCGGAATCGCCGCCTACGCCTCGTTCGACCTGGTAGGGACGGGACAGGTAAGCGTGACGCCTCCCATAGTCCTGGCCGTCTTCGTCTCGGGTCAGATCGGGCAACAGGCATGTTCCGTGTCAGGCGGCGGAGCCTCGCTCTCATGCCCCGCCGTGTTAGTCCAGCAGGGAGGCACGGAGACCCTCACGTTCTCCATAAAGAACACGGGAACCGCCGAGGTCGCCCTGAACATCCTGGTTATCCCCGACAACTCCTCGGTCCTGAGCGCGACCCCCGTCAGCGGTAGCCCGACAACGCTCGCCGTGGGCAACACGGGCACCTACGTCTACGCTCTTCTGGGCCTGTCCTCTGGAAACAGCGGATTCACTATCAGCGTGACGCCCGCTAGCCTTCCCCCTCAGGGTTAGGATAGTACAAGTCCAGCGGCCGTCGTCTATGCAAAGTTCCTAGCGGGAGCAGGGGTATGTTTCAGCGGCAATAGAAGATGGCAACAGGTCGCCATGAGCGCTGAGCACTTCACGGCGAGACGTAGGTGCCGGTTATCTCCAGGCCCTTGTCCGTGACCAGGGTCACGACGTAGGTCTGTCCGGTGCTCCACACGAAGGTCGGCAGCAATGACCCCGCCTGCGCCCCGATCAGGAAGGGCAGGGTCTCGCCCTGGCTCACCCAGGTGTTGACCGCCGTGTCGGAGTACAGCACGCCTGGCCCGCTTACATAGAGGCTCACCACGTGAATCGGCGCCGTCCCGTTGTTGCCCACGTAGATTGTGCTGACGGTCTGCTGCCAGGTCTGGATGCCAAGCGACAGAACCACGTTGAGGGGACTGGGGTTCCCAGACTGGACGGCGTAGATCCTTAGGCAGAGGCTGAACTCGCCCGGAAGGTGCGACTGGCAGACCGTGCCGACCTCATCCATGTAGTTGGGCGCCGTCGACGCGGGGATGACGGCCGATATCGTCGCAGAGGAGTTGAAGGTCACCTGCCCCAGTTCCACCCAGGTCGCAGCCGAGGCAGAAGCCCCTATGTCCTCGATGTAGGCATAGGCCGTCGTCTGGCTGTCTGGGTTCACGGCCGAGATCTGGGCGCTCAGCCTCAGCGACTGGACCTGCTCGGGCTCTGAACCCTGGGCAATCAGGTAGATTGGGCAGTAGGCGGCGGGGCTGCAGACAACGGCGCAGGGCTGCGCCCCCGACGCGGCTGTGTCAGCACAATATGAGACGGCCGGGGCCTCAGGCAGGGAGAGCCCGACGTCATCGAAGTGCATCAGCATGGAAGCAGGATAGTCCGTGCTGGGCGGGGTGGCCCCAAAGAGGGTCACGGTGAGACTTATGGTCAGCGCGTAGAGCCCCGCAGGCAGCTCGTTGGTGACGGACTCAAGCTTGGAGCCGACCAAGCCGAAGTGGTAGTCCTTCATCTGCCAGCCGGTCTGCGAGACGTTCTGACCGTTGAGCTCGTTCACCACGGTGCTGTTGATTATGTTCTTCACCGGCTGACCGGCGGCGCTCAGGTCTGTAAGGTAGGCGCTGAGCAGGATCTGCGACGAGTTGGAGATCAGGTTGTCGAGAGAATAGCCCAGGCTCAGCGACGGGCAGCCCACCGGCGCCGTGGCGCAGTGGGACTCCGCGGCCAGCGAGAGCGTGGCGTTAAGGTTGAAGTCCGTCGTGAAGTTCATCTCCGCGGTCAATTGCTTGCCCGACGTCAGAGGCTGCCCGCTCAGGGAGGGACCGTAGGTCATGTAGAGGCTGCCGGGTCCGCTGTCTGAACCAATGTTAGTCGAGGTGGGGTCGTAGCCTCCGAAGGCCCCGCCAGGAACCGTACCAAGAGCAACGGGCGTGATCTTGGCCACGCTCCTCCCGCCTGGGCTTGTGGTCACTACGTTGATGGTGATGGGCGCCAGGCCCGACGCCTTGACCGGCGAGCAGCCGCCCGAGACGAAGTCCTCCCAGGTCACGGTGACGGTCTGGACGTACGAGCCGGTCACGGACGGGGCCACGGCGGGCCAGTCGAAGGTCTGCGTGTTGCCGACAGGCGAGGAGAAGATTCCGTTGGTGCAACTGGTCGACCAGCTTATGGAAGAGCAGTCGTACGTGCCGGGCACCAGAGTGCAGGTCGGCGAGGCCCAGTTCGCGTTGGGTGCCAGCTGGAGAGACTCAGGCGCCAGGAAGTTGGGGTTGACCGAGATCTCGACCTGGACGATGTATGAGGTCACACCCGGAGGGGCTGGTGGCGTCAGAGAATCGTTGTTGGCGACTGTAAGCGAGTAGATGTCAAGCCCCGGAAGGACGTTCTCGGGGGAGTTGTAGAGGGTGCCCGTGTGCAGGGAGAGGTCATAACCCCTCGAGAAGGTCCACCCCTCCATGCTGCTCGTGAAGTTCATGTTCTGTACAGGCTTGAACAGCGGCGCCGTCAGGCCCCCGAGCACCGTGGGCACCGTGACGCTCTCAGAGGTCGCGACCACGCCGCCGAAGGCCACCTGCGAGATCGCGAGCGAAGTCGCCTTGTTCTGCAGGTCCTGCTGATTCACCTGCTTGAAGGTCGTGGCGTAGTTGGTGAACGTCTCGAATATCAGCACCGTGCTGGAGAAGACAAGGAAGACCACAAGCACGAAGAAGATGGCCCCTACGAGGGTGCTGATGCCCGAGCGCCCGAAGTGGCTACGCCTTTTCGTAAGCAACGAACTCGTTACCTCTCGAAGTCACTATGGTGAAAGCCAGGACCGTCCCGCCGTGCACCACGGCGCAGTAGGAAGGCGTCGCTGGGGCACACGACGTCGGGCTAGCCGAGTAGTCGGTCGGAAGAACGAAGTAGATGGCGAGGACGTGCTGTGGCATTATCACGTAGGCGGACGGGTTGGCCAGGACATTAGTATCATGTAGGTGTGTGACCGGGTCGTTCACCGTGAAGCAGACGTCGCCGTAGATGAACCCAACTCCGTTGCTCGTGCAGGGCGCGACGCTCGTCACCGTCGTCAGCGCGGCGCCCGACGTCACGTTGCCCACATAGATCGTGTCGAGCGTGACAGGGTTGCCGCCCACGTTCCTCACGTACATGACCCCACCGCATGTCGCCGGCGAGTTACCGAGGAAGGGTGGGTTCGGCGCGCACGTCCAGCTGCTGTTGGAACTGAAGAAGAAGACCTGCTCGACCACGATGTTCTCCTGGAGCTGCTGGCCTGCGCTCTGCACGAGGTTAGAGAACCCCGACCCGAAGCCTCCGAAGGCCGTCGACGCGAAGCTGTAGACCAGGGTACCCAGCGCCACCGTCATGACAATCAGAAGCAGCTCGGCGATAACCGGGCTGACCGCGCGTCTGCCGCGCCTCCAGCGGGAGTATCTGTGCCTGGACGTCAGGGTCCTTCACCGCTGAAATGCGGCACGCCTCCCCGCCACGCCAGCGCCTCTTCGCCCGTCTCGTCCGGACCGGGCTGCTCCTCGAGCTCGTCCAGCGGCGGGGCCTCTTCCCCTTCTTCCTCAGGCCGCCCTCTTCGCGTCCTGCGCATGACGAAGAACGCAACCAAGGCAAGGATGACTATTATGACCGCGATGATGATGTAGATGAATGACCCGATCTTCTGGCCCACGGACTGCTTCGGGGTCACGGGGACCGACTGGAACACCACGGTCGTCGTCGCGTTGACTGTTCCTGTCAGCGGGTTTGAGACGGTGGCCGTCACCGTGGCAACTCCAGTTGCGTTCGAGAAGAGACTGACCACGGCCTGACCCGCGGAGTTGGTGGTCCCGTTGTTCGTGCTCAGGGTCCCGAAG
>Ga0326728_10026362_pt1 | contig 10300 bp, 9 predicted proteins | sample MB3enrmetagenome_FD_207602 | JGI IMG/M metagenome (GOLD analysis project Ga0326728, IMG submission 207602) | Lab enriched peat soil microbial communities from McLean, Ithaca, NY, United States - MB31MN | ecosystem: Environmental > Terrestrial > Soil > Wetlands > Peat | place: USA: New York... | reverse complement strand
TAAACGGGCTCGACCTTGGCATGGGTAAGCACCTCACCCACACAATGCCACGCCAAGGAGGCCAATATCAAGCCCTAATATACGTTAGCGTATTTTTGAAACGAAGTACTTAGTGAGAGTACTCATTGTTGATGACTCGGAAGTCCTGGTTCAACGTCTGACATCCAGCCTGGCGGAAATCCCGGGTTTGGAAATTGTCGGGCAATGCGACAATGTGGCTGACGCCATCCTGGACATCCGCAAGGTGAGACCCGACGTTGTAATTCTGGATATCCGTATGCCGGACGGAAGCGGCATCGAAGTGCTTGAAAGTTTGAAGAAGCATCCTTCCCCGCCCATCGTGATTATGCTCAGCAACTACAACTTTCAGCAATTTCGCAAGAAATGCCTGCAAGGCGGGGCGCGCTATTATTTCGACAAGTCGACGGAATTTCACAAGGTTGCGGAAGTGTTACGCGGCCTGGTTGATGCGCCAGTTGCTTGAAACGGGTTCAGGGCGCCCGGGAATGGCCAATGAAAATCTCTGAAACGAGTAATTAAAATCATGTTGGAGACAACCAACCCATACGCTGAAGTTTTTGATGTGGGCCTGGCGCTGAAAAGCGTGGGAGGCGACGAGGAATTTCTTGCCGAAGTCGTCGGCCTCACCAAAGCGGCATGGCCGACCCTGTTGACAGACATTCGGGAGGGTATCTCCCGGGGGGATCTTCGTGCCGTGGAGACCAGCGCGCGCCTGGCCAAGGCCGCCGCACGAAACGTCTCGGCAAGACGGGCCTATGAGTCCGCCCTGCAACTCCACACCTCGGCATGCAAGGGGGATTTGCAGGCTGCCCAGAGTGCCATTACCAGCCTGGAGCGAGAAGTGGAGATGCTCCGTTTCTGCCTCGCCACTCTCGAAGATGAATGCTGCCCTTCATAATGGCCATCTTCGTTCATGCGCCGGCGCTGTCCAGGACGCAAACCGTCGTTCCCACGCCACGCGCCGTGGAAGAGTGGGGCAATGGGGAGCAGTAGTTCCGCCGGCCAATTCTGTACGTCCCTGCTGATCTTTATCCCGACTGAAAAACGGGCACACCCCAAGGAATTTGCCCGGATCTGGCAAGGCGAACGGCGCTGACCTTTCGGCCAGCACGTGCGGCACTCGCAGAAACCCGGCCTGTGAAGCGGCCCCGCAAAACGGCGGGCTCACGGTTCACGGATGGGTATGATCTGCGCACAGTTGAGGCAAAATTCAGCGCTCTTCAGGTCGATGCGTTCCACGGCGTTGGAGGAACTCATCACGCAGGTGTAATCCGGGCAGTGGCGCAGCCCATAGGTGTGGCCCAATTCGTGGAGTGATTCCTTCAGCAGGCGTTCCTGGAGGAGTTGCGGGTCAGTGGGCAATCCATAGAACTCCTGGCGCAGGCGATGGGTGGAGACCACCGCTCCGCCCGCGGCGAGTTGCGCCTCCCCGTAGACGAAGGTCAGGACGGGAATGTAGAGGTCCATTTCCGTCACTCCCAGAACCTTCCAGGATTCGCTGGGGGGCCGCTGGAGAATCTTCTTGAGGATCTCAGTGGAGTGATACTGCCGGCGCAGGGGATTGAAGGCAAATTCGGGTTCCAGATGTTCGGGTTGAATCGAACAAACCACCTGCAGGCTCCTCGTCAGACCCTCGGCGAGAGGTTCCAACAGAGCGCGGTCGACATGTCCCACCGGCATCAGGGAAATGATTCTCATAGCGCCGCTGCGTCCAATTTTCGGAATCCGTATTTCTTGATCTTATTGTAGAGCGTAACGCGGTCGATGCCGAGCGCTTTGGCGGCGCGCGTCTGATTCCACTCACAAGCTTCAAGGACGCGCTGGATGTGCACGCGCTCCACATCATCAAGGGCCATGCTGCCTTCGGGTACGGCCGGCGCCCCGGTCTGGAGGGGGAAATCCGCCACCTGAATTTCCGGCTCGTGCCCGATTACCATGGCGCGTTCGATGGCGTTCTCCAACTCCCGGACATTGCCCGGCCAGGAATAATTCATCAGGGCATCGAGCGCGGCGCGGCTGAGCCCGGTGAAGTGCTTGTTCATGGCGCGCGCATACTTGTGCAGGAAATGATCGGCAAGCAGGGGGATATCCTCCTTGCGCTCGCGCAGCGGGGGCAGGGTGATGCCGAAAACATCCAGGCGGTAATAAAGGTCGGGACGGAAGGTTCCCTCTTTGACCAGGGTTGGCAAATCCTTGTTGGTGGCGGCGATGGCGCGAAAATCCACCTTAATCGTCTGGTTGCCGCCCACGCGCGTGATCTCCTTTTCCTGGAGAACCCGCAGCAGGTCGGTTTGAGTTCTCAGGCTGATGTCGGAAATCTCGTCGAGAAAAACCGTGCCCCCTTCCGCGACCTCGAATTTGCCCTTCTTGCGGTATTGAGCGCCGGTGAAGGCGCCCTTCTCGTGTCCGAAGAGCTCGCTTTCCAGCAGGGTTTCGGTCAGCGCCCCGCAGTGGATGGTGACTAGGGGCATAAAGCGCCGGGGGCTCAAATTGTGGATGGCGCGGGCCACCAATTCTTTGCCCGTGCCGCTTTCGCCGTGGATGAGTACGGTGGTGTCAGTGGGCGCCACGGTGCGGATGCTTTCCAGCACCCGTTGCATGGGCTGGCTTTGGCCCACCATTTCCACCGCCTGGGTTTCCTCCAGAGTTTCGCGCAAGCGCAGATTTTCCTGCCGCGTGCGGCGGTGCTCGAGCGCCTTGGCCACCACATGGGCCAGGTCATCGGGATCGAAAGGCTTCATGATGTAGTCGTAGGCGCCGTCTTTGAGTGCTTGCACGGCGGTGTCGACGGCAGCATAGCCGGTCATGATGATGACGACGATGTCGGGATCGACCTCGCGGATTTTGCGGTGCAGCTCAAGGCCGTCCATGCCGGGCATCTTGATGTCCAGCAGGGCCAGGTCCCAACGCTGGCGGGGCAGCTTCAAAAGCGCCTCGCGCGCGCTGTTGGCGGTGTCCACACTGTAGCCCTCTTCCTCAAACCATTTTCCCAGAGAGTCGCGCACGACGTTTTCGTCGTCCACAATTAGTAAGTTGGCCTTGGGGTTCATAACATACTCCTTACAATTGCCGATTTTCGATTTTCGATTTTCGATTGACTGAGCCGCCAAGCGTTTTCGCTGTTTTTCTCGACGTAAGTACGATGGCTACAAGTTCGTTGGCCTCTTTGATAATGGCGGATAGTAGCCAGGTTTGATAAGGTCCGTCTCTCGCACCAGATCAAGCCAGTAAAGCGATTCGTCTGATTCTTCGACAACAATCGAGAGTTTGGCCGCAAACTCCGCGCGCGGCTGGGCCCGGCAGGCAGCCCGGTAGTTGGCGCCTACCGAAGTTGCTGAACGAAGGAGCTGCCGGCCGATAACCTGCGGAGCCAAACCTCGCGGTAGCGCATCAACCAATTTAACCACCCGCACAGCAAACGCCTTGGTCCGAGCTTTCATTTGTTCCGAGGTCACCTGCCACACCCCACTTCTGAGGGTTCAATCGACAATCGAAAATCGGCAATCGACAATCATCAATTCTTCACGCTGCGGTGCCGATAGTCACGGGCGGTTCTTCCGGCAGCGAAACGGTAATGGTTGTCCCTTTCTGCGGGGTGGTGTCCACCTCGATGGTTCCGCCATGCTGCTGCACGATGCCAAGGGCGATGGGCAACCCCAGCCCGGTTCCTTTGCCCTCCTCCTTGGTCGTGAAGAAGGGTTCAAAGATATGGGAAAGCACCTCGCGCGGGATCCCCGGTCCTTCATCCTTCACCACCACGCGGCCCAGGCGGTGTGCCGGGTCGTACGCGCTCTCCACGGCCAGCCGACCGCCGTGCGGCATTGCTTCCACGGCGTTCATCAGGATGACCAGCAGCGCCTGTTGCACTTGCCCGGCATCACAATAAAGCGGCGGGAGTTGCAGATCCAACTTCTTCTGCAACTCAACTCCCTGGAGGGTCATCTGGTGCCCGATCAGCAGCAAGCAACGGTCGATGATGGCATTCAGATCGTTTTTCTGAGGATTGATGGGCGTCTGGCGCGCGAACGTGAGCAGGTTCTTGACAATGCCCCCGCAACGACGGCTTTCCCCCTCGATGATCTGCAGGTAGCTTTTGGCATCCTTCAGGCGCTGGCCCTCGCCCAGACCCTTGTCCGCCAGGCGCGACACCAGCTTGCTGTAAGTTAGAATGCCGGCCAGGGGGTTGTTGATTTCGTGCGCCACCACCGCCGCCAGCTTGCCGAGGGAGGCCATCTTTTCCGATTGTGTCAGGCTGCGGTAGGCGCGCTCGAGTTCTTCCGTCTTGCGCTGCACACGTTCCTCCAGGGTCTCGGTCCATTGAAGGTTTTCAGCGCGCGCCTTCTTGAGCTCCTCGGTCATGTGATTGAAGGAAACGGCCAGGCTGCCAATCTCGTCCTGGCTCGTATCCGGCAGGACATAATCCAGGTTGCCCTGCGCCACGGCGCGGGTACCCTCCGTGAGCTTGCGCACCGGCTTGTGCACCGTCAGCCAAATCAGCCAGGCCGTGAACAAACTCACCACCAGAAGGGAGGCAGCCGTGAAGATCACCGCGCGCCGCTCGTGCTGGGTCACGGCCAGATCCATGGCGGCGAGCGATATATTGGTGTCAAGCACTCCCAGAACCTGGTTGCCCTCCGTGTGGGCGTGACAGGAGGCGCTGGAACAATCCGCCTCGTTTTCAATGGGCCGGATCAGCCCCAGCACCCGCGTGCCATCGCGGCTTCTGTAAATGCGCATCCGGTCAGGACGGTCGAGCTTCGCCAGCGGCTGGGCCTGGGCATGACAGGCGTAGCACGCCTCCGCGTTCTTGTCCACAAACCTGCCCACCTCCTGCGCGTCCGTCGAGAAACTGATCTGCCCCTCTTTATTGAAAATGCGGATGCGGCTGATGCCATTTTCGTGCCCGATGGTATTGATGATGTGGAACACTTCCTCGCGCTGGTTGCGCAACATCGAATAGCGGATGCTGCGGCGGATGATGTCGTTGATCCGGTCGGCGCTCTGAAAAACAATCTCCTGCTGCGATTGCCGCCAAAGGCGCAGGTTCCAGTATCCATAAATGGAGAAGAGGATCGCCATGCCCCCCACTACGCAGGCCGTGAGCTTGATCGCCAGAGTGTGAGTAATACGAATCATAAATAGATTTCAGGTGCAAGGTGCCAGGTGTCAGGATAACGGCGCCAGATGCGACGTTTTCTCTGGCACCTGATACCTGGCACCTGGCACCTGCTTTTCCATCACGTTCAGGTAGCGCACCGCCAGGCTGAAAAGCAGGAAGCCCACGCCCACGATCGACAGGGTTACGGCCACCTCCGTCCAGCGCGGGAAATAATGCACGCCGGAAGAAGCCTCCATACCGGTAATCGAGACGTTCAAGCGGTTGAGAAGAAAGCCGGTGATGACCAGCACGGCGACGGCGAAGAGGCCTTCACGGTCCTCCCGAATTTTGCGAAAAAACAGCATCAGCAAGGGAAAGAGCAGGCCCAGCGTAATCTCCAGCAGGAACAGGAGTGTCTCCGTGGAGGGTTCGCGCAGGTGGGAAAGCGCCCCACGCACCCAGAGGTCATCAAATTTCAGCAGGCCATAGATCATCAGAACCACGGCCAGCGCCCGGCCCAGCACTTCCAGCAAAGGCATCTCGATCTCCCGGCCAAAGGCGCGGGAGCTCAGATTGGATTCAAAAATCACCATCGCTATTCCCACGCCCACGGCGGAGATGAAAAAGAATACGGGCAGCAGCGGCGAATACCAATAAGGATGCAGCTTCTCCGGTACAATCAGGTACAGGCTGCCCAGCGACGACTGGTGCAGGGTGGAGAGCAGCACGCCCGTGATGACCAGCGGAATCGTCGCGGCCTTCACCACACGCAGCGGGGTGTGCAACTGGAAGCGTTCCAGGATGGCGGGGGAGAATTCCAGCGCCAGAACCGTGAGGTAAAGCATTACGCACCAGGCAACCTCAAACATCACGGAGTGGGGATTCCACATCACCAGGGGGTGCCAGATGTTGTAAGGCTTACCCAGGTCGAAGAGCAGCGCCACGGCCACCAGCGCGTATCCCAGGAAGGCGGTAAGGATCGAGGGGCGAAGCACCGCATGGAAGCGCTCGATGTGGAAGACGTAGACGATCGCCGCCAGGGTGAAGCCGCCCGCCGCCAGGCCCACCCCGCAGAGCACGTCGAACCCAATCCAGAGCCCCCAGGGGAACTGGTCCGAAAGATTCGTGACCGCTCCCAACCCCCGGGTGAAGCGCAGCACCGTGGAATAGAAACCAACGGCCAAAATCAGCACCAGCACCGCGCGCCAGAAAGTGAGTTTGGGAAATTTTGTAAAATTCATCGGAAATCTCCATGGGGCCAATTCATCGTCGATTTTCGATTGTCGATTGCCGATTGAACGGATCGAAAATCGACAATCGACAATCGAAAATCGACAATTATTCTTTCCCCTCTGCCTTCGCCACCTCTTCGCGGCGGTTGGTGATCCACCAGATCCCGCCGAGGAGAACTCCCGCCAAGGGGACCACGCTGGGGATCTTGGAGAGCACTCGATAGGTCAACAAGGGCATGGGGTCACTGGGCAGATTGGCGGGCAAGCCCAGTTGCTCAAAAGGCACCGCGGAAAGATAGACCACGGAGGTGCCGCCCACCTCTTCCTTGCCGTAAATATGCTGAAAGTACTTCGCGGGCTCCTCGCGCAAGCGCTTTTCAGCTTCCTTCAGGAGATCGTCGCGCTCGCCAAAAATGCCCGCCTGCACCGGGCAGACCTCGGTGCAGGCGGGTTGCAGCCCTTTGGCCTGCCGGGGGGCGCACATGGTGCACTTTTTCACCCTGGGCAGGAGGGCTTTCCATTCATAGCGCGGAACGCTGAACGGGCAGGCCATCATGCAATAGCGGCAGCCCATGCACTTGTCGGCATCGTATACCACCGGGCCCGCCGCGGTTTTATGCAGGGCGCCCACCGGGCAAACCGACGCGCAGGTGGGTTCCTGGCAATGCATGCAGAATCGCCGCACGAAAATGCTCCCGTGCGTCTGGACCACATTCAACTTACCTGCGGACAGAACGCCGCCCAACTCGTCCGCGCCGACGCTCTGGGCAAATGCCACCAAGTCATCATCCTTACATGTGGCTGACGGTCGATTCTTCTCATCATCCGGCTTATCGAAGGGAAGACGGTTAACAACCTTGCAAGCAGCCGCGCAGGCCCCACAGCCGATGCAGCGTGTTGTATCAATCAGAATGGATTTGCTCATTGTTTAAACATCTCCGACCAGCCACGGGTTGGACATAATGTCTTCGGAAAGAGTCCAATCCGTAAAATCTATCTGCACGCCGTGTGCCGCGAAATTCATCAGTTGAGCTTCGGATTGGACCTTTAAGTCCGAATTACTTGCATCTAGATTGCATCAGGCGGAAACTGTGGTGAAATTACGCAATCAAGCCATTTGGGAAAGCTGGAAAACTCAGCCGCGAGGGGGATGATGAGTGGGGAGCCCTGGGGTTGATGGAAGGGCCGAGTCAAGCCCTGCCCTTCCTAAAAGTAATGAAAAATCCGGGCTAACGGGTAGCCACGAGTGGTCGGCTGCTCTCAATCCACTGGGACGGTGGGAGGAATTTTGATTCGAAGGCGCTCCAGGCCGCCGGGCCAAGTTCGCTGAGGCAACCGAGGGCAGGAATTCCTCCGTCCTGACTGGTGGTGCCGAGGGCGAGATCCAACGTGACCTGCCCCAAAATGAACTCCTGGAAGCGCATGAATTCGGTTTGGAGCCACAACACGGCCTGCTCACCAAAGCGCACCGTCGGCAAGGACTCCTCCACGCGGGTGGGGGTCAGGTAACAGACCCAGCCGTTGCCATAGGGGTCTTGACTCAATAACTCCGGCTCACCGGCGAGGCGGGGGTTTACGGCCATCACGCGGCCCGTCATGACTGAGGGGATCGTGGCGGAGCAGCCATTGTGTTCCAAACGGAAGAGTGGTTGGCCGGCCGTGATCTGGTCGCCGATCTTGGGGAGAATGATGCGGCTGACGGAGCCCACTGCGCGGACGAGCAGGGCGTCGGCACCCATCTCCAATTCGCCGGCAGGGTTGGGCCTGACCCAGGTGTGCTGGGGGGCAAGGTGGACGCCTTCCGGGATCCGGCACAGCTCCTCAAACCCGTATTCCACTGCCCTGGCAGGGCGACGCGCCGCCACTACGGCATGCTGGGCTCGCCACACCTGCCACTTCTCCAGCGCCAGGTCCGTCAGAACCAGGCTTACGAACATGAATGCCACAAAAAGTGCGACCATGGTATCCTCCTGGCATAATTCAAGGGTTGCCCGTCCGCGCCACCTGTGGAGCGTGGTCTTAGCCGAGCAGCATCTCTTCGACGAACTTTTCCCACTGGAATTCAGGGACCAGGCTCAACACGTCGCCGATGGCATGACCGCCGTCCTGCAGACGCGCCTCCGAACCGGGACTGATGCGTGTATGGAGCGCGCCGACCGATTCTTCCATCCAGCGCTGCGCCAGCCGCCCGTGCAGGAGATTCTTCATGTTGCTGTCCACCGCCGGAGACTGCACCGCCACCAGCCAACCCGCGCCATAGGGATCCTTATGGGCGAGGGAAGGATCGCTCAACACCTTGGGATTGATGTCAATGACTTCGCCCTCGATGGGGGAAAGCATCTGAAAGCGATGGCTGCCCCGCCCGATGGTCCAGCCGCGCTCACCTTGCCGCAGCCAGCGGCCGCGCGCCGGCAGATCGATCTGATCAATCTGGCCCACCACCCGCGCGGCAAAATCATCCAGGCCTATGCGCACCACCTGACGCGATTCTTTCATTGCCCAGGCGTGCCCGGGATGGTAGGCAAGGTGCGCGGGGGTGCTGAACCCTCCGACGACATTCATCGCAAAGGCCGGCGCCTCATCCCCAAATTCCGGTCGAACTTCCGGCGCCGGAGCCTTTACCTCCATGCGCCGCGCCTGCCGCCTCTGCACGTAAAAGTCATGAGCAACCACGAGAATGAACATTGCCAAAACCAGTGTGAGAACCATTTGCCACCCCGTTGTGCTCAGCCACCTTGCTGCGAAGCTGGAGCACTCAAACTCACCCTTGCTAAAGGCAAGCCAGTAACCATTTACGATAGCTACTGGGGGACTACCAAGGGTTTTAACTGTCTGACAAGTTGTTTACATTCAGTAATTTATACAAAATTTCAAAATTACCGTGGAAAGTGACATAAAGGCACGAAATCGGCTGTTCGTTGCGTTTCACAATGCCTGTTTCTGACGCTATTGCCTCAGGGCGAGCCAACGTACTGTATTTTCTAGTAGATGCTGGTCTGTTGTAAATCGCAGCTATGGCCGTTTAAGAATACAACAGAAATGCTGCCACCGAACCGCTATGCATTTGACAGCAAAGCCCCTCCCGCTTTGATCCTAGCCGGGATTTCTTAATCCGAATTTCTCACAAAGTTTAGGTAGGAACGGAGAGTTCCGGGAGCAACCTTGCCGAAATTTCGTCCAAAGGCAAAATTCCCCTTCACCGAGCTGGCTTGAGATATGGTAACTTCAGACCCGCCGGCAAGCTGGGTGGTGCAAAATCGGCAGTCCGCCGCGGCGGGCCGTGCTACCTCAAACCTTCGCTCCATGTGCACATAGAATCAGGGGGACATTGGGATTGAAAGACCACGCGCCGATCTTAATAAAATTGAAAGGCCACGCGCCGATCACAATAAAGAGGTTGCTGCTCGCGAGCGTACTGCTCGGGTTCTTCACTCTAACCCATTCCCCATCCGTCTTTTACTCCGCCCCCGGGCCCCCTGCCAAAGAGCCGGCCTCCCAGGATCGCGACTGGCCGGTGTACGGTGGAGGGCCGGAGGACACCCGCTATTCACCTCTCGCCCAGATCAATCGCCAAAACGTCAAGGAACTCCAAGTGGCCTGGAGGTACGACACGGGAGAAGCTGGCGGCTTGCAGACCAACCCGCTGATTGTGGACGGAGTGCTTTACGGCCTCACGCCCACCCAGAAAGTGTTTGCCCTCGATGCCGCCAACGGAAAGCTCTTATGGAAGTTTGATTCGGGCATTGTGGGGCATCAGCCCGACCGCGGCATGGCCACCTGGACCGACGGGAAGCACCGCCGCTTGCTGGCCGGCGTCATGAACTACGTTTATGCCCTCGATGCGAATACCGGAAAGCCCATTCCCACCTTTGGAGAAGGCGGCCGCATCGACCTGCGCGAGAATCTGGGCCGCGACCCCAAGTCGGTAGTCTTCGCCATGACCAGCCCG